>OCTA010004008.1_pt1 | contig 12977 bp, 10 predicted proteins | sample 1538991 | NCBI WGS metagenome assembly OCTA01 (sample SAMEA3539302, study PRJEB22396) | soil metagenome | biome: tundra; feature: field; material: soil | place: USA | collected 2010-05 | depth 0.15 m
TCGCGCGCGAGCGATGGCGCGCCGGCCAAGCCGCCGACCCGGCCGGCATCGATGCGAACTACGTGCGCCGGTCCGATGCCGAATTGTTTTGGAAAGAATACTAGCTAAATCCTCGGTTGGGCCCTACAATAGCTCAGGCCGTGGGCATCATACACTCGGGCGCCTTCGACGCTGCGCGGATAACCACCGACAAGGCCGGGCGACCTTTCACATTGCGGTTGGATTCTACCGGCGCACGAACCGCGCCGCTGCTGACGATTCCGTGTCAGCTCATTTAACGACGTACCCAAACCGTCGGCACCACCTCGTCCCCAATACTGCTATAATATTGAGACGTATCGGAGGTCCTTGCCATGTTCCTTACGACCTCGGTGCCAGCGACGGCGGACACCTGGATCAAACTCCTTGCGCGCTATGGACCACCAGCGCTGCTCGTCTTCGTGGCCTTCATTCTGTTCGGTATGGCTCTTAGGAATCGGGACTTGACGGGCGGACAGAAAAGAATTCAGACGATCGCATTTTCGTTTGTTTGGATATTCATTTTCTTGCTCGTCATTCTGAGCGCCGCAAGTTGGTGGCGCGAGAAGTACCCTCAGGAATTTCAAATTAAGGGCGTCATCACAAATCTCCGCGACCCAGAAGTTATCTCGACAAGGCAGGAACTCTTCCTAAGGATCTATCCACTGGCTGGGCGAGATTTTGAATACCAGTGGCGACTTATCACGCCCCAACGCTTCACGGGACGTCTCGAACTTCTTCTTCAAAAGACACCGCTTGACGCAACGGTATTTAAATATGAGATTCCTGTGCAAGAGGACTTCTACAAAGACGCGGTTGAAATCGACTATAATCGCTCGACGGGAATGATGACACTCCGGCACGGTTCTCTAACCACCGACATTCCTCCAACCGCCGACTCGGCATCGAGCTATGATCGGCCGCCACCCCGTGGTGCCCCTGGTATCGCATACGCCCAAAACGCTCCGACACCCCAAAGCACGAAAATCGCAGATATCCTGGGCGCCCTTGATGCCGACAACCCAATTATTCGAGAGAATGCCCGAAGAGACCTGGCTGCTCTTGGATTCAGCGCTACACCTCAAATCGAGGCAGTGCTGACAGACCCTCAGACTTCATTGCGAATGCGACTTGAAGTGCTAACAGCACTTAGCACGATGCGCTCTATTGCTTTGTCTCTCAGTGGTCCAGCACGGTGCGCCATAGCTAACGCCGCGCATGACCCAAACGAAGCCTTGCGCAAAGCGGCCACTAATCTTCTGACTGCTGGCGTCCATGCCCCACCAACGTGCGCATCGCCACGAGGCGCTGATAAGCCCCAAGCAGTGAGCCAAGCGGTGTTGCATACAAAAGACTGGTATCCTATCGACCTCGCCTACGATGGATCGTCAGGACTTTTCGCGCTGGCCAAGGACGGAGCCGTTTACGGTGTTTATCCTGGAGCGAACGCACCCTTGCGGCTACTGTTTCGAGTACCGTTGGCTTACAATGCCGGTGCTCTTGCCGTGGCGTCACAATTTATTTGTGTTTCCGTCAATCCTTGGGCCGGCGACTTTCCTGGTCGAGTATTCAGGTACTCGCTCGAAACCGGGCGCATGTCAGAGGATAGCCTCTTTGGATCGTGCGGCGGTATTGCCGCCGCTCACGGGAACATTTACGTAGTAGTCTCCCGGGGCAACCAAAGTCGGATTGAATATTGGAATCTTCAAGCTAAAAAGCCCCACGGTTCTTTCGATCTTTATCCAATAGTGTCTCCGGGCCCACTGGCGTTCGATCACGCGGGCGATCAACTCATAATCTGGGATAACGATTCGCATCAGATGTACGCTATCTCGATTGCTGACGGCAAGAAGAAGAAGGTTGGCAACGAAACTTACGATTTGGACAATACCATGGGCGTGGCTGTCAGTTCGGCTGACCTATTTGCAGGGTCTGGAAAGAGCCTACTATTTCTATCTCGCGAGACGGGCAGGTGGAGGAAGATCCCGGCGCTCAGTCTCCCTCTTGAAATTCGGGGCGTCAACGGGCTTGCCATGGACAGCGACGGCCGCCTATGGATAGCAGATAAGGCTGGTAAGGTCATAGTGGGAGTGACGCCTCCGACGTAGCTGGCTAGTGCGATTATATTATAGCGTCTGTGAATTGGCTGGGTAGTCATTGCTTCCGTTTTCTAAGGTTGTGGCTGGTGCAGCCGGGCCGGATCTGCTCCAAAGTCCGGCGAAGGCGCGCGAACTTTTCCTCGCTGGATCCGCGGTCGCGGTTCACACGAAGGGTTGGGAATTCCGGATCCAGGCCTTGAGGAGCGCGCCTCGATGACCGCCTGCAGGTCGGCCACGCAGGGTAAGATGCCGCGGCGGATGGCCTTGTCGTCCTGGTGGCCGGTCCGTCTCTCGGTAAGACTCATCCAGACAGCACTGGTGGGGCTCAAGTGAGACGCGAACTCGGAGTGACGTTCCAGCCACACCTTCATTTCGGGTAATTATAATTAATGGAACAAACCTGGCTGGATTGGGCCCGTCGCTTGCAAGCGATCGCGCAAAGCGGTCTCGCCTATTCGCCGAACCAATACGATCTCGATCGCTACGAGGCCGTGCGTGAAATCGCGGCCGAGATGATGGCCGCCGGATCAGCCAGCTCCGTCGCGCCCATCCGCGACCTTTTTGCCGGCCAGACTGGCTACGCCACACCCAAGGTTGACATGCGCGCTGCCGTGTTCCGCGAAAACAGGATTCTGCTCGTTCAGGAAAGCGAAGACGGCGCCTGGTCGCTGCCCGGCGGATGGGCCGATGTGGGCGAGTCGCCCGCCGAGGCCACCGTGCGCGAAGTGCGCGAGGAATCCGGCTACGAAACGCGCGCGGTGAAACTGCTGGCCGTGTACGACCGCAATCGCCACGGCCACCCGCCCATCCCGTTCCACGCTTACAAGCTCTTCTTCCGGTGCGAGCTGATCGGCGGCGAGCCGGCGCTGAGCAACGAAACCACTGGCGTCGATTGGTTCGGCGAAGACAGGCTGCCGCCCCTGTCAACCATGCGCGTCACGGCCGCGCAGATCCGCCGCTTCTTCGAGCATTACCGGAATCCAAAGTGGCCCACGGATTTCGATTGAGTAAACCAGTGGCGCGCGCTTCAACGCGCTGCTGTGGGCTTCAGCTCACAGCTTGGACGGCGAGCCGCACTGCCTAAATCGTAGGGCAGGCCATCTTCCATGCGTTTCTTGAAGGTGTCGCCGGATATGCCGGATATGGCGCCTGCGATACGTATCGCAAGGCTTGAGTTGGCCATTCTCGTGAGGCGGCACCATGCGTTGCAGCCGGCCTTTCAGGCAGGCGTGGGCGAGCGTAGCTCATCCAAACTGCGATACAATGTATCGCAGGGGTTTGATGCTATGGCGACGACAATGGTTCATATCCGAGTGGACGAAAAGGTGAAGGAAGATGCCGCAAAGACGCTGGCCGCAATGGGCATGTCTGTGTCCGATGCGGTTCGCATGCTGCTTGTCCGCGTCGCAGCAGAGAAGGCCCTGCCATTCGAGGTGAGGGTTCCCAACGCAACCACGGTGAAGGCGATGCAAGCGGCGGATCGAGGCGCGGGCAAGCGCTTCAAGACTACCGGCGCGCTGTTTAAGGATTTGGGAATCTGAACGCGTGAGAAACCTGATTCGTGGTGCGCAATTCAGGCGCGATGTAAAACTGGCCGAACGGCGCGGAAAGAACATGTCGAAGCTGCGCGAGCTGATCCTGCTACTGGTGGAGGGCGACCCCTTGCCGCCGCGATATAAAGACCACCCTCTGAGCGGCGACTGGAAACACCATCGGGATTGCCACATCGAACCGGATTGGCTCCTGCTCTACAAAATCCACGGCGGCGACCTTCACCTGGTTCGCACAGGATCACACTCGGACTTGTTCTAGAAATCGAGTCCGGCTCAGCCCTGCGGCTGAAATGCGTGTCGGACGGAGGCGCTGCTTCGTTCATTTGGAATCCCCACAAGCAGCGCCTGTCATCTCCCATCGGCTGTCAATGGGAGCACTCACACACTCAGCGCGTCACAAAATCCCACTCCGCCGACGCCCGCGCCACCACCAGCGGCACATCCCGCTCCAGCAAATACCTCTCCTTCACAAGATCGCCCGCCGCGGCTTGCACCTTATCCAGATACGCCTGCTTACCGACATACCGCTCCTCAACCGACAGCCGCGGATCGCCCGCCTTCATCCGCTCCGCCTTCGTGCGCGCGAACGGAATGAACGATCCCGTCATGCTGTATAACTCGTCCGGCGCGCCGATCCCAGTCGAGCGCAGATTCCATCCGGTATAAGTCGCCAGTGGGACCGCCGTCGCCGGCATCCGGATGCCCGCCGTTTCGTTGCCGTCCGCATCCACCTGCGGCAACCCCATCGGGAACGCGCTCCCCACTTTGGGCGGCTCAATCGTCACAATTCCCGCACTGCGGAATTCTTCGCCGTAGTCCACGTGCCAGGCCTGTTGGATGCGCGTGGGGAACTGCACGCCGGGCACCTTCGGGAACGCCACCGCGCGCAGCGGCGCCAGGCTGCCGTCCGCGATCTTGGGATAACGCGACGGCGGCGGCTCCTCGCCGTCCTTCACCCAACGGTCCAGCGCCACCAGCAGCGCGCGCAGCGTCCACCGGTAATTGTTGGGATTCGCCAGGTTCTGCGCTTCCCCGCGCTCCGGCGGAAACGGGCTCGGTCCGTGCTGGCATCCGGCGAGGAAGTAGATGCGCGTGGTAGGCGCGATGGGCGCGTCCTTGGCCCCGTCGGGGGCGCCGTCGAGCGTAGTGTGGATGAGCGACGCCGAGCGCCCATAATACTCGTACGAAGTGTTCGTGTAGAAAATCTTGGGCACGGCCGCGGGCGGCGTGGCGTGCGTCAGCAAGCCATCGGTGATGCCCGTCTCGGCATCGGTCTCCGCCAGATCCGTGAACGGGAAGATGTCGGTCGGATAAAAGGTATTCAGAAACGGGTGCCCGTCGCGCGAAGGCTGCGCGAAGCGGTGATTGAAACTTCCCCGCCCCGCCCCCGCCACGTGCGCCATCATGCCGTCGAAAACGCGCCGGCCCTGCTCGTCCCGATTGAAGCCGTAATATACGAACGTGCGCAGGAAACGGCCGCTCTGCGAAATGCCGTACCCATACGCGCGCTTGATGAAGTCGTGATGATCGCCCAGAATCGTATCGGCCGCGATGCCGTATTTGAAGAACGAGATCAGGTCGCGCACCGCCGCCGGACCCAGGCCCACAATTGGCGGATCTTTGGACGTGTACACCAGCTCGTAGATCTTGCCGGGATCGAAGCCCGCCGGCATCACGATGTGCGTGCCGCCCTCGATGTGCCACGTCTCCCGCGCCACCGCGCGCCGCGGGCTGTCGGCATGATCGCGCACGGTGAGCTTCAGCCCAGGATCGTCCGCGTTCATCGCCGGATAAGCAAGCTGGCCCCGGTCGCCCAGAGATTGCCGCGTCTCCTTGCGATTCAACGTGATTTCGGAGCGCACCAGGCCCGTGATGCCCTGCGCCACGGGCGCGTAGAGCCGCAGCAAGCTGGGCCCGGGCGGCACGTCGAATTCCCAACCGAGCCACACCAGCGTGTAGCCCTGTTCCAGCAGGAAGCCGTCGCCGAAGTCGGATTCGGTGCGCGGATCGTTCGATCCCCCCAGATCGAAAGACCCTAGCATGGCCTTCAGGCCGCGGTTCGAAACCTCGAACAGCACGGCATGATTGCCATGCTGCGGATCGCGCGGCTTCAGACAATAGAAATCGGCCGAGAACTCGACCAGCCCGTCTTCGTTCCGCGGCGCCTTGGCGATATCGGCGACGATCTTGTTGGCCGGCAGATTGGGATCGACCGCGAAATACGCCTTGCCGACGATGCGCTCGTAAGGGCCGGCGGAGGCGAAAGGCTTGCCGTCCAGAACATCGCTGCGCTCGGAGACTTCGATGCGGACGAGCGCCGCCGGCAGCAAAGCGGGAAGAAGAATGGACAGAATCCACGCGCGTTTGAGCATGGGAATATGGTAGTCCACTCCGGCGGGTCGCGGCGGTACGGCTGCCCCGCCGCCCACGCAGGCGCTACTTTAGGCGCCTGGCAACCAACGTGGCCAATGTCCACAGCTTTATCCTCGATCAGCGCCAACGGCAGCACCAGACTTGCGCGGTTCAGGCCGGGGCCTATTGTGGAGAAGCCGCCGTGATTTCGAACGAGAGGTCCGCCGTGGAAGAGGCTGCAGGCGTAGCACTGTCCGTCACCGTGAATTTGTAACTGGTCTTCGCCGAGACCGCCGTTGGCGTGCCGCTGATGATTCCAGCGGTGTCATCCAGGGACAGGCCGTCGGGCAAGCCGGGGGTCACCGACCATTTTAACGGAGCAGTCACACCACTGGCCTGCAGGGTTTGCTTGTAGGGCATGCCGACGGCGCCATCGGGCAAACTGGCCGTAGTGACCTTCGCCGTTAGCTTGCCTCCGCGATCGTCCTGCGGTTTGAAGAGGCTTTGGAACACCTCGCGCAGCTTGAGGAAAGCGGTGTCGGAAAAGGCGCCGGCCAGTCCTGCGATGGCGCACATGCCGAACTGGTTTACGGTTTTCACGTCGGCGTTGGCGCCAGCCAGGAATCCTCCGCGGACTACCAGATACAAAAGGAACGCGATGCCCGCGCCCTCGAATGGCTGGATTAGATAATATTTGAACCACGTTACGTAGAGCTTGCCGTCGCCCTCATAGTCCGCCATCGATTTGAGAGCATAAACGCAGGAGCCGAGTGCCCCGGTAAAGAGCACCATGATCAGGAGCTGCACCTCCTGGCTGATCGGGCAGGGGCCGGCCCCGAGAAACTTCCAGCAGACACTCGCTGGAACCATGGACAACACCGCAGATCCGAAATCGGCAGCGCCGTTCGAGAGGGTGACTACCACGTTGCCGGCGGCGGCAACATCGGCGCCTGCAAGCCCGACGCGAATGTGGCTGGCATCCACAAGGAGAGCCGAATGCAGCGTACCATTGAACTTTATCTGGGTCGCCGTCGTGAATCCGCAACCGAGAATCAGGACGTCGGATGCGGTCGATCCAACGTTGACCCATTCGGGATACAGGTTGGATAGCACTGGACTGGCGCCTGGGACACAATTTGTCGCTGGCACCCGGCCTTCCGCGACGCGCGGTTGGGCGGACCAAAGCGAGTAGACCACATAGAAGGTCAGGACCGTCACAATGAGCAAATAGACGATGAGGAACCAACTGCGCTTGCCCATCGGCTCGTGAGTGGTAGCGCTTACAGGTGCCACTGTAATATCCTCCTGAATTCCGGACAATTCAACAACAGCGTAAACAACCCTCGTAACAGAAAACCCGAGAAAACCGCAAACCCGATGCGACCATCCAACGGAACGTCAATCCACTTTCGCCGGCGGAGCCCAACCAACCGGGCCGATGCATAACCAAGAGCCAAGAAACCCAGAACTGCCCAGGGAAGCCATGGCACGTTCCCGAGCCCCCGGGGATAGCCAACGCTGACGTACCATGCCAAGGCCAGCAATGCGCCTGGCAGCGAGCCGACGACATTTCGCCGACCCCACACACCACCTATCGCCCCGCTGGCGACAGCTAAGACGGCGCTGAGCACCGGATAAGTATATAACAAATCCCGGTTGGAGTGCGATAGGGCGGCACTGAGAACGTGGCAGGGGGAGAATGCGAGAAAGTGCCATGATAAGGATAAATCCAAGCCGCAGAGCAAATAAATCGCTTCTCTGGGCGCCAGCGGCGTCGATTTGGATTATCGCACGGCGGCAATTTCGTGCGGGCTGCGACTCGGACGGCAGCCTGAACGAGCCAGGCTTGTGGCATTTGAGATTTGTGGTATACGTCAGGTTGTTTCGGAAGAGCGTCCGCGCAGAATAGCGGCAGGCTGCCACACATGAACCGAGCCGTTTCCTTGCTGGTTGTTCTCAACGCGTGTGCGTGGAGCGGCATTGCCGGAGCCGCCAGCGTCACCGGCCTACGCTGCGAATACCGAAAAGAGCCGCTGGGTCTCGACGTCGCTAGCCCGTGCCTGAGTTGGATGATGAATTCCGGCCGGCGGGGCGATTTCCAGAGTACGTACCAGGTCTTGGTCGCGAGGTCGCCCGAGAAGCTTTCGCTGGGGCAGGGAGACCTTTGGGGACAATGTTTACCAGAGGCTAACTCAATAAACGCAGGGTGTTGGCAACAAGACGAGCATACCTTCTTTGCCCGCCTGTGCGCCAGGTTCGACTCTGTCTGTTCCAAGGTCCCGTGGTGGGGAGGGCCCGGATTCGTCCTCGTCGCCGTCACAGCGACCATCTGAGGTTATCGAGCACCGGGTGAGGTGCTGCAAGCTGTCCACCCGTCTCCCGCCGTCCCTTTCGTGCGGTGTCAGTGTTAACGTTTCATCATGGCAGGCCGCGGTCGGTTCAAGGGGCGGCCCGCTCCAAGATTCCGGTTGCCCGTTCCCCTTCGATGAGCGACCGGCTTTTCCGCCCTGCCTTTTGTCTCCGCGTACTGACAAACCCACGAAAGGAGACAGTCATGAACGATCTGGAAAACATAATGAGCGACTACGAACGCCACCGCCAGGCCGGAGCCAAACTGAACGAAGACAACAAGGTCGCACTCTTCGACGTCCTCGCGGCTGCAAGTATCACCGAAGGGCATGTAGATTTCGACGGCGAAGGCGACATTGGCCAGATTAACAGCGTGGGCGCCTTCCGCGGCGAGGAGGCTGCCAAGCTCCCTATGGTGACCGTCACGATCCAGACGGTTTCCTGGGGCAGCATCGAAACTGTAACCACTGAATCGAGCCGAACCCCCTTCCCAACTTGTTGTTCAGCATTCTCGTCCGAGTCTGTAAAGGCGGGTGTGCCTTCGCAAGGTCCCGTGGATCTGTTTCAGCTTTACGACCCGTTTGCTCACCAATTGATTGATGGTCGATTCCATGAATGGCGTGCTGAACGTTTCACCCTGCCCATAAGCGCTCGACGAAACTTTGGAATCGATTGCTGGCTGTTGCAAACGTAGGTCTCGAATTCCGCCGGGCCCCATCAGCGCTGGGGGGCGCCTCGCTTGCCGTTCGCGAGAGCTATCGGGGTTTTGCGTTTTACTCGATTTTTTCGTTGCAGATTACAGGGACCGGGCAACCGGCGGTGCGGATGGGGTCACTCGAACTCGCGTTCGGACAGCGGGAGGCTTCCCAATCAACCTCAAGCATCTTTCTGCTGGAGGGACCGACGACTCAGCCGAACTGGAGGCAGCGCTCGATTGGCGCTTCCCGATCCTCTCACTTCCACGCAGCTCCCATTACTTCCCGCCGCTGCGACATATCGCCATCCGGCACAACCACCGCTAACCACGGCGTTTCTTGCTCCGTGATCCTGCCGCGCCACTCCAGCGTGACCGTTCCTGCGCCCTTCAGCACCACTTCCTTTTCATCGCCGCTGAACGTCAGGTTCTCCGAACGAAGCTGCAGGCGGTGAACCCCGCTGCCCCGCGCTGCCGCTTTTATCACCACCTCGCCAGTGCCAGACGTCTCCCTCGAAACCTCAAAATCCCACGAGTGTTCCGGCCGCAGATTCAAGTTATACATCCCGCCGGGCAGGAACGTGCGCGCCATTTCCCAGCCCTTGCTGCGCACCGAGTAGCTTCCCTCCGGCAACGTGGCCCGGAACTTTCCCGTCGTCGGGTCCGCCTGAACTTCGATCTTACGGCCCCAATTCTTTTCCTGAAACTCCACCGGACCGCTTGCTTCACCCTCCACGAACGCCGGTCCCGCAAGATCGCGCATCACTGCGATCCAGCGTCCCACCGGATGCACCCAGACCTCCTTATAGGTCCACGTGTTTTGCACCGGCCAGTACGGCACGTCGCTGTCGCCACGGCTCTGGATGCCGACCGGCAACGACCCCACGATGTCGCCCGAAGACGGCGTGTACTGGGGCGCAAAGTCGTATCCTTCACCCCACATCATGCTCTGCGAAAACGGATTCCGGCCGATCACCCATTCCAGTTGCTCCTGCGCAAGTTGCTCCGATTCCAGATCCCCACGCAAGTGAGACGCCAGCCCCAGCGCCTCGGTCTGCGGCAGAATCGTGCCGAATTCCCCGCGATAATCCATCCAGACGGCGAGCAGCCGCAGATAATAACCGTAACCCAGCGGCACGCCGTTCAACACCTGCTTGCGAAACGACTCTTGCCGCGTCTCCGGCGCGTCCTTGTACTCGTCGTCTTTGTAAATCGACGCCGGCAATACGCCATAGGGCTCCGTGTTCTTGGCCATGCTCTTCAAGTATTCCGAGTGCAGCGTCACCGCGAAATACCATTTCATCCAGTCCGGATGATTTGGTAAGGCGTCGCAGAGCTGCGTTAATGCGAGAATCGGCGCGTTCTCGCGGCCGCGATGGACGTAGTGCAGAATGCGATCCTTCGCCGGACTGGTGTAGAAGAATCCCAGCATGGGCGTGGTCCAGGCCGGCCTCTTGCGCTCCTGCGAGTCGAGGATTACTCGCGCCAATTCCACCGCCTTATCGGCATAGCGTTGGTTCCCCGTGGCGCGCCACAGTTGTACCGAAGCGAGCACGCCCTCGGAAGCGATCTCGTGCACCACTCCGTTGGAATCGAAGGCGACATGGAAGCGTTCAGGGGATGGCGGGCCCGCCTTGGCCATGCCCTCCACCGCGAACTCCCAGTCCGCTTCCGCCATCCTGAGCGAATATGCGGCCAGTCTGGGATCGCTATCCTTCAGCACGCGTGCAGCAATGGCTTCGGCTGCCGACGCCAGGAAGTTAACGAACGGGTCGTTCTTCGCTGTCGCCGTCACATCGTCAAACGTGCCGAGGATGCCATCGGTCCGCCGGCTGTTGACGGACCCTGCGTTGCGATAACCGTCACCGAAGCTGGTCTTGAGCACCCAGTCGAGCCCCCAGCGAGCCTCTTCGATGAGGCGGTCATACAACTGCGGATCTGCGCCTTGCGCGCTCAGCCCTTCCGCAAGACTGAACATCGCGTAAACGATGTCGCCGGTATTGCCCATGCCCTGCGTCAAATCGCCCGCATCGTGCCAGCCCCCGTTGATGATAATCCGTTTGTCGCCGTGCACCGCCTGCCAATCGCGGTGGCACACGCCGTGAACGCCGGGGATCGCCATGCCGCAGCGCTCTACGTAAAAGAAGTTGAGCGCCTTCAGAATCGTGTCGCGCCAGACGTCCGTGGCGATGCGAAATGGACGGGTGGATTCCCCGCCGGCATCGATCCGATACAAGCCGGGTTGCTGAACCTCCGAAAAGTCCATCACCTGGAAAGCCCCCAGACCTGTCTTCACGGTCTGCAACGGCTTGGAAAGGACTGCCTGCCCGGTTGTCTGATCGATCAACTGAAATTCACCGGCGATGAGGTCGCTGGCGATGGCCGTTTTCCGGCCGCCCGGCTGGTAGCCGGCGTGGCTGTACGAAATGCGTCCGGGCCAGACGGCCCAACCTTCGATGTAATCCGGATCGACCTGCTGCAATTCCAGACGGTCGAAATAAAAGGTGGCCGTATCGGCGGCCTCGGGCTCGTTGCCCGCCATGTAATAGGCGAAGTCGAGCGCCGTGATCTTGTCTCGCGCCACATTGCCGATCTCCCACACGACATGGTTCCATTCGTGATTGCGCAGAACTACGTTCGTCTCCCCCTCCTGTCCGAAGGCAGCCGGCACTTTCACAACGCCGTCGTTATGAAGCGCGAGTCCAAGAGCGGTCACATACGCGCCGACGCAATCGGGATAAATCCACACAGAGATGCGATTGGAGTTGCTCCAGTTCTCACCGTCAAAGCGGCGCGTAACGCCGGTTTCTCCCCATCCCCGGCCGTTTGCCGGTCCCGGTACGTTCCACTTCGTCGGCGTACGCAGGCGGAGCGAGTTGCCGGCGTTGCGGGATCGCTCCTTGGTCAGCGACATTTCAGCGGTCACGGTTTGGGATCGGGAAACCTGAGCGTTGACACGCGAGTCCACCACAGCCGCCGGGTTGTTCGTGAACGCCGTCCAATTATCGAGGCTGCTCATGTCGTCCAACAGGCGGCTGGCGAGCACTTTCTTGTTGAGCCAACGATACGAAGCGGAATCCTGAAAGTTTGCCGTTAATGGAGGCGGCCCCGGAATCTGGGCGGGGACGACGGTTCCCATCGCGAGGAGCAGAACGAATCGTGAGTACGGAGGCATGGTCATAGTTGCATCCTGAGACGCATCTTCGTTAACAATCCGGAGAGAGCCAAGATGAAAGCGGTAAAGAAGCATGCAAGGAACACTCCTGAGGCGCCTGCCGATCCTTCGCCGGAGAGGCGTTGGATCAGCGGAATTACCGAGCAGATCCAAGGCAGGAGATAGGTAAGCAGAGTGTTGGAGCCGGCGGGCTTGACGAAACCCGCCCAGGCGGCGACGCGCTTGATGTCGACAATATAGTACAGGGCCAGCAGGATCGCCACGCTCGAGGATTCCGAAAAGAGGCACCAGGTGGGCGTCGCGTGATTTTTCGAAATACCGAGCGGCATCAGCGCCACCCCCCCGGCAAAGAGGATGACAGCGAAGGCCGCGGACCAAAAGAATTTGCTCTTTAGGGTTGCCGCAACGGACGCATCAAACAACATGAACGAGAAAACCACGCCGGCCATGACGATGGATGCCAAGGCTCCATCCGCGAGCGGCCAGAAATAGAGCGGCACATGCCGTAGCATGGGAAGGGCTCCCAGCTTTGAAGCCGTGTTCATGACATTCAAGCCGACGAACGCGCCGGCGAACCACCAGAATGTTTTGGGAAGAACGAGATAGATAATCCCCGCGCAGAGATAGGCGAAGCCGATCAGGCCGAGGATCTCGGGATAACCCATGTCGAGGCCGGAGACCCCGCCAGTAGCGGTTTTTCTCCGGAAGATTGCAACTAAGACGATCAGGAGAACGAA
>OCTA010004009.1_pt1 | contig 12976 bp, 17 predicted proteins | sample 1538991 | NCBI WGS metagenome assembly OCTA01 (sample SAMEA3539302, study PRJEB22396) | soil metagenome | biome: tundra; feature: field; material: soil | place: USA | collected 2010-05 | depth 0.15 m
CTAGAGCGGAATGTTCCGTGGTTTGTTATGAAATCTTGAAATCATGGAAACCAGGCAAGATGCGGGACCGCCCCTCCTCGTAGCAGCAGGCGAGCAGGAGGATATTCGCCCGTTCTTCGCCTAACGGCAGACGAGATGAGCCTCCCTTATTCCCCTGTCCCAAAAAGTGCACGGTGATCAACACGCATAGTCCGAATCGCGCTCGCGAAGTGAGCGCGTCCGCCGGCCGCACGCCCGCCAGCAGCCCTTCCATCGCGCGGCCCGCCGCGTAAGCCAGCACGATGCCCGGAGGGCCGGCCCTCCGCGTGCGCAACGTTGTGCGGCGATATCGGCGTGGGGCTGGCCGGTTATGGGCCCGGCTGCTAGCGCTGTACGGAAAAGCGCTGGCCTAGGAGTTCCCGGCCGCTGAACAGACTGTTCCTTCACCGCCCGGCAGGGACTTTCGCCGCTTTCCATGGCTCCTCTTCCAGGCGTCCCGGCGCCGTCGATTCACCCCGGAATAAAAGCGTGTAGGCAGCCCAACAATCTACGTCCGCATCCTCATTGATCGCACAAGTGATGTACTTTGGCGCGATGTCCGCATATTTGCCCAGCTTCGCCTTCGTCCCGCGCGTCGGGTCCCAGCATTCTACTGTCCCGGCTTCGCCCCAGCCACACACCGCTACGCCTTCGGGGTAATCGCTGACGCGGATCTCCCGAAAAGCAGAAGCCGGACCGCTGTCGCCGCTGCCCCCGGCCAGACAGAGAGTCGCTGAGTCTGTCGTGATTCCGCAAACACTCTTGTAGCCGGCCGAAATGCTTCGAAACTCAAAACCGGAAGCTAGCTGTTTGGGACTTGGGAACTTTCCCTCAGGCGTCTCACCCCAACAATAGATCTGCCGGTTCGACAATGCGCACGATTGCGTGCCTCCTGCCGCGACCTGCGTTGCGGGCCCAGGCAGTTGCACCAATTGCGGCTTATGAATCGCGTCGTCCGTGCTTCCCGCTCCGATATTGCCCGAGCCATTGCTGCCCCAACAGTAGATCTTCCCGCTCTTTCCGAGCGCACAAGTGTGGAATCGACCTGCGCTTACGCCAACTGCGGGCTCAGGCAGGCTTACCCGGCGTGGCAGTGCGACCGGTTCACTCTTTTCACCATCCACGCGCCCGTCATCGTTGTATCCCCAACACAAAACATCGCCGTTGACCAACAATGCGCAGATGTGGGCCAGAGTGGTGCTCGCGGCGTGTGCCTTGCGTGGCAGCGATATCTTCCACGGAGTGTTGGAACGATACGGATTCCCGCCGATCCACCGCCCCATGTTGTTCCCCCAACAATACATGTCGCCATCCACCAGAACACAATGAAAATCCAGGCCCGCGATAATGGCGCGATGCGCCGGCTCCATGGATGGAGTGGGCGGCGTTTCATTCGGCCGCAGGATCAGGTTCGGATCCATCGTCGCAAATGCGTCCAGAATCTCACCGGCCTTCACGGCGTACGCCTCCGCGCCGGTTTCGATCATCAAGCCTAAAAAGTTGTCACCCTGATCCACGACAGGCGATCCTGAGAAACCGCCGCCGAGCGAAATCTTCGTGAACGAGAAGCAATAGGGTTTGGCCGGGTCGCTGATGGAGGTAATCGTGTTGACGTTGATCACCGGCTTCCAGTCCTGGTCTGCGCCGGGGAACCCCGTCAAGGAAACCGTCCTGCTTCGATCGTCATTTTGTAAAGGACGAGTGACCAAGGGACGGAATGGCGCGCCCGAACCATCCGGGCTGGGCGCGGGGAACGCGGCAATATCGTAATCTTTGCGCACGTGGAGCCGCTGCGGATCCAACGCAACCGTATGTGGCGACAGGGGGGCGTTGTGAAACGTTACCGTAGCGGAGCTCGCTCCATCGATTACGTGCCAGGCAGTAAGTATAAATATCTCATTGCCGGCGGCGGTCAGCACAACTCCCGCTCCGCTTTTCCCCCGGGCTTCGATCTTGACGACGTTGTCCATCCACCACGGTGGCTGCGCCGCAAGTATGCCGGCTCCAAGCGCCATGCAACCGGCAAAAGTGAGAGGTCTTCTGATGTGTCGCATTACTCTTTCTCCACAATCTTCAGTCTGGTCAATCCCGAAAGGATGGCCGCGCCCAGCACCAGCACCGCGGCGGAATACTTCCCAAAACCGGTGTCCCGTGCGATACCACTCCAATAGGTCGGTCGCTGGTCGGTAAGAAGCTCCATGGCCGGGCCGGTTTGTAATTGTCCGAACTTTCCAGCCACCGTAACACGGAGGCCTTTGTCAACCGTAAGTCGTTTGATGAGCCCGGATTGTATCTCTCCGAGCACGACATAAAATCCCGGATTAATTACCGCCGGGGTCGCCCCCTGCACCGCCAGTGACCCTACCGGCTCAATGATTCCCGATTCCGTTTGCCCGTATGCGGTACGTGTCAGATCCACTTTAGAGCCTCCCAGCAAAGGCACTTCGGTTTCCAGGAGCGAGTCCGCGGGCACACGGCGGTAAGAATAAGAGCAGTCGCCTTGGCACGCGACTTCCAGGGGACCATAATCGGCCACCTGGCTGCCAGCCACTCTCTCGCTGTTCGTGCACCCGCTCAATTCGGTAACCTTCCCCGCCGTTTCTACCGTTAAGCGTCGTGTGGCCTGCGTGCCATCGTTGCCGTCTTTCCAGATACGCGCGTGAATCCAATCGGGTTCGGTTTCTCGCCATTCCAGTGTCATGAAATCGCCTGGTGAAGGTCGCGCGGTCGCCACTCGCGCCTCCGAAAGCGAAAGTGAACATTGCCCATCCGTAGACGACAAATGCTCCGGTGATCCCGTATCGCCCACGTAAATATCCATCGAGCGAACATGCTCCAAGCGCAGATCGGAGTGCGAAAGTGGCAGTAAGATGCCTATCCGTCGGCTATCTAGTTGCCCAACTTGAAAAGTTAACGAATTTGTCGTCACGGAAACGGTCGCTTCGGTGGAACGCCGGATAAACAATGGAGAGAGCAACACTGCCGAGAATATGAATGGGAGCACTAACGCTGCCACCGTCCTGACGCGGGACGTCGGACGCTTCACCTTAGACATGGCTCAACTCTGTTGTAAAAATCGAACGCATAATCCGCCGTTCCCGGACGAGCCGAGTAAGGGGCCTGCATGACTAAGCGATACCAGCCATTTTTAAGGCCTCCGGCGTTGATCTCTATCGTGGCGTGGGATGCGGATCGAAAACTCTTAGGGACGTTCGCACTCGCCACCGGCGTAAGCCGATTGTTGTTTTTGCTGTAGAGCGACCACCTCAGCGATTGTATCGGTTCCGTGCCGATCCTCATTACCGCAAGATAGCTCCCCGGCTTGGGAGCGCTCTTCGAATCAGCGACCACCACGGCAGGGGAAAACCGGCGGAAATCCGCCGACGAGCCATCTAAACGGACCACCACCCCTAAGTTAGAAGCGGGAACCTTATTCAGCGCCACGTCGCTGCGCCAACCTTCGAAGGTGTTGCAAGTTTTAGGTTTCCAGTTGACCTTCGATTCCATGCGGTACTGAAGGTCTTCATCTAATTCGGTAGCTTGCACGAAAGCGGCAGGTTGATCGGTGGGCAAAAAGAAGTGAACCCGGAGCGAGAAATCTTTCGATCCGGGATATCCCTCGAACGGCGCGCCAAAGGAGACCAGTTCGAGCGGGGGTGCGGAAGTGTTCCGCTTGATCCGAATGAGCGCCTCGTAACGGTTATCGTGAAAATTGGCGGGCGTCCGCCAGTCCGGCTGAAACGCGCACAGCACGAACGTCGTAGTAGCCGCCAACAGGATCCCCCGCATCGGGTATATATTATCAGAACCAATTCACGGAACGAAACAGCCTGGTCGGCGCGCCGACCGCCCATGGGAATGAAAATGGACGCCGACGACGCCGCAACCCCTTGTTCCTTATCAGCTTGCGGGTGCGCACGGGTGCGCTTTTCCACCCACGGGTTGTTTGGGTCTTTTTGGCGACTTCGTAGTTTCAATAAGTTACGGACAGTTAATTTTCGGAAGAAGTGAAAGCTTTCAGTGCAGGTACCAGCCGCCGGAGCGGTCTTCGCGCCGCTACGACGGGAACAACTCAATGGCCGTCGTGAATTCCCGGAATGTCAGGCGCGCTGTTCCGAGTACGCCACTGAGTTCAGGGTGCGGCGCTTTGATGGAGAGTATCGCTGGATGGTCAGCCGGGGCGTGCCCAGGTTCTCGTCAAAGCGGGAGTTCATTGGATACGCCGGATCTTTGAGGGCGGGCCCCGCGCCCTCCTGGTAGCAGCAGGCGACCAGGAGGAAAACGGCCCGCAAGCCGTCCACTCGGCGGCCCCCCCAAAACGTCGCTCCCAAGTGAGGACTCTGTCCCATAAGGTAATCTTTTTGGGACAAGGAACGCCAGCGCGCCGTGGTGCCGTGAGGCGAAGAACGGGCAAAGATCCTCCTGCTCGCCTGCTGCTACCGGAGGGTTAACTCAGGAGCGAGGCGTGGCGCACGATGTGGCGCGGGGATCGCCGGCACCGTGACCGTTTCGGCTGGCCAAGGAAGGACGTGCAGGTAGCCCGTGCAGCGATAACCGAGTTGCAAATAAAGGCTGAACGCTGTTCAATGGAAAGTCATGCTGGATTCAGACGAGCGGGACTTCGTGATGCAGCGAGTTTTCATCCCATTGGATGAAAATGCGATATTCGATCCCCCGACATCTGCCGAGCAATTGGTTCAAAACGGCCTCGCCGCAGTCGCTGCCACATTCCATCGCAATGTGCAGGCCGTATTGTCGACTGCTACAGTGCCGTTTCGCTTGACGGTTGCAAGCGTCCAACACTTGCGGTGGCAACAATTGCTGACATCTGAGCGTATCAGAGCTCGGACTCTGATCGACGCCGGAACACCAGAAGACGAGGCAGTACGCATTGCGATTAGCGTTGCCAAGGAGCGAATGGCGGCTGAGTTGCAATCGGAGGCCGATGCATTCTCGGATAGGGTACTGAGTAATCTCATGGACGCTCTACATGATTCTAAGTTCGCGGAAGGGGCAGTTGAGCTACTCCGGCAATCCACCGTACTCACATGGTCGGCGTTCGAAGTTCTATCGCAGGAGACCTTCGTAGAACTCTTGAATATGAGACCGAGCCTCACCCTGCGCCTTTCCGCTGATGAGAGTGCGCGGAGACACTTCCCGTTGAAATCCGTCGCAATGGAGACTCTCGTCGAACACGGATTTGACCTGTCTCATCACATGGGGGACCTTGTTGCTCGGCTCCGGGCGGTCGATTCAGTTCCCGTGATGCGGTCAGCGTTCTCAGCCCTCTTGCCAGCCGCGCATGATCTGCATGTCGCCCTCGCCGACAGATCTCTGTGGACCCTCAATCAGCGGAGACATCTCATAGTGCACAAACGAGGTGTTATTGATCGGGAGTACTTGGCCAAAACTGACGAAGACCTTGAGACGGGTCAGCAACTTGCGATAACGTCTTTCGACCTCGAAGCATACTTGCGCGCAGTTGTTGGTGTTGGTAGCGAACTACTGCGTGCTGCTGCGGGAGTGTGAGTCGTGGCAATCTTGAGTTCTGCGGTTTCGTACCACCCGGCCGTTCAAGGCGCCCGTAGTGAGCGACGGCCAAGCGCACGACCAGCCAGCGCTCGACCCGTCAGGCACGAATCGGTTTCAGAAGCAGAAAAGCCCGCCAAGCCGAAGCCGGGCGGGCCAGGAAGGAGGCAGGTGTTACTTGTTGATCCGGTAACTCCTTTCACCTCCTTCCGGCGCGTCGTAATGTCCGGCGCGTTCAGGGAGCGCCTGCGCCTGCTTCAGCGACAGCCAGTTGCCGGCGCGCACGCCGATGGACTTCGCGCTCTTTACGCGCTGGATTCCGGCGGCCAACTCCGGCGCCAGCAGCCCGTTGTCCGTTGCCTCCACCGCCAGCTTGCGAATGGCGGACATCCGCACGATGATCGACGACGACCCGAGCCCCCATGTTCTCCGGGGAGTCGGCGCCACCGCGCTTCAGGGGCACGATGTGGTCAACCAGGTAGCCAGGGCATCGTGAATCGCCTCGCCCTCGGTGCGCGAAACTGGGTCCCACACCCCTTCGGATCGGCCCATGCCCGGTGTGTCCATCGCGACATAGGCGTAGCCCTCATCGAGATAGAGCTGCATCGGTCCATACTCGATGAACGGAAACGTGGCTGGGACCGGCGGCAGATGGCGCAATGACTTCTGATAAGGCGAGGCACCGAGCAGGACGGGAAACGGGCCCGCGCCGTTGCGCGGAAGGTAAACATCGGCACGAACCATGTCGCCGTGACGGGTCTTCGTTTCAATTTCGAAAGGGGTGACATTCACATCCATTAACGATTTCTCCTATCACGAAGGGCTTTGGCGATCTCGTCACAAGACAGTGAGCCGCAGCACCTGGTCGACCACCGCGTCGGGGCGTTCTTCGGGAATGAAGTGGCCGCAACCCGGAAGCACCAGGCTACTGACTTCACTCGCGACCATCGAGAGGAACTGACCCACCCTCGCCCCGAGCCCCCTCTCGCCGCCCACTGCCACAACCGGAACCTTGACTTTGCTGTCCTGCAATGGGGCTGTTTGAGCAATGGTTGTAAAGGCGGCGCGATACACACCCTCCGCTCCTAATACGCCCTCCTTGCCGGAAAAAGTGCGCAAGTACTCATTCACGGACTCAGGTGAAATGGCTTCACGCGTGGCACCTGACGGGCCTTGATAAAACCAGTTGAGAAACTCGCGCTCTCTCCCCACGATCAAAATTTCCGGCACGCCCGGCGCGAGGGGAAGAACCCACCACCAAAAGCTTCCCTCCGCCATGGCTTCAGGCGTGTAGGCGATGATCTTCTCCAGCATTGCCTGCAGCATCACGGGACCTTCCACGTAAATGAGCCCGGCAACCTCATCCGGATGATCTGCCGCCCAGAGCAACGCCGGCGGCGCGCCCATGTCGTGTGCGACGAGAGTCAGGGGCCGGCCGGCCCCGAAACCGATCTGCTGCCTCAAGGCGCGGAACTCTTCGGCCAGCGCACGCCCGTCATATCCCTCGGTGCCTGCGGGCTTGTCGGAGTCCCCAAAGCCGCGCATGTCTGGAACGAGTACCGCGTAACCAGCCTCCACGAGAAATGGCATCACCTTGTGCCACGAATAGCTGGTTCCCAGGAATCCATGCCAGAGCAGCACCGGAGGACCATCGGGATTTCCCCCGACCCAGTAGTGAAGACGGACCGCGTTTACCGTTGCCGTTGCGCTTCGAAACGCCACCATCTCTTTAGGCATGGATGTTTTTTGACTGCTCATCTTAAATGGCCCGTTACACCTTCGGTACCGTCGCCATCACTAATTGAACAAGCTCTGAGCCCTGAGGAGTGCTCCAATCCTGCACAAGCTCAGCCATCGCGGTGTTCGTTGTAGTTAAGACCACGCCTGCATCCTCCATCCGACGGCGTGCGAGCGTCTCCTGAACTTCGTACGACGACCCCGAGGCGTCCAGCACGGCTAACACGTCAAATCCCTCTTGCACCGCGCTGATCGCCGGAAAAATCAGGCAGATGTCCGTTGTGACAGCTGCCATGATGAGCTTCCTGCGTCCGGTCGCGCGGACGGCGGAGCTAAAATTTGGGTCGGCCCATGCGTTAACAATCCCGGTACGCTTGACTCGATTCTTGTAGGCCTCCGGCAACGCTTGCTGCAGCGCGGGCGCAGTCGGCCCTTGGGCGTGATCTTCCTGGCTGGTTGTTAGGACTACGGGCATGCCATAGGCCTTCGCAGCTTTTGCCAGCATGACCGCGTTCCGAAGGGACTCATCCGAAGACATGTTATGAACAAAAGCCAGGGTTCCCACTTGATGGTCGATCAAAACAAGTGCGCTATTTTCGGGCGTGTACTGACCTTTCATCTCGTACTGCTTGCTGCTTTGGTTAGACATCGTCTACCTCTTTCTTTGTGTGTTATGGTGCTCAAAATAGGGAATTCTCGTCAGTTCTCTGATCGCGGCCTCGACGCCTGCCGCCAGCTTCGAAGCTTAAGGCTGCTTCCGGGACGGCAACCGGACCTCGGCCCCCCGCTTTGAGCAGCTCTTTGAGACTGCGTTGCCGACATTACCGTGCCGCCGGTTACGAGAATCTTCATCGTCCTTAATCTTTCCTGTGCTTTGTCGCGGCTAACAATCCGATCCGCGCGCGTTATCTTCCGCCCCGCTTTTCCTCTACTTGTTGCATCCCGAACCAGCCCGCGAACCTTTCCGCCTCGCTGTGCGAGCTCGGGACCATGAGACCGGCGAAGTTGCCAGCCGCGCCGACAGCGAGGATTGTCGAGGTCGAACTCATCTGGATTTCTCTCTTTCCAGATCGATGGGGTATCCCCTTTGCGGCGTGAAATGATTAGAGCTTGGGACCTACGCCTCTTTAAGTAGTTCGGTTCGATACTTGGGTGCGAGCGCTTTCACTTTCTCAATGAATGCGGCCTCCTCTTCCTTGCCTAGCTTCGGCGGGGGCGTCGTACGCGTGGCGACCGGTACCCCAACCTCCATGAAGAATTTCTCCTGTCCCGCTGGAGAGCAGATACAGAGCATGCGTACCGGCCGGGTGGAAGTGTTGTGAAACTGATGTGGAGCGTTGGCAGGAATGTTCAGCGTGTCGTCAGCGCGCACGATCGACTTCTTGCCACGGAAGGTCGCTTCCATCTCGCCTTCGAGCAGGATAAAGGTCTCCTCGAAGTCATGCCGGTGCGGGGGCGGCCCGCCTCCTGGCGGGATATGCATATCAATAACGCAGAAGCGTTCATCGGTCTGCTCGCCCGTCACGGTGATGGTGTAGGTATCGCCGACCAGACCGATGTGAGGAAGGTTGTCGGGTTGCCCCAGCGTGAGATTACGTTTGGGGTTGTCCGGCGGAATCGTTGATGGATATGTTGACATTTTGTTTCTCCTTCTCCGTTGTAATATTCAGTCGGGCTGGAGGTTACGCGGCGAGGGCGGGATAGTCGGTATATCCTTTGGCGCCTTCGCCATAGAACGTGGACGGATCGAGCTTGTTGAACGAAGCGTCGTGCTGGAACCGCTCCGGTAGATCCGGGTTGGCGATGAACAGGGTGCCGAAGGCGACGAGATCTGCATCGCCGCTCGCCAGAACCGCCTGCCCCTTTGCTTTGTCGAACCCGGTGTTGATCATGAGCGGCCCGGAAAAGAGCGGGCGGAAGGTCTTCGCGACGTGCTCAATCTGGACCTTCCCGGTCTGCAGATCCTTCGCGTTAGGCTCAAGCAAGCAGAGATAGCCGACTTGCCTGGTGCTGAGCTCGCCGATCATGTAGCTGAAGGTTGCCAGGGCATTGCTGTCGTGCATGCCGTGGAGCAGGCTTGAGGGCGAAAGGCGCACGCCGACTCGTTCCGGCGACCAGGCGGTGATCATGGCGTCAATCGTCTCCAGCATGAAACGCGCGCGGTGTGTCACGGAGCCGCCATAGCCGTCAGTCCGTTGATTGCTGCCGTCCTGCAGGAATTGGTCCTGCAGGTACCCGTTCGCCCCGTGAAGCTCGACGCCGTCGAACCCCGCTTCGCGGGCGTTGCGGGTCGCCTGCGCAAAGGTCTCGACAATCGGCGCAATCTCCTCGATGCCAAGCGCCCGCGGCGCCGGGAAATCAACGCGGCCAGACGGCAGAAAGAAGTCGCCCGTGGCGGGGATTGCGGATGGTGCTACCGGCTGTTCGCCGCCGCGCATGTCGGGGTGAGCAACACGTCCGCAGTGCCAGATCTGATTGTAGATATGGCCGCCAGCCGCATGGACTGCTTCGGTGACCTTCCGCCACGCGGCGATCTGGTCGGCGCGGTGAATTCCCGGCGCGCGAATTATGCCATGCCCCTCGTCGGACACCTGGGTGCATTCGGTGACAATGAGCCCAGCCGATGCCCGATGAACATAGTATTCGCTGATGAGGTCGGTCGGGACGTCATCCTCGGTTGCACGGGTCCGCGTCATCGCCGACATGAGAATTCGATTGGGAAGTTTCAGACCGTGAAGATCGAAGGGTTCGAAGAGGTTAGTCATCTTAGTTAATCCTTTTTGAGAGTGATGCGATTGCCAGCAATCGCCGCGACAGCTTCTTCGCCCACGAACTCGCCCGGAGCCAGAAGTGTGATCGTTGCCTCTTTCCCGGTATTCGAAACGACGGTCAGCTTCGCACGGCCCTTTTGAAGATAGAACACGGAGTTGGCGACATCCCCTTGTACGAACAACGCCTCCTTCGTCTTCAGGTGAACAAGTCTTTTCCCCAATCCGGCATTGAGCAGGAAGGCGTGAGGATCAAATGCGGTTTGCTTCGAGTCAGTCATACGCTAGCTGTCTACGGAACCCTGCGCTTGTCTGTGAATTTATTGCATTGCGCCCATGACAAGCCTAGATGTATATATGCTTCGCAGCACCATCTCGATACAACTTATGGGGCAATACAGGATTGCACCAGCGCAATACTGTGATAGACTCAGGGGAGATTAGCTGCGTGTCGCGGTTCACGCAACCGAACTAAACCGCGCAGGATTGTTCCATTGCCGCCTTTGTGCGGCCGGGAAAAGAAAGCGCTGCCGATGAATGACCTCGATCTCAACGATGTCCGTACGTTCGTCGCGGTCGCGCAGGCGGGTACGCTGACTGCCGCTGCAAAGGAGATGCATCTTCCCGCTTCCACCGTGAGCCGGGCGTTGACCCGGCTTGAAAAGCACCTTGGCGTCCTCCTCGTGCAGCGAAGCCCCAGAGGTCTTTCCATGACCGACTCGGGTAGGGAGTACTTGGAATCGTGCAGACGCGCGTTGCTGACTCTTAAGGATGGCGGCGAGTTGCTGGAAGGCCGCCGCACGAGCCCAAGCGGGCTCATAAAGGTGGCTTGTCCCTTCACCATGGCCCAAGGGGTGTTCGCGCCGCTGCTGAATGAGTTCCTTGGACGCTACCCGGATTTGCGCATTCAGATCGAAACTTTCGCGCCGGCTTGGGATCAGGAGCCGCGGGAAGATGTGGACATTTTTTTCAAGTTGCGGGCGCCGAAGGATTCCGTGCGACGCGTTCGGCCATATCCAGGCACTGTTCGAGGGCTTTTCGCCAGCCCAAGCTATATCCAGTCATCTGGTAGCCCGGCGACTCCGGACGACCTCACCGCCCACAGCTGCATCGGTTCCGGAACCTGGAAGCTGAGCCGGGGCAAGAAAATCGCGACTCCAAACATCCTTTTTCGAGTGATTTCCGGCGACCCGGCGGTTGGTCTAAAGCTCGCCATCAGCGGGTTTGGTATCTCCGTTCTGCCCCTATGGATGGCGAAACGCCCAGACGTTCGCAACGGTTTGATACCCGTTCTGCCCCAGTGGACCCCTGAACCGATCACCCTGTGCGCACTGTTCTCTGGTCCATCGCGCCTGACACCTAAAGTCCAGGTTCTGCTGGACTTTCTCGACGAATACATCGGAACTGATCGGGACCCCAGGCTCGAACATGATCTCGCGAAAGGGTACTTCACAGACAGAAGGCTTGCATCCAGGGCATCGCTGGATACTAATAGCCCGTCCGGCGGCGGGGATAACGCGCGATTAGAATGACCGGAGGCAAAGGAGCGCAAGACGCCGCCAAGACGCTGGAGAGATGACTGCGGAGCGGCCTCGGTCATCCGGTTCGATTTGAGGAGGTGGCCGCCTTCGTGCCGGAATACGGTTTAGCGCCCGAGCATCCGTTTCCGGCGGCTGTGGATGAGGCGCAGGCTTGTTATAGGGGTCTTGTCGAGAAAGGCTTTGGAAAAATCGCGCCGGCGGGCGACTCTGCAGGAGGCGGCCTCGCCCTTGTGCTGCTGTCGTTGTTGGTGGCCAAGGCGCGGGACGGCTCCGCGTTGCGTCCTGTTGGTGCGGCGGTGATGTCGCCCTGGACCGACTTGGCGCTTTCGGGCGACAGTATGGAAACGCGTGCAGAGGCGGACCCGCTCTTAACTAAGGACTCGCTCGCTTCCACGGCGAGACTCTACCTCGGCGGGCACGACCCGCGCGACCCGCTTGCGTCGCCTTTGTATGGTGATCTGGCCGGGCTGCCGCCGGTTAGAATGCACGTGGGTGAAAACGAGGTTCTCCTCGACGACTCGCTTCGCTACGGCGAGCGCCTCGAAAGCGGGGGCGGGATCGTCCAGATCCATACGTGGCAGGGCATGATCCACGTCTTCCCCTCCAACGTCGCTCTCCTGCACGCTGCCAAGGAAGCGCTTGACGATATCGGCGACTTCCTGCGGCAACGATTCGTCGGCGACGCCGATGATGCAGGCGGTTTGATTAGCCGCTCAACAGCGAGCATCGAGGGGTGATTGCGATGAATGACAGAATACGAACTGGAGCCATTCCCGGCTTTACGAGCAACACGGCCAGCATCAATGGCGTGCAGCTGCACTACCTTCTTGGCGGCAACCCAAAGGGCCCGCCCGTTCTCCTCTGGCACGGTTTCCTCAGCACGAGCTACGCCTGGCGGAAGGTGATGCCTGCCTTGGCCAACGCAGGGCTCGCGGTCCTCGTGCCCGACATGCGTGGCTATGGAGACTCCGATAAGCCAGCTGGCACGGAAGGATATGACGCCCGTGCGTCGAGCGTGGCGGAGTGGAGTGTTTTGCTGATAGGAATACCCATCGCAAGCTCTCGCCGTGCTTTCACACAGTTCGCCGTCTGCGTGATCGCTGTCATAAATCTGGGAGCGCCTGTCGATCCTTATAAGACGGTCGCTACGCTGGAAGGGCAGGATCTCTTGCTGACACTGGCGAAAGTTGTTTAGCAAGGTTATCAAGCGCGGCCGTCGCAACGCATCGATGGGCGACCGGGGTTCGAGCCCTCCTGGTAGCAGCAGGCGAGCAGGAGGATATTCGCCCGTTCTTCGCCTAACGGCAGACGAGATGAGCCTCCCTTTATTCCCCTGTCCCAAAAAGTTCACCTTCTGGGACACGACTCTACTGCCGAGGGGGA
>OCTA010004010.1_pt1 | contig 12973 bp, 10 predicted proteins | sample 1538991 | NCBI WGS metagenome assembly OCTA01 (sample SAMEA3539302, study PRJEB22396) | soil metagenome | biome: tundra; feature: field; material: soil | place: USA | collected 2010-05 | depth 0.15 m
AATCGAACATCTTGCTGCAACTGGCGTCTGCGCCGTTTGACAAGCAGGATGAGACGCTCGTTCCCGAAGCAGGTTCGTGCGTCAACTGTCCGAAGCGAACTGGTTTCAACAAACTACTCTTTCCCGACGTGCGTAAAGATTCCTGCACTTCGCCCGACTGTTTCCGGGCCAAGATTGACGCTTGCGTGAAAAAGACTCTGGAAACCAAGCCGCAGCTAATCCAGATTTCAGCGGCGTGGAATTCCCGCGAGGGCGCTCCCTTGGGACGGAATCAGTATGTGGAGTTGGAGATCAAGAAACCCAAGCCGAACGGCGCAAGCACCAAACTCTCAGCCGTTCAGAAGCCATGCGAGAAGATGGCTGAGGCCATTGTCATGGACGGCGGCAAACGCGGACAAGTCGTTAAGGTCTGTGCCGATCCCGCTTGCCGCGTCCACCATCCCAACTCGCCTTCTCCGCAGCAAGTCGAGCGGGCGCGGGCGGAGGAACGGAAGCGCACCGAAAAGGAGAAACTGGCCATCACGACTCGCCATCGTATCTCGGCTACGATCCTCCAACGCGTATCGGCTCCGTTAAAGAAGGCCGACTTGCTGTCGGTCGCCCATTACCTGATCGGCCATCTCTCCTACAGCCAGATTCCGGCTCTAGCGAAGCGGCACAAGGTAGAGGCGAAGAAGGACTCTGCGTCCGCGCAAGAGCTTCTGGCCAAGCAAGTCAGCAAATATGACGAGGCCGAACTCTGCAAGCTGCTTCTGGAAATCAGCCTGCTGGATTCGGCTTACCAACGCTCTCGCACGTCAGACTACCTCCTCACTGATGCTGCCAAACGATACCGGGTAGATGTCGTAAAGCTGGAAAAAGCAGTAGCAGCAGATTTCTCCGCTAAGAGGGAAAGAAGCAAGGCAAAAGGCAAGGCTGTGGCGTAGTCGAGCGGTTCAATCTATGGCGGGGGGCCGAAATCACTCCGCCTTTCTTGTTTTCAGGCGAGCCGCCACCGGCGGTGTTAATCGCCCCGAGACCGTATGACCGTATTTCGATTTGAAAACTAAGGCTGAGAACGATGCCTAACGACAAAGTCCTTGGCCGATGAGAATTCAGCAAGCGCTGCAAGTAACTCAGTATTCTTTGCGTAAATCGCCTCAAGTCGCTGTAACGCCTTTCCTGCGAAGACAGGCTCAATCGACCGAGCAAACTCAACCAAGCCGCTCAAATGATTCAAATACGCAATTGGATGCTTGGATCGGACAAAACGAGCGTGCTCTATCAGACCCTTGGTCTCGATATAGTGGAGCGCCACTTCGATGTGATTCTTCGTCTGACGTTTCAACCGTGGTTGAGTATCGTTGACGACCAATCCGGTGACAGTCTTTCTCGCACCAGGCCCGAGGATATGCGTCTTTTTTCTGTTTACTACGAACCCGTGGCCACCCAGCACACGGCGGATGCGTTGTAAGACCGTTTGGCAGATCGCTCGCGAACCCTCTGAAAACGACACGATCAAATCGTCCGCATACCGCGTGTAGACACCTCCGAATTCAGATGCAATCGCTATGACCTGTTCGTCTAACTTCACGGCGATCAGATTAGACAGCATCGGACTGGTGGGAGCACCCTGAGGAAGATGTCCACTCTGGGATGCGTCTGTGTCATAGGGAACCAACGGACGAGAACCACGCTTGCGTTCGTTCCATCTCCATTTCACATCGCGCTTGCGGAGTCGCCCAACAGCCGGTGGGGCCACTCGCGTGCAAATCCGCGCCATCTCAAACGAGAGAAGCGCCGGGTAGCCAAGTCTCCGAAACACCCAATAAACCTGCCGTTCGGAGACCGATTCGAAGAAATCATGTATGTCAATCTTCACCATCCACCGCGAATCCGCGTGTTGCTCGGCGTTGCGCAGGATGGAACAGTCTTTCGCATAGGCGCGGCTCGCTTTGTTCAAATGCGCGATCGCCCCTGGAGAACTCAGAATATGAGCTGCGATCCAGTTCTGCACGACTCGCATTTGGGTGGCTGGCACGCAAATCCAGCGCTGACCGCCCGAGGATTTCTGCTTTGGATAGACCAGATAGTCCCCTTTGAGCCGTTCGCGTTTGATGATCGTTCGGAGCCGCTTCCAGGGTACACCGGACAAGACAGATAGATGCATGAGCGAAAAAATCACCGGCACTTGCCGGGACTGCATTTCTAGGAAACGTTGCTTAAGCGCTTCTTTGTATCCGGGGTCTGCGGTGAATTGAGCGAGCCCGTGTTCGAATTGATGAAGAGTTGGTCCTAGCATTACTTCGATTCCGCACCCGCGTAGCGTGGTGTGTCGGTCGTTTACAGGTAAAGGCGTCTTATCGAAGCTGTAAACGACAGACAAACTGCGATGAAAAGACAATAGAATCTCGGCACAAAGGACTCTCTGTGCCACTGCTCCCTAGGGAGAGTGCAACGTACGTTGCTTAGCTAATGCCGGACCAACCCATCACATGATAACGGATAATACGTCTGCCCAAGGGGACGCTGCTTCCGGCTCCAATGTCTGCGTTCTTTGCCGGCAGCCGCGCGCACTCTCTCTATTAAGCCCCTGCCGAAGGGTGTCAAAAGATGTGTTTGCACATCCAGCACGCCGAGGCGATACGCCTCAAGCCGCTGCGTTGTAACTTCCGCAACCGGAACCCCGAGAACGCCGGCGATCTCTAGATCCTCCCACCCGGAACGCGATGCGAGGCCCAGCATGAGCAAAAGGCGCCACTGCGAACCTTGATGACGCTCTAAGTTAGGTTCGTGTAGCATCGCGAGGGCAAGCCGATACTGGCTCGACTCCCAAAGCACGTTAGACGGCCGATTAACGTCCTCCTGGTAAAACGCGGGTTTCAACTCCACCGGAATGCCGCGGTTTGGAAAGAGCGGCTCGTACTTTGGTCCATTTGACCACAATACGACCGGGGAATTGTTAGGACAGCTATGTTCGAAGATCATGCCAACCGCGCCGCCGCCAAAACCCATAGGTATCTGTTCCCGCCGCGTCCGCTTCGCATATCCCCGGCAAAAATCCCACATAAGAGGGGTGAAGAACTGCCCCGGCTTCTGCACAGGTGTTGCCAGCCGGATACGGTCTTGCGTCAAGCCGTATCCCCTATGCAAAACAGCACGGACGCCGCCGTCCAGCCCGCCATAGGACACGATCCACAGTTTCGTCCATTTGTACGAGATCCAGCTTTTGAGTGTCGGCTCCATTTCATCTCGCAAATACGTCGCGATCCTCCGTCCGGTTCCGATGAAGTCTTCGACCAGGACAATGTTCTTCATGCGTTGCGCTCGCATCGAATGCAACGTGGGATGGGCTTGAACCCTTGGCCCGTAGACGCGAGCCAAATTCTCGTTCATGCTCTTCACTCGGTCTGCGCTGCTACCGGCTACCCTTCTCGGAGGTCCTTCCATGTCTTCCTCGGTCGGCGTCTCGACCACGCTGAACAGAGCGACGTTCTCGTCACGCAGTTCTCCAAAGAGTTGGATCAGTGCGTTACTTACAGCCGTCTCGAATTGTCTATGAGAGACGAGACGAAGGGAGCGCAGGAGCTGGCGCCCAATCTCCCGTTCGACAAACGGGAACTGTTCTAACCATGCTTTGCCGAGTTCGAAGTCATCCAGCGTCATTCAAGAGGCTCCGCCTCCCACCATTGTGATCCAAAACATTTCAGCGAGTCCAGGGCGAGAACGATAGCGTCAGCAGCAATGAGTGTGCGTAAGGTCGCTCGTTAGATTGCATCACGCACGAGTCTCTTGCGAATCAACCTGAGCCATGCTTTCTCATGGTCACTGCGCAGCATCCACTCTTCAGTCTTTTCTGCAATCGAGGCTTCCTTAAGCTCAGCCGCACGTAATATCACGTCATATCTATTTGCGAAGAGAACCAGCGAACGACGTTTCGGGTTCTGCGTGCTTGGATAGATAATTCCGTCCAATGCCAATTTACCGAAGCGGAACACTGTACGAAACCATTCCGTGACCACCTGAGTGGGAACGTAATCAATGTGCTCGCGGCTGCCGGCTTCCACCTTGGCCGCTACGCTTTTAACAAAACTGTGTAGAAACGCCAGATCGTACCTGTTGATTTCGCTAGAATCTGGCTGCTGCTCGAAAAACCCCAGCCGTCTCGGCAACTTTGTAAGGTCAAGCACCCTTACCTCGCGCGTGATACGAAACGTCCCGACTGCGATTCCCAACTTTGGGTCATCGTCGATTTCGAGTTGTGCGGTCGTAGCATCATCGCTGCCATAGAACATAACCACGCCAGCCGGACTCATCCTGTTCGAGCGAAGGGCCTTATCCAAAGGTGGTGGCGCGAAGTCATAAGGAGTGCGCAAGACCTCCCCTCTCTTTTGCTGCCTCGCCCTATAGACAAGCGACCCTGCGGGCATCGTTCTCACGAGACCCATCGTCTTAACCGTTTCGCCGATAAAATGCAGCAGTCCCGCTGGGGAGAGGTATTCGTGCGGAGCAACCAGATCGTCTTCTTCTTTCTGCTGCAGAAAAAAATAGCGCCCCTTGTACTTGATGAATTCGCTGAAACGCTCCCAGCTCGAAACGAGCCGTTCATCTTCTCGTTCGGCATAGGGGTTTCGATCACACCAAGGCTCATCACCGAGACATTCGACAAGAATTTCGAGCAACCGTCCATCGTCGTTTGGCAGGTCAAGCCCGATCTGCTCGATCAAGTCATAGCTGTCCCAATGTGCTCCCAGGTACCCGCCTTCAGCGCTTTCCCAGCCCAGAGCATCAACAGCTCTCTCATACTCCCTGTTCACCGCTTCCAGGATGAAGTCGACTACGCCGTCCAAGGGCGCAGCGATGTTTTTCACCCGGCTCTTCCGTCCGCAAAAATCGCATCCCGGCGAATCGACGGTCGATTCGATGAATTCCTCGATGTATTCGTCATTGAAGCACCTAGCGCATACTGAATAGTCCTGGGCTGGTGCGCTTGAGGCAAGATCGCCGTCTTCATAATCGCCCATATCGCCAGAAGTATAACGCCCACGCCGTGTCTCCACGTCTCCACGTCGAAACGAATAGTCCCCTTTCGCCTGCCGTGCGATATTGAGACATGCAGCAGATCAGATTCTTGCTGGATACCCTCGAAGACCCGTTCGAGATGTTCCCCATGCAATCGGTCGTGCGATCCCTCGCTAGTTTGGCAGACGAATCGGAAAAGGACCGTATCGAGTGCGCAGACCCTTGGAAAAGCGCGTCTCCGAAGTACTACGCCGTCGAGGACGAACACGATATCGAAGTCGTCGAGCTCCTTATCGGTTCCGCATTTGTGCTCGGCCAAGCGGCAATCACTCAGGCGGTCTCACTCGTCAAGAGAATCCATGCGGAAGCGGACAAGCCTTCATGGATTCCCAACGGCAAGGCCCAAATCATGGAAATGGCCCCCCCTGTCCACTATCAAACCGGCTTCAGAAAAATCACCCTCATCAATGCCGCAGCCAACTACTATAAGCATCGCTACGAGAGGCGGCGGCTTACGAGCTCCAAGATCGGCATCAGGAGGCAAAGGCGGCGTGCAATGAATCGCTCATAAATCTTCAACAAGTTCCAGCTATGAAGTCCCTGCTGCCGGATTTGGAACAGAAATGCGCCTCCCTTGGCAAACAACACTGAGCAACGTCAAAGCGCCGACGCCGACAAATCGGGAACCTGTCGCGACAAACTAGAAGTAGAAGCTGGGAGGCGGCGTGACCTTTCTGGACTACATCACCGTAGGCACCGACCACAAATTGCAGAAGTCTGATTCAACGGATACGGGTCTAAGAGACCTCTTGAACGCAATACTCCAGAACAACGAAGTCGTCCTCATCGCCGAAGAAGTTGAAACGAGCAAGCCCGTCAACACGTTCGGGCGAGAGTTGGTCGGCGAGTACAGATGGCTGTCGATAGACATGGATGACAAGGAGCGGAAGAAAGAGGGAATCTATGACACCACGCTACACGGTGGTGCTCCGGTGCGTGACCCACGAACGGGGGATGACTTTCCCGCCAACGAATACCACCAACTTTCAGAAGGTAAACGGGAGAATCACTGGCTCGACAAAATTGAACGATGGTACAAGGAGAAAGGCCTCATGGACGAGACCGTTGTTCCTAGGCACAAGACCATCGTTCTCGTTTGTGGTCACAATCATCTTCCCTTCGTAGGCGCGAAAATTAGTGCGCGTGGGCACAGCGTCGTTCAATTGGAATATCTGCCCTACAACAAAGAGAAGGAACAAGGGCTGTTCACCTTTTTCAATGACTGAATGAAACGGCGGTCACAAATAGTGGACTGCACTGCGTTCGGAAAGTCTCTGCTGCCTCCTCAGTCAATCATGTTTGGAGTGCATCCTTCGCATAACTCATCGAACCACCACAGGAGTGACAGCCAACGTAACCTGGTATGCGGTCAAACGTTGCGCGCATACTGGAACATGTTCTCGAATTTGCCTAATGAGGACATTCCCAGCTACGCCGGCGCCACGTAGATGCCGAACTTTACAGGCCGAGTCGGTAGACGGCCCGGACCCTACACGGGTCGTCCGACATGCGGTGACGACAAGCCCACCATAAAGGTCTTGCACCTTTGCTCTTGACAACCCCGTCTCTGGGGAATAAGTTGGTCGGCAATCGGTGAACGGAAGAGCGATGACTGCACCGGTCTCGCATCCGAGGGGGCTTCTACTCACCGACTTCCCCAGGGAAACTACTACTGCATTCTGGCCTGTGATTGAGGCGTCGTGGCGGACGTGTCAACAGTGCCACTGCAGTCAGGTTCCCGCAGCGCACTCAAACGTACACCTATGATTAAACTGGACAGATGCTGAGCGTCACCGATCCCTGCGGCAACGCCACACGCACTGACTTGACCGGCAGGGGCAGTTTTCGCTGATGAAAAATAGAAAGGCGGCATTCGGGCGGTCTACTGCATGTAAACCAAGTAGGAGGGAAACGGACGGGCACTCCGTTCTATTAGGTATGGCGACCATTCAAGGAACACTTCAAATTATAGCCAACATGTCGTTCCTACAACCGAGTGGAGTCCAGTTGGTAATGCGGGACACGCCCCCGGGAGGCATTTTCACGCAGCGCGCGGCGGCGGCGACGGCGATCCTGACGCAGAGCGTGGGAGCCAGCAATGGCAGCCTGATTTCGGTGACGGGCGATCCGGATCCGCAGGACGCCACGGTTTTCCTGATGGATTCTGCAGCATGACGGGCATAGCGATGAAAAGACACTTATTTGGCGTTGTGATAATGGCGGTTATTTGCGGGCTTTGCTGTTGGGGGCAGATTACCAGCGTGATGCCTAACGGGCTGGCTGCGGGCGCGGAAGTGACAATTGCGGGTTCCGGTTTTGGAGACATCCAGGGCAAGAGCAGCGTGTGGATCGGTGGCAAAGAGGCGGCGGTGCTCAGTTGGAGCGACACCGCCATTGTGGCGCAGGTGCCGGTGGGAAGCTTCAGTAACGAAGTCGCGGTGCGCCTGCCGAATCATGTGCTCCAAAAATTCCGACTGGCGATTGCGCCGACGGTCGCGCAGGTGGCGACGCCGCCAAGCAGTAACGGGATTCTGGTGGATGGAATCAAGGTCTATGATGATCAGGCTCTGCAGCAGGCGCTGAATTCGGCGCGCACGCAACTCGCGGCGATCCAGGTGATCAACGGGTCGGGGATAAATGCACAGGTGGGGTCGCTCCAGGGAGCGACGCTCTCACAATCGGCATTCGCGCTGAACATCGGGACGCCGCCGACACCGGGGATCACGTCGACGGCGAATACCGGAAATGCGGTAAACACAACATCGATGGGTGCGAACAACCAGCAGAACTCGGGTAACGCCGTTACGACGAACGGCAACGGAACGAATACGCAGGTGACGAATGGAAATACCGGTAACAACAGCGTAGTGACGACAACTGGAGGAACGAATCCGAACACGGTGTCGACGCTGGGCGGGACTACAAGCTCCCAGAATCAAAGCACGACGACGGGGACCAATAACGTCCAGGTTACCGGTCCTAGCACGCAACTTACAAGCACTGCTAACAACCAGACGGTAACAACGGGACCGAGCCTGCAGACTGTGACGACGCAAGCGCCCACCACTCCGACGGCGCCGACCATTACGCCTAGTTCGCTGGCGCTGCCGTCCTCGTATTCTCCGGGGGCCTCGGCGATTTTGAATGAGCAATTGGAACTCACCTATGAAATTACGGGGTACGAGCTGCTGCTGGAGGGCGCCTTGAGCGACCATTATGCGCGGGTGCTGTGGCCGGACGGGTCGGTGGAGCAACGGGTGCGGCCGCGGGCGACGATAGGCGTTCCGATCACGATCAGCCCAGGCAAGCCGGACACGGAAGCAGTCGCGGAGGTGATACTGGAGGTGAGCGCCGACCCTGAGTCGCACGAAGCGCCGATTGTGACGGCCATTCTGCCGCGGGATAAGACGTACAACGTGGCATCGATCACGGACAAATCGGTGTCGATTGGAGGCGCGGTGGCGACGCAGGTGATCAGCGTGGGGGCGAGCGCTTTGTGGGGGCACAAATCGTACTTCGTGGTGCAGGACCAGGATACGGTGGCGCTGCAATTCCCAGGGAGCGACGCGCGGGTGACGCGATTCGGTTGGCAGATTAGGCCAGTGCTGGGGCAGAAGGTAGTAACAACGGGAATGCGGAATTGCTTCGTACAACTGGCGTTCGCGGATCGTGAGAACGTGCCGGTGTACGGGCAGGTGCGGGTGACGACCGTCTGGAAAAAGTACGACACGAAGCGCGGGATTGTGCTGGGAGAGATTCCGGGGACGCGGATGGAAAGCGTGCGGAGGTTCGACATTCCGCGATTCCAGTTGAATCCCGTGCTGGGGCCGGTCTCTTACGAGGACAATGCTGACGGAACGGTCACGGTGGCGGTGGGATCGCTGGGAGGGCCGTTTCTGGACGGGACGTTCGCCAAGGTAGGAGGGTTGACATTCGTACCAGGCGCCAATGGGACAGTGCAGGATCCGTCAGGGATCCGGTTCGCGCTGCCGGCGATACTGCTGGCGACGCACAACGGGTACATGGTTGACCGGAGTGGAGAAGTGACGGAGATTGTCGATCCGCCTGTGCAAGGACTGAAGGTCGTAGGGGAATGTCTGCAGATCGGCAAGATCACGACCAGCCCGGCCGGCGCGGGGTTAACCAAGATTACTGTACCGATCACGATACCAGGCACTCCGGCCTGCAATCCACCGGGGTACGTGACGGAGGGCAAAGACATGGTGGCGGTGGTGGGGAACCAGGTATTCGGGCTGCGCAACCTCCCGTTCTTCTCAGCGACGAAAGACGCGATTTCCTTTCTGGTGCCGACTGGGCTGCTGCAGAACTCTAGGCACGTCACAGTCAAACGGCTGTTGTGGGGCAAGGCATTTGAGAACGGACAGAATCTGGATGAGAACACGTTTCGAGTGACACCGGTAGTGGGGCAGGCAACGGTGGTGTATCAGGACGATAAACAACTGCAGATCGCGCTGATCGGAACGGGACTGATGGGCCTGACGAAGCTGCTGCCGGCGACGGTCACGTTCGATTCGCAGAACGATTCGGGGGCAATTCTGAAAGTGGCCAAGGCGGACCTGAAGGGGCTGAAGCAAATCGTGCTGACAGATCCGGCGGGAGAACTGTTCCTAGTGGCTATTCCGGCCGATCCCACGCCACCAACGGCGCCACAGCTCGATCCTGTGACGAAGGGGCAGGCATCGATCAAGGTTCCGTCGTTCGGGCCGGATTTGCATACGCTGTCGGATGTGCAGTACGAGAACAAGGGCATCGGGTTCAGCGTCGCGGCGGACGGGAAGTCGGTGACGGTGGACATCAAGACGGTAACGGGGATTTCGGGGACGAAGAACCTGACGTTTGTCTTCAGCGGTGGGAAGAAGATCCAGATTGCGATTTCGGTAGTGGATTCGGCGGTGAAGATTGAGCAGCAGGCTCTGGCCCCGACGAAGTGAGGGTGCTTCCAGAGAATGCGCCACAGAGCTACTACCGCAATGCTTCATTAGAGGGTAGTTCCACGGGGAGCGATGCACTGCTGGAACTGAGACAAGAAATGTGCGATGGGTTTAGGTTTCCGCGGGCGGTTGCAATATCGGCCCGGCAACCCTGCGAGTGATGGCTGTAGGAGCTTGCTTCATGCCGGTTTATCCCGGCGCACATAAATCGCCATTACACTCGTTGACTCGATCCCTCTTTCCCTTCAATGAACCGCAGACGGCATCGATACACTTAAACGGGGTAATTTCCCCGTTTTGGGGCTTATCCCGAAGGTAACTGTACCGGGCTTGTCCCGAAGGTAACTGTAAAGTTGTCACATTCGTGTGTATTCCAGACATGTAATGTACTTTCGTTCCCCAAGGAGGAACCATGTCAGCGATCATCTGCGGTCTGTACCTTCTTCTGCCCGCTATCATCTGCGCGGCGGTCACTGTGCGTAACGTGATCTTTGGCGATGTCGTCTAGGCTTTCACAGCCCAGCAAGATCCTGGCCAGCTTGGTGGCGGTGGCCACGAATCGCGTGACGCGCAGCACCGCGGCCGAGCTCCGTGGATGGCAGAACTCTGGTGCAGTTTGCCAGCGCCAGCCTTCGTCCCGTGCTATCCAAGCCGCGTTTTCGAAAACTGGCGAAACATCGCCATTACGCTCAGAACCCCTCAATGAGCGAAATCGCCTGGTTTCGTAAACCATCCAAACGTGAGAGCAAACTCCCTCGAATCGCGGCACCCACACCTCTTGTGACCGCGCTCACTGACAAACTGCGTGGTTCGATCTAGCATGTTCGCTGTCCGAGCCGTCAGCAACGGCCAGACATTCCCCAGGCTCTCCAGGCCTGCAAACCGTCTCGAAACGCAACTCCTGACGATTCATCAGACCTCGACTGTCCCCAGTTCAGGAGGTCTCCCATGACCAGCGATCGTAACCTCAAGACCCGAGTTCTCAGACCTGTCCGCAGTGCTCTGACCCTGGCTGTGCTTTCTGCGCTGCTGCTCATTGCCGCTCGCCCAGCCCACGCCCAAACCGAAACTGTGCTGTACAACTTCACCGGCGGCAGCGACGGCGGCGGGCCCCAGTCGAGACTCACTTTTGACCGTGCCGGCAACCTCTATGGGACGACCTCCAGCGGGGGGAGGCTGGGATATGGAACCGTATTTGAGCTTTCGCCGAACGGCAGCGGAGGCTGGAAAGAGACCGTGCTCTACAGCTTCACCGGCGGGGCGGACGGGCGTTTGCCTTTGTCTTACGTGATGTTCGACCGCAAGGGAAACCTTTACGGTACGACGGAGGCAGGCGGCACCTCCGCTTATGGCACCGTGTTCGAACTCAGTCCCGTGGGAACAAGCTGGACGGAAACCGTCCTGTACAGCTTCGCTGGCGGAGCGGCCGGTGCCCTTCCGGAAAACGGTCTGATCATGGACGCGGCGGGCAATCTCTACGGCACAACTCAGGGGGGCAGCGTAGGCGGAGGCGTCTTTGAGCTGAGGCCGTCCGGCGGCGGGTGGACCAAGCAGGCGATCTATGCTGCAAATCCCAGCTACTACTGGATGACCGCCGCGTTGACTATGGATGCCGCCGGAAACATCTTCGGCGCCTCAGGTTCGACAGTATTCGAGCTGTCACCGAACGGCAACGGCGGTTGGAATCCGACTGTGATCCACACCTTTACTGGTTACCCTGAAGATGGCATCGGTGCAGAGGGCACTCCCGTGCTCGACCCGTCTGGAAACCTTTACGGAACGACACTGTACGGCGGCGCCGAGCAGTATGGAACGGTCTACAAGTTGAGCCATGGAGAGGATGGAGAATGGACGGAGGGGATTCTGTACTCCTTTAAGGGTGCCCAAGATGGCGCCTTTCCTTGGGGGGGAATTGTGTTGGATGCGGCCGGGAACATTTACGGCACCACGGGTGGCAAGGGCATGTACGGCTGTGGAACTGTTTTCGAGCTAGTGGCCCCAGTTGGCACCGGCAGCTACGAAGAGAAGGTTCTCTGGAGTTTCAACGGCACGGACGGATCGTACCTGGTTGACAGCCTGATTCCGGACAGCGCAGGCAACCTCTACGGCACGGCCTCCTCGGGCGGATCAAGCAACGCGGGCCTTGTGTTCGAACTGACGCGTGCTGCCGTGACGGCGACGACTCTTGTCTCGAGCCTCAATCCCTCCATCTATGGGCAGGCGGTGACTTGGAGGGCGACGGTTACCTCCTCTGGCTCGATCACGCCGACAGGGAGAGTGCGGTTCACTTGGAGTGGCTATACGATTGGTTGGGGGACACTCAACACCAGCGGCGTGGCGACTCTTACCGGATCAAATCTCAACGCCGACCCCTATCCTCTGACGGCGGTGTACGCAGGCGACGCGAACAACCTGGGCAGTACGTCTTCGGTACTGAACCAGAGGGTGCTGCCAACGACGAGTGCTGCCACGATCACGTCTTCGCTGAATCCGTCCAGCTTGGGCCAGCCGGTTACGTTCACGGCGCAGATCATCTCGCCCACCGTCATGCCGACGGGTCCGGTCACATTCAAAGCGGGAACGACGGTACTAGGTACAGCTCAGCTCAGCGGCGGCAAAGCGACATTCACAACCTCCGCCTTGGCCGCAGGCTCCACGATGGTCACAGCGACTTACTACGGAGATTCAAACATCGCGAAGAGTTCGGCGTCAGTGACCCAGACTGTGCACCAATAGCGGGTGCGTCGCACGGCAGGCCTTCGGTAGAGAGCGAATCAAGACGGCGGAGGCTGAAGTCTTGGCTCGATTTTCCAATCACCTCCGCTAGTGCACTAGACCCGTGCAAGAAGTTGTTCCGACCCAGTTGGCGGTCGCGGTAGGGACGACCATCTGATCGCCCCCCGCGCGGATCCGCACGAGCGCTCATTAGCGCATGCGGCTCTTATCGCAGATGAATAACG
>OCTA010004011.1_pt1 | contig 12971 bp, 10 predicted proteins | sample 1538991 | NCBI WGS metagenome assembly OCTA01 (sample SAMEA3539302, study PRJEB22396) | soil metagenome | biome: tundra; feature: field; material: soil | place: USA | collected 2010-05 | depth 0.15 m
CGCCGCCGAGAGCACCGCTGTCATCAGGACGGCCAGGCCAGCGGATACGGCCGCACGGATGGAATGTCGCCTGCCTTTAAACCTTCTGCTGACGGGACAAAATGACTTTCCGGACACTTCGGCCATTGCTACTCCTTTGTTCAGGTAATGTGTCCTTAATTCCGTACTTATCCGGTTTAGTAGATAGAAATTGTAGGTCCGCGAACTCGGTTGGACGGTTTAGCGGCCAGATCTCAGCGCACGCCCTGGCCTGTTACGGTTCATCCTCGGCCACAAGATGATCTTGTTCGAACTCCACCAGAGCAGGAGGTTCCAGCGCCCGGGCGGGCTGCGGCGGGCGTCCGGATCTCGTTAGCCTGCGGGCGCGGCCGCCTCGCGCGGGCGCCGTGGATACCGCAGGTACGCCGGGGCCGGAGCCAGCGCGAACGTCAGGGCCGGGGCCGGAGCCAGTCGCCTTATCGTCGGCTGACCGCTGCCACTTCTTGTGCAGCTCAGGCACCGCGGCCAGGAGATTCTTCGTGTAAGGGTGCTGAGGGTTGCCGAATACCTTGACCGTGGCGCCCATTTCTGCGATCGCGCCATGGCGCAGGATGATAGTCCGGTCGCTTACGTAGTTGCCAAGTGACAGGTCGTGGGTGATGAACAAGATCCCGAGGCCAGCCCGCTTCAAGCCGATGAGCAGGTTAAGGATGTCGACGCGGGTGGACGCGTCGAGCATGCTGATGATCTCGTCTGCGACGAGCAGCTTCACGTCAAGCAGCAGCGCGCGGGCGATCAGCAGGCGCTGCAGCTGGCCGCCGGAGAGCTGGTGCGGATACTTACCGAGCACATCACCCGGGTTGAGCGCGACCGAGTGCAGCGCCGACTCGATCTTGTCCTGCCATGCCTGGCGCGGCAGGACAGCGAAATACACGCTGCGGATCAGCTCGAAGACCCGGTCCGCGCGGTAGATCGGGTTGCAAGAGCTGAACGGGTCCTGGAAAACGCCCTGCACGTGCCGGTAGTAGTCCCGCAGCTGGGTCCGCTTGAAGGTGGAGACGTCGTTTCCGTCGAAGAGGACCTTCCCGCCACTGGGGGCGGCCAGCCGCAGCACGATCCGGCCGAGCGTCGTCTTGCCGCTGCCGCTCTCGCCGATGAGCGTGACCACCTCACCTGGTTCGATGTCAAAGCTGACCTGGCGCAGGGCCAGCGTCAGGCCGCCGCCGAAGCTACTTGACCGGTAGGACTTGGAGACGTGGTCGATGCGGAGCAGGCTCATCGGACCGCCTCCTCCGCCACCTTCCAGCATGCGACCCAGTGCCCCGGCCTTACCTCCTGGAAGGGCGGCACCGTGGCGCAGCGGTGGTAAGCGAACGGGCAGCGCTCGGCGAACCGGCAGCCCTCAGGCGGGTTCGCGAGGGACGGCGGCCGTCCCGGTATGCCGGTCAGCGTGGTCTGGTCGTGCCGCACCCCCACGGCGGGCATTGAGGCGAGCAGGAGCTGGGTGTAGGGGTGCAGCGGCGAGTTCACCACGGCGTCGGTGGCTGCCTTCTCGGCGAACCGGCCCGCGTACATCACCAGGATGCTGTCCGCGATCTGGGCCAGGATGGACAGGTCGTGCGTGATCGCGATCAGGCTTTTCACGAACCCGCGGTCCCTGAACTCGATCATCATCTCGCCCACGGCCCGCTGGGTGGAGACATCCAGCGCGGAGGTGACCTCGTCGGCGATGAGCAATGACGGGTTCAGCAAGGTGGAAAGGACCAGCGTCACCCGCTGCCGCATGCCGCCGGACAGCTCGAAGGAGTACCTGTCGAGCACGTCCTCGCTGAGCCCGACCAGGCTGATCCGCCGCTTCAGCTCCGTCATCACGTCGCGACCGCGGACGCCATGGCTGCGCAGCAGATCGGTGGTGAGCCGCCGGATCTTGCGGGTCGGGTTGAGGGCGCTCATCGCGTACTGGGGGACGAGCGAGACTTCCTTCATCCGGTAGGGCCGCATGGCCCGCGTGTCGGCGATCGGGAGCTTCTTGCCGTCAAGTTCGACGACGCCGCCGAGGTGCTTCATCCGGGCGTCGAGGTAGATCAGGCTGTTGCCGAGCGTGGACTTCCCGCTGCCGGACTCACCGGCCAGCCCCATGATCTCCCCGTCCGCGACGGAGAAGCTGACGTCGTCGACCGGGCACACATCGCCGGACCTGGCGCGGTAGGCGACCCTGAGGTTCTCTACCCTGACGCTCATTGCTCCCTCAGCTTCGGGTTGAAGATCTCGTCAAGGCCCACGTTGGCGACAAGCAGGGCGGCGACCATCGCGGTCAGCACCAGGCCGGGCGGCACGAACCACCACCAGACGTGCAGCTGGAGCGCGCTCCACAGCGTGGACTGGTTCATCATCGTGCCGAGCGAGGTGCCGTTGGTCGGCCCGAGCCCGAGGAAGTCATAGCTGGCCGCGAGCAGCATCGAGCTGCCGAACAGCAGCACGACGACGAGGAACAGGTACGACGCCATGTTGGGCGCGATGTCCCTGACCACGATGGCCTGCGCCCGCCGGCCGGACAGCCGGGCCAGGTCGACGAATTCCCTTGACCGCAAGGTGAAGGTCTGCGCCCGCACCGCCCTGGCCACCCAGGGCCACGTGGTCAGGCCGATGAAGACGCCCTCGAACAAGATGCCGCGGGTCTTCAGGTACGCGCCGATCACGACGAGCAGCACCAGGGACGGGATCATCACCATGATGTTGGTGATCATCTGCAGGACCTCGTCGAGAAACCCGCCCCGGTAGCCTGCGGTAAAACCGAGAGACATGCCGACGAGCGCCGCGCACAGAGCGCCGAGCGCGCCGACCAGGTAGCTTTCCCTGAGTCCGTTGACCAGCTGGGCGAACACGTCGTGGCCGAAGTAGTCAGTACCCAGCCAGTGCTGCGCCGACGGCGCCAGCCGGGGCAGGAAGTAGTCGGTGGTGTTGTGCGGCGAGATGAACGGCCCGATCAGGGCGGCCAGGACGAACAGCACCTCGACGCTCAGCCCGCCGACGAGCTTCTTATTGTGCAGCGTGTAATACAGGAAGTCGCCCCGCCGACGCGGCGTCAACGGGCCGGCCACGACCGGGGTACCGGGCAACGGCGCCACGACAGGCCCGGGGACCTCCGGGCCAGCCGCGGTGATATCGCTCATGGGGCACCTCCCTGCATGCTGAGCCTGGTTCTCGGATCCACGGTGATGTACACGAGGTCGATGACGAAGTTGGCGAGCAGCACTCCGATGACGATGAAGATGAAGATGCCCTGCAGCAAGAAGTAGTCCTCGTCGGTGATCGCGCTGTAGATCAGCAGCCCGAGGCCCGGATAGTGGAAGGCGATCTCGGTGACGATGTTCCCGCCGATGACGACGCCGAGTTGCAGCGCCAGGCCGGAGAGCTGCGGAAGCGACGCGTTGCGGTAGGCGTACCGCCGGACCAGTCGCTCGCTCGCGCCGAGGGCCCGCAGGTAGCGGGAACTGTCGTTCTCGAGCTCGTAGATCACGAGGTTGCGCATCCCGATGGCCCAGCCGCCGAGGCTCACGAGGAAAACCGTGAGGAACGGCAGGAACCAGTGGTAGAGCAGGCTGGATATGAAGGTCCAGGAAAACGCGGGCAGCAGCGTCTCGTCGTATCCGCCGGAGAGCGGGAACACGTGCCAGACCTCGCCGAGAAGGTACGGCAGCACCAGGGCCAGCCAGGGATAGGGAATGGCCTGGAATATGTACCCGGCCGGGAGCACCGTGTTGTCAAGCAACCGGCGTCTCGCGGCCGCGGCGCCGAGCCTGTTGCCGAGGATGTAGGAGAACACGATGGCCGGTATCAGCAGCGCGAGGGTGTACGGGACGGCGCCGAGGACAAGCGTCGTCACCTTAGCGGGGAAGTCGAAGATGCTGACGCCCAGGTTGCCATGCACCAGGCCGTCCCAGAAATGCAGGTACTGGTCCCACAGCGGCAGGTTGGTGCCGAAGGCCTGCGCCATCGTCTTGTACAGGGACGCGTATCCGCCCGGCTCGAGATCGAACTTCGACAGGTACAGCTGAACCGGGTTACCCGGCATCAAGTGCGGGATACCCCAGTCGATGGTCGCGCCGGCGAAGAAGGCCAACACGTAAGTGATCAATTTCCGGGTGAAATATCGTCGCACTGACGAGCTCCCTCAGTCTGCTGCGACGGGCCGCAATCCGCTGCCCCGCTTGGGTCGCGCTTGTCGCGCGGGTCGGGGCAGCGGGTCCCGCAGGGCCGCACCTGCGGTCTATCCGAACGGGGACGGCTCAGTGAATCTGAATCATGAGGCCGCCTTAGCAGGCGTCAGGGCCGCCAGGGCGTACACGGTCGTCATGGCGCCGAGGTAGCCCTCCCACATGACGGGCGTGTTCTCGTCGCTCGTGCCGTTCGCGGCATAGTTGGTCCAGTACTTGGTGTTGCCCTGGAACCAGGCGCCGTTGTACCAGACCGGGATTTCCGGCAACTGCTGCAGGAAGTCGGTCTCGAGCTGGCTGTAGATGGAGTTCAGCTTGGCGGTGTCGGTCACTGGCGTCGTGCCCGCTTCCTGCACCAGGCTCCAGGCAGCCGGTGAGCTGAAGCGTTCCCAGTTGTCCTGTGCCGTTTGCTGCGCCTGGATCGGCAGTTCGTACACCCGCTGGAAGTAACTCCACGGCGTGGAGTCGAGGCTGGCGTTATTGTCCAGTGCCATGTCGTAGCTGCCGCTGGTCAGGTCGGAGTTGCGGGCGGCATCCTGCGGGAAGATAGGCGTGCATTTGATGCCCACCGCGGCAAGCTCCTGGGAGATCAGCTGGATGCCGGCCATCCAGTCGGTATATCCGTCGGGAACCTCCAGAGTGATTGTCTGGCCGCGGTAGCCCGACTTCGCCAGGTACTGCTTGGCGAGCGCGGGGTTGTAGCTGAATCCGTACTTGCTGACCACGCTCTGATTAAGGTAGGAACTCAGGTTGGGCAGCAGCCCGGTCGGGCCTGCGGGCTTGGTGATGCCGCCGTAGACCACCGACACGATCTGCTGCGGGTTGATCGCGTAGGCGAGCGCCTTGCGGAAGTTGACATTGTTCATCGGCGCCTTCGTCGTATTCGGCTCGAGCCAGACGGTGTTTGCCGAAAGCATGTACGGCGAACTCGGGAAATAGGTCTTGAAGCCGTACCCCGCGTTGCCGTTGAGCCCGCTCACCAGCTCGTTGATGCCCGGCAAGAAGTTGTTGCTCCAGTCGACCTGTCCGGCCGTGAGCGCAGAAAGCTCGATGTTGTTAGAGCCGTTGACCACGTCGACCAGGTACTTGAACTTAAAGCTCAGGCTGAGCTGGCTAACGGCCCACCAGCCGGGATTGTCCTGGTAGGCAACCTCGGTGGCGTTGTAGGTGTCGAGCAGCATGGGCCCGGTGCCGACGGGCTTGGTGTTGGCCCCGGTGATCTGCTGCGTCGGGGAAAGCTTGGACCAGATGTGCTCGGGCACAACCGGAGCCTTCCACAGGTAGTCCTGCCAGGCGGAGTATCCGGGCGAGCTGCCGAACGTGACGGTTACCGTGTTTCCGCTCGCGGAAACGCTTTTCACGGTCGCCACGTTGACGTTGAAAGGATCTGACTTGTTGGTCATGGCCAGGCTGATCGAGTAGGCGACGTCAGCACCGGTGAGCGGCGTCCCGTCGCTCCACTTCACGCCGCTGCGGACATCGATGGTGTAGGTGTCGCCGCTCCAGGTGCCGCTGGTGGCCAGCCACGGGTCGTATTTGTTGTGGACCGGGTCGTAGAGGAAAAGCGGCTCGTAGACCAGGCCTTGCGTACCCGTGGCGTAGTTACCGAGGTTGAACGGGTTCCAGTTGGACGGCGGCGAGTAGGCCGTGCCGCTGGTGTACAGGGTGCCGGCGCGCGGGAATCCGGACAGCGTACCGGCCGACGACGCCGCTGCCGCGGCACCGGGCTTGGCGGTGCTTGACGATGAACTCGTGCAGGCGCTGGCCGTAGCCAGGGTCAGGGCAGCCGCCACCGCACCGGCGGCCCATCGGGCGGTACCTCGCGCCTTTTTCTTGCCTCTCACCTGTCCTGCCTCCTCACTGGGAAGTCCTGGTATTGCTGCTCCGGTCGGACTCAAGGCGAGCTATACCGGTTAAGTGTTCATCACGGATGAGCGCAAAGTAAAGCGTCAGGCGTATATCGATCAGATATCGGCGAGATTAAGGGGCGCACTCTTCGCGCGTCCCTGGCGCCGAATCGGTGCTGGCGCGCACCATGAGCACCGGCGGCGTTTCGGCCAGGTGACCCGGCTTCCCGCCCGCCGTCATCTCGCGGAGCATCCGGGCGGCGCTGGCGCCTGCCGCGGGGATGTCCCGGCGCAGCGCGGTGAACGCGGGGTGGACGAGCTCGCAGAGCGTGCTGTCGTCCCAGACCACGATCGACAGGTCGGCGGGCACGCGCACGCCCATCCGCTGCGCCGCGCCGAGCCCCGCCACGGCCATCACATCGTTGTCGTACAGGATGGCGGTGGGCGGCTCGGCTTGCTTCAGCAGGTCACGCGTCGCCTCGGCACCATGCTCGGCGGTGTAGTCGGCGGCGACCGACACTGCCTCGATGCCCGCCGCGCCGGCGACCTGGGCCAGCGCGTCCGTGCGCAGCTTGGAATGCCAGTATCTGGTGAAACCGCCGACCCGCGCGATCCGCCGGTGGCCGAGCCCGGCCAGGTAGGCAACGATGGTCTCGGTAGCGGATCGATCATCCTGCCAGACAGCGGGCAGACCGCCGGCTCCGCGCGGGGTCCCGAACACGACGGCGGGCATGCTCAGCTCCTCGAGCACGCGAATCCGGCGGTCGCGCACCTGCAAGTCAACCAGGAAGACGCCGTCCACCTTCCGCTGCGCCCACCAGGTGCGGTACATGCGGATCTCTTCCGCCTGGTCCTCAGCCATGGTGAACAGCAGGGTTATATGATTGCTCGCCAGCTCCGCCTGGATACCCGAGATGAGCTGCATGAAGAAGACCTCGCTGCCGAGGGTGCCCGCCGGGCGGTCGATGACCAGGCCGAACGCGTCGGCCCGGCCGTCAGACAGAGCGCGGGCCGCGCTATTGGGCTGGAAGCCGATCTCGGCCGCGATCGCCAGGATCCGCTCGCGGGTCGCGGACGACACGCCGGGCTGGCCGTTCAGGGCAAAGGAGACAGCGGCCTTGGTCACGCCCGCGCGCCGCGCGATGTCGGCAATGGTCGGACGTCTCATCCGGGTTTCCCTCCGCGCCCAGCGGCCGCCCGCGCAGGTCAGCCAGCCCGCATATGTGCCAAGCCTAAGGCAGCAACATTCAGCGCGCGTAATTGACACTTAACCGGTATAGTGCTTCGATCTCAGCAGCGGCAGGTGCCAGGTCGTCCACAGAGGGAGCCCGTGCAGGAGCGCCGGGGAGGTGAGCGGGAGACCCCACGAGCGAGCCAAAGGGGCGCCTTAAAGCGCCCCGGAGGCGAGCGAGGCAAACACAGCGCCCCGGAGGTGAGCGGGAGACACAGCGAGCGGGAGACACAACATGCGCAGGAATACCTCGAGGATCATGACAGGCGGGCAGCCGGCCAGCTGGCTCGGGGCGAACTTCTGGTCCCGGACCGGCGGCCCGCACATGTGGCGCAGCTACGACCCGGCTATCGTCCGCGCCGAGCTGCGCGTGCTGCGCGAGCACGGGCTCACGGTGACCAGGTCGTTCTTCTACTGGCCCGACTTCATGCCCGGACCGGACGTCATCGATGAGGACATGACCGCCAGGTTCGCCGACTTCCTCGACCGGCATGTCGAACAGAACATGAGCACAGTCCCCACCTTCATCGTCGGTCACATGTCCGGCCAGAACTGGGACCCGTCGTGGCGGGCAGGCCGCGACCTGTTCACCGATGTATGGATGGTCGGCAGGCAGGCCTGGTTCGCCGGCCAGATGGTACGCCGGTTCGGCACGCACCCCGCCGTGGCCGGCTGGCTGGTCTCCAACGAGATGCCCCTGTACGGAGGTGAGCACGCGCCGCCCGAGACCGTCGCCGCGTGGGCCCAGATCATCAAGGACGCCGTGCGCGCCGCAGGCGGCCGCCAGCCGTTCTCGCTTGGCGACGGCGCCTGGGGCATCGAGGCCAGCGGCCGCGAGAACGGGTTCAGGCTCGCCGACAGCGCGCTGCTCTGCGACTTTCTCGGCCCGCACGTGTACCCGATAGGCGAGGACCAGATCCGGCAGCACTACGCGGCCGCCTGGCAGTGTGAGCTGGCCGGCACGTTCGGCAAGCCGGTGGTGCTCGAGGAGTTCGGCGTCAGCTCCGACTTCGCGTCCGGCCATAACGCGGCCCGCTATTACCGGCACGTCCTGCACAACAGCCTGCTGGCCGGGGCGACCGGCTGGATCGCCTGGAATAACACCGACTTTGACCTGGCCGGACAGGACCCGTACCAGCACCACGCCTTCGAGCAGCACTTCGGCCTCACCGACGCGTCGGGCGCGCCCAAGCCGACGCTGGGTGAGATGCGGACGTTCGCGGCCACGCTGGACGCGATCGACGCGAGGCGCTGCGTACGCACCGACAGCGACACGGCCCTGATCGTCCCCGCCTACCTGGACACCAGGTACCCGTTCACCGATCCCGCCGACGGCGCGCACATCGCGAGCTCCCTCGCCCAGGCCTACGTCTCGGCGAAGCTGGCGGACCTGTCCGTGGCGCTGACCAGGGAGACCAGCGGAATCGGCGGCGACGCGCGGCTGTATATCGCCCCGTCGGTGAAGCAGCTGCTCGCGCCTACCGTCGCCGCCCTCGAGCGGCTCGCGGCCGCGGGCGCCTGTGTTTTCCTGTCCTACTCGGCTGGTGACACGGGATGGCACCGCGGGCCATCGTACGGGAGGCTGAACGAGACATTTGGTGTGCGGCATCAGCTTGACGTCGGCATCGCGAACCCGATCGAGGACGAGGTCGCGGAGTTCTCCTTCCATCAGGACTTCGGCGGGCTGGCCCGCGGGACCACGCTCAGGTTCAAGGTGGCAGGCAACAAGCACAGCCGGTCGTTCCTGCCCGTCGGACCGGCCGGGGCCAGTTCAGGGGGCGCCGAGATCCTCGCCACCGACGCCCGCGGGCGCCCGGCCCTGCTGCTGCGCCGGACCGGCCCGGGTTCCCTCATCCTGTGCACCTACCCGATCGAGCACATGGCCGCGCTGACGCCGCAGGTCAACCCCGAGGACACCGTCACCCTCTACGGTGCGCTGGCCGCGCACGCCGGGGTGCGCCGCGCAGTGAGCGTCGACGACCCGCGGGTCGCCTGCGACACGCTGATCCGTGACGACGGCATCCTGTTCGCCGTGCTGGCCAGCCACGCCGACGAGCAGCTGACCGTAAAGCCGGTGCTCAGCTCCGTCGGCGAGCTGACCACGCTGGACGATAAGGAGACCGGTGAAGGTGTCACGTTGGCTCCGTTCGGAATAAAAGTACTTAAAGTCAAGACCGGCCGGGCGTGAACCGGGCCAGAACCTCGGTGAGCACGATGCGGGTGCCGGCCGGGTCGATCACGTCGTCGATCTCGAAGGCCGCCGCGGTGCTGAGCGCCTTGCCCCTGGTGTACTGCTCGGCCACCAGCTCGTCGTAGCGCGCCCGGCGGGCATCGGGATCATCGATCGCCTCGAGTTCTTTGCGATAGCCGAGCCGTACCGCCCCCTCCAGGCCCATGCCGCCGAACTCGCCGGTGGGCCAGGCGACGGTGATGGCCGGGCGGCGCAGGTCGCCCGCGGTCATCGCCATCGCGCCGAGACCGTGGGCCTTGCGCAGCACGACCGCGCAGACCGGCACGGTGAGGCGGGCCCCGGCCACGAACGTCGCGCCGAAGCGCCGCACCACGGCGGTGCGCTCCGCGGCGGGCCCCACCATGAAGCCGGGGGTGTCGACGAGCGAGACGACCGGCAGCCGGTGGGCCTGGCAAAGCCGCAGGAACGCCGTGGCCATATCGGCGGCGTCGCCGTCGATCGCCCCGCCCAGATGCAGCGGGTTATTGGCCAGCAGCCCGGCGCCGAACCCGGCGCGCAGCTCCAGCACACTGCCGGTGTCGCAGAGGGTCTCGACGACCGGCCGCACGTAGCTGCGCACCCGGTTCTCCGGGACGAGGTGACGCAGCAGCCGCTGGTCGGCGTGCGGGGCGTTGCCTGCCGCACGGGAAGCGCCGAAGTACGACAGGTAGCGCCGCGCTGCCGTCACCGCTGCGGCCTCGTCGGCGACGAGCAGATCCACCACGCCGTTCGGCACCTGGACAGACATCGGGCCGACCTCGGCCGCTGCCACCACGCCGAGGCCGCCGCCCTCGATCATGGCCGGGCCGCCCATGCCCAGGCTGGCCTCCGGGGTCGCGATGATCACGTCGCAGGCACCGGCCAGGGCGGCGTTCCCGGCGAAACAGGAGCCCGACACCACGGTCAGCAGCGGGACCCGGCCCGACAGCTGGGCGGCCAGGCGGAAGGTCGGCACGTCGAGCTGCGCGACGGCGGCCGTGTCGATGTCACCGGGCCGCCCGCCGCCGCCCTCGACAAACATGACGACGGGCAGCCGCTCGCGGCCGGCCAGCTCGAGCAGCCGGCCGGTCTTGCGGTGGTTCATGATGCCCTGGGTGCCGGCCAGCACGCTGTAGTTATAGGACATCACCGCGACCGGCTGGCCGTCGACCCTCGCGGTGCCCATGACCAGGCCGTCGGCCGGCGTGCGCGCGATCAGGTCGTCGAGCGAGCGGCGGCGGCGCTGCGCGGCGATCGTCAGCGCGCCGTACTCGACGAAGCTGCCTGGATCGACGAGATCAGCGATGTTCTCGCGGGCCGTCCGCCGCCCGGCGGCGTGCCGCCGGGCGGTCACCTCGGGCCGGGACTCGTCCAGCACGATCCGGTGCCGCTCCCGCACCTCGGCGAGGTCGGGCCGGACATGGTCTACGGGGACGGCGGTGGCCTGCGTGGACTCGGCGGCATCGGTCCCGGACTCGGCCAGCACGACCAGCACGGCCCCGGCCTCCACCGAGGCGCCCACCGTGACGGGCCCCTCACGCACCAGGTCGGCGGCCCGCGCCCGCACCTCGTGCTCCATCTTCATCGCCTCGACGACGAGCAATTCGTCGCCCGCCGCGACCAGGTCACCGGGCGCGACCGACACGACCGACCGTGCCTGCCAGCGGCGCGGATACGGTGGCATGGCCGGGCGGCACCTCGGCCGCGGGCACGGCGGCAGCGGGTGCGGCGGCGTGCGCGTCGACCCAGCCGGCCTCGTGGGTGCCGAGCCCGGGCGCCTGCAGCAGCGCCACGTTGACGGGCGCCCCGGCGATGTCGAACTCGGCCAGCGCCCGCACCGCCCGGCGGACCGCCTCCTCGAGCGTGCCGCCGTCGGCGATCACCTTGGCCAGCAGCGAGTCGTCGCGCGGATTGACGGCCTAACCTGAGTAGGCTGCGGTGTCGACGCGCACGCCGCGCCCCGCCGGGGGCTGGAACCGGCTGAGCGTGCCGCCGCCGGGCTGGAGCGTGCCGTCGGGCCGCAGGGTCTCGGCGTTGACCCGGGCCTGGATGGCGGCGCGGCAGGCCGGCCGGGGGCAGCGTATCCAGGCGCAGGGCATCCAGGGTCGCGCCGTCGGCCACGCGGAGCGCGAGCTCGACGAGGTCCAGGCCGGTGACCTGTTCTGTGACCGTGTGCTCGACCTGGAGCCGGGGGTTGACCTCGAGAAAGGCGATCGTGTCAGGCTGGACGAGGAACTCGACGGTGGCCAGGCCGGCGTAACGGGCCGAGCCGACCAGCGCCCCGGCGGCCTCGGACAGCCGCGCGCGGATCGCGTCCCCGATCATGGCCGGGCGATCTCGACTAGCTTCTGCCGGCGCCGCTGCAGGCTGCAGTCGCGGTCACCCAGCACGGCCACGGCGCCGGTGCCGTCGCCGATGACCTGGACCTCGATGTGCCGGGCCGGGGCCAGCAGCTGCTCGACGTACACCGCGCCGTCGCCGAAGGCCGCCGCCGCCTCCGAGGCACAGCGGCGCATCGCCCCGGCGAGATCGGCCTCCCGCGTCACTGGCCGCAGTCCGCGCCCACCGGCGCCGGCGAGCGCCTTGACCATGACCGCGCCGTGCTCGCGCAGCAGGGCACGGGCCCGGTCCAGCGAGATGCTGTCCGGTGAGGTGCCGCCGTCAGTGCCGGCCAGGACGGGCACGCCCAGCTCGCGTGCCCGGGACCGCGCCGCGGTCTTGTCACCGAACAGCGCGAGCGCGCCGGGCCCGGGGCCGACGAAGCGCACTCCGGCCTGCGCGCAACGCGCGGCCAGCTCCGGCCGCTCGGCGAGGAAACCATACCCGGGATGCAGCGTGTCGCAGCCCGCGCCGACGGCCGCGGCGATGACCACATCAACGTCGAGATAGGCGGCCGGGCCCGTCCCGGGCAACTCGACCGCCGTGTCCGCCCGGCTGACGTGAGCGCAGGCGGCGTCGTCGGCGGGATAGACCGCGACCGTCTCGATGCCGAGCACCGCGGCCGTCGCCATGATGCGGACGGCGACCTCGCCCCGGTTGGCGACGAGCAGCCGCTTGATCACCGCCTGCCCCAGATCACCGGCTGCCCCCGGCGGAGCACGATCCCCGTGGCCGCGCGGTCCCACATGTCCGGGCCGATACCGCGTTCGCGCAGCAGGTGCTTGTGCACTTTACGCGTCGCCGGTGTACATCCAGCCGTCGACGAGCCTCTCGGCGGTCTTGTCCGGCAGGCTGTGGTAGCCGCGCATCACCAGCCGCGGGTCCTGCGGGCGCACCCAGAGCTCATCGATCTCACCCGGCGCCACGTCGCTGGCCAGCGAGCGCTCATAGCTGCGAACGTCATCGAACCCGTCTGGTCGGCCTGGGCCTCCGCGTCCGGCGTGCGGGCGAGGACCCGCTCGTAGGCCAAGCGCAGAGTGCGTTCGCCGACCGGGGGCAGGCCACGTCTCATGGGGCTACTTTACGTACTGAGCTTCTTTCATCCTGAG
>OCTA010004012.1_pt1 | contig 12971 bp, 11 predicted proteins | sample 1538991 | NCBI WGS metagenome assembly OCTA01 (sample SAMEA3539302, study PRJEB22396) | soil metagenome | biome: tundra; feature: field; material: soil | place: USA | collected 2010-05 | depth 0.15 m
CGTATTCGGTTGAGCAGCGCACCCAGGAACTCGGGATTCGGATGGCCGTCGGCGCGCGGGCGGCGGACGTCCGCAATCTCGTTGTATCGCAGGGAATGAGGCTGGCGCTGATCGGAGTGGCCGTGGGCTTGGCGGCGGCCTTCGGTTTGACGCGGCTCATTACCGGTCTCCTGTTCGAAGTGAAGCCGCTCGATCCCATCGTCTTCCTCAGCGTGCCCTTCATCCTGAGCGTCGTCGCGTTTATCGCCGTCTGGATACCAGCCCGGCGCGCCACCCGGATCGATCCGCTGGACGCCCTGCGTTACGAATAAGCCGAATCGATCATCAGCCCATCGCGTTTGGGGATTGAAAATTGCGCGCAACCTTGCGCCAATCCAAACCGCCGGTGGATATTGAGAACGCTCCCGCGCGATGATCGAACAGAGGTATCCACCCACTGCCGTGTACAACAATGTATATGCACAGGCTCAAGACCAGGCAATAAAGCGGCGGCATCTTCGTCGATCTGAACCCGGGGATGAGAATCGCGAAATCCTGATCGGTCAAGAAAATCGGCAAGGCGGTGCCCCCATTCCCGCACCCAATCGCCCCAAACAACCGCGCATAAATCCTCCAGTTCGAGTGAGTATATAGGATTTCTTTTGCTGGCAGTGGCCGGTTGTATGATGATGCTGGCCTATGAAAATCGTCCCGTTAATCGCCCTGCTCGCGGGCACGGCGATCGCTGCGGATCTCGCGCCCATCCGGAACTTCGCGCAAGATTCGGGATCGCTGCAAATCGTCTCACGCTGCGAACCGCGCCTGCCCTGGACCGTTGCGGGCGAGCATGGAACCCTTCTCGGACGCCAGGACGGAACGTTCGAAGCCTGGCTGTGGCCGGTCAAGATTCTAAGTCATTTTCGTATCTCGGCCGATCTGGATAACTACGCCGTTCCCATCGACGTGAACGCGCTCGCCGCCGAAATTAAGGTGACCCCGGCCGAGACTGTCATCACTTACTCGCACGCCGCCTTCACCATCCGGCAGCACATGTTCGCCGCCCGCGGAAACGAGAATCCCGCCACCGGTGTCGCCGCTTTCTTCGAAATCGAATCGGCGCGTCCCCTTACCCTTACCTTCTCGTTTACCGCGGATATGCTGCGCATGTGGCCCGCGCCCAATTCCGGAAGGCCCGACGCCGAGTGGGTCGGCACGGAAAAGAACGGCGTCTACGTGCTCCATACCGACGACCCTAGGTTCTCGGGCATCGTGGCCATGCCTCACACCAGCGCCGGCATCATGGTTCCTTATCAGGAGCACCCGCAGACTTACCCCGTCCAGCTGCTGTTGCGCTTCGATCCCGCCCGCGACAACGGCAGCGTGTTCCCGTTGATCCTCGGCTTGCTGAACGGCCGCGATGCGGCGCGGCAGGCCGAGAGCGTGAGCGCCGCCATCCCGCAGCTCTATCGCGAAACGCAAAGCTACTACTCCCATTTCTTCGATAACCGCGTCACCGTGGACACCCCCAATAAGGCGGTGAACGAAGCGGCGCAGTGGGCCGAAGTCGCCATCGATCAAGCCCAGGTCATTTACCGCAACGGCGAGATTGGGCTGATCGCCGGCTACTACGAATCCGCCGATTCCGCACGTCCCGGCTACGCCTGGTTTTTCGGCCGCGACACCATCTGGACCACCTACGCCATCAACAGCTATGGCGACTTCAACCTCACCAAGCGGGCGCTCGATTTCCTGATTCACCGGCAGCGCGCGGATGGCAAAATGATGCATGAATTCTCTCAATCCGCCGATGCCCTCGATTGGAAAGCGACGCCATATTTCTACGCTTCCGCCGACGCTGCGCCCTTGTTTGTGATGGCGATATGGGATTACGTCAAAGCTAGCGGCGATCTCCCCTACCTCACGCAAAACTGGGACGCCGTGCAGCGCGCTTACACCTTCACCAGAGCTCACGATTCCGATGGCGACGGCATTTTCGAAAACACCGAAGGGACCGGCTGGGTGGAATCGTGGCCGCCCGGGATGCCCCATCAGGAAATCTATCTGGCCGCGCTAGACCAGCAATCCGCCGAAGCGATCTCTCGTCTGGCGCTGTTGATGAAGGATGAGAATCTCGCGGCAGCGGCCCAAAAGAAGGCCCTCGCCATACGAACCGCCATCGAATCCGAGTACTTCGAGGGGTCTAATCAGTTGTATGCCTTCAGCCGCAACCCGGATGGCTCGCTCGACCATACGGCCAGCATTTATCCGTCGGTTGCGTGGTGGAGCGGCGAGCTCGCTTTGGAACGCGCCGGTCCCATGTTGTCGCGCTGGGCCTCGCCTGAGTTTTCAACCGACTGGGGCACTCGCGACATCAGCGAAAAAACTTCGTTCTACGACCCCATCAGCTATCACCAGGGCACCGTGTGGCCTCTGTTCACGGGATGGGTCTCACTGGCCGAATACCGCGCCGGCCGTCCTCTCTCGGGCTTTGCCCACCTCATGCAGAATGTGAATCTGACTTGGGATCAGGATCTAGGCTCGGTGACGGAACTGCTCTCCGGAGAGTTCTATCAGCCGTTGGGCCGCAGCAGTTCTCATCAATTGTGGTCTTCCGCCATGGTGCTCGCGCCCATGCTGCGGGGGTTGTTTGGTATAGAGTGCAATGTTCTGGAAAAGACCATTCGCGTGGCCCCCCATTTGCCTGCGGATTGGGACGGCGCGGCGTTGCGCAATGTCCCCTTTGGGCAATCCTCGGTGCGTTTGGAGTTCAAGCGGGAAAGCGGCAATTTAACTGTCCGCGCTGTTTCACAAACTCCCCAGGTGCTCTGCCTGGTTCCCGGAGACAAACTGGCGCAGGCTTGCCAGCAGCCCGCCGCAACCGAGCATAAGCTGTCCCTCCCTCTGCCCGCCGTGGAGGTTGCAATACCCGTCAACGCGCCGAGTCAAGGAGCGCGCACGCAGCAGCTCAAAGTTCTGAATGAGGAGTTCTCCGACCGCCAGGCCACCATCTCTTTCGCCGCGCCGGGCGGCTCCAGCGATCGACTATTCGTAAGATTCAACCGCCCCAAGGTTACTGTGTCGGGGGCTGCTTACCGTGACGGGCACATCCAAATCCAGTTTCCGGAAGGCGCTGGTTATCAAACTCAACAAGTCGTATTTCGGTGGCAGTAACCCGACTAACTCATAATGCGAAAACTCTTTCAAATAATCAGGGAGCGTTCCCTCCCCATCCTCGCCGCAACCGCCTTGACGCTTACACTCCTCTGTGCCCAAACTGCCGTCCAGGCTCCTCCCATCCTCACCTACATCAAACAAACCTGGAGCGTTCTCACCCGTTCCAACAAGGATCTGGCTGCGGCTGCCGTCGATCCGAAATTTCAACCCGGGGCCAACGGAAAGTGGACCGTCTATATCCCAAGAACGGACAAGCTTCCCCAAATTACCGCCCACTTGCAACGGGAAATGTCCGCCGCCGACTTCGGCAAGATCGATCTGCTGGTGCTGCCGGAACAGTTGAGTCAACTGAAGGAGCAAGGACTCCTCTACCTTCCAAAGCCGTATGTCGTCCCAGGTGGCCGCTTCAACGAAATGTACGGCTGGGATAGTTACTTCATTCAGCTTGGACTCTTGCATGATGGCGAAGTCCAACTCGCCAAGGACATGGCCGACAACTTCCTCTACGAGACGGCGAACTACGGGGCGGTTCTGAACGCCAACCGCACTTACTACCTCACCCGCTCACAACCGCCCTTCCTGACTCAAATGGTGCTCGGCGTTTATAAGAAGACGGAGGATCGTAAGTGGCTAATGGAAGCGTTGCCCCGCATCGAAGCCTATTACCGCTTTTGGACGAAGAAGCCGCACCTCACCGATACCGGCCTCTCTCGCTACTACGACCTTGGAGAAGGGCCTGCTCCTGAATCTGTTTCGGCGGAAAAGGACGCGCAAGGCAAGACCCACTACCAGCTTGTCGAAGACTATTTCCGGACGCATGAGATTACCGATTACGACGTCAGCGAGTATTACGACAAAAAGACAAATGAGTTAACCCCGCTGTTTTATAAGGGCGACCGCTCGATGCGTGAATCCGGTTTCGATCCCTCTTACCGCTTCGGCCCGTTCAACCTGGACATCATCCACTACGACCCGGTGTGCCTCAATTCGCTGCTCTATTTGATGGAACGGCAGATCGGCGAGATCCTCGATCTTCTCGACCGCGGAGGCGAATCGGGCGCTTGGCGTGAACGCGCCAAAACGCGCGCCGATCTTATCAACCGCCTTTTGTGGGACCCCCAGGCGGCCCTGTACTTCGATTACGACTTTGCCACCAAGCGGCTCCGCGACTATCCGTTCCTGACGACCTTTTATCCCTTATGGGCGGGCATTGCGACGAAAGAGCAGGCTGCGGCCGTGGAGAAGAACCTGGCCAAATTCGAGCGCCCCGGCGGGCTACAGACCAGCACTTTTGTGAGCGGCAATCAGTGGGATTCTCCCTTCGGCTGGGCGCCGCTGGAACTGATCGCGGTGGAAGGACTTCGACAATACGGCTACAACGAAGACGCCGAGCGGATTTCCATGAAGTTCCTTTCGCTCGTCCGCGACGAGTACCTGCGTCAAGGCTACATCGTCGAAAAGTACGACGTCGTCAATCGCGGCTCCAACGTGAGCGCAATCCACTTCGGCTACAGCGCGAACCAGGCGGGCTTCGGCTGGACCAATGCGGCATTCACCGCCCTTTTCGATCATTTGACCGCCGACGACCAACATAACCTTTCCGTTGCCCGGTAACATCGTACTCGACAAGTTTGAGCGGGAGTTGGAGCGGCGCTGACTCCGCTTCGTCCGATATGCGGAGGACGACTGTATCACCGCCTGCTTGATGAATCGGTCCAGCACCGAAGGGATGCCAGCCACGAACTTGCTTTTCTGAGCCGCGACCGGCAGGAAGCGTTCTTCCGACCCCGCGACGAACCAAACCGAAAGCGTTGGGCGCGACACGGCAGCGCCCGGCACGTTAATCAGGCCGAGGGAGCCGGTGGAATTCCGCGGCTATAGCCCTGGAAGTCTCCGTCGGGCTCGGATGGATGGATGCCGCGATTTTCACCTCGCCTGGAGCGCACGCGGAAATTCGAGAGTTACAGCCCGTCTGGAACTACGGAACTTCTGGCGAAGAAAGCACGAGACAAGTGGCCGCTGAACAGCACTTCTCCTTCGAGGTCTCCGCACTTCCAGAAAGCTATGCCTACGGTGCTGCAGCCCGGTTCCCCAGGGATATACAGGGCGCCAGTACACATCCCGACGGTTCTCGCGAGTGCAACCTGCACGAGTTCCAAGCGGCACGCGAGCCGCTCGTTCGTGATTGACTGGAGTGCCGAGGGCCGCAAAAATCACCCCCCCTTTGCGCACAGGGCCCTTGCCGCGCTCGCTGCCGTGCTCTTCGTGCTTCCCGCCTGGTCGCAGCCGCAGCCAGACCTCTACCAATGGAGCCTCGAAGACCTTATGAATATCGAGGTCACTTCAGTTTCGAAAAAAGAACAGAAGATGTCGCAGGTAGCGGCCGCCATCTTCGTGATTACCCCCGAACAGATCCGGCGCTCGGGGGCCACCAACATACCCGACTTATTGCGAATGGTGCCCGGTCTGGACGTGGGTCAGATCAACTCAAACACTTGGGCGATCTCAGCGCGTGGCTTCAATCATGAGCTTTCCGACAAACTGCTGGTCCTCATCGATGGCCGGACGGTTTACACGCCGACTTTCGCTGGCGTTACGTGGGACACCCAGGATGTTCCATTGGAGGATATTGAGAGAATCGAAGTGATTCGCGGTCCCGGCGGCGCCATTTGGGGAGCCAACGCTGTGAATGGCGTTATCAACATCATTACCACGAAGGCTGGTGATACTCCAGGAGGCTTGCTAACGGGCGGTGGTGGAACCCAGGATCTCGCATTCGGCACGGCGCGCTTCGGCGCGAAAATCGGCCACAATTTCAGCTATCGAGTTTTCACCAAATATCAGGACAAGAGTCACAGCCCAAACCTGCAAGGAGAGAGCTCATTTGACGGCTGGTATCTTTTGCACGGCGGGTTCCGCGTGGACGGCAACCTTTCGCCGGTCGATTCCTTGACAGTTCAGGGAGACATTTATGGCGGCGATGAAGGCGCGGAGATCATCCATACTACGCTCGATCCGCCAGGCAATGTGATCCTTGATCGCCGCGCCGAGCTCTCTGGCGGAAACATCCTGGGCCGCTGGAATCACACTTTCTCGAACGGTTCCGACGCGACTCTGCAATTTTATTTCGATAGAAACGCTCGCTACGGTCCGGAATCCAATGAGGTTCGTCGTACCATTGACTTCGATTTCCAGCACCACTTGGCGGTCGCTAGACGGCACGATGTGATTTGGGGCCTGGGATACCGCCGCAGCGGCGATAACACAGAAGGCACTATCGACCTGGCCTACCTGCCGGCGGCCAGAACTCTTCAGACATTCACCTCTTTCCTCCAGGACGAAATCACACTCAAGCCCGACCGTTTTTTCCTGACTCTCGGCACGAAGCTCGAGCATGACGATTTCAATGGCTTCGATCTTTCGCCGACTGTCCGTTTGGCGTGGACTCCGAGCGGCCGGCACACGTTCTGGACAGCCGTTTCGCGCGCCAGCCGCACTCCATCCAGGCTCGATACCGCTGCCTACATCGGAATCGCGGCCTTCCCGGGCGACAACGGCGTCACCCAGGAGGTGGTCCTCTTCGGCAACCCGCTTCAAAAGGCCGAGCACGTGATTGCGGACGAGCTGGGCTATCGCTCCCAGTTCAACACACGCTTTTCGCTTGATATCGCAACGTTTTTCAACACTTACGACAACCTTCGGAGCAGGGAAATGGGCGCGCCATTCTTACAAACGGACTCCGTACAATCGACGTGGGTGATTCCACTCACGTGGGGTAATGGAATGCATGGCGCCACCTATGGCGCCGAACTTTCGACGGACTGGAAGGTAACTGACCGCTGGACACTCAGCCCCGGATACGCGTTTCTTGAAATGCATTTGCACCCCGATGCAAGCAGCACCGACACAGGTTCAGCGCCCGAAACGCAGGATTCTAGTCCCCAGCACCAGGCAGCATTTCGATCACACGTGGATTTGAGACATGGTTTCACTTGGGATACCAATGTCTATTTCGTCAGCGGCCTCCGCGCGCAAGCGATCCCTGCCTACACTCGGGTTGACGCGCAATTGGGCTGGCGGTTGGGTGAAGGGTTGGAGTTCAGTCTAGTGGGCCAGAACCTGCTTCAGGATCACCATCCAGAGTCCAACGATATCTTTACGATTGTCAATGCCTCGCTAGTAAAACGCGGTGTCTATGCCAGACTCACAAAGCGTTTTTGACAAATGTAGATACTGCTGGCGAACGCAGGTTGTCGGAAATATGGAATGCGCTGGCTTGTGGCCGCAAAGAGCTCTCCGAACAAGGTCGTGGCGATCTTAGCGGGCAAGATCTAACCGCTGATGCCGGCGGTGCCCAGACTCTACATCGCCATGGTGCCGGCGTTCCCATTGTCCTCCGCGAAACCGAAGGGCTGCGCGGGGCAAAGACGCCAGCGGCGAGACCAACACCCGCGAATCCAAGCTCGGCGGCTGTGTCTTCACTCAGACCGGGCAAGATGCCGAGGGTTATCCCATTCCCGACGGGCTATCCAGAACCTATGTTCCAGATCCGGCCGCGGAAGCCGGCGGAATTCCGCTTCCGCCGCCCCAACCCTTGCAGCCCGATTTGTCCTCTCTCAGGCGCCGGTCACAGCCATTTACTCGATCTTGATGAATAAAGTGGAAACCGCATTCGAATCGAGCACCGAACGGATTTCCCTTCCCTCTCTGGCGACCACAAAAAACAAGTTCAGCGGCACACGGCTGTTCGGAGTGTTGACCACCGCCGTTCCCGTGCAATTTGAGTTGACCTTATAAGTGCCGTTAGCCTGGGCCCAACCGGAGTTTAGCGGCATGCCGTTGAGGACAGTGTGCTCCTCCCATGTCAAACTGCCTCTCCCGTCGAAATGGGCCGCGCCGACTGAGCGGAAGGGCGCTTCGGACGGAAGCCCTGGCAAGTCAATTAGCTCTCCTTCGGCAGCCCATCCATAATCGCCGGCGATCGTCCCGTTCGAACAGTGCCGCTCTTCCGGCTCCGCACTGGCACATGTGCATACCGCTAACAAACCGCAAACAACCGTCACAGGTGTCGCCATCCTGGTAAGTATCGAAATCGGTTTTCTCAAGTAGACCTCCTTTGGTCTGCCTTACTATAGGGCGCAATTATGGCGGCATCAATGACCGGCGTGTTCTATGATTCTTACTTGCTCGTTCCCTGTTAAATCCCTTTGCCTCAGAGTTTTGCAAACAGATCCGAACTTCACTCGCATTGACACGCGGCGGGGCGAACTGATGCAATAGACTGACTAACTGAATGGAAACCCCAGCGCGACATATCCGTTTCGGTGTCTTTGATGTTGATTGCGGGTCTGGCGAGTTGTTCCGGCACGGCGCCAGGATCAAGCTGCAGAACCAGCTCTTTCAGGTTCTCGCCCTCTTGCTGGCCCATTCCGGCGAAGTCGTAACCCGGGAACAACTGAAGAATCGCTTGTGGCCGGACAAGACTTTCGCCGACTTCGATGGCGGCCTGAACAAAGCCATCAATGGACTGCGTTTTATTCTCAAGGACCATGCGAAAAAGCCTCGTTTCATAGAAACTCTCCCCCATCGGGGATATCGCTTCATCGCGCCCATCGACCATGCGGCGGATCATCCCGCGAACGGCGCGCAAGTGCCCGCCTGGCGTGTGCAACGTGATGTCCCAACCGGCGCCCCGCAGCCAACTCCGCGCATTGAATCCGTGGCTGTGCTGCCGCTGGAGAATCACTCCGGCGATCCTGCCGAGGAATACTTCTCCGACGGCATGACGGAGGAACTGATCTCGGCCATATCCAAAATCAGTTCGCTGCGCGTCATCTCGCGCACTTCGGTCATGAAGTACAAAGGCTCGCGCAAGTCCCTGCCTTCCATAGCGAAGGAGTTGCGCGTGGACGCCGTCGTGGAGGGCTCGGTAGCGCGCTCGAACCAGCGCGTGCGGATCACGGCGCAACTCATCCACGCGTCGGACGACAGACACCTGTGGTCCGGCAGATCCGAACGCGAACTTCGGGACATTCTTCAACTGCAGGCTGAAATCGCCGAGAGCTTCGCGACGCAGATCCACAAGCTCATCGACCCGGCCCCGCGCCTCCCGGTCCGAACGCGGCAGGTTCATCCGCAGGCCTATGAAGCTCGGCTTAAAGGAACGTTTTTCCGCGATAAACTCACGCCGGCGGACTTGGAGAAGAGCGCCGGTTTCTTCGCCCAAGCCATTGCTCTCGACCCGGCCTACGCGCAAGCTTACGCGGACCTCTCGCAGTCTTACTTCTACTTGGGTGTTTTCGGCATCGTCCCTTCCAGTGAAGCTTTCCCCAAAGCCAAGTCGAATGCGCTGAAGGCGATCGAACTGGACGAAACCGTCGTTGCCGCGCACAATTCCCTGCCGCTATTCACATCCTGTACGACTGGGACTGGGCGGGCGCGGAAGCGGCATGTCGGCGCGCCTTGCAACTAAGCCCGCACGATTCCGTGACTCACGTTCATTTGGCCGACTATATGTCCATTCGCGCGCGCCACGACGAGGCCATCGCGGCATACGGTCATGCGCTCGCGGCAGACCCAATCTCGCGCGTGCGGATCGCCCACTTCGGACTGATCCTATACCGCGCGCGCCGTTATGACGAAGCCATCGCCGAATGCCAAAAGGCCCTGGACATCGACCCGGATTACGCCAATGCCTGCTGGTTCCTGGCTCTCGCGCTGGAGCAGAAAGGCCAACTTGCCGAGTCCATCGCGAAACTCGAAAAGGCGGTGAGTCTTTCCCCCGGCGCGCATTACCGGGCGCTGCTCGGGCGCGCCTATGCCATCGCGGGCGAAAGGACGAAGGCGCTGAACATCCTGGATGAACTGCGAACGCTCTCCCTCCAAAGATACGTTTCCCCATTTGATTTCGCCGTCATTCATATCGGCCTTGGCGACCTCGACGCGGCGTTCCATCTGCTGGAAGAAGCCTATCAACAACGCGTGTTCCGAATCATAGAACTAACCTTGCCAATGTTCGATACGTTGCGCCCCGATGCGCGCTGGCAGAGCCTTATCGACCGCATTGGTCTTCCCCGGATGAACACGCCATAATAGGACAATTCGATGTCGCTAAAAAGAACCCCGCCCAAAACTCTCCCCGACAAAAGAGCGAAGGTGGCCCCAAACGGCAAACGCAACGACATCACCGAATGGGCCATCACCATCCTCCTGCTGCTCTTCGGGACAACCACCTTGGGCCAGGCCTTTGTGATCCCGACCGGATCCATGCAGGACACTCTGCTGATAGGCGACCACCTTCTCGTTGACAAGTTGGTCTACGCGCCCGCCGGGCCGATTGGCAAACACCTGCTGCCCTACCAGGAGCCGAAACACGGCGACATCATCGTTTTCCGCTATCCGCCCGACACCACCCAGACCTTGGTCAAACGCCTCATCGGAGCGCCCGGCGACCGCCTCAAGATTGTCAACGGCGTCGTCTATAGGAACGGGCTCCGGCTGAACGAACAGTACGTCTATCACAAATATGCCTACGACCCCGCGAGAGATAATTTCCCCAACGACTGCTGCCGCCCTGTGAAGGAAGACTCGGCACGCGGCGCCCAGCGCGAAATGCTCGAACACGATGTTGCCGGCGGCGAAGTGATCGTTCCTCCCCGCATGTACTTCGCCATGGGAGATGACCGGGACAATTCCTCCGACAGCCGCTATTGGGGATTCGTGCCCAGGGATAATCTACTCGGCAAGCCCTTCCTCATCTACTGGTCCTACCGCGCATCCACGGAGGATCTGACCGGCGAATCGGCGAGTTCGCTGCTTGCGCACTTCGTCGATCTGGGCGAGCATTTCTTCACCCGCACCCGCTGGGATCGCACGTTCAAACTAGTGCGCGGCTTTCCCGACTCGCAATTGCCGTCCGAACCGCTCCCCATCAACCCAGGCCTGCCAAATCCCTGAGCGCGGCCATCCCGCGGCATCCGGAGCGTTCAAGCTTAGTGTGCATGACCGCCGCGCATCTGCTATGCGGAGCGACTGAATTATGAAGAACGACACCGTGGCGCCAGCCACCATTGCCCTGCATGCCGATCGTGAATTCGAACTCCTTCACGGGATCGCGCCGCCCATCGCACAATCGGTCACTTATTACGCCGATGATGATGCGGATTTTGCCCGGCAGTCCGAACAGCCTCTGAACGATCGGTTTTATGCCCGGCACGGCGACCCCACCAGTTCACGCATCGCCAAAGCGATTGCCGATTTGGAGGGTGGTGAAGCGGCGATGATGTTCGGTTCTGGTATGGGCGCAATCACAACCGCAGTGCTCGCGCATGTGTCGGCCGGCGACCATGTCGTCGCGCAGACCAATCACTACATCGGCACTACCAATCTCATGACCCATCTTTTGCCGCGGTACGGGGTAAAGGTAACGCGAGTTGACCAGAGTTCGGCGGATGCCTTTCGCGAAGCCATTCAGCCCAACACCCGGCTGATCGTGGTGGAGACGCCGGTCAACCCAACCATGCAACTCACCGACCTCGCAGCCGTCGCCTCTTTGGCCAAGTCGCGCGGCATCGCCACCCTTTGCGATAACACGTTCGCGACACCCTTGAACCAGCGCCCCTTCGATTTCGGCATCGACGCGATCGCTCATTGTGACCGCTCATTCCGTCACTAAGTACATTGGGGGACATCACGACCTTCTGGCCGGCTGTGTCATAGGCAAGAGCGAAACGCTTCAACGCGTCTGGGACTTGAGCATGACACTGGGCGCGCTTTCCGCTCCGCTGAATTCCTGGCTCGCGCTGCGCGGCGTCCGCACCCTGGCTTTGCGCATTCGCCAGCACAACAGCAACGCCATGGCGGCGGCCAAGATGCTGCAAGCTCATCCCAAGGTTGAAGCTGTGCACTATCCCGGACTGCCGTCCCATCCTCAGCATGACTTGGCGCTGCGCCAGATGAAAGGTTTTGGGGCCTGCCGAGCTTCGTTCTCTAAGGACGGATACGACGCCGGCGCGCGCTTTCTTGCAGCCACGCGTCTCATTCAAAATGCCTGCAGCCTTGGAGGCGTCGATTCGCTTGCCATTCAGCCAGCCGCCATGTCGGCCGGACGCCTGCCTCCGCATGTCGTCGCCGAGCAAGGTATCGAGCCTGGGATGATTCGACTTGCGGTCGGAATCGAGGACAGCGCAGACCTGCTCGCAGATCTCGAGCGCGGGCTCAATGCAGCATGGCCATGACGGTGGTTTTGCCGGCGCCGGTGGCGAGCTTTAGGGCCAGGCGGAGGAGGTCGGGATTGGCGTCGCGGTTGGCGTTGGCGAGGTGGTCCAGGAATGCCTTGCCGGTTTTGCCCATTTTGGGGGAAACTTCGGCGAGCCAGATGGCGGTTTCGACGGCCTCGATTTGACAGAAGAAGGGGCGGATGGCTTGGAAGTTGTGGTGACGCCAGTGCTGGAGGAGGCGGGCGGTTTCGCGGGTGACGAGCCAATCGGTGGGATTGGGGAGATTGCGCCACTGGCCGATTTGGAAGCGCAGTTCGTTGATGATGGCGGAGTTGGCGTCCTGCTGCTTTTCGGTGGAGAGGCCGTGGCCTTCATCGAAGACGATGGTCTTTTGGGGAAGTTTTGTCTTTTGGGCTGCGGGATGGGGGAGATGAACTCGGCTTTGCGGCGAGTGGGGATGGTGCGCTGGGTGGGTTGTCCGAGATTGTCCAACTCCCAGTGGCTCGCCGGAATGGCATAGGGCGAGTTGAGGATTGGGTGTTCGAAGAAGGGGTTGTTCAAACTGTCCGTTTGGATTTTAGCATTCGGGGTGGGTTTGGC
>OCTA010004014.1_pt1 | contig 12967 bp, 11 predicted proteins | sample 1538991 | NCBI WGS metagenome assembly OCTA01 (sample SAMEA3539302, study PRJEB22396) | soil metagenome | biome: tundra; feature: field; material: soil | place: USA | collected 2010-05 | depth 0.15 m
GAAGGGGCGGTGGGCCGCACACGTAACAAGACAATACGGTCCGTTACTCTGAATACCAATCTTGCGTGAAAATGCACCCAAACGGGACAAGCTCTAAATAAGCCTACCCTCTGTCTCTGAAGATGCGGCTCAAACCATTGGCGGCCGGACAACGCACGGCGATAAATCCGGAGGGAAGGACACCCATTCCCTCTAAGCCCCCGGCCGCCGCAACGAAATCCTCACCTCGACCCCCACCCCTCAGCCGAACTGCGTCCGAATTCGCCTCTGCCACTCACACCCCCCCCCACCACCACATAACTGGCTTCGTTCCTCCACTTCGGCTCTGCCCCGGCCCCTGGCCCCCGGCCCCCGACCGGCGTGCTACTTCGACGGCAGAAAGGGTATCCGGTACAGATGCACTTGGTAGCCGGTGAAGCGGTCCTCGAACACGCCTCCCTTCACGTTTAGCGTTCGCGACTCCCCGAGGACGGTAGCCGTCACGTTGCGGGGAGCGCCACGGAGCTGGAACCTGGCCGTGGTGTCGCCGCCCGGCCGCGCTCCCATGGCGAAAAGATAGGTGGCGCCACCCTGGCGCTTCAGCATGGTATCGATGGGCGTGACGGGGTTGGAAGAGGCGGCTGTTACGCCGTTCGCCACGGAAGGCGTGTTGAGCGCCGGGGCCAGCGTGCGAATCTGCCCGTTCAGCGCGGCGAGCGCTTCCCGCATCGGGGGATCGTCAAGCGGCGCCGCTTCGTTCGCCTGCGGTTTGAAGACGTGGCAGAAGTAACCCACGCCCGTGGCGCCGTGGATAATCGACATCCACACCTCGGACTTCACGTCGTCCGTCGTGGGCTTCGGCCCGGCGTTGAAGGCTGTGGTTTCGATCCAGTCCCAGACCGGCTTGCGGTACTGCGCCCAATCGCGCAGGCGGTCGATGCCCTTCCCCACCCACCACAACGGGAGCCGCTCGTTCACCGGATAGACGTCGTAGGCGACGATGTCAGCGCCTTTGATGTACTCGGCGTAGTGCTCGTAGTGGCCCGAACAGACGTCGCCGCGCCCTGGCCACGGCTCGTTCACCACGGCCTGCCCGAAGTTCAGGAAGGCGGGCCTGGTGGAATCCTTGGCCGTGACTTCCTCGTATTGCTGGATCATCGCGGGGGGAAGAATGCACGAGCCCCATCCCCCTCCCGGTTTGGCTTGGGCGTTATCGGGCTCGTCAAACAGGAACCAGCCGCGAATGATGTCCTTTTCCGGACTCGCCAGGTTGGCCGCGCTCTGTGGGCCGATCAGCGTCATCCCGGCCCGGCGGAGAACTTCCAGGCCCTCGCCAGGACGCCGCGATACAGGGCCGATGTACTGATTCACTCCAATCGCCTTATACCTGGGGGCATTGCTGGCGCTCTGGTACCAGACGCTGATGGGAAAGAAGCCCTGATCCGCGGGCGGCCCGTTTACCCATTTCTTGTAGTACGCCGCTCCACCCTCCCATGGAAGGTATCGATCGCCCGGTTCGCCAGCCGGGCGCAGCTCGCCGGCCAGAACGGTCGCGGCCACGACAAGAGCCAGAAGGCCCAGCGCGCTTCGCCAGTGCATTCTTTCATATTACTTCCAGGAAAAACAAAGGGCGGCCTTGGCACGCGGAGGCGCGGCAAAGGTCACCCGGAAATTCTCGTCGGCACTTACTAACCGGCGTTACTCAACGTTTAGGTGGTGGACTTCTTGGCGACTACGTCCGTAGTCGTGGGACCGTTCTGACCATCGCGGGTGATCTTCAGCTTCAGCTCGCTGCCGGACACCGTGCCTTCGTACTTCGTGGTAGTGTCCGCGCCTCCGTTTCTCCCCGCGCGAGTGACATCGAAGGAAATCATGTCACCGTTCACCTTACCGTTCTTGATTTCGGTCGGAGCCGCGGCCGAGGGTGTCCCGCCGCCGCCACCGCCGCCGCCACGGCCACGGCCAAACGCCGGCTGAGTCACTGTGCCGGACAGCATCGCGCCATTGGCTTTGAGATCGAGCGTTACCTGCGTGGGCGTACCACCACCACCGCCTCCGCCACCCCGGCCTTGCATTTCATATACCCATTTGCCGGTAATGGAGTCGGCCGCCATGGCGACAAGCGCCACCGCAAGCAGAATCGCACCTACAAAAAGCAGCCTTTTGGTCATAGTGGAAGCAAAGACGCCACGGCACGCCCGAAGGTTACAACCCGCTTAAGCGAGGATCGCATTTCTTTTCAATACAATTCCGGGGAACTTTTCCCCGGTCCGGCGCAACTGCTTTTAGGCTTTATTTAATCTCCGGCGGTAAGGGTTCTGACGCATGAATGTATTTGCCGTACTGCTCGTCGTCTTTGCGGTTGTCTTCCTGGGCGGCGCGCTGTGTCTTTCCCTGGCGGCGCTGTTGAGCGCCAGCCGGTTCTGGCGGCGGCGTGGCGAGCCGCGCCCCAACTCGGTTCGATAACTCGCAACGATCCTCTTCCCCTGCCGAGGCAAACACGCTACAATAGCTTTTTGAGGGCCGAACTGTCCAAGTGGGCGAAAGCCCACTTTTTTGTTGGGTTCGGCGATTTCGCGAAAATGCGGGCAGATGTGGCGTCCAAAATCGAAGAGGTCGCTCGGCGCGTGGCTGGGCCGGAAGGCTTGGAAGTCGTTGAGGTCGAAGTGAAAGGCGGCGGGGGCTGCCGCCTGGTTCGCATTTCGATCGATAAGCCCGAAGGCGTCACTCACGGCGATTGCGAGCTGGTTTCCCAGCAGGTTGGTACGATTCTGGACGTCGAGGATGCGGTTCAGGGCGGCCGGTACACCCTCGAGGTCAGTTCGCCGGGCCTCGAACGCAAACTCCTCAAACCTCAGGATTATCAACGGTTCCAGGGCAAGAAGGCCAGAATCGCTCTCCGCGACCCCCTGGATGGCCGGCGCAACTGGGAAGGCACGCTCGCCGGGTTTGAAGACGGCGCCGTCGCGCTCGAAACGCAGCCGGGCACTACCATCCGGTTCCCGTTCGAGCATATCCAGAAGGCCAATCTGAAGTTCGAGTGGTAGCAGCGCAGCGGGAAAATTCAAACGTACAACGAGGGCATTTTGGAGACGATCTTTCAATCCATCGAGATCTTGAGCAAGGAAAAGGGCATCGATCCGCAAATCGTGCTGGACGCCGTGAGGGACGCCATGCTGATCGCCGCTCGGAAACACTACCGCACCAATGAAGACTATGTCGCGGACATGGATCCGAAAACCGGCGCCATCAGTCTCTACGCCGTCAAGAAGGCCGTGGAAGACGTAACCGACCCGGCGCACGAAATGACCCTCGCCGAGGCGCGCCGCCTCAACCCGGAAGCCGAAGCCGGCTCCGAGGTGCGCATTCCGAAGAAGACCGACGCACTCGGCCGCATTTCCGCGCAGACCGCCAAACAGGTGATTTTCCAGAAGGTCCGCGAAGCCGAACGGGAGACCGTCTTCAACGAGTATTCCGGGCGCACGGGCGAGTTGGTGAATTGCACGATTAAGCGCGTGGAAGGGCCGGATTATGTTCTGGATCTCGGCAAGACCGAGGCCAAGCTGCCAAAGAAGGAGCAATCGCGCCTGGAAAGCTACAGCGTGGGCGATCGCGTGCGTTGCGTGATCCGCCTGGTGGATAAGTCCGGCAAGGGTCCGGGCGTACTAGTTTCGCGCGCGGCGCCGGAGTTGGTCATGCGCCTGTTCGAACAGGAAGTGCCCGAGATCTACGACAGCACGGTGACCATCAAGGGTTGCGCGCGGGAAGCTGGCGAGCGTACCAAGATCGCCGTGCAGAGCCGCGACCGCGACGTCGACAGCGTGGGCGCCTGCGTGGGTATGAAAGGCATGCGGGTCCAATCCATCATCCGCGAGCTGCGCGGCGAGAAGATCGACATCATCGAATACTCCGACGATCCGGTGGTCTTCGCCACGCACGCCTTGAGTCCGGCCAAGGTGAGCCGCATCACCGTGCTCGACCCCCTGGAAAAGCACATGGAAGTGATCGTGGACGATTCGCAGCTTTCGTTGGCCATCGGCAAGAAGGGGCAGAACGTGCGCCTGGCAGCCAAGCTGCTGAGTTGGAAGATCGATATCAAGAGCGAGGAGGAGAAGCGGCAGGAGGTGGAGTCGCAGATGGCCGCGCTGGTGGCTCCGGGCGCGCCGGTGTCCGTGCTGATCGATTACGGTCTGGGCGAAAACGTGGCGGAGAAGCTCGTGGAAGCGGGCGTGGGCACGATCGAGAAGCTGGGGGCCATGACGCCGGAGGAACTCGAAGCGATTCCAGGCATTAGCCGGGAATCGGTGGACCAGCTCCAGCAAGCGGTCAATTCCTATTACAGCCAGTTTGAAGAGCAGGGCCAGGCGGCCGCAAATCCCGCGCAGACTATCCCCGAAGCGGAGCCCAGCGCGGAGATCGCCGTTGCGGAATCCGAAGCTGTTTTGGAACCGGTCCAAGCGGCAGCCGAAGAGGAGGAAAACACGGAACAGTCTGGTACGATGGAAGACGCGGGTTCTCCACCTCAACAACTGGAATCGGCGGGTATCCCGGAAGGCGCCGGCTCCCAGGGGGACGCCCCTGGCGGCGAATAGAGACGCCTTGGCGGGAAGAAGTAGACAGCTTTATCTATGAAGAAGATTCGAATCAACGAGCTGGCGCGGGAGCTGGAAGTCAAGGCTCACGAGATCCTGGAGCGGCTCCCCGAAGTTGGCGTCTCGGAGAAGAAGACGCACTCCAGCTCAATCGATGAGGACGCGGCGATCAGGCTTCGCCGCCTATACGGGCACGACGTTCCCGACTACGTCCCCGACGAGTCCGACGCGGCGGAAGCGGAGTTGCGGGAAGTCGCGCAGGTCGAGCCCGCCGAGGGACGGCCAGCCGGCCCCGCGATCGCGGCGGGTGGCCCGTTGGGCCAACCCATCCCCCAAGCCCAGGCGGAAGGCCCGTCGGAACGGCCCCAAGAAGCGCCCGCCCCGACCGCCGAAGGCCCCGCCGCCGGGGAGATCCGCGCCGCGGCTCCGATTCGTCCGCCGCTGGCGGGCCGCCCGATTCATCCTCCTGTAGCGGCGCCGCAGCCGCCGGAGAGCCATTCAGTAACAACGGCGGAGGTCCCTTCCGTCCCGGCGGTGCGACCTCCCGGTCCGCCGGCAGCAATGTTCGCGCCAGGACGGCCCGCGCCGCCCACCGTCAAGCCGCTGCCCACGGGGCCCAAGCCCGGCCAAGTGCTATCGGGGCCGCGGCAGCCGTTCCCGTCGGCGCCGGTTGAAACAATGCATCCCGGCGCCCCGGCCGCGCCACGCCCCGGCGCCGTTTCACGCCCGCGTCCGCAGGCGCCCGTTGAGGCAAGGCGGTCGGAAGCCCCGAGAGAAACCGCCCGGGCCGGCAGCGCGCCTCCGGCGCCCCTGGCGGGCGGCCCTCTGCCGCAACGTACGCTGGCGGGCCAGCCGGCGGCGCGGCCCGTGGTGCCGCCGCGTCCCGACCTTGCCGCCAGGCTCGCGCCGTCAAGGCCGGTCATGCCGGCGCAGCCCGCGTCGCCGCGGCCCGGAGTTCCCAAGCCGCATGCCGCGCCGGTTCCCGGACAGCCGATCTATCGCGGTCCCATCCGTCCCGGCCAGCCAATGGTCGCCAGGCCGGGAGTTTATCCGGGCGCGCCTAGCCCCCGGCCGGGGAGCGGCCCCAGGCCGCAACACCCCACCTCGCAGCGCGGCGGCCGGCTGGAACCCGGTCTCGCCCCGCCTCCCGTGGACCAACCGCGCGGACGCCCGGGCGACAAGCGTCCGGTGCGACAGCAGCGGGAGCGTGTGGAGGAGGAAAGAGTCCTTCGCCCCGCCCGGCGGCACGTGGAAGCCGGCCCGCCGCCCATCAGCCGCGAAATCACCATTTCGGAAGGCATCACCGTGAAGGAGCTTTCCGAGAAGCTGGACGTGAAGGCCGCTCTGCTCATTAAGAAGCTGATGGATCGCGGCATTTACCCGGCCATCAACCAGACGCTCGATTCCAAGCTGGCCACCGACATGGCGCGCGAGTTCGGCGCTTCCACCGCCACCGTCAGCTATGAGGTGGAGGCCATGCAGGCCGTGGAGACCGCCGAGGACGCCAAGGATTTGCAGAAGCGCGCGCCGGTGGTCACCATCATGGGTCACGTGGACCACGGCAAGACGTCGCTGCTGGACGTCATTCGCGAATCCAACGTGGCGGCGCGGGAAGCCGGGGGCATCACGCAGCACATCGGCGCCTACCAGGTGGAATTGGACGGCCGCAAGATCGTCTTCATCGATACGCCGGGCCACGAGGCGTTCACCCGCATGCGGGCGCGCGGGGCCAAGGTAACCGACATCGTTGTGCTGGTGGTGGCGGCGGACGACGGCGTGATGCCGCAGACGCTCGAAGCCATCGACCACGCCCGCGCCGCCGGCGCGCCGATCGTCGTGGCGATCAATAAGATCGACAAGCCCGGGGCGCAGCCGGAGCGCATCAAGCAGCAGCTTTCCGACCGCGGCCTGCTGGCCGAGGATTGGGGCGGCGACACCATCATGGTCCCGGTCTCCGCCAAGACCCAGCAGGGCCTCGGTCTGCTGCTGGAGAATATTCTGCTGGTGGCCGACATGCAGGAGCTCAAAGCCAACCCCAGCCGGCCGGCCATGGGCTCCGTGATCGAAGCCCAACTCGACCGCGGACGCGGCCCCGTCGCTACCGTGCTGGTTCGCAATGGGACGCTGCGGGTGGGCGATTTCTTCATCTGCGGCTCGGTGTTCGGCAAGGTACGCGCCATGCAGAACGATCGCGGCCTGCAGATCCGAAAGGCGGAGCCCGCCACGCCAGTGGAGGTGCTCGGCCTGGAGTCGATGCCCGAGGCGGGCGACGACTTCCAGGTGGTCACAGATACGGCCAAGGCTAAGCAGATCGTCAACTTCCGCGACCAGAAGGCGCGCGAAGCCGCGCTGGCGAAATCCAGCCGCCTTACGCTGGAGCAACTGCACAAACAGATGTTGGCGGGCGAGGTCAAGGAACTGCCCCTGGTCCTCAAGACGGACGTGGGCGGGTCGGCCGAGGTGCTCACCGAAACGCTGCAGAAGCTCTCGAACGAAAAGGTGAAGGTGCGGGTGATCCACGCGGGCGTCGGGGCCATCAACGAGTCCGACGTGCTGCTGGCCTCCACCTCCAACGCCGTGATCATCGGGTTCAACGTACGCCCCGAGCGCAAAGCGGAGGCCGTGGCGGAGCAGGAGAAGGTCGAGATCCGCCTGCATACGATTATTTACAACCTGAGCGACGAGATCAAGAAGGCCATGAGCGGGCTGCTCGATCCGGTCTTCCGGGAGGTCTACAGGGGCAAGGCCGAAGTGCGAGAAACGTTCCGCATCCCGAAAATCGGCAGCGTGGCCGGATGCGTGGTGCAGGACGGCCAGATCGCACGCGGCTCCGAGGTACGGCTGTTGCGCGACAACGTGGTGGTCTACACGGGAAAGATTGGCTCTTTGCGGCGATTTAAGGACGATGTGAGCGAGGTCAAGAGCGGCATGGAGTGCGGCATCGCGTTGGAAAACTATGCCGACGTGAAGCAGAACGACATTATCGAGGCGTTCGTCACCGAGCGCGTGGCCACCGAAGTTTTCGCCTGAGGCCATGGCATCGGTCGGCGTTCTTACCTTGGAATTGCGGCTGGAGAACTCGCATTCGCTCAAGGACAAGCGCCAGGTTGTGCGGAGCTTGAAGGAGCGGCTCCGCAACAAGTTCAACGTGGCCGTGGCGGAGATCGGCTACCAGGATCTGTGGCAGCGTGCGGCCTTGGCCGCCGTGACCGTGTCTTCCGAACACGAGCACGCGGAAAAGGTCCTGCGTTCCGTGGAAGACGAAGCCTCCGCGCTGCTGGGCGAGGCGCTGGCCCAGGCCACAGTGGAGTGGCTGGCGTGAGAAGAAGAAGCTGTCAGCCATCAGCTTTCAGCTATCAGCTTTGGGCCGGCGCTTCGCGCCTCGGCCTGAAGAGCTGGTGGCTGACGGCTGATGGCTGACGGCCGATAGCTGAGTTCATGGATGAACGGCGGACATTGCGGGTATCGGAAACCGTGCGGGAGGAGCTTGCCGAGCTGATCGCGTTCGAATTGGAGGACCCACGCCTGGCGGCGGTGAATGTGAGCGAGGTTCACGTCAGCCCCGACGCGAAGTACGCCCGCGTCAAGGTCGCCGTTGAAGGGGACGAGCGCGGGCAGAACCAGGCGATCGCCGCCCTGGAGCATGCCCGCCATTACTTGCGGCGGGAACTGGCGTTTCGCTTGAGCCTCCGGCACGTCCCCGAATTGCACTTCGAGCCCGACCGCAACGCCGGGGCGGACAGCCGCATCGACTTCCTCCTGAGACGGGCGAAAAGGTCTCGTGGCGAAAATTAGCGCAATGACCAAACAAACTGTGATAGTTTTGTTTGTGCTGGCCATTGCGGCCGCCTGGGCCGGGGCGGCGGCGGAGGACCCGCAGGTTGGGCCCGATTTGCTGCGGCTCGAGAAAAGCGCCGTCGCCATGGGGTCCACGTACTCCATCGAACTGTATGGGTACGACCGGGTGAGTATGGAAGCCGCCGCGGATGCCGCCTTCGACGAAGCGCGGGACCTCGACGACTTGCTTTCCAACTACAAGCCGGAAAGCGAGTGGAGCGAGGTCAACCAGCACGCGGCCGAAAGGCCCGTAAAGGCCTCGCCGGAGTTGTTCCGGCTGCTTTCGGCGTGCGTGGAATACAGCCGCGAGAGCGAAGGGGCGTTCGATATCACGGTGGGCCCTCTGATGAAAGTCTGGGGCTTTTACAAAGGCACGGGGCATCTGCCGCACCGGGCGCAGGTGGCTGCGGCCCTGACCAAGGTGGGTTACCGGCACATCCGACTGGATGCGGCGGCCCAAACGGTGAGTTTCGACCGTCTCGGGGTGGAACTCGACCCTGGCGGCATCGGCAAGGGCTACGCCGTCGATCGAATGGTGGATGTTTTGAGACAAAAAGGCGTTACGATCGCTCTCGTTGCAGGGTCGGTCAGCAGTATCTATGGAATGGGGGCTCCGCCCACGGAGCCGCGAGGCTGGCGGGTGGACATCAAAGACCCCCGGCATCAGGATAGGACGATCACCGAGGTTTTCTTGAAGGACATGTCGCTGTCCACCTCCGGCAGCTACGAGAAGTTCTTTCGGGCGGAGGGGCGGATTTACGCTCATATCATGGACCCACGCACGGGGTACCCGGCGCAGGGCAGCTCATCGGTTTCGGTCGTCGCGCCGCGCACCATCGACAGCGAGGCGTGGGCCAAGCCGTATTTTGTGAACGGCCGCCAGTGGGCGGCCAGGCATCAGCCAAAGGAATTTCGCGTGTACTTTTGCGAAGACAGGACGGAACAGCCATGCGCGTGGCTCCAATGACCAGCCGATTCTTGGATGCGTGCCGCCGCCGTCCCACCGATGTGAGACCTGTGTGGTTCATGCGGCAGGCGGGGCGGTACATGAAGCAGTACCGGCAGATTCGGGACAAGCACGGCATTCTGGAAATCTGCAAGCGGCCGGACCTGGCAGCCACGGTCACGCTGCAGCCGGTGGAACTGCTGGACGTCGACGCCGCCATAATTTTCGCCGATCTTCTGCTGCCCGTCGAACCGATGGGACTGAAGCTTCGGTACGCGGTCCGCGAAGGGCCGGCCATCGATAACCCGGTGCGCACCTCCGAGGACGTGGATGCGCTCTCCACCGCCAACACCGACGACCTCGGCTACGTGGGGCAGGCCATCCAACAGGTGGTGCGGGCGCTCGCCGGGAAGGCCCCGGTGATCGGATTCGTGGGCGCGCCATTCACCATGGCCAGCTACATGATCGAGGGCGGCGCGTCGCGCAATTTCATCCGCACCAAGAAGCTGATGTACAGCGACGAGACGCTGTGGCGGCGGCTGATGGGCAAGATCGTGGACGTGCTGGCGCCGTTCGCCCAGTTGCAGGTCACTGCCGGGGCGCGCGCCATCCAGGTGTTCGATAGCTGGGTGGGGGCGCTGGGATCGGACGACTACGTGCGCTTCGCCGCGCCGTATTCGCGCGCCCTGATCGAGCGCATCCGCTCCACGGGCGTCCCGGTGATTCACTTCGGCACGGGCTCCTCTGGTTTCTTCAAGGAGCTGCACGCCGCCGGCGGCGACGTCATGGGCGTGGATTGGCGCATCAACATCGACCAAGCCTGGATGGAAATCAGCTACCGCTCGGCGATCCAGGGGAACCTCGACCCGGTGGCGCTGTTCGCGCCGCTGCCCGAGCTGCGGACCAAGGTACACGAGATGCTCAAGCGCACCGGCACGCGGCCCGGCCACATCTTCAATCTCGGCCACGGAATTCTGCCGGAAACGCCGGTGGAAAACGTAAAGGCCGTGGTGGAAATGGTCCGGGAATTCCGGCCATGAAGCAGGGGCTCCTGCTGCTCGCCCACGGAGCGCCGGAACGCCTGGAGGATGTCGAGAGCTACCTCTCATTAGTGCGTGGCGGCAGGCCCGGTTCCGCTAAGGTACTGGAAGAGGTGCGCAGGCGTTACCAGGCCATCGGCGGTTCCTCTCCGCTGCTCGCCTGGACGCGCGCCCAAGCCGAGGCGCTGGAGGGCGCCATGGGGATGCCGGTGTTTTTCGGCATGCGCAACTGGCATCCATTCATCCGCGAAACCATGGATCGCGTGCGCGCGGCCGGCGTGGAACGGATCGTCGCCATCGCCCTTGCGCCGCAATATTCGGAATTGAGCGTGGGCCTGTACATCCGCCGCACGGAAGAGGCGGCGCGCGCAGCCGGCGTGACCGCGGAGATCGTCTGGGCGAGGAGTTACCACGACGAGCCGCTGCTGATTGAATCGTTCGCCGAACGGCTGGGGCGAATCCGGAACGGCCAGAGAGTCCTGTTCACCGCCCACAGCCTCCCCGAGAAAGCGCTGGCCAACGGCGACCCCTACGACCGCGAGTGCCGCGGCACCGCCGCCGCCGTGGCCGCGCGGGCAGGCGTGGCCGAGTACGATTTCGCCTACCAGAGCCAGGGATTCACGGACGACCGCTGGCTCGGACCGACCGTGGAATCCTGCCTGGACCGCTACGAGGCCGAGGGCGTCCGCGAGATTGTGCTGGACCCCATCGGGTTCGTATGCGACCACGTGGAGATCCTGTACGATATCGATATTCTGTTCCGCCAGTACGCCGCCGAGCGCGGTATTTCCCTGCTCCGGCCCGAATCCCTGAACGGCTCCGCCAAGTTCACCGCGGCGTTGGCGGAGGTTGCGAAGCGGTGCTTGTGAGGTTGGCCGCGAACCTGCATGCTTAAGATCGTTATCATTGGCGGCGGTATCTCCGGGCTCTCCGCGGCTTACTACCTCGCTAAGGGCGGCGCAGCTTCGACGATTCTCGAATCCCGGCCCCGTCTGGGCGGCGTGATTCAGACGGACTTCGTCGAAGGCTGCACCATCGAAGCCGGGCCCGATAGCTTCCTTTCGGCCAAGCCCGCGGCCCTCGAACTGATTCGCGAGCTGGGCTTGGCGGACCAGGTGATCGGATCGAACGACCATCTCCGCAAGACCTACATCCGCAAAGGCGGCCGCCTCATCCCCATGCCCGACGGGCTGATGATGATGGTCCCCACCAGAATTCTGCCGCTTCTCACCACGGGTCTGCTGAGTTGGGGAACCAAGATCCGGATGGGGATGGAGTTGCTGCGCGCGCCCAAGCCACGGGCGGACGACGAGTCCGTGGCCGAGTTCATCGAAGAACATTACGGCGCGGAGGCGGTGGACTACCTGGCCGACCCGCTGCTCTCCGGCATCTACGGCGGCAACCCCAGCGTGTTAAGCGTAACCGCCGTGCTGCCGCGGTTTGTGGAGTTGGCGAACCGCCACGGCAGCCTCACGCGCGGCGTGCTGGCGGAGCGCGCCAGAGCGGCGCACGCGCGGCCGAACAGCCCTCCGGCGCCGCTGTTCCGCACTCTGAAAGGCGGGCTCGGCCAACTGGTCGATGCCATTACAGCGTCCTTCGGCGGCAAGGTGGAGGTGCGGCAGTCGCGGGCGGAGGCGGTGGAGCGCTTCGGCGCCGGGTTCCGCGTCCGGATTGACGGCGATTGGCTCGCGGCGGACCGGTTGGCGATCGCCTGCGAAGCGCACAGCGGCTCCCCATTGCTGAGCGCCGTGGATGCACGGCTCGCCGGGTTGCTTGGGGCGGTGCCTTACAGCTCCTCGATGACCGTCGCGCTGGGCTACGACGCCGCGGATTTCGGCCGCCCGCCCGACGGATTCGGGTTCCTGATCCCGAGGAAGGAACGGCGGCGGCTCATCGCGTGTACCTGGGTGGGCACGAAGTTCCCCTACCGGGTCCCCGAGGGCAAGGTAGTGGCGCGATGTTTTTTGGGCGGCACGGACGACGCGGCGGTTCTCACCGAACCGGACGAAGCCATTGTCGCTTCCGTGCTGTCCGAATTGCGGGAGATCGCCGGGGTCCGGGCGCAGCCGCGCTTCACGCGTATTTCCCGCTGGCCTCGCTCCATGGCGCAGTACACGGTGGGCCATCCGCGACGGCTGGCGGAAATCGAGGCGCGCACCGCCGCTATCCCCGGGCTTTTCCTGGCCGGCAATGCCTACACAGGCATCGGCATTCCCGATTGCATCCGCATGGGACGGGCAGCGGCTGAGAAGATACTGAAAGGGGCGGTACAAACGGGCGGGTAGGTTCCGCGCCGCCGCTACGCCGGTGTTGACGAGCGTGATGGTGGTGTTCCAGAGGCCCCCCGAAGCCACCTGCGCCATCGAACCGCCGGAAACGAGCCGGTCACAGTCGCGCCCGCTTGCTCGACGGTAAAGGGAAGCCCGGCGACGATAAGGCTGCCAGACCGCGCGGCCCCGAGGTTAGCCGCCACCTGGTAAGCGACCGAGCCGCTGCCCGGGTGGTGGTAACGGTGACGGAGTGCGCCGGGATAAACCGGCATGTTGTAGGGGATGAAAGAGCCCTACAGGAAA
>OCTA010004018.1_pt1 | contig 12961 bp, 8 predicted proteins | sample 1538991 | NCBI WGS metagenome assembly OCTA01 (sample SAMEA3539302, study PRJEB22396) | soil metagenome | biome: tundra; feature: field; material: soil | place: USA | collected 2010-05 | depth 0.15 m
TCTTCCAGCGCCATTTCTTCCAAGTCTAAAAACTCAATGCCATTTTGTTTCAGAGACGGTTTCAGCACGCCATTGGCATCCAGCACTCCCAAGTTTTCGTTGTTGAGCAGCAGTTTCAATTCACACACCAGATTGGTCGGATAAACCAGCACTTCCGTTGTGCCGATGATGCGGTGGGTGTTTTCCAGCCATTGGACAAAAAATTTGGTTGCGGCTTTGACGGGTGGAAAATCCAACGACGCCGAGTCCATGACGGTCTGGCCGGGCAGCGACTGAAATTTCTTGCCGGCCGGATCGCCCAGCCGAACCGCAGTGGCGGAACTGGTTTGCAGTATTTGTGCGCCGATCTCGCCGTCGAAACTTCGGTCGCTGGCGTTGTGAATGATGACGGGAATGTTTTTTGCGTGGCCAAAAAAAATCCGCAGCGGTTCGCGGTTGGTGACAATCGTCAGTTGCCCGAATCCTATCCCTGCAAAGACGACAACGATGGTGCCAATGATAAATCGTTTGCTCATGGTAAAAATTGCTGCTGTGAAATCATCACGTCTTGTATGCTCACTGGCTATTGCTCGCTGGTGCTTGTTGATTAATATCGTCGGCATGTTGCCAATAAAACTCCACTGCCACCTTAAACCGTTGTTGGACCGAGATGGGTTCGCCTGCGCCACTCCCTTGCACTGTCAAAAGTGACATAGGCGGAGCAATGCGCATGCGAAGCCCCCGCCGTGTCTGTTGCTTCAAGGAATCCTCCAGATCAACAAGCTTAACATTTTCGTCTTGGTTGTTTCCCGGAAACTGGGCGCCTAACGAGCGGGGACGCCTTGGGGCGGTTGAAATTTGCGCATCAAGTCCGGATGATGATACCAAGTTACTCAGTTCAGATCGGTTAAGTAGTCCGTCGCCGTCGGCATCGAATTTTTTCAAGAGCCGGGCCGCAAACAGATGCTGCGCCGTGTCTATTGCGGCCTGCTCCTTTGGATCGAGGATTTTGTTTTGGTTGGCATCAAAATAAACCAACTCGACTGCATCCAGCCAGCCGTTGTGGTTTGTGTCAATCGCATCCAACTCCGATTCAATGAAGGCGGGATCAGTCAGCGCTTCCTCTTTTTCTTCAGGGTCAAGAAGGCCGTCATGTTTACGGTCGTATTTTGCCAGCAGCGACTGGCGGGCCAGCCTTGTGGCCGTTGTCGCTTGTGCTTTTTGGTCAAACTGGATTTGTTTCAGCATGGCAATGGCCGGATCAAGTTGAGACGTCGGCAGCAACCAGACGCCTTTGGAATTTCCACCAAATATCAGAAGGTTGGCGGCAGGAAACATCCAGGCAGGCGCTTTTGCATCGGGGGAGTTGAATTTTAAATATAATTTTTGGGGCAACGGCAGGTCGTGGGAAAAACAAAGCAGCACGGCATTATATTCGTTGTTTACATTAACGTTTTCCTGCACAATTTCATGCCGATCATTGACGCTTGCGTTCGCCGCGAAATAATCCTCCAAAATATACAAGTCTGATTGTCGCAAAGCGGCGGGCAGATTGGGCAGCAAGTTGTTCGGCATTTCCCAAAGTGACTTCGCAACTTGAACTGATCTCCCTGCCGACCTTGAAACAATGTTCCAATTATCGTGGTTCCCTCTCAAGCAAAGCTTCGTCGCGCTGGCTTCGTTTGCCAGACAGGAAATTTCATCCTGGCTATTTAAGACACCATAGACGCCGTTTGCCCCGCGGAATATCACCCCATTTTGATACGCCGCCGAGAGGAAGCCTACCCGGCGGAACAGGATGCCATTCAAAAAGATCTCCGGTTGAGATGAACCGGGCGGCACACCGGAATCCGCACGCCAATCATTGCCAGCCCAAGTCGAAATTGTGCTTGCCGTGCAGACCCGCAGTGAATGGTTTGGCCCTTCAAACAGCGTCGGGGTCCCTATATTTTCCCTGTCCAGAGTGGAGGCGGGCGGGTTCCTTCTGGTGCTGGCCAGAATCCGGGTGGATTTCCCCTCATCTAGTATTTGAAGAATCGTGTTCCCATTAGCTGCGTAAAGCTGCCCATTGATGGCAAACAATTCGTAATTGTTGCCGTCGGAAACCGGCAACACCCGCCATTGTTGGCTTTGGCGATCGTATTTTTCTATCTGTCCGCCATCACAGTTGAACAACTCGCCATGCAGGCATGTGCTGCGGTGATAAAATCTGTTTTTTGATGCTATATCCTCTTTGCGACAAACAACTATATCCCAGTGTTCCCTCGCCGGATCAAGCATGGCGATGGCAGATCCGCCCGCGGCCCCGGACCAGTTGTTGACCAACTCGTATTCAAAATTCAGCAACAATTTACCCTCCAGCCAATGGTGCGCTGTGACAGTGATCCGAGAGCTATCAATTTTGTCAAGGCCGCTAAGTCGAACCAAATTGTTCAATGGAATTTCCAGGAACTTGTCAACCGTCAGGACATTCGTAACAATTTCCGATGCGCGAGTTGCACTCGGAACAGCCGCCGCAGTCTGGACTACCGAGGCTGGTTTTGGTGCTTCAATTTGTGGTTGCACCCGAGGTGGCTGCACAGGTGGATTCAAAATGCGATTGATATTGTTTTCCAGAAATTCGATTTGGGCAATGGCTCCTTGTAACTTACCCTTTTGCATCATGGAAGCGTGTTGAGATTGGGCGACAAGGTTTGATTTGTAAGCAGCGACCAGCGGCTGAAGTTCCTGGGCCTGATTTTTGGAATAGTCTCGCGATTCGAACAAGTTCGCAAACTCGAAAAAGTCATAGGGCTTGTTCGCTTTCAAATATAGTTCCTGCTGTTGGAACATCGAAGCAACTTGGCCAGCAGGAACTGTTTTGCTCAGATATTCCTGATCCATCGCTTCAAGCTTGGGCCGGAATTCGGAGTAAAAGAGATGGTTTAACGATTCTTTGACATCTGAAGCCACTCCGCTGCTGGTTTTGGCATTGACCAAATCGTCCGCGCCCCAGTTCACATAGAGCACTTCAACATTGTTGGCGACCAACGAAGCCTGGTTTTCAAATATGCGATTGAAAAAATTGGTGAAGGCATTCGCCAGGCGCGTATCATTGTCCGCGTCGGCAAGGGACAGCGCCCGCGCTTCCAATCGGCAAAGGACATTGGTGGAAGCATCCAACTCTAGCAAAAACTCTTGCCATAACTGGGGCAGGCGGCGGCGGTCGTCATCATTCCATGCCACCAATCGCGGTGTCTGAAGATCACGCAACCAAAAATTGTCATGCAAGTAGCAAAAAACTGGACTGCTCATAAGTTCGCGGTAAAGCGCCAGGCATCCTTCCGGCTGGTCCTGCCAGAAACAACCCCAGTTGGCTTCACATTTGAAAATGCTGGGTTGTTCCTCCATCGTGTTGGACAGTTCGTCGTGAGTCGCCGTTCGGTCTCCCACGAAATAGCTGTCATGGACCGATGGTGTCTTGGAAATCCATTCCGCGACGGAACGCGTCAAAGCACGCAACGCTGCTAATTTGTCTGCTGCTGGTTTTTGCGATTTGGGAACGAAGTTGAAATTCTGAAGGACTTGAGACGCGGCAACTAGGTCTTCAATTCCCAAATTATACCAATCGGAATTTTTCCAGTTCGATTCCGCCGATGCTACTTTCAATAGGTCGGCCTGGGAATGCTGGCTGAATTCGTAGTAGAGTTCCAACGCGTGCGTCGCCAGCTCAATGCTTTCCGGATCAGGGAATCTGTCAGCAAAAACATATTTCACTACCTTGGTCCCAGCCCAGGTTTGCTCGTTCAAAGTCAGTCCCAAAGGAGAATTTGGCAAAGCTTCCTGCATTGCCATTTGAATAACCTCATTTGTGTTGTTCGGATTGGTGAATTCGCCCTTTTGATAACCGAAATGGAGCGGAGTTTCATAAGCCTTAACCCGAATCGTCGCACAATCTTGGTCATGTTTCCCCAGCGCCCACGCTGAATCCGCTGCCGCCTGCGCCTCACCAAACACCCCCCAACGCAGCGCCCATTTTGCCTCATCATAAAACTGCCCGGCTTCGGCGGCGGCGCTCCACTCTTTGATGGTCGGATTGATTTTCAGAGCCTGGATAACTTTTGCCGCCAAGTGGTTGATAACCTCGGCAAAATTCGTCCGGCTGCCGCTGGCCTCAATCAACAATGGCACGCCACCCTTTGGCGGGGTTAGCCGCGCATTGATAATAATCAAGTCTTTGGAATAGCCATTTTGATCCACGATACCGTCAAGCAGGTAAGCTCCGTTCCAAAACGCGGATTCATCCGATTTCAAGACTTTTTCCTCGCTCAACAACTGCATCTTCTGTCGCTCCAAGACAAATAATTGTGGTTCCTTGCTCAATCGTTGTATGGCCAGCAACTGCAACTGCCGCTCGGTTTCCGCAGCGTCTGTGGACGAAACAGCCGATCGCAAGTTCACTATCGAAATTGGGATCGCGTCCTTCGACAGCAACGCCAGTTTTTGCAAGAATGAATTGAGATAAACTGCCACAGACTCCGACCAATCCGCCACATTCTTCAACGGCCAGGGAAAACTTCCATCCGTCAAAACCACCCCCGGCTTCACCGCAATCAACCGCGCCGTCAGATTTGTCGCTTGGTGGGTTCTTACAATGTTCAGCAGCAACAGTCCATCCGCCCCAAGCATCTGGCCGAGTTTCAGATAATCCCCATTTCCAGCTGACAAACCTTGTTCGCGATAAACTTTTTCAATTTCATTTCGTTCCAGCAGTTGAAGATCATTATGGCCGGAAAGTTGCACCGTTAAAACATCGGCGGCGGCGGAAGCATCGTTTGATTCGGAAACAAGCGCCAGTCGAACCGCCACATTGGTCTGGCCGCGTGCTTGCAGCGCGATTGCCGCGAGCACAATGATGAACAATGCTTTTTTCATGTGTTTATGTGTCAGTCTACCAGAATTTTAGGACCAATTGTCAATTTGTGAGAAGCAAGAATCATAGGCGGTCTGGTTCAATTCAACGCGCTCAACGACACCCGATACAGGTGCCAGTCAAATTGCGCCCAAACGTAACTGCCGGCGATTTGAATGCGGTCCACGCGCTCAGCTTTGATATGGCAGTATTTTCGGACTTTGCATTGTTTCAAGTCCACCAGCGCGATGGCACCTTCGCCACCAACCCACAAATCATCGCCGTCCAGCGTCAGCGTGCTGGGTGGATTTGGAAATCCGTCGGTGTCTTCCAGATTTTGCCAGCCGTGGTTGTGCAGGTTTTGGATTGCGACTGCTCCCTTGGGCCGGATTCCGCCGGAGGCAGTGGACCACACATACCGATGACTGCCGTTGGTGCGAAGATTTTGTTCGAGACGGTTTAACTCCGCCAATGAAACCACCATCTTTGTTTTGTGAAGATCGTTGGTCGAAACATTGCGATCAGGCTTGTCCTGAATTCCAATTTCGATCAAACCGATGCCGCCGCCTTCAACCAGATATTCAGGACCGGCGGAAAAACAAGCGACCCACTCGCAGTTCGTTTTGGGCAGTGTTTCCCAAACGCCGTGAGCGACATGGAATTGCCGGACGGTGCTGGCAACCGACATCCACAAATCGCCATCGGAGCCCGCGACGATTTTTTTGATTTCATCTCGCGGCGGAGTTTCGTTGGTCCGAGCAACGACATCGGCATTGAGGCTGGGCATGAACGAGCTCAATTTCCGCGAGCGCAAATCAAGTTGTCCCAGTCCGCCACCAGTTGCACCGCCGTAACCAATCCAGAGCGAATCGCCGGTGATTTCAAGACTCGCAATATCATCCATCATCAATCCGTCTGCTTCGGTGAGCCGACGACATTGATGGCTGGCCTTGTCGAATTCAATCAAGCCTGCGCCGCGTGTTCCGATCCAAATACTGGAGGAAGTCAGACACAGCACCGTGATCGGCACGGAGTCATTCAACGGCAGTTTGACGGCCAAATTCGTTTTCAACTCAAAATCCAAATTCAGCAACCGGCCGCCAATGCCAACCCACAAGCCGCTGTCATCGGCGACGAATGTGGACGGCGAACAGAGGCACAGAACCGGTTTGCCCAGATCGAACTTGCGCGTGTCCTGCGCAACTGTTGTTCCGAGTTGTATGCGGCAGAAAGCAGTCAATTTGTCTGTCAATATCGGCTGAAACGCTTCACCCCACGGACCGCCGCCGGTGGCTTTGACTGGCCGGTTGGTGAAGCTTTCAAAAATTGCGAGCGCATTTTGCCATCGCTGCGCGGCCAGATAAGCGTAGGCCAGCTTGATATTTTCCATGTCGTCAAAATCCAGCAACGCCACCTTTCCGCCAGCGGCGACACGCTTTTCGCCCTCAATTAACTTGATCGCCAGCGCGTAGTTGGTTTTTTCAAAACACCAGTCATAAACGGACCATCGTATTTTATTCCAGAGTTGCAACGGATTCAAAACTTGATCGGGATGTTCAATGTAATGATCCAACATTCCCGCAAATTCCGCGACCAGCGGAGTATTTGTATCCAGTTGGTGGGTCAAAACTGTGGCCAGAAGATAAGGCTCCAAACCAGGCGCTTGCTTTTGCATTTTGGGAAGCATCTCGGCGAGTTTTTGTGCGCCCGTGCCGCGATCCCATTTGAAAACGGCGATGTAATCATCCATGCCCATGTCTTCGCTGGAATGACCGCTTTCGCCTTGAAGTAAACTTTTATAGGATTGAAACGAATCAATGAGTTTTTTTTCGGCGAGTTGTCCCGCTTTGGGCGAATCGCCCGAATTCATGGTGATTTCATTTTGGGCTTCGTCCGCTTGGGCGCTGTAAAATGCGGCGGCAACGGAATTGGTAGTTTGCGACGCGGCGGATTGATACCAGCGTAATCTTTGTTGCGGGCCAAACCATTTGAATGTCTGAACCAAAGCTTGTTCCGCTAATCCCGACCATTTGTCCCGTGTTGGCTCGTCAATGATGTCACGATAATAGTTGCAGGCGTCGTCCAGGCGAAAGATCACGCGCCTCCGGAGGCAGGCTGCCAAATAAATTCTTGCTTCGCGATTGGTCGGCTCGAGCAACAGGACGGTTTGAAGCGAACGAATGGCGTCCTCGAGTTTGCGTCTTTGTTTGGTTAAGACTTGCTCATCTTCAGTCCATGTTTCACTGACCCACACCGGATCGAATCCGCCCCCGTTCTTCCACAGTTCCCTTCCAATTTCCATCTGCATCCGCGCCTCGGTTCGGCGCGTGGCAAAAACCGGGCCGGAATTCAGATTCATCACTGCGTCAATCGCCGCTTTGGTCTGTCGTCCAACCGGTTCACCCGGTTCGGCGCGCAAGGAGCGTTGAAACGATTTTCCGAAGGCGCGCTGCACTTCCAAATTCAATTCAATCTGAAAATTTGTGGTCTCATAAGATTGATACTGGCCGGACACCAGCCAATACGCCGATTGCATGGCGGGCGGAGTGTTGCTCCAGCTTTCCTCCGTCAGTCCGGCAAGATCCAAATGCACTTCCTGAAGCAATGTTTCCACGTATTCGCGTTCGAGCAAAGTCACGCTGCTGCCGCCGTAAGCGGCGGTCAAATATCCGCGCAATTGCGTCGGAAAATCCGCCTGCCGGTTGTTGACGCTTAAATCCTCAAACGCGCCGACGGCCAGATAAACGCGCAGTTTTGGGCTGGCGGCGTTTAGCCGGCATTGTCGCATGAATGCCGCCAAGTCCGCCGCGAGTTCCGTGGATGGTTTGTCCGCCGGAAAAACTCCGGCATCGCGCATGACGCCCGTGCGCGCATCCACCACGCGAGCCACAATCGAATTGGTGCCATTGATCTTGGCTTCCGTCCCCAGCAGAAACCAGTCGGCCTTCAACAACTTGCCGGCGCGCACGGCATCTTTGGCCCGCACAAAGCCGGACCAGCTTAAATTTAGTTCGTGGAGAATGGCTGCCAAAGATTGTCGTTCCACCAAATTGAAACCGCGTTCGCCGGTCAACCCGACTGTGACAAGATCGCCAAGCTGGCGGTTTTGATCCTCGTCAGCCAGGCCAAGTCCGCCAATTGCCAGTCGCAGGGAGTGCGACAAGTCAATCGGTGCGAGAACCGCCTGCGTCGGGGCATTGGTTTCTCCCGATTCAGCGGCGAAGGCGGCCCGTTTTTGATTTATTTCATTTTCGGTAAATCCGCCTTGGTTACCGAACTTTTGGTCCTGCGACAGAAAAAGCGCCAAGCCAATCCCCGCAAGGACGACAACTATTGCACCAATGAGGAATTTTTTATTCATGGCAAAAATAGTGTTCGCAAAATTACAACGCCGCCGGGCCAAGATTTCTGGCCTCGATTTTCAAATGGCTGCCCGCGTTGTTCCGATCCGCATCCGACCAGACAAATTGCCGGCCCGTCAAAATGATTCCGCCGCGCGCGTCGGCCAGCACGGTTATTTTTTGCCCGGCCGCCTGGATTTCCTGCCCACTGAACGTCACAAACGACGAGCAATGTTGGCCGTCGCAAATGCGGACGTAAATCGGCGGCGAGGCCGGCACATCGTTGTTGTCGGACAAAATCAGATTCAAACCATGCTCGTCCTCCACGATGGCGCGAACTTGATTGGGAAACAGCGCCAGCGTTTCGCGGATGAGTTTTGCGTCCGTCAGGCTGTCATTCGCCGCTACCGGTTCCATTGGTTTGCGCCAGTGTCCAGCGGCCAAAGCGACGACGATGCAGGCCGCCAGTCCGAAAGCCCACTCAAGCCGCGGTGAAAATTTTCGTGCCGTGCGGCTGGGCGTATCATTGCGTTTTAGATGGGCCACAATCCGGCGGGGAAACAATTCCAGGGATTCTCCAGGAATTTCCGGCAACCGCGCCTTTTTCAAAATGGATTCAAGTTCAGGCCGGTTCATGGGGCAGATCTTTCAACAAGCGTTTCAATTTTTGGCGGGCGGCGAAAACGCGCCACGATATGGTGGCTTCGGTGCAGCCCAAGGTTTTCGCGGCCTCGGCGTGGCTTTGACTTTCATAGATGGTCAGCACGATGGCGGCGCGCTGTTTCACCGGCAGCCGGTCAAGCGCTGCCTGCACGCGCCGCGAAAGTTCGTCGGGAAATCCGCCGCCCGGATTAATTTCTGAAACGGTTTCCGCGGCCCATTTTGAATGGATGTCGTCGCGGCGGCTTTCACGCCGGCGCCAGTCCAGGCTCAAATTGATGGCGATCTTGCAAAGCCACGTTGAAAATTTTGAGTTGCCGCTGAATGAACCGAGCTGCTGGTAAGCGCGCAAGAAGGCGTCCTGCGCCAGTTCTTCGGCGTCGTCAAGCGAGCCGGTCATGCGGAATGTCACTGCGCGGATCATGTTTTGATGTCGAGACACCAGCGCCGCATAGGCTTCCGGGTCGCCGGAAAGGCTTGATGCAATCAGCTTCGATTCTTCGTCTGACCCGGCCATGCATGCCATTTTACTAAATCAGACGAATGACGGCAGTAATTCCTTTGAACAATTGTTAAGTATATTGCTTTCTTTTCTATTGTATTTACGGGTTTGAAGATTGACCTGCGCCGAAAAGTGCTTTGTTGGCGGGTATCCGGCTCGCCCTGCGCGGATTCGTGATGAATGCGGAAAATGAACTTTCCCGCTCACGTGAAATAAACTCAATTTGCCTCTGGCGGAGGACTTTATGTGTGCGCTGTTTGACATAATGCCCAAGATTTTAGAGTGTCATTCTGTCAGCAGCCTAAGCTGGCTTGCCTTCCTGCAAGTCAGCGCGGGGGATCCAAATCCTGAGCAATCAGGACGGGGCGAACGTCGGTGGCGAACCACCGGCGCGGTCACTTTCAGGACCGAGCCCGTCAGCTAACCTCGTCGGCATCTGGAAGGGCGATCCTCTGGATTTCGCGCGTGCGAAATCATCACGGTCTCCCCAACGAAACGCGTTGTGTCTTGGCGCGGCGATAACCCGCGTTCACGTCACAGCCACATCGGAGATGGGTTATGACAATGAACATCATGTTGGCAGTAGTTGGGTATGGGTTCGCGTGGACTCTGGGCGCGCTGCTGTTTGTCGCACTGATCGTGCGCAGCGGTTTCGTGCTCATTCGCGAACGGCAGGTAGGCGTTGTGGTGAAACGTTTCGCGGGGAAATCACTTCCGCCGGGGCGCTTGATCGCGCTCGCGGGCGAGGCGGGTTTTCAGGCGGACACGCTGGCGCCGGGGCTGCACTTCGGTTACTGGCCGTGGCAATATCGCATCCTCAAGGTGCCGGTCACGGTCGTGCCGCAAGGTGAAATCGCGCTCGTGCTCACGGCGGATGGCGACGCGATTCCGTCCGAGCGCATTCTGGGAAAAATTGTTGATTGCGACAATTTCCAGAACGCGCGGAAGTTCCTGACCAACGGCGGCGAGAAAGGCCGTCAGTTGGGAATTCTCACTGCGGGCACGTATCGCATCAACACCGCGCAGTTCACCGTCATCACGTCGGCGACGGCGGAGTTTCACGGCATGAGCGCCGCGCAACTCGAATTGACGCGTGTGAACAACGACATGGTCGGCATCGTCACCACGCTGGACGGCCAGGCCATTGACGCCGGCGAAATCGCCGGCACGACCATCGCGGCGCACGACAACTTCCAGAGCGCGCAGGCGTTTCTGGACGGCGGCGGGCGGCGCGGATTGCAGGAACAAATCCTGTTGTCCGGCACGTGGAACCTGAATCCGTGGTTCGTGCAGGTCGAGCAGGTGCCGATGGTGCAGATTCCCATCGGCTACGTCGGCGTCGTCATCTCGTTCGTGGGCGCGGCCCATGTGGACGTGAGCGGCGTCGAGTTCAAGCACGGCGATCTGGTGAACGTCGGCCACAAAGGCGTCTGGGTGTCGCCGTTGTATCCGGGCAAACATCCGATCAACACACGCGTGATGAAGGTCGAGCTGGTGCCCACCACGAACATCGTGTTGAACTGGGCCAGCCGCTCCGAGGCGCATCATTACGACGAGAAACTCTCGTCCATCACGGTGCGCTCGAAGGACGGCTTCGCATTCAACCTGGACGTGGCGCAAATCATCCACGTCGGCGCGCTCGATGCGCCGAAAGTGATCAGCCGCGTCGGTTCGATGCAGAACCTGGTGGATCACGTGCTGCAACCGATTGTCGGAAATTATTTCCGCAACTCGGCGCAAGGCTACACGGTGCTCGATTTTTTGAGCGCGCGCAGCCAGCGGCAGGTCGAGGCGTCGGAGCACATCCGCAAGGCGATCGGCGCCTACGACGTGCAGGCGATTGATACGCTGATCGGCGACATCAATCCGCCGGCGCAACTGATGACCACGCAGACTGACCGGAAGATTGCCGAAGAAGAACGCAAGACGTTCGAGGTGCAGGAAGCCGCGCAGAAGCAGCGGCAACAACTCGTGCGTCAGACTGCGATTGCCGACATCCAGCAACAAGTTGTCGGCGCGGAACAAGGCGTAAACATCGCCGAGTTGAAGGCAAACGCGAACGTCAAACAAGCGACCGGCGAAGCCGAGTCCACGCGCTTGCGTGCGCTCGGTGAAGCGGAGGCCATCCGCGCCACCGGCAAGGCGAAAGCCGAAGCGTATCGCGTGGGCGTGGAATCGCTTGGTGCGCAGGGCTACACCGTGATGCAGCTCATGCAAATCGTCGGCGAACGCAACGTGCGCATCGTGCCGGACGTGGCAGTGAGCGGTGCGAATGGAAACACCGGTCTGGTCGATGGTCTGCTCGGCGTGATGCTGCGCAGCCAGACCAATGGACACACGACGCCGGAAAAGAACTGAACCGGCAATAAGGACCAAACACAGGAGCACGCCGTGAACGGCGTGCTCTTCTTTTTCATGGAATGTGCGCGGCGATGTTCTCGCCGATTCACCACAAGACGCCCACAGACCGCCGGACGCCTGGCCGAGCTAAACCGCGATATTGAACCGGCCCGAAGCAAGGTTCCTACGACATTCCGGCGACTGCGTCGTCTCGAATGGCTGTTGCGCGTAAATCACGGCGAGTGTTTTCGTGCCCCAATGGCACGGCACAAAAAACGCATCCGCGCCCAGCAACCGGCCGCTAGCTCGAAGCACGTCGCGGGCAGGGAGCAAGCTGGTGTTTGGGTTAAAGTCATAAGTTCAAAAATATGAGTATTAACCGTGCCGGCGGGCAGATGCAAATCGAGGCTGAGCGCATCGGAAGCGCGACCGAGCCATTCCACATCGTTGCGCAGCCGGTCGAGTTCGGCCGAACTGAAATACTTTTGGCCGTTCGCGGCCGGATGCCCAAGTGGTTTCAATAACTTGGCCGCCATGAGAATGGGCACGTCGCCGGGATTGAAACCCATGTAATCGGCCGCCTGTTCCAACGTCAGGCGTGCTGGCAGCCGCCGCAGCGTCAGTAAATTTGTTTGTTCTGGACTCATCGTGCCCCAGCATGACATGGTTCATGCCACGAAGCCGGGGAACGTCCAAGCCTGTCCGAAGTTAAGCGGCGGCAACCTTTGTAATAACTTCGTTTTTATTGGCAAATCCAAAAATAAGCGCGTCCAAGAAACATTTGGAAACTTTGAAGTGTGCCAGGTGTTCCAATAACGTCTGACACTAAAGTCTCATGCTGCGATTCAACATTTCGCTCCCCAAATATGGCCTGCCACCATCCGCCCAGATCATTCAGGCGGTGCGCCGGAGCATACTCACCTGGAAACTCTATCCGGGGGACGCCTTTCCTTCCGTGCGCCGATTGAGCCGGGAACTTCACCTCAGCCCCGCCACGGTGCAAAAGGCTTCGCGGTGCTGAAGGCCTCCGGCCATCTGGCCTGCCGTCCCGGCATCGGCATGGTGGTGACCGATCCCAGCCCGCCGGTCCGTGACCGTTCCCAACCTGCCGGCCGCCGCCGGGTTGGAAACGCTACAGCCGCTCTTCAGAGACCTGATCACTAATGCGTTTGATTTGAATTTGAAATTAAGCAACGTAGTGACGGGCCTGCGCACGGCGATTTCGGTTTATCGGCCGGAACGGCCGGT
>OCTA010004019.1_pt1 | contig 12961 bp, 10 predicted proteins | sample 1538991 | NCBI WGS metagenome assembly OCTA01 (sample SAMEA3539302, study PRJEB22396) | soil metagenome | biome: tundra; feature: field; material: soil | place: USA | collected 2010-05 | depth 0.15 m
TTGAAAAGAATGGCGGGGACGACGAGACTCGAACTCGCGACCTCTGCCGTGACAGTCCAGCCCGGATAGGTTTTACAACGACTTACAAACACGCGGGGACTGCCAAAGTACGCGGAAGTCGTGCAAGACATCGCATTTTGTGGGTTGGGTTGTGGGTTGAGAATTGCCTACGGCGCCGGCCACTCTGCCCTACATTTGCATTATTCTACGTCAGGTGGAAATGGACAGTTTTAGACCGGAAGAGCTTCCGATTTCCCGCGATCCGGGGCTACTCGTTGACCGCGTGGCTGACTTCCCAGAAGCCGACTTCGGGACCAGAACGCTAGGCCGGAACTCTCCTAGCTTGGCTGTCGCATTGAAGTGCTGGACGGGGATCTGCTTTTTTGAATGCGGAGGTAACGCGATGAAATGACTCCAGCCTCGACTCCGCCACTTGCATTGGTCAGACCTGTCGGGAAAACCTACTCAGGTGCTGGGAATGCCGACATGCAACGGAGCAGATTTCTCGTAAGTTGTTGCATTCGCTTAACGGCAGTTGGATTGCAGTTTCTTGGAGTGGCCGTTGCTCCTTGGCGGCAAGGAGGTCACGACTATGGCTGGAGAGAATTGGGTATTTTGGCTGCAAGTGATGAACCTCGCGTTGGTCGCGGTCACACTTTTGGCGGTCCTGGTGGTGACTGGCGCGGTGGCCTGGGAGTTGTTGGCTCGAAGGGTGCGAAAGGCGCGTGAGACCGACAACCTTGATGCGGAAATGTGGGCGATGTTGCATGCGGAGTCGCACACTCTTTCCGTGCCAGGGTTAGGGCTCACAATGGCAGACGGAGGCGACAGAGTCGAGTCTTCGGAGGCAGAGTCCTCAGAAGGGAACCCGCTGCGGAAGTGAGTTATGTCGTGCCCATTTCTGAAGGAAGGTCGAGCGCGATACTGCCATGCTGCGCCGGTGTGGAAGTTGATCCTTGACGGGCCGGGAGCGTCTGATGGCGGCCGCTGTGCCTCACCCGAGTACCGGCAATGCGAACTGGTCGCCCAGCACGCGGCACAAAAGGAGCGTTGCCCGCATCTGGAAGAAGTCCGTGTGCAGTATTGTAGCGCCTCGCCGGTCACGAAGCTGGTGCCCTTCAGCGACTCGCAAGTGTCGAGTTGCACGAGTACTGGCTACCGCTATTGCGATTCCTATTTGTTGCTGGCGCGACCGCACGCGATGACTCCGCCCGCACATCTTCTATACACCCCGAATCATTTCTGGTTGGACGCCGAGGAATCCGGGTTGTGCCATATCGGCATTGACGGGTTTCTCGCCAGTGTGGCTGGGTGCGTGGACGGCGTGACATTCGTCACGTCGCACGGAGCTCATTGTCCCGCTCTGACGCTCACGGTCCATGGGGTCGAATGGCCTATGAGTTTTCCGAATCCGCTGCTAATTCAGAAAGTGAACGGCCGCGTGCGCAGCGATCCCGCAAGACTGACTGCAGACCCTTACGGCGCAGGATGGTTGTTCGAAGGCTGGGAGCTGCCGGGTCGGACGCGCGCCGGCCTCATCTCGGGGCCGCAAGGCGCGGCTTGGCTAGCCGAGGAGCAAGAGCGGCTGGCGCGCGAAATTCACGAGACGCATGCATTGGGCTGTGATGGCGGTTTGCCGGTGAGCGGAGTAGCGCGGTTGTTATCGCGGAAGCACCTGGTGTGTTTGTTCCAGCGTTTCCTTTCCAAGAAAGGCTGGACAGCGGAGGAATGATCAATGGCGCGGAACACTCTTGTCGTCGGACTTGGGTTTGCTGTCGCGCTGTTGGCCGGGCGGGTTGCGTTCCCGCGAGTGCTCCACGTGCAATGACACCAGCCGCTCCAGTTTCGTCACAAGACGCACGCGGAAAAATCTGGGGGTCTCGCAATGCAATGAGTGCCCCGCTCTTCGCGATGACGGGACATTTGCGGGACTGGGCCGCCATGCTCGCGGATACATTTCTAGAAGCTTGATGCCTCGATGTTCACGCCGCAAGTTTAGTGCGAGATTTCGTAGCGCTTGAGCTTGTCATAAAGCGTCGAGCGGTCAATGCCCAAGGCAGCGGACGCTTCTTTGATGTTGCCATGTTTCCGTTCCAGCGCGGCAGTGATGGCGAGGCGTTCCAGTTCATCGAGGGGGACATCGGGCACTTCCCAATTCTGCAGCGACCCTGGATGCAGCTGAAGCCAGGAGAAATCTTGTTCGTCAAGCGTGCTACTACGGCAGGTCACAAGGGCGCGCTCGATTACGTTTTCTAATTCGCGGACATTGCCCGGCCAATCGTAAGTAATGAGCACTTTCAAAGCCGCCGCAGAAATACCACTGATGTCTTTGCCCAATTCGGAAGATATCCGCTGCACGAAGTGTTCTGCTAGCAAGGGAATGTCTTCGCGCCGTTCTCGCAGCGGCGGAATGCGAATCTCAATCACGTTGAGGCGATAGTACAAATCCTCGCGGAACCGTCCCTGGTGGACCTCCTCAGCAAGGTTCTTGTTGGTCGCCGCGATGATCCGTACATCGACTTTTACTTCTTCATTGCCTCCGACTCGGTAGAAGCGGCGTTCCTCCAAAACCCTCAGCAGATCGGCTTGCAGCTTGGCTGAAATGTCGCCGATTTCATCGAGGAAGATCGTGCCGCCGTCCGCCAGTTCAAACTTACCTTTCGTTTGTGCGGCGGCACCGGTGAAGGCACCCTTTTCGTAGCCGAACAACTCACTCTCCAGCAAGGTTTCGGTTAGCGCAGCGCAGCTCACGATGATGAATGGCTTTTCGGCGCGGTTGCCGGAGAAGTGGATGGCTCGCGCCACAAGTTCCTTGCCCGTACCGCTTTCGCCGCGAATCAGTGCTGTGCTGCGATGGCTGGCAATGTCCTGCGTTAAGCCAAGAATCTCTTCCATGCGCGGGTTCTTAGTGATGATGTCGCGGTGATGATATCGACGGCTGAGCTTCTTGCGCAGAATCTCGTTCTCACTCTGCAGCTTCTTCAGCTTCAGGATGCGCGCGACCAGCTGGGAGATTTCGTGGGGGTTGCAGGGTTTGACGATGTATTCCTGGGCACCTTCTTTCATGGCTTGAATGGCGGTATCGACTGTGGCATATGCAGTAATGATGATGGCGGACGCTTCCGGGCGCGTGCGGTGAATCTCCATCATGGTTTCAATGCCATCCATGCCGCCAGGCATCTTCAAATCGATGAAGCAGATGGCATAGTCCGTCGACTTGGCGAGTTCCAGCGCTGTCTGCCCGTTGAACGCGGTGTCGACGCGGTATCCATCTTCGCGCAACCACGCCGCCATCGATTCGCACATCACTTCTTCGTCGTCCACGACCAGGACCGGCCAACTCTTCTTCATACTCCTCCGTCTAGCGAAGCACAGCGCCGCACCACTTGCATTCCGCAGCGCACGCAGTACTGTTCTGCTTTAGCATCGACCAACTCGATATGAGTAGCAAGACTCATCGCACACTTCGGTTCCGAACAATGGACAAGTCCGAAGGTGTGCCCCAGCTCGTGCAGTACTTCCTTGGTCGTTCGCTCACGTAACAGGCTTTCATCCGCGGCCAGCCCGTAAAATTCCTGGCGCAGCCGCCAAAGCGAGATCACGGCGACTGGACCATCAAGCTGCGCCTGTCCAAACAGGAAGCTGAGCATCGGGATCGCCAAGTCGACGTCAGTGACCCCAAGAACCCGGGCGGCATCCCGTGGAGCACCGTCAGCCAGCATCTTCATGATCCCTACCGACTGGTATTGCCCTCGCTTTGTGTCATAGGCGGCCTCTGGAATCGACAAAGGCGGCAAGCGCCGAATGGGAAGGGGAAACCAATCGGCGGCTGCCTTTTCGACCCACTCCAATGCCTTTGCCGGTACGCTCCCGATTGCCACCAGATAAAGAGCATTCACACGGCATGCACCTGCACTTCTCCCGGTTCCGTGGCGCTGGTTCGTGTCTTGAGTGGAAGAGTGACAGCGAATGTTGTGCCCTCGTTCCGCTGACTCGTGACCTCGATTTCACCTTCGTGCGCCTTGACGATCCCGTACAACACAGCCAGCCCCAGACCGACTCCCTTACCATTAGCCTTGGTGGTGAAGAAAGGATCGAACACCTTGGGGAGATTCTCCGGAGCGATGCCTTCGCCAGTATCCTGAACGCATAGCTCCACGTTGTCCCCATCGGCGAGCAAGCGCGTGCGGATGGTAAGTTTGCCACCGCCGCGTGACTGCATGGCCTCGGCACCGTTCAGGACAAGGTTCAGAATTACCTGCTGTATTTGCGACGAGTCGCACTCGACCGGTGGAAGACTATCCTGCAATTCCAAAACAATCTCAGCGTTGATCAACTTGAGTTTGTGTTCGGCCAAACCCAGCGTGGTGCGAACGAGCTTGTTCAGATCTGCGGGCGCGCGCTGCGGCTTGAAACGGCGCGCGAATGCCAGCAGGTTCGAGACAATGCGTCCCACACGGGCGGTTTCTGTCGAGATCAGGCCCAGATATTTGCGGAACTCAGCTTCGCGTCCTGGCGGGTACTCTCCATTGGCCATCAGGCGTTCGAGCAGAGTGGAAAGGTTGAGCACCCCAGAAACCGGATTGTTGATCTCGTGAGCCACACTAGCCGCAAGCTGGCCGAGAGATGCAAGACGATCGGACTGGATGAGTTTGCTTTGGGCAGCTTGCAGTTGTTGGGTGCGCTCCGCCACCTTGTTCTCCAGCGTCTGCTGCATTTCGTTCAGTTCAGTGACAGCCAGTTTCAGGCGCTCGCGCATCAGGTTAAACGAGGCCACCAGTTCATCGAGTTCCTGGCTGCGACGTGTGATCTCAATAGGCCGGTCCAGTTCCATGGCGCTCACGGTCTTCGTGCCCTGGATCAGTTCTTGAATTGGACTGGCAACAAAACGACGCGTGAACAGAATGACGAACGCTGCTCCGATGGTCACTATAACGGCGGTAGAAAGGACGGCCTGAAGAGTCATGGCCCTTGTCTGTTTCTGAACGGGATCCAGCTGTAGGGCAACATCCACAACCCCGAGTACCTTGGTGGACTCCTGGTGGGCGTGGCAACTGGCGTTGCTGCACGAAGGCTCGTTGTAAATAGGGGTCACCATATCGATGGTCTTGATCCCATCGGGCGAAGTGACATAACGGACGCGCAAATCTTCAGCTGGTTTTGTTTTGATTGGCCCCTTACCGTGACAACTAATGCAGACTTCGTCGGATAAGCTCGTACGACTCGGTTGCTCCCGCACGTCAGTCGAGAACGCCAGCCGTCCCTCGCGGTTGAACATACGGATCCGATCGACCCCTTGCTTGTCAGCAATCACCCGCATGATCTCGTAAGCGGCCTTGCGGTCGTCATCGAGCATGGCATGCCAGGTTGCGCTGGTAATACTGCGCGAAAGCTGATCCGCACCGAGGATCATGGTCTCGACCAAACGCTTTTTCTGAGTGCGAAAATTGAGGTATCCGCTAACGCAGCTGATCGCAACGATCAGTATGGTCAGCGAGAAAATCAGCTTTGGACCAAGCTTGCGAGGCATTTGGGACCTCAGCACCTAGTTCGTCTTAGGCAACAGGGGGCGGACAAAGAGATCCATAGCGCGCGATCTCCCTCTTCGTAATGATATGCGGGAAAATGCAGCCTTGCAGTGATTCTCACCGCGCCCACGAGTGATCTTGGTCACAGGGAATGCCCGTGTGACTTCAGGCCCTTAGAGTAGCGCCGCTTGCTTCGACGCCGACCGAGATGGCATCGACGAGCGGGAACGACTTCGAGTGTTTCGCGAGCACGGGCGTAAAGTCGCCACTGAAGGCGATGTTTTGATGCAAATAGGCATCATCGCCGACCTAGCCATTGCTCCTAGGCCCCCGCCGGAGTTCCACGTCGATAGTTGGTCTCCTCGGAGACCCGGATGCGGTCCAGAAACGGGCTTGGGGGAGATTACTCCCCGCAAGTCGGCCAGCGGATAGGATTCCTTCAGGAACGCCGTTCACGAGGGCGCATCCGGCTCCAGGCCGATGTGATCGTTAACCGCATTCCGAAAACGCTGCTTGCACCCGAGGTATCGCTCCGTCGTCTGGATGGAGACGTGACCCAGCAGAAACTGAATCTGCTCCAGTTCGCCGCCTGCCTGATGGCACAGTCGTGCACAGGTCCGTCGCAAATCGTGCGGTGCGACGGTTGGCAGGCCGCAGCTTTTCGCGTTTACCTTCACAATTGCCCAGATCACCTTGGGCGTAAAGCCGTGTCCCCAAATTCTGCCTGCTTTGTTGATAGACCGCAGCAACGGACCTGCGTTGATGCCGGCACCAAGGGTCCAGCTGTCGACCGCCTCCTTTACCCATTCCGGAACGGGGATCGTCCGGATGTGGCCACCTTTTCCTCTCAGGTCCGCCATGACCCAATGGCCTTCCCGAAGCTGGAGATCCTCGAACCGTAAGGTCGTCACCTCAGCCCTCCGGAGGCCACAGCCGATGAGAAGCGAGAGCAGAGCACGATTGCGCCGGCTGCGGAGGGTGTCAGCGTTTTCCGTGCCCAGCAACTTCTTGCCTTCCTCTGCGTCAGCCAATTCCCGACACGCACGCCCAGCCGCCGGACACCCTTCACACGCCTAATGCCTGCCGCGAGATCCGGGCTGAGCAGTCCGCAATCGGACGCTTCATACGCCAGCCGGCGTATCGCCGCCAATCTCAGGTTAATCGTCGACGAGGCGTACGGGTGCTGTTCGAGTGCGATTCGGTAGCGTGTGACCACGGTCCTGTTGAAGGCCAGCCTGGGCTCCGAGCAGTACCAGTCGATGAATTCGCGAATGGCATGGTCGTACGAGCGCTTTGAACTCGCCGACGTTAGGCTGTTCAAGACCGCAGATTTCGATTGTTCTAGATCGGGTAGTTTGAGAACCGTTTTCGGGGTGCGTTTACGGCTGCTTTTCGCCATGGCGAGCGGCCTCCATTTGCCGCGCGGCGAAAAGCATGATCCTCTTGCTGCTATTGTGCCCAGCAGCGCGTTTCTCGGTGCCGATCCTGGAAACGCGCTGATCACTTCCGGTTTGCTCGTCGCCCGGAAGGAACAACGGAATTCGCTCGTGTGGACCTTAGCTGGTGGCTATTGGTGACGCTGCAAACCTGGGATAGTTCGTGGAAAGCAATTGTCCGCAAATACCTTGATTGCGCGTCCCTGCTGCGGCTACCTGCTCCGATTGCAGTCTTGGCTGTCGCGGGTGTGTTTACCCCCGTGCTCGCGAAACACTCGAAGTCGTTCTCGCTCGTCGACTGCATCTCGGCTGGCGTTGATCGAATGCAGCGGAACTTTGAGTCGATGTGAAAGCAGGTGGTAGCCTGGCAGAGAAGTGAATTGACGGACGTCACCGCCAAGGTAGTCATTTACGAGGTATTTATCGAGGGCAGACTCGAAGCTACAAAGCACCTAGCCCGCAGCGTGCATGAATCTCTACTTCGAGCCAAAGTACGAGGAATTCCGATCGCAAACGATCTGGAGTCTCTCGAATGCGTTCACATCCGCATTCAAGGAACTGGATCCCGTCCCACAGTTCAAGGCTACAGCCAAGCTGGGCGAGTTCCTGGAAGACCGGTTCTCACAATCGTTCTAGTCTGCGGTACGGTGTCGGCCGTCCCTCTTCAATTGGTAGCGTCGCTCGCCTATTGCATACTTTTGGCCTTGGCACGGGAATCATCGGTGGATCCCCGGCCGAGCCAGTCCAGCACCAACCGCGTCCTATTGTTGCCAGCCGCCACCGAGGCTTCTGTAAACGCGAACCAGACCTACAAGCTCATTCAACTGAGCCTGAGCGAGTCCCTGCTCGGCAGCAAAGTAATTGGTTTCATTGGTCAGCACCTCTAGGTAACTGGCGGCTCCGCCTCGATAGCGCACCTCAGAAAGTTGCGCTGCGTCTTGAGCTGAGAACACCAGTTGCTGCTGTTGCTGGCGGAACTCCCGGTCCTTGCGATACTCAACTAGCGCGTCCGAGACCCCACGAAAAGCTTGCTGGATTGTCTGCCGATAGGTCAGCAATGCTTCCTGCCGCCGTGCCTTACTGAACTTGACGCCGGAACGAATCTTTCCGCCGGCAAAAATGGGCTCTGCCAGTGATCCTCCGAAATTCCACATCCCAGCTGGACCGGTGAACAGGTTGGTAAGTGCTGAACTCTGAAATCCCGCGGTTGCGGTCAGGCTGATGTCCGGGAAGTACGCTGCTTTCGCCACTCCAATTTGAGCGTTGGCCGCGATCAATTGTGCTTCCGCCGCGCGAATGTCGGGTCGCCGCTCCAACAGGCTAGAGGGAAGTCCCGCCGGAACGTCCGGCGCATGCGGTTGCTCGGTCAACTTCATTCCCCGCGCGATGGGGCCAGGGTTGTTTCCTAGAAGCGTGCTGAGGAGGTTTTCCTGCTGCTCGATACGCCGCTCGAGATCGGGAATAGTTTCAGCCGCGGTGAACACCAACTGCTCCGCCTGCCGCACATCGAGCATGGATGTAGCCCCACCGTTTGCCAACTTTTGCGTGAGCTGCAACGAGTCCTGGCGCGAAGCCAGCGTGCGCCGCGAGATTTCCAGCTGCAGATCGAGCGCGCGAAGCTGGAAGTAGGCTGTGGCAACATCACTCACCAGTGTGCTGATCACCGCTTGGCGCGCCCATTCTGTTGCCAACAGATTGGCCCGCGCCGCTTCGGTGGCGCGCCGATACTTCCCCCAGAAATCGAGATCCCACCCTAGCGAGAGACCAACTTGGGTTGAGCTCGTATCGTATTGAGGGTAAGGTTTTGTCTGCGCATAGCGGTCATCCAAAACCTGAGCTCCGCCGCCGATGGTTGGCAACTGGCCGGCACGCGTGATGCCCACCTGCGCCTGGGCCTGAAGGATTCGCGTGGCCGCAATGCGAACGTCGTAGTTCTGCTGGAGGGCAGTGCGGATCAAGCCTTGAAGCTGCTGGTCTTGAAACACCTCCCACCATTTTTGGTCTGCGAGCGATTCCGCCGCAGGCTGTGCTTCCGCCGGCGGCGTTGCTCCTCGGTACGTGCCAGGAACGTCTACGCTCGGTCGCTTATAGTTCGGCCCAACGGCGCAGCCCGCAGTCAGGAGCACGACCAACAAAAGAGCGGGTAGCTTTGTCACCTTAATCTCCCTCCGATGGGCTGGGCTGCGGTGCGGCGGCAGGGCTGGGCACTTCGCCTCTCCAGCGCGCCGCCAAACGTTCGACCAAGACGTACAGAGCCGGAATGATGAATATGGCAATCGCGGTAGCGGCCACCATGCCGCCGATTACGGTGGTGCCCATGATCTGGCGGGCCACCGAACCTGCGCCGGTTGCCATCCAGAGCGGCACGCAACCCAGAATGAATGCCATCGAGGTCATGAGGATGGGCCGCAGCCGGCGCGTGGCCCCTTCCAACGCAGCGGCAGCCATGGGCTTTCCTTGTTCGTATTCATGCTTGGCGAATTCCACGATCAGGATTGCGTTCTTGGCCGCCAAGCCGATCAGCATCACCAAACCGATTTGGGAATAGACATCGTTCTCGATTTGCACCATGTAAGCCGGATAGAAAACGCCGAGCACAGTGCGGCGCAGCCACAACACTCCAAAGGCGCCGAATACCGCGACCGGCGTGCTCAGCAACACGCTGAAAGGCAATGACCAGCTTTCATAAAGGGCCGCCAGGATTAGAAACACGAACAACAGCGAGAAGCCGAAGATGGCCGAAGCCGGGAGCCCTTGCCGTGCCTTCTGCTCCTGATAAGACATGCCCATATAATCGAAGCCCATTCCGCTGGGCATCGTCTGCTTGAAGACGTCTTCCAGTGCCGCCGTGGCTTGGTCGGAACTGTAGCCGGGCGCGGCGCTGCCGTTGATCTGCGCCGACCTGTACTCGTTGTAGCGCATGGTAAATTCGGGGCCGTCGCGCGATTCGAACTTCGTCAGCGCGGTCAGCGGCACCATTTCTCCCCGGTTGTTGCGCACGTAGAACTGCCCTACGTTCGCCACATCCGACCGGTAAGGAGCTTCCGCTTCTACGTACACCTGCCAGGTACGGCCGAACTCGTTGAAGTAGTTGACGAACAGACCGCCCATGAAAGCCTGAATGGCTTGATAAACATCGTCGATGGCCACACCTTGCTTCAGCACCTTTTCCCGATCTACCTGCACGAACTTTTGCGGCACGCTCGGAAGAAGCGTGGTGCTGATCATGCCAATTTCTGGACGCTTGCGAGCCGCCGCCATGAACTTGGCTACGTTGCTTGCCAAGAACTGAACGTCCCGTCCCCCACGGTCTTCCAGCACGAACTGAAATCCACCGGAAGTACCGACTCCAGGGATGGCCGGCGGCGAGAAGCTGAAAGCCGTCCCCTGTGGAAGTTTGCTGAGCTGCTGGTTCAAGCGCGCCTTGATTTCCTGATACTGTTCCGCTCGGGTTTCGCGGCTGCTCCAGGGCTTGAAGTTGACGAAATAGAAGGCGTTGTAACCGATCCGGACATAGCTTAGCAAGCTGAAGCCAATGACGCTGGTGTAGTACCGCACGCCCGGCGTGTCGCTCAGGATCTTCTCCACGTCTCGCGATGCTGCTGCCGTCCTCTCCAGCGAAGCCGCATTCGGAAGTTGCATGTTGATGAAGGCATAGCCCTGGTCTTCATCGGGCAGGAAGCTCGATGGCAGGAGGCGGGCAAAGACAAGCCCGGCAAAGGCAAAAGCCGCGAGCGCCACCAGCGCCAACACGCTTTTCCGGATCAGCGCGCCGGACAGCCGCAGATAGAGTTCCCTGCCGCTCCCAAAAACACGATTGAACCAAACAAAGAATTTTGCCAGTAGCCCGCGGCTTTCCTTCTTTGGCCGGAGCAGCAGCGCGGCGAGAGCCGGGCTCAGCGTGAGGGCGTTAAAAACCGAGATGACCACCGAGATCGCGATGGTCAAGGCAAATTGCTGGTAAAGCCGCCCGGTAATGCCTGGGATAAAGACGGTCGGCACGAAGACCGACGAGAGAACCAAGGCGATACCGATGACCGGCCCGGAAAGCTCTTCCATAGCTTTTCGAGCCGCAGCCCTGGGAGCCAACCCCTCCTCGATGTGGTGTTGCACGCCTTCGACCACGATGATGGCATCGTCGACGACCAAGCCGATGGCCAGCACCAGTCCGAACATGGAAAGGGTATTGATGGAGAAGCCAAACAGCGGGAAGAGAATAAAGGTGCCCACCAGCGAGACCGGCACGGCAAGCATCGGGATCAGGGTAGCGCGCCAGTCTTGCAGGAAGAGGTAGACCACAAGGATCACCAGCACAATGGCGATCAAAAGGGTCACAACAATCTCCTTCATGCCTTCGGTCACGGCGAGGGTCGAGTCGAGAGACACGACGTAATCCATGTCTTCGGGGAAGCTCTGCTTCATCTCGGCCATGAGCTTGCGAACGCCAGCGGCGGTTTGGACCGCATTGGAACCGGGCAACTGGTAAACGGCGATGATGGCGGCGGGTTCGCCATTCAATCGGCCGGCAATGCTGTAATCCTGGGCGCCCAGTTCGACCCGGGCGACGTCTTTCACGCGGACGATTCCGCCATCCGGAGATTCGCGGACGACGACGTCTTCAAATTGCTCCGGCGTAGTTAGACGGCCTTGAGCGAGAACGGAATACGTGAATTGCTGGCCCGCGGGGGCGGGTTCGCCGCCCAATTGGCCGGCTGGATTCACCTTGTTCTGCGCCTGGATTGCGTTGACGATATCCGTGACGGTAATGCCCAGTTTCGCCAATTGGTCGGGCTTTACCCACAGCCTCATGGCATACTGCCCCGCACCGAAAATACCCGTCTGGCCGACACCGTACAAGCGTGCTATGGGATCGTTGAGGTTGATGTAGGCATAGTTGGCCAGGTACTTGGCATCGTGAGTGCCGTGCGGCGAGTATACGGCGACCAGCATAAGCGCCGCGGTCGTTGCCTTTCTGATGGTGACCCCATAGTTGTTCACTTCAGCCGGAAGCTGAGTGGCGGCCAGGTTCTCTCGCGACTGGGTGAGAATCAGGTCCATATTGGGATCTGTCTTGAGATCGAAATCGACCAGCATGGTGGTCTGCGAGTTGGCCGTGGCGTTTAACGAATACATGTAGCTCATGTTGTCCACGCCGTTGATCTGCTGCTCGATCGGCGTGGCCACGGCTTGCTCGAGGGTCTGCGCGTCCGCACCCACATACGAGGCCTGCAATCTAATTTCAGGCGGGACGATGTAGGGAAACTGCGCCACGGGCAGGGTCGCGATGGTGACCGCACCCACAATCACCGTAAGGATCGCGATCACCATTGCTACGATCGGACGGTCGATGAAGAACTTCGACATAGCTCAGTGCCCTTCCGTGGGAAGATGTGCGGGGGAAAGCTGTGCGGGGGAAAGTTGTGCGAGCTTGGGAGTAACCGGAGTTCCATCCCTGAGCCGTTGCAGTCCTTCGACGGCAACTTGCTCACCCGGCTTGAGGCCCTCGTCGATCACCCACATCGTCCCGACCGTCACGCCGGGCTTCACGGTGCGGATACTAACCTTGTTATCGCTGCCGACAACCGCCACCTGATAGCTTCCCTGCGACTGCGTAACGGCACTCTGAGGCAGCAGCAGAGCGCCTTTTTTCATGTTGGTTTCGACCCGCACTCGCCCATACTGGCCGGGGCGCAGAATATTGCCGGGATTGGGAAAGGCGGCAACGATGCGGATTGTGCCGGTGTCTGGATCCACTTGCCGGTCGGCCAGCAGGATCTTGCCTTTATGAGGGTAGACACTGCCGTCAGCCAGAATCAGTTCGAGCGAGTTTCCAAAAAAACCGATGGCGTGGCCGCTGGAAATGGCGCCCCCCTTCAGTTTCTGTTGTGCGTGGAGATACTCCTGTTCGCTAATTGGAAAATAGGCTTTGATGGGCTCGACTTGTGAAACTGAAGTCAAGATAGAATTGGGTCCCACCAGGTTGCCCATCTGGACTTG
>OCTA010004020.1_pt1 | contig 12959 bp, 12 predicted proteins | sample 1538991 | NCBI WGS metagenome assembly OCTA01 (sample SAMEA3539302, study PRJEB22396) | soil metagenome | biome: tundra; feature: field; material: soil | place: USA | collected 2010-05 | depth 0.15 m
TCTTTTCCGGCTCGATGGACGGCCATCTGCGCGCCTACAACACATCGGACGGCGCGGTGATCTGGGACTTCGACACCTTGCTCTATTTCACGACCGTAAACGGGGTGAAGGCCAGAGGCGGATCGATGAGCGCCAGCGGACCCGTGGTCACTGCCGGCATGCTCTTTGTCAATTCAGGATACGGCGCGTTGGGCGGCATGCCAGGGAACGTGCTACTGGCGTTTGGCGTGGAGTAGAGATCCAACTTGGCATGTTCGCCCGGCCGCGCTGCCGTTCCGGATTGCCGGAGCCGGAAGGCCTAGTTTCACAAAGGGTCCTTTGTGCAACGTCGCGAAACAGTTCACACCTGATCGTGTCGCTTCTTCTCTGCCCCCGTTATTCCAAGGGAACCGCGCCCGTCTCAAATTTTTTTCGGAGCCAGAAGGCCATGCGTTGGATGTTACCCATGCGAAGCTGTCCCGGACCTGTGCCTTTCAGCCAGAACGCGCGCCCGTTTTGCAGGCGTACATGCACTTCCATTTCCATGCCTTGGGCCAGCGAGACAAGGCCCGCGACCGGGGCAGCCTCCACAAATTCAATGCCTCCCGGCTTGAGCTCTCTTCCCCAAACAGACTTGTTATCGAAGGGCGCTACAGGACGCCTGTCTTTGAGGTATGCGACATTCGCCAAGAAGTAAGTTTTCGCCCGAGAGCGATTCCGTATATCGAAACTTGGCCGAATGTTCCGAGGGGCGTCCATCGTTCCGTCAAATCGCCAGTTGTACCCGATGGTTATATCCGTTGCCGCCAAGAACCACTGAATGAGCACGTACACGATAACGAGCAGCACGCCTGCGGACACATTTGCTAGAAAGCCCGCTAATACTTCGACCCAAAATGTCATGTCGGTTTCCCCCCTTTCTCTGCCCCGGTTGCTTCTGTTGTGCCGGGGTGCGCCTACTTCTTAGGTGGGATGCTGTTTTTCTTGAGAATATCCGTACACCTTGCCGCAACCTCAGCGCCATGAACCGCCAATTGCTCCTCGGCTTCGACATATCTCTGGTACAAGGAACCCACGTTCTCACTTACGGTGTAGATCAACGTGGACACATCACTGCAACTTTGCGCCAGATGAAGCAGGGATTCCGCCTTGTCCCTATTTCCGGCCATCATCTGGAACGCGGCTTGCCCTGATACGCCACTTCCGCAGAGCACAGCGTTTCGATCTGCGTCATCCAGCCACTCGAAAAAAGTGAAACCCAGTGGCCCGTTGAACCCTTGGGGCTTGCCCTTGAACGCTTTCACGGCCGTTTCCAATGCATTCACAACCTGGCGGTCATGAGCGACGGCATCCATAGCGCTCTTGCCCATCTGAACCTCTTCTTCGTCTATCAGCGGCTTGTATTGTTGTAGCGCCCGTTCGGTTTGAGTGAGCACGAGGTTGATTTCATCATCAGTTGGGAAAGTCTTTTCAGTTTGCGCGCTAGCCACGACCGCAAAACTGATGGTCAGAACAAGTACAGAGGCACACCGAAATAGAGCCATTTGGGCGCTCCCTTCGCGTTTCCGCATATTCGGAAACGTGGCTAGATAATAACAGATTTCACAACGGAGATAGCGACCCTCGGCAGCCCGACGCACGGCCGAGGCGTTAGGCGGGTTGATTGCCGGACCCGCGCAGAAGGCCACGCCGTTGACGGCTTGCATTACATCGAACCGCACCCCGGCATCGTCAACATCGACGGCCCGAAACAGCAGCAGGAAAACATGGTTCTGCCCCCTGTTCGCCTTGCCGCCCCTTCAGCCTCTAGGGTGTTTCCAGCCTGCGGACGCGACGGCGACGCCCGCCCAAATGCCCGCGTCGCGCGAAGCCCACCAACCGCAAACAGACCAACCCGTTATTGAACCCCGGCTCGTGTTAGGCGAAAATGAAGCGTATGAACTGCAAAGAAGCACCGGGGCTGGTTGGCTGTCCTGAGATGTGGAAGCCAGTATATGACAGGTACCGACCATTATTCGACACAGCAGTGAAGAGCTTATCCATCAGCAATGAAATCATGGCGCAGTGCGGCTTTGCCGGCGGAGTAGAGCTCGTCACCAGGAAAGGCACATTCACTAGCGGAGTAGCGCTGACCGTTTGCCGGATGGTATTGGCGGCGTCGAATACGTTTGGCGCGCTTCAAACGCTTGTCCTTAACGGCTATGGCTCTGACGCACTCAGGCTAAGCCGCAGCATCTACGAAACTGAGTTGAATGTTTTCTGGCTGAAAACACCCGGAGGATATTGAAGACTTTCTGGGTTACCGCGCCATTCAGCTAAAGCAGCGTTTCGATCAGATGGACGAGGAGCGGAGAAAGTTGGTGCCCAAAGAGATCGCCGCTGAAATTCTGGCAGACTACGCCTCTTCTCTTCCCCGCTTCGTCAAACCCGGAAAGACGAAACCCCGCCGTGAATGGTGTCGCGTGTCTCTGCGTGATCGCGCCGCCGAACATGAAGGTCTATTGCGGTTGCACCTCACCTATTACCCGATGGTCTCATCAATTCATCATGGAGATATACAAGGCCTGACTGCTCAGTTCGATACCGAGGGAAAAATGGATATAGCACCCTCATGGAGCCACCTCGGCACCGCGCTGGTAAGCGGACTCGGCTCGTTTTTGCGATGCCTGAATGATTTTGATGAAATTACCCGACTTGGTTTTGGAGACCGCCTTGAGCTGGTGCTGGAAGATTACGTCGCTGCACTGAAGGCCACCGCATCGCGGCACGAAGACAAGGATCAGGGCGCGGACCAAGAGATCCTCCCGTCTGGACCATAGAGTCGCAGCGCCGGTCGGCTTGGCCCGCTACTAAGCTCGACGAGCGGTCTTGTGCGACCGTTAGCGAAGTACAACCCGTCTGTGCTTAGTACCGTCCTGTCCGGCCCATTCTCATCACTCAGCCAGATTGCTGGTGCGTCCGGCTTCATATCGACCGCGGCCCCCCGCGACTTCAGACGTTCCAATCATGATTCTTGCGCGCGGCCATGGCTATCGCGAATGACGAAGTTTTCAGCTTCAATTGTTCGTGGCTTCCCGGCAAAGCCCATTGAAACAAGTGCCATTGAAGCCAACAGGAACCCCACGCCTACCGGCTTTAGCCGTCGATTGGCTCTTTCGAGCCGCGCTATACGCGCTGTCAACGCTTCGATCTCCATATTCATCTGATGATTCCCTAAGCCGTTATTGTATAACCGGCGGGGGATCAACTTGATGTCTCGCAAAGCGTACTTTTTGCATCATTGCCGGAAGGCCCGTAAATAAAGAGCTTGGCATGTTGCGAATGTCTAGCGCAAAATGGAGGATGAGATACGGGTACACCCGCTTCTCGACGGACGACCAGACCGCCCTGGCAGACTGGCGGCTTTGAAGAGGGTCGGATACACGAGTCACCCACCAGCCCCGGCCAGCCAGAACCCAACACCCAGCACCCCCGAGCGAAGCGCCGCTACACTTCCTTCCCCTCGTACAACTCCTCTATACTCTCGCGGAAGTTCTCCATCACGCGGGCCCGCCGTACTTTCATGGTGGCCGTCAGTTCCCCGTCTTCGATGCTGAAATCGCGCCCCAGCACGCGGTACTTGCGGATCTGCTCAAACGGCGCCAGTTGCTTGTTCACCCGCGCCACCACTTTCTGGATCTCCTTCTGCACGGGCTCGGCGGCGGCCATCTCGGCGGTAGTGTGCCCCTTCAGCGCATCCATCCCCTTCAGCGTTTCGGCCACTGCGGGATTGATGGTGAATAGCGCCGTCAGGTACGGCAGGCGGTCGCCGACCAGCATGATCTGGCTGATCAGCGGCTCGAACTTGAACAGACTCTCCACGCGCGAAGGATGGATTTTCTTGCCGGTCGAGGACACGATCAGTTCCTTCTTGCGGCCGGTGATGAAGGCGAAACCCTCGTCGTCTATAAACGCAATATCGCCGGTGTGCAGCCAGCCATCGCGCAACACTTCGGCAGTGGCCTGGGGATCGCCAAGGTACTCGGAGAACAGGCACTCGCTCTTGATGAGCAACTCGCTGTCCTGTTCGGCGATGCGCAATTCCACGCCGGGCAGCGCCTTGCCGATGCTGCCGGCCTTGGGCTGGTCGAGCGGGTTCAGCGTCACCACGCCGCCTTCCGTCAACCCGTAACCCTCCACCAGCGGCATGCCGATCGCCTCGTAGAATTCGGCGAGTTCCTTGCTGAGCGGCGCGGCGCCGGAAGCCGCAATCGCCAGGCGTCCGCCCAAGCGTGCCCGCACCTTCTGAAAGAACAGCCGGTCGGCAATCTTTAGCGGAACCCGGATGCGTGCCGGCACGGGCTTTCCCTGGTGTTTGTAGTGGGCAGCCGCCAACCCCAGGCCCAAAGCGCCGTAGAACGCTTTGCGGGCCACGGCCGGGCGCTTCCGCAGTTCGGTGCAGATGGTCGAGTAAATGCGCTCCCACATGCGCGGGGGCGCCAGCATCACGGTGGGCCGCACCTCCCGGATATCCTGCGGCAGTTTGAGCAGGCTTTCCGAGAAGCTCACCGGCGTGCCCATGCGCAGCGGCAGCATTTCCCCCACGATGCGCTGCGCAATGTGCGCCGAGGGCAGGAACGCTACCGTGGCATCCTGGGGTCCGATGGGCCAGGCGGCGGGCGCCATGTCCATGTTTGCGACTACCGCCCAGTGCGTGACCAGCGCCATCTTGGGGTCGCCGGTGGCGCCGGAAGTCAGATAGAGGATCGCGTAGTCGGCGGGCGTGACTTCGGCCTTCAGGCGGGCCATATACTCCGCGTCCTCGGCGAGCGCCAGGCGTCCGCGCTCGCGCAATTGTTCGAGTGACAGGGCGCCCTCCGCCTCGCCCGTAAGCAGGATGCGCGGCATGTCCGGCGCCCCGCACAACGCCTGCAACGTTTTGGGATCCTCCACGAACAGCGCCTTCGCGCCGCAGCTCTGAATCGTGCGGATGAGGTCCTTGGGCGGGTAACTGGGATACAGAGCGGCGGCCACGCTCCCGGCCGTCAGGATGCCCAGATCGGCCAGGTAGAACTCCAGGCGCGTCTCCGAATCGAGCGCCACCACGTCGCCTTTGCGGACGCCGATCGAGCGCAGGCCCGCGGCGATCTCCTGCGCGGCCGTCTTGTACTGGTTCCACGAGTAGGTCAGATACTCGCGTTGCCCGTCTTTCCCCGTGGTGGGCTGCCGCAAGGCCGGGGCGTCGCCAAACTGCGCCGCGGATTCTTCGAGGACCTGATATATGGTGCGCGGATTCATTCGGCATTCATGCTATCAGATCGCGGGGTCCTTTGGTAGAATGAGCCGATGAACGGCACGCAGTTGTTTATGGCGGTCGGGATGCCCACGCTGGCGGTTCTGATCGGCGTACTGGTCAACCATTGGCAGGTTTCCGCCATCAATGCCCGAGTCACGGACGTGCGTCAGGATATGGACGCCCGCTTCAAGCGCCTCGAGGAACAATAGCCATGAACTGCGATCATGTCATTGCCACGCTGCGCGGTCACGAGCCGGAACTTAGGGCGGCCGGCGTGGCGCGTCTGTTTGTGTTCGGGTCCACGGCGCGCGGCGACGGCCGCCCGGATTCCGATATCGACCTGTTGGCCAGCTTTGATGAATCGCGGCGGCTGTCGCTGCTCGATTTGGTAGGCATCGAGTTGAGGCTCGCCGGCTTGCTTGGACAGCCAGTCGACCTGGTAGAGGAAGGGACGCTGAAGCCGCGTGTGCAGCGAAGCGTAGAGGCAGAGGCCGTCCGTGCCTTCTAATGACCCGATCGGCGGTTCACTGACATTCTGGAGAACATTATCCGGATAGAAGGATTCACCGCGGGTATGGACGTCAATGCCTTCGTTGGGGACCCCAAGACGTACGACGCTGTCGAGCGCTGTCTGGAACGAATCAGCGAAGCGGCGAGCAAGCTCGGACCACAGGCGGAGGAACTTGTGTCCCGGGATTCCGTGGTCGCAGATACGCGGCGTCGGAAACCGCTTGCGGCATGAATACGACAGAATTAATGGCCCGCGCATCTGGCTTATGGTTGAGCGTGACCTGGCTCCTTTGAAGGGAGCCGTCCAAACGGCTCTCAGCCATCTATTGGCAAAAGAGGGCGGGGTGTAGCGTTACTCCACCACCACCGGTGCTGGCACGCATGTTTCGGATAACAACGGCCAACTGACGCACATCAACGACACCTTTGAGATTGACGAACCGTTACTGAAGACAGACTTCAATTCGGGCGCCCCTGGCGCGGCGTCTCGATGAGTCCGGACACGGCACGCACGAGTGCGTGCGCCACATTACTCCATCACCACCGGCCCCTTATGCGGCCCCACCTTCTTGATGAAAAACATCAGCGGGATCACCGCCAGGAAAATGATCCCCAGCACCCAGAAGCTATCCACAAACGCCAACATCGCCGACTGCCGCTGCAACATGCCGTAGAGCATGCCTTGCGCCTGTGCCGCCGCCTGCGCGGCGCTGGCGCCCCGCGTGACCAGCATATGGGCGGTGCCGGCGAGCGCCTGTGCATAGGCCGGGTCAAAGGGCGTCATGTGCGCCACCAGCCTGGCCTGATGGAACTGCGTGCGGCGCGCCAGCAGCGTCGTCACGATGGCGATGCCCGAGCTGCCGCCAATATTGCGCGCCAGGTTGATGAGGCCCGTGGCGCTACCCATTTTCTCCCTGGGCACGGTAGCGAACGCCATGGTGTTGATGGGCACGAACAGGAACGCCAGGCCGGCGCTCTGCACCACGCGCGCCATCATGGCCGTGCGGTAATCCACATCCAGGTCGAACCCCGCCATGCTGAACAGACCGAAAGCGGATACGGACAGGCCGAAGATCACCAGCCACCGCGGCGCCACTTTCGACAGCAGAAAGCCCACCAGCGGCATCGACACCGCAATCACCAAGCCTCCCGGCGAAAGCACCAGCCCGCTGCGCATGGCCGTATAGCCCAGCAGAGTCTGCAGAAACACCGGCAACAGCATGGTGCTGGCATATAGCACGAAGCCCAGCAGAAACATGGTCGCGGTGGAAAGCATGAAGTTGCGGTTCTGCAGCATGCGGAAATCCACTACCGGCTCCTTCTGCCGCAATTCCCAGAGCACCACACCGACTAGCCCGAATACCGCGATCACGGCCATGGTGACGATGAAGTTCGACCCAAACCAGTCGTTCTTTTGGCCATCGTCCAGCGTGATCTCGAGGGATGCCAGCCCCAGACTCAGCAGGCCCAGTCCCATGTAATCCACTTTCATGCCCTTCCACGCCTTGCGCACTAAGTAGACCGGATCCCAGATCAGCAGCGAGGTCAGGGTCAGCGATAAAGCGCCCACCGGGATGTTGATCAGAAAGATCCAGCGCCAGCTATAGTTGTCGGTGATCCAGCCGCCCAGCGTCGGGCCGATGACCGGCGCCACCACCACGCCCATGCCGTAGACCGCCATCGCCATGCCCTGCTTGTGCCGCGGAAAGCTCTCCACCAGGATGGCTTGCGAGATGGGCTGCAGCGCGCCGCCGCCGATGCCTTGCAGAATGCGGCACAGAATCAGGATGGTCAGGCTCGGAGCCAGTCCGCACAACATGGAACTGACCGTGAACAATGCCACGCAGATCATGTAGAAACGTTTGCGGCCGATCAGCGACGAGAACCATCCGCTCAGCGGCAGCACGATGGCGTTCGAGACCAGGTACGAAGTCAGCACCCAGGTGGCCTCATCCACCGTGGACGAAAGGCTCCCGGCGATGTGTGGCAAGGCCACATTGGCGACGCTGGTATCCAGCACCTCCATGAACGTCGCCAGCATCACGGTCAGGGCGATGATCCACGGATTGACGGAGACACCTGTATTGTTGCTGGCTTGCATGGTGGATGCGCCTGCTACTTAGTGATGCTGCTGTTAGTGATAATAGTGGCGTTCACGTTCATGCCAGGGCGCAGGATCACGCCCTCCGGCAGCGAGTCGAAGACAATCTTCACCGGAATGCGCTCCACCACCTTGACGAAGTTTCCAGTGGCGTTCTCCGGCGGCAGCAGGCTCATGCGCGCGCCCGTGCCTCCGGCGATGGAATCCACTTTCCCCGCGATGGTGCGGCCGTACATGTCCACGTCGATCTCGGCGGGCTGGCCGGGGTGAATCTTGGCGAGTTGCGTCTCTTTAAAGTTGGCCGTCACCCAAACGTCCTTCAACGGAATGATCGCCATCAGGGCCTGGCCCGGCTGCACGATTTGGCCGGGCTCGACTGACTTCTTGGTCACCACGCCATCTGCGGGCGCGACGATCGTGGTATAGCCGAGGTTTAACGCCGCGGCCGCCAGATTGGCGCGAGCCTCCTGCACGCGCGCGCCCGCCGATACCGCCTGCGCCGAGCTCACCAGCACCTGCCGCTCGCCGGCCGTGGATTGCGCGAGTTCCGCCTGCGTCTGCTGGACCCTCGCCCGCGCGGCTTCCGCCCCGGCACGCGCAGTCGCTATCCCTTGTTCCGAAAACCGTACGCGATCCTGGGCGGCTTTCAATTGGGCCTCGGTCACTTTGGCGGCAGCCGTGTAGGAATCGAACTGCTGCTGCGAAATCTCGGCCTTGGCCACCAGCGGACGCATGCGGGCCAAGTCCGCCTGCGCCTTCTCGTTGTTGGCTTCGGCGGCCGCCAGGTTCGAACGGGTGATGGCCTGGTCTGTGGTCGCCTGACCCACGGCCGCATCCGCCTGAGCAACCTGCGCCTCGGCGGTGCCCACAGCCGCGGACATTCCCGAGGTGCCGCTATGCGTGGTGTCGCGCGTCAGCGGTACCTGTACATCCGCGGCGTGCGACTGGCTTTCCGCCAATGCCAGCGCGGCTTTTTCCTGATCGACCTTGGCCTGCAGATCGCGCGGATCGATGCGCACCAGCACGTCTCCGGCCTTCACCTGCTGGTTGTCGTTCACCGGCACATCCAGCACGCTGCCGAAGACTTTGGCGGATATCGGAACGATATGGCCGTCCACCTGCGCGTCGTCACTCGAGACGCGGTAGCGGTAGTGCAGCCAGAAACCCGCCGCCACCAGCGCCACGATCAAGCCTCCGCCGAGGACCACGAGCAAAGCCTTGGATCGCGGCTGCGGCCTCCGCACCACGGCCTCCGCAGGCTGCTCGTCGACTGGCTTCCCCTCTTCAATCATCTGAGTTTCCATACTATCCCCTCTCATGACTACTTGGCGTAGACAGCTTCCATCTGTCCCGTAGCGCGAGCCAGGTCCGCGCGCGCCTGGTTGTAGCGATAGAGCGCCACAATCTGGTTATCATTGGCGCGGGCCAGCGCGTCCTGCGCGCTGATGACCTCGATGTTATTGGCCACACCGGCCTGGAATCGATCGCGCGCCTGCGTCACCTCCTCGCTGGCGAGGCCCACGGCTTGGTTGGCGACGTCCACCTCACTGCGCGCGGCGGCCAGTTGCGCGATGGCCGTCCTCACTTCGAGCGCGATCTGGTTGCGCTGCTCCTGCTCCTGCTGCGACACCTTGCGCAGTTCCAGATCGGCGCGCGCGCGCTGGGCGCCGATGCGGCCTCCGGTAAACAGTGGCACATTCAAATTGAAACCGTAAGTGTACGCCGGGATGGCGGTGGCGGGCGTCAATCCCTGCTCCGCCCAGAAGCCGTCGAAACTCAGTGTCGGGTAGCGGCTTTCCGCAGCTTGCTGCTTCTGCAACTCGACCTGCCGCTGGGCGTGCAGGAGCGCCTGCATCTCCGGGCGGTTGGCATACGCGGCTTCCAGGCTCTGATCCACTTGAATGGCGGGGGTGGCGAAGAAGCTGACCTGATCCGTTAGTTCGATCTCCCGCTTGGGGTCGACGTTCAAAAGCTGCGCCAGGCCGTAGAGCGACGTCTGAAACTGCGTTTGGGCTTCAATCAGCCGCTGCCTCTCGTTCTGCAATTCCACATTGGAGCGCAGCGTGTCGATGCCCGTGCCCACGCCGTTCTTCTGCAGGTCGGCGGCCTGATCGTACAGCGCCTGCGCCAGATCCACGCGGGATTGCGCCGCTTTGACGTCCGCGGCGGCGCGCAGGCTGCCGAGGTACTGCGATACCACCAGCATGGCGATCTGCTCGCGGACCCCCTGGTTCTGCGCGCGCGACGTTCCCACTCCTTCCTTGGATGCTTGCCACCGCCGCCAAAGCGTCAAATCGAAGACCGGGACCGAAAAAGCGGGCCCGGCCTGGTAGACTTCGTAAGGGCCGAGGTGGCCTGGAAAGGGCAGGCCCGGAATGTGCTGGAGACCGAACAGCGGGGCCACGGCGAAGCGCCGGGTTTGTTCGTAAGCTTGGAAGCTGGCTTGCGGCAGGAGTCCGGCGCGCGCCAGGGTTTGGTCCTGCTGGCTCTGCGCTACGTTCAGGTTGGCCACCTGCACCTGCGGATTCTGATTCAGCGCCAACTGTACGGCGTCGTGCAGCGTGAGCCGTACCGGCGTGGTGTCTTGCGCACGGAGACCAGTAGCCGCCGCGAGCGCGATAGCCAGCACAATCAGCGCATGCTTGCCGGCACGCGCGATTTCATCGACGATACATCGGTTCATGGGGCTGTGCGCGACCAGCGTGGCGCCGCTTTCGTGCATGCGCGCCAGCAGGCTCTTGCCCGCGCAGTCGATGAAGGTGACGTCCGCCAGGTCGATAATCAGGGCGCGGCCCAGCGCCGCCCCGCTGGACGTCGCCCACGCTTGCTCCAGTTCCCGCACCCAAGGTCCGGTGAGCTTGCCTTCCAGCTTGAAGGTGCTGGCCTGGGCCGATTCCTGAATGGTAATGCGCAGCATGCACTGAGTAGTGCAGGTACGCGGCCAAAGCTATCAGCCTTGTTCTTCAGGAAGATGCGCGATGGCGCCGAAACGTGCCGATGCCGACCCCACGGCGCGTGCCGCTATTTCGGCTGTGGGGCAGGTCTCCAGACCTGCGCGGGTCCTCCAGGACCCGCTCTTCTACGGCGCGCGGAACGCCCTAATGGGCCGCAAGCGCGCTTGTTCATTCCGGGCCCCGCTGGGACGGGCACCTCACGGGATTGATCTCCCATAACGCCGTTTAACCGGCCAATCTCTGCCTATTTTTCGGGTGTGTTGAGCTTCTTGACTGCGGTGACAATCTTGACGAGCCGATTAGCGAGGCGGTCGAGAAGGCGGCGCGGCGACGTCTCGACCACGCTGCGGCGGAACATTTCCAGAACATGCTGTGTGGCCCGCAGGGAATCGATCAAGCTGGCTAGATCGGCGGAAGGTGGGGAAGGTGAGGATACCGCCCTGGGCGTTGGCACAAGATGTCTGGGCTGAGTGCGAGCCAAGTGGTACTCACGCTGGAGATCCTGCTGGGTGATTTCAAGGTACTGCAACGTCATCCGCGGGCTCTTGTGACCGAGTAATTTCACGACGGCGGGAAGGCTGACGCCGGCGCGGAGCATTTCACTGGCGTACGTGTGTCGAAATTGGTGTGGGACGATGCGAACTTTAATTCCGGCCGCGCCAGCGGCATCCTGGAGGGCAGCGCGGATTCTGCGAATCAACAGGTAACGACCGCGCTTCCGAGGCAATAGCAAACAGCCCAGGTCGGGTGCCTGTGGTGGACGCAGAGAGCGGAGCCGATGCACTATTTGACAAACCACGGAGTCCACGGGAACCCAACGTTCGGTGCCGAGTTTGCCGAGCGGAACGTGGAGGACCCACTGGCCGGGCCCCAACGGGCGCAAACAATCGAGCGATAGATCGACACATTCGCCGATGCGCATGCCGGTGTGACGGAGCAATAAGAGAGCATTGCTGGTGAGATCGTTACGACGCTGCAGTTCCTGTTGGATGCGTTGATACTGTTCGGGAGTCAAGGGGCGCGGCAGCAGGTGATCCCTGCGAGGCACATCGTCGCGCCCCAGCAGATGGGCGAGAGCGGGGAGTTGCTGGGTCCAAGCCAGCTCTTCCAGCAGGCGGCGCAAGCGGACGATCCGCGCCGCGAGAGTGAACTTTGCCAGCGGCGGCATGTGGGACCGCAATTGAGATAGCCAGCCGAGGATGTGGGGATCGCGGTGCAGTTGTTCTAGCGAGCGGACCTGCGGGTGGTGAGTACCCAAGTAAGTCAGGAACAGGTGGACGGTACCGTGATACTCAGCGACCGAAGATTCGCCGAGTGCCGTGGTCAGAGATTCCGCGGCACGCTGGAACGGCTGCGCCAAAGGATGTTGGAGAGGAGCTCGTCTGCTTCCCATATCTATCTACGCAGGCAGCGGGGGCCGGGATGTGCTGTGCCACGGCCCTTGCGTACTGCTGATACACGTCCTGTGAAGTGAGTTGAACGTAGATCAGCGTGGTTTGGATCTGGGCATGACCCATGAGTTGCATCAGCGCTGGCAAGCTGATGCCAGCGCGGATCATGTCCGTGGCGAATGTGTGTCGAAACCGGTGTGGGTTGGCGTGCGCCACGCCGGTGGTTCGACGGTGATGTCGGAACAGGGAGCGCAACCCCGCCGATGTCATGCGCCTTCCCCGTGCCCGCCCCTTGAGACCGACAAACAGAGGCGCGCCACAGTTTGGCGGCCGCTCTAGGCGCAGGTAGTGATCCAGCAGTTTTATGGTTCGGGAGCCAACGGCAACCAGCGCACCTTGTTTCCTTTGCCCCGCACGCGGATTTGAGATTCGGGCAGCAGCAGATCGTCGCAATTCAGCGTGAGCACTTCGCACGAGCGTAGACCAGCGAAGAGCATCAGACCCACGATGGCCAGATCTCGCGAGGTGCGGAAACTGGCCCAGAAGCCTGCTACTTCGTCCACCGATAAAGGCACTACGACACGCCTCGGGGTTCTCGCGCGCAACCGGCTCAGCGCCGGGAGCGGCCGTCCAGCGCCCAGTAACGCTGGGCGCCAGTAGGCGTACTGAAAGCCAGGGACGAAGGGAAGCTGTGCTTGGGGAAACTCGCGCCGCAAAGCGCACTCCGCCGTGCCCACTCTGCGGTTGAT
>OCTA010004022.1_pt1 | contig 12958 bp, 13 predicted proteins | sample 1538991 | NCBI WGS metagenome assembly OCTA01 (sample SAMEA3539302, study PRJEB22396) | soil metagenome | biome: tundra; feature: field; material: soil | place: USA | collected 2010-05 | depth 0.15 m
CGCCTCCCCGTGATGGTCGTCAACATCCTGAAGACGCTCGCGGCGCCGTAGGCCCCGCGTCGCGGTGGGGCCGGCCGGGCCGCGCGGCTAACGGCGCACGCGCGCGATGAGGTCCATCTCGATAGGAGCGCCTCCGGGGAGTCCCGCCACGAACACGGTCGTGCGGGCGGGGCGGCTGTCGCCCATCCGCCTGGCGTAAACGGCATTCATCGCCGCGAAATCGTCGCCCTTCGTCATGTACACCGTCGTCCGCACGACGTCGGCCCAGCCGAGGCCTTCGGCCTTCAGGACGGCTTCGAGGTTGTCGAAGACGCGGTCCACGGCCTGCTCGATGGGTCCGGTCAGGATCGTGTTCGTCTTCGGGTCGCGGGAGACCTGGCCCGCCGCGAAGAGGAAGCCGCCTTCCACAATCGCCTGCGAGTAGGGTCCCGCAGCCTTCGGCGCTCCGTCGGTCGCGACGGCGCGCAATGGGAGAGCGGCGGGCTTCGGCGCGGCGTTCGGACTCGGGGCCGGCTGCGCAAGGGCGTTGCCTGCCATGAGGACTGCGGCAAAGGCGAGAAGCGAAGACGATGTAATTCTCATGGGGGCCTCCTCAGTTGGTCGGGTGGAGCAGCCGGGCGATCACGACGGCCGCACGTGTAGTGGCGGGACCGATCGACGTCGGGTCGACGCTCTCATCGGGGGCGTGGAAGCCTTCGCCCTTGACGCCGAGGCCATCGGCGACGCTGAGGAACGCCACGAAGTTGGAGTCGCCGGCTCCGCGCGTCGCTGGATCGGCCTCCGTGAGTGGGGGCTGGCCAAGTGCGTGGCCAACGGCGTTGATGATCTTGAGAACTGACCTGTTGCCGTCGGTGGTGGGCCAGCCGGGGTAGACGTCCTCGAACTCCAGCTTCGCCGAGGTCTTCGGAAGGCTCGTGGCGGCAATCTCCCTCATCCGCGCCTTTGCCGCTTCGCGTTCCGCATCGTCGAGAGCCCGAAGGTCGCCCTTCACGGTCACGGTTCTCGCGATGACGTTCCACTTGCCGGCCGAGGTGCCGGCGCCCTTCGTCGCATCGTAGGCGACGTCCGTTCCCCCGAGGAAGAGGCCCGGGTTGACGGTGACGTTCCCGGCGGAGAAGGCCGCTCGGAAACCCTCCAGAATCCGTGATGTCTCGTAGATCGCGCCAGCACCTCCACGCGGACGAAGCACGTAGGCCGAGTGGCCTTGTGCGCCCGTCACGTCGAGGGACCACGCGCTTTGGCCTCTCCTGCCGAGGACGATCGTACCCGCGACGAGTGCCGGCTCGAAGCTGAGGACAATGTCGCTTTCCTTCGCGACCGCGACAAGGTCGCGTCGGGACTCCGATGTGGGCAGGCCGGGATTCTCCTCGTCTCCCGTCAGGAACACCCTTATGGTGGCGCCCTTCAGGAGCCCGGCGCCTTCGAGGGCCCTGAGGGCGAAGAGGAGGACGACGTCGCCGCCCTTCATATCGATCACGCCCGCGCCGCGGATCACGCCGCCCTCGTTCTGGAAGCGGTGGCCCTGCCCCTCGAACACCGTGTCCATGTGGCCGATCAGGAGGACGCGCTTGCCTAACGGCTTCGCGGAAACGCGCTCGGCGACAAGGTGACCGGCGCGGTGCATGGCGTCGGGCATCGACAACCAGCGGGTCGTGAAGCCGAGGCCCTGGAGCTCCTTCTCGAAGAAGCGGCCGACCTCACGGACACCGACTGTGTTGAAGGTGCCGCTGTCGATGTTGACGACTTTTTCGAGGGCGGCCATCTCGTCGCCGAGGCGGGCATCGACGGTTTGAGCCAGCTTCTTCTCAGCCGGGCTCAGGTCCTGGGCCAGGGAGGCCGGGCCCGATGCGAGGAGAATGGAAACCAAGACACCGAGCGAGCTGCGGCGCATACGCGTCTCCTTCTGTCGTTGCCGAGATCGAGAGGGAATATATGCCGCGATCCACAGCGGCGCCAGGGACGCGCTGCGGTCGTCCGCGTCGCGCAGGATCGCTCAGCCGGCTTCTCGCCGCTCGGAAGGAGGATCCAGGCGGGCCCGCGCCACACGCCATCCATCGCCGAGAAGGCGCCTCTTCTTGAAGACGGGCGGTTTGCCAAAAAAGCATGGCGCCATCCGGCTGGCGTCGCTCGAAAGTGAGCGGCTAGGATGTGTTCCTCATGCGCATCCGCCACTACTGGCGAAAGCACCTCGAAGAGCACGAGCCCGCGCGCACGCGCGCAGTGGCGTGCGACGCGGCGGGGACGGTGGCGCTGCTGTCGAAGGAGACGCAGAAGGCGCTCGGGTGGTTCTCGCGGTTCATCGCGTTTCTGACGACGCCGTTCAAGCGGATCGGGATCAGCGGCTGGAAAGAGACGGGCTGCGCGGGAGAGGGGAGCGGCCGGCCGGTGCGCGACGCGCAGCACTCGACGGACGGGTTCTACTCGATCGACGTGACGCTTCAGGCGCTGACGGTCGGCGCCGAGGCCGCACCCGCGGGCCGATATCTGCGGCTGGAGGTGGAGCCCGGAACGCGCGCGCACGAGGTGTGCGCGAAAGCGCCGATCAAGCAGGGGATGCTCGTCACGTTCGGCGGCGCATTGGTGATCGATACCGACGGGCCGTTCCTGGAGATCCATCCGGACGAGGAGTTCGGGGTTGGGGTGGGGGGTGCGGCTAGTTCCAATGCTTGAAGTCGGAGGTCCAGTACTCCGCCAGCGTATGGCGGAGGCCGCGGCACAGGTAGATCGGGCGGTTCTCCTCGGCCATCCCCCACGGGTGGAAGTGCTCCCCGACTTTCTCGACCGAGCGGCAGTGGTCTTCCACGCCCTCCCGGCCCCACTGCAGCCAGATGAGGTTCTCGGGCTCCGGCTTCGGCGGCCCCCAGAAGTAGTGGCTCTGGTGGGCGCAAATGGGCGCCGGCAAGCCGTAGGCGGGACCGAAGAGGTTCAGCGCGCCGGCCTCCCCGTAGTTGCTCGCGAAGATGCCGGTACGCGCGCGTTCTTCTGGCGGCAGTGACCGATAGATCCGGGCCACGTCCGCAACCAGCTCCTCCCAGCCGAACTGGTCCCCGAGGCGCTGCTCCAGAGGGCCGTCATGCCTCACCTCGGTCTTCGGCGGCGCGACCCCGAGCCGCCTCTGGTAAGCGAGCAGCTTCTCCGGCGGCAGAATCGGCAGGATCGCGGGAACCAGGATCGCGCCCGCAGCGAGGACGTACGCCACAAGGGCAGCCTTCGGCCAGAGCCTCTCGCGGCTCCACGCGCGGCGCGTCAGCCAGCCTTCCACCGCCACGGCCCCGGAAGCGAAGAGCATCGGGTAAATGGGGGCGAGGTAGTAGTTCTTCGCCTCGAGGACGATCATCATCGAAAGGAGCAGCACGTAGGTCCAGCCGAGGACGCGCAGCCGCGACCCTCGCCCGAAAAGGAAGGAGACGAGCCCTGCGAGCCAGATCGGGAACAGGGCCGGGTGAAGCAGGAAGATCTGCTGGCCCACGAACTGCACCGGGCTCAGAACGACGTTCTTGCCCATCCTTCGCACGTTCTCGAGATCCTCGAGGGTGGGATACCCGTGCCGAACCTGCCAGACGAGGTTGGGAAGGAAGATCAGAAGTGCGATGCCTCCGGCCATCCAGATCCAGGGCTTGAGCAGCTCGCGGCGCTGAGGGCTGAGGAGCAACGCGGCCGCGACGGCGGCGCCGAAGAGCAGCGTCGAATGTTTGTTCTCGAGCCCGAGCCCCGCAAGCACGCCGAACCACAACCAGAGCCGGGAGTCGCCCGTGCGCACGATGCGGATCAGGAAGAAGACGCACCCCATCCAGAACAGCGACTCGAAGCCGTTCATCGTGAGGATGCTGTCGACGCCGAGGTAGATGGGCGCAGAGAGCGCGCAGAGGCCGGCGAGCGCCTGGGAGAAGCGTCCGCCCCCGAGCTCGCGCGCGAGGATCGTCGTCAGCACCACGCGAGCCGCCCCCGCAAGCGCTGCGAGCGAACGCAAGACCGGCAGGGAACCGCCGAGGAGGAGGGCGACCTTCGCGTAGAGAGCGATCAGGGGCGCGCAGTCCACGTAGCCCCAGTCGAGGTGGCGGCCACAGTCGAGGAAGTAGAGCTCGTCCCGGAAGTAGCCGTACCGGCCGGCGGTCACGAGGTGGACGAGAAGTTTCGCCCCCACGAGCAGCGCAATGACACGAAGATCGAGTGGCCGGACTGACCACCGTTCGTCCGCACGCGTCGCCGGCCCAATTTTCTGCATGGGTATCGAGGTACGCGGCGCGATGTCCGCTGGTTTCGGGGCGCTCAGCTCCCCTTCAAGCTCGCGATGTCGATCACGAAGCGGTAGCGGACGTCGCTCTTGAGCATCCTTTCGTACGCCTCGTTGATCTTCTGGATCGGGATCATCTCGACGTCCGCGGTGATCTTCTTCGACGCGCAGTAGTCCAGCATCTCCTGGGTCTCGGCGATGCCGCCGATCAAGGATCCGGCGAGCTTCTTGTTGCCGAAGAGGAGCGACATGACGGCGACGGAGGCAGGCTTCGGCGGGACACCGAGGCAGACCATCGTCCCCTCCGTCCTGAGAAGACCGAGGTAGGCGTTGAGGTCATGCTCGACCGAGACGGTGTCGATCAGGATGTCGAACCGCGCCGCCAGCTTCTTGAACGTCTGGGGCTCGTTCGTGAGCTCGAAGGCATGGGCGCCGAGCCTTCGCGCGTCCGCCTCCTTGGAGCGCGACGTGCTGAGCATCGTGACCTCGGCCCCCATCGACGCGGCCAGCTTCACGGCCATGTGGCCCAGGCCCCCGAGCCCCACGACGCCCACGCGGCTGCCGGGCGCGCACTTCCAACGCTTGAGAGGCGAATAGGTGGTGATTCCGGCGCAGAGGAGCGGAGCCGTCGCCGCCAGGTCGAGGCCGGGCGGGACCTTCAGCGTGTACTTTTCCGCGACGACAATTTGCGTCGAGTAGCCGCCGAACGTCGGCGTCTTGCGGTCCATCTCGGTGCCGTTGTACGTGAAGGCCGCCCCTTTCTCGCAGAACTGCTCGAGGTGGCGCGTGCACGGGTCGCACGCGTGACACGAGTCGACGAAGCAGCCGACGCCGGCGAGGTCTCCCACGGCGAACTTCGAGACGTCGGCGCCGACCGCCGTCACCTTGCCGACGATCTCGTGGCCCGGCACCATCGGGAAGATGGAGTCGCCCCACTCGTCGCGGACCTGGTGGATGTCAGAGTGACAGACGCCGCAGTAGAGAATCTCGATCTGGACGTCGCGCGGCCCCGGCTCGCGGCGCGTGATCGGGTGCGGAACGAGCGGCGCCTTCGCGGAAGGTGCGGCCCAGGCGGCTACGGGAGCGGTCATCGTGAATTCCTCCTCATCACGCCCTCGATCCTACATTCAGGTCACGGGTGCTCGCCGCCCGGCCTGTAGACTGAGCCGGTGGGCTCTTCCGGTGGCGCCGTGACGGACCTGGCGTCGCTCATTGGCTCGATCGACATCTACCTCTTCGATCAACTTCTTCGCGGGCGGGTCCCCGCGGGAAGTGCCGTGTTCGATGCGGGCTGCGGCCCGGGGCGCAACCTCGTGTTCTTCCTGCGCGAGGGCTACGACGTCCGCGCGGTCGATCCCGACGCCGGCGCGATTCGCGGCGTGCAAGCCCTGGCCCGATCTCTCTCGCCGCGCCTCCCGGATTCGAATTTCCGGGCGGAGCCGGTCGAGGCGAACAGCTTCCCGAATTCCTCCGCGGACTTCGTCATCAGCAGCGCCGTCCTCCATTTCGCCCGGGACGCGTCGCACTTTCGGGCGATGCTCGACGGCACGTGGCGCCTCGTCAGGAAAGGCGGCGTCCTCTTCTGCCGCCTCGCCTCGACGATCGGAATGGAGGGCCGCTTCACGCCGCTTCGGAACGGACGGTTTCACCTTCCCGACGGCAGCGAGCGCTTCCTCGTCGACGAGCCGACTCTGATGGCGCTCACCGGCGAGCTCTCAGGCGAGCTGCTCGATCCGCTGAAGACGACCGTCGTCCAGGATCGCCGCTGCATGACCACGTGGGTCATGAAGCGGGCTCTCTGACGGCCGCGATCACCGCCCGGGCGACTTCTTTGCCGTCGCTTTCGCGGGAGAGGAGGACGCGCGTCAAGCCCGAGGCCTCCGCGACGCGTGAAAGCAGGATGTCGCCCTCGAAGGCCTCGCCGCGGAAGTCCGCCTCGAACGTGAGCGGAGGAGCAGCCGCCTGCGGCGGCGCCGTGAGGAGCGCGCGCAGGATCGCCACGTTGTTCGCGTGGTCGTTGAGGTCGAGGTCGTAGCGCGTGACGCGAAACGGCGTGCCGTTTACGCCGGTTCCGGCCTCCGGCGCCAAGAGCGGCTCGAACGGGTCCTCGATCAGGCGCGGCGGCGACGACTTCGCGATCTCGACGAGGTCCGGCGATTGGCGCAGCGGGCGCTTCGTCGCGACGCCGAGGAGAATCCAGGCCGACGTCGCGCGGGCCAGCTCGGTCCCGTCCGCGGCCGTGACGCGAAATTCGCGCAGCGCCCAGAGACGATGGACGCCCGCGGGCCACGTCTCGACCGCGATCTCCTCGCGCCACGCGGGCAGCGCCGTGAGCTTCAGCGTGAGGCGCGACAGGATCCACGTCTGCCCGCGCGCCAGAAGCACGTCCGAGCCCCAGCCGAGCGCGGTCGCGTGGTTCCCCGCGATTTCCTGGAAGAGGTCGAAGAGGGCGGGGAGGCGCAGGCGGGCGTCCGGGCCCATCTCGCTCGCGCGGATCCGAAAGCGCTCGCGGAAGACCGAAAGCCTGTCTCCGGCGCTCATGCGTGCGCCGCGTGCTTTTTTGCGAGCGCGCAGCGCTTCTCCCACGTCTCGCGCGCGAGGGCGACGTCCTCGAGGAACCAGCCGAGCTCCGAGAGAAGCAGCGCCTGCGGGCCGTCCACGAGCGCCTTGGCGGGATTCGGGTGGAAGTCGACGAGGACCATGTTCGCGCCCGCGACGACGCCCTGCGCCGTGACGTGCATGAGGTCGAGAATGCCGTCCTGCGCGCGGTCGCGCGAGCCGACAGAGTGCGACGGGTCGATACAGACGGGGAGGCGCGTGAGGCGCTTGATGACGGGCACGTGCGCGAAGTCCACGAGGTTGCGGTGCGGGTCGCCGAGGTTCGTCTTGACGCCGCGCAGGGCGAACACGATTTGCGACTTGCCTTCGCTCGCGAGGTACTCGGCGGCGTTGAGCGACTCGTTCAGCGTGATGCCGAAGCCGCGCTTGACGAGGACGGGAAACTCCGGTTGCCGGCCGACGGCCTTCAGCAGCTCGAAGTTCTGGATGTTGCGCGTGCCGATCTGGAGCATGACGCCCGTGGGCTTCCCCGTCTTCTCGAGGCACTCGGCGATCTCGTCCACGTGGCTCTCGTGCGTCACCTCCATCGCGATGACACGGATGCCGTACTTGCCCGCGAGCGTGAAGACGTCCGGCAGGCAGCTCTTGCCATGGCCCTGGAACGAGTAAGGGTTCGTGCGCGGCTTGTACGCGCCCATGCGCGTCGTGGTCTGAGAAAAGCCTTGAAGCGCGCGGAACATCGCCTCGACGTTCTCGTTCGTGTCCACGGCGCAGAGGCCCGCGAAGACGTTCAGATTTTCCTGCGAGAACTCGACGCCGTTGTATGTGAAGCCGCTCGCGCGCCGGTCGTCCTTGTGGCGCCCGAGGACGCGGTATTCCTCCGAGACGCGCACGACGCGCTCGACGCCGGGCAGCGTCCGGATGTCCTCGAGGGAAAGGCGATGCGTGTCGCCGATGAGATAGACCTCGGTGACCGTCTTCTGGGCGCCCTTCACCCGGTGGACCTTGACTTCGATGTCGGGCAGGGCTCGCAGCGTGTCGAGAAGCTCGCGTTCTTTGGCGGCATTCGCCGCGAGGGCGGGGTCGAGGAGGACGATCACGGCGTGCCCTGGGGCAGGCGGTCGACGCGCCCTTTCTTCGTCGTGCGGGCCGGGTAAGAGCCGAGCACCTTGAGGTACGGGCACTCGGCCGAGAGCGCGGCGATCGCCCGCGTCGCGGCGTCCTCGGTCTCGGCGCCTTCGAAGTCGACGTAGAAGAGGTACTCCCACGGATGCCGCGGGACGGGACGCGACTCGAGCTTCGTCAGGTTGAGGCCGTGCGCGTCGAGCAGATTGAGGCAATGCGCGAGGGCGCCGTGGCGGTGCGGCGTCGAGAAGACGAGCGAAGTCTTCGTGGGAATGCGCGGGTCGGGCGTGATCGCGACGGTGGAGACGACGACGAACCGTGTCCAGTTCTCCTCCTGGTCGGCGACGTCGCGCCGCAGGACCTCGAGGCCGTGATGCTGCCCGGCCTCCTCCGAGGCGATCGCTGCGAGCGCGGGATCTCCGGTTTCCTTGACGTGCCGTGCGGCTTCCGCGGTGTCGATGAACGGCACGGCCGTCACGCCGGAAAGCTCGGTGAGGAAGTGGCTGCACTGCGCGAGCGCCTGCGGATGAGAGACGACCCGGGTGATCCCGAGGAGCGAGGCTCCGGGAAGAGCGAGCAGACAGTGGCGCACCTCGAGGATCTCCTCGCCCACGATCTTCAGATCCGTATGCCGGAGGAGGTCGTACGTCTCGTTGATCGAGCCCGCCGTCGTATTCTCGATCGGGAGGAAGGCGTATCCCGCCGCGCCCGACTCCGCTTCGCGCAGCGCGCGAACGAACGTCTGAAAGCCGCAGAACTCCATCGCGCCTTCGCGGTCGCCGAAGTATTTCCGCGCGGCGAGGTGGCTGTAGGCGCCCTCGGCGCCCTGAAAGGCCACGCGGCGCGCGTTGCCGAGCGCGCGCTCCTTGACCTTCCGGTCCAGGAGCGCCTCCTCCTGCACCTTGACGGACATCGCGATGATCTCGCGGAAGATCTCGGTGGCGCGAAAGGGATCGAGGCCGAGCTCGCGGGAGATCGCCTCGACACGCGCGAGGAGCCGCGCTTCGCGGTCGAGGTCGCGCAGGAACGGCGCGCCTCTCGCTTTCAGGCGTCCGACCTCGGCGACCTGCGCGAGACGCGCGGCGAGCGTCTCGAGAAGGCGGCGATCCGTCTCGTCGATTCGCGCTCGCAGGGTTTCGAGGTCGTCCATGGGGAGCGTCATCTTACCGGGCACGAGAGCGGGCTCTTCTCGAGCCTCCGTGTTTCCCCCATCGCTCGCAGTTGCTAGGCCCGCCCAGCCCCGGTCAGACCGCGAAGCGGTCTGCGGGCCTAGAGCCGTGCGTGCCCCGGGCCGGTTCGTGCCCACGTCCCTCCGTTTTGCGACGACAGGTGACCGTTGCTCTGCCCCGGATCTATATTCACGGCGTGGAGGTCGCCCCAGCCCTCGGTGTTTCCCATCGCGCGCGCTACGCCCTGGGCGTATTCGGCGTCTTCACGGCCCTCATTGCGGCGAATGCGCTGCAGTCGGCGATCCTCGGCGCGGTCCTCGGCCGGGACTTCCCGGTGGGGCGCTCGATCGCCGCGGCCGTGCTGACCTGGTACGCATGGGCGGCGCTTACGCCGGTCATCGCCGTTCTCGTGGCGCGGTTTCCTTTCACGAAGGGGCGCTGGAAAACGAGCGTCCCCGTCCACCTCGTCGCCAGCATGGTGCTCTTCGGCGCGCAGTTCGGGCTCTTCAGCCTCGGCAGCCACGCGTTCCATCTCGCTGCACCGCTGGCCGCGCGGCGCCTCGCCATGGGACCGCCGCCGCCGCCGCTCGGCCCGGTGCAGGAAGCGTTTCGCTGGTATTTCTTCCGGGGCGCGGGCACGTATGCCCTCATCGTCGGAGGGCTCGTCCTTCTCGAGTACGTGAGGAAGGATCGCGAACGTGTCGCGCTCGAGGGCCAGCTCGCGCTCGCCGAGCTGAAGGCCCTGCGCATGCAGCTCCAGCCGCACTTCCTCTTCAACACGCTGCACGCGATCGGTGTCCTTATCCACAGCGATCCGAAGGCCGCGCACGTCATGCTCACGCGCCTCGCCGAGCTGCTGCGCCTCTCGCTCGACACGGCGTCCGAGCCGGAGCTGCCGCTGGAGGTCGAGCTCGCGTTCGTTGAAAAGTATCTCGCTATCCAGAGGGCGCGCTTCGGCGATCGCCTCACCGTGCGGTACGCGCTCGAGCCGGACGCGATGCGCGGCCTCGTGCCGACGCTCGTCATGCAGCCGCTCGTCGAGAACGCGCTGGAGCACGGCGTCGCGCCCCACGCGCGCCCCGGCGTGATCGAGATCGCGGTCTCACGCACCGCCGACGTGCTCACGATCCGCGTGCGCGACAACGGAGACGGCCTTTCGGAAGGGGAGGGACTCCTCAGGAGCGGCGTGGGCCTCGCGAATACGCGCGGCCGGCTCCGCCAGCTCTACGGCGATCGGTCGCGCCTGACGCTCGCGAACGCGGTCGGGGGCGGCCTCGAGGCGATCCTCGAGATGCCATGGCGCGAGGCGCCGCTGCCGGCGCCAGCGGGGGGAACATGAGACAGATCAAGGCCTTCATCGTCGACGACGAGCCGCTCGCGCGCGAATGGCTCCGCACGCTGCTTTCGGAGGAGCCGGGCGTCGCGCTCGTCGGCGAGGCCCGGGACGGACGCGAGGCGATTACGGCGCTCAGGGAGACGAAGCCGGACCTCCTCTTCCTCGACGTCCAGATGCCGGAGCTCGACGGCTTCGACGTGCTGCGCGCCCTCGACCCCGCGGCCCTGCCCGTCGTCATCTTCGTCACGGCCTACGACACGCACGCCCTGAAAGCCTTCGAGGTCCACGCGCTCGACTACCTCCTGAAGCCGTTCGAAAGAGACCGGTTCCGGGTGGCGATGGAGCGTGCCCGCGAGCGGTGCGCGCCCCGGGGCGGGGAGGCCGCGGCGCGGCGGCTCGTCGAGCTCCTCGAGTCTCTCGGCGCGAAGGCGCGCGGACTCGACCGCGTGGCCGTGAAGACCGACGGCGTCATCAAGCTCGTTCGGCTCGCGGACGTGGACTTCATCGAGGCCGCGGGCCGCTACGTCACGCTGCACGCGGGCAAGGAGCAGCACCTCGTGCGCGAGACGATGAACGACCTCGAGGCGAAGCTCGACCCGACCGTCTTCGCGCGCGTTCACCGCTCGGCCATCGTGAACCTCGACCGCGTGAGGGAGCTGAAGACGGAGAGTCACGGCGAAGTCACGATCGTCCTGGCGGACGGTCGCACCCTGCGCTGGAGCCGCAGCTACCGCGAGCGGCTCGAAGCGCTCCTGGGATCGGTGGAATGAGTGAGGACGTCATGAAGAACGCGCTGAGGATGGGAGTCGTCGCGGGAGCCGTCGCGCTCGTCGCCGGATTCGCGGGAGCCGCCCGCGCGGACGACAAACCCGAAAAGTCGGCCGACACGCCAGTCGTGCGGGCCGAGGTCCGGGTTGACGCGAACGGCCGGCCCGATTTCTCGGGAACGTGGAGGCTCAACGAGGATGTGAGCGAGGACCCGCGCACGAAAATGCAGGAAGCCGGCGGCGGTCGCGGCGGCCGCGGCGGAGGAGGGATGGGTCGGGGCGGAGGAGGCGGTGAGGGGGGCGGCGGCTTCGGCGGGCGCGGGGGTATGGGTGGAGGCGGCGGGCGCGGCGGGATGGGGAGCGGCGGCAGTCGCGGCGGCGGCGGGGATTCCGGCGACAGCGGTGGCGACGGGGCATCGCGTCTCGGCGAAACCCTCGCGGCGCAAAAGGTGCTGACGATCTCGCACAAGGACCCCGAGCTCGTCATCCGGGACTTGAATGGAAGGTCTCGCACGTTTTTCACGGACGCGCGCAAGGTGGAAGAAGAACGCTCGGAGGGCACCGCGAAGATCCAGACGAAATGGAAGGACCAAACGATCGTCGTCGTGACGAAGCTCGGCAACCGCGAGATCACCGACACGTACGAGCGCGCGGCCGACGGAGCGCGTCTCTTCCTGACGACGAAGATGGAGGGTGGGCGGGCGCCGTTCTCGTTCCGGAGGGTCTACGAGGCGCCGCTCACGCCGGTGCCGGCGGAAGGCGGGGCGGCCGAGCCGAAGAGCGAGCTGAAGCCTCCGTCGACTTGACCAGGGCCCCGCGCGCCCGCTGGCAGGGAGCGTCCTCGGGCGCCGCTCCGCGCCACTCTACAATGCCACGATGCATCCTCGGCTGGCCGAGATCGCCGCCACCCTCGACGAGACGCGTGCTGCGGTCGTGCGGGCCGTCGCACCTCTGTCGCCGGAAGATGCGGCGAAACGCCCCGGGCCCGAGGCCTGGAGCGTCGACGAGATCCTGACGCATCTGTCGCTCGTCGAGCCCGGAGTCGCGAAGAGAGTCGCCAAGAGCGTCGGAAAGGCGAAGGGCGAGGGGCTCGAGCGCGAGACGTCCGTCGCGTCGGTCCTCGGCTCGCTCGACGGCCCCCCGCTCGAAAGCCTGCGCGAGAAGCAGGTCGCGCCGGAATTCGTGGACCCGAAGACGATACTCTCGCTTCCCGAGGCGCTCGCCGCTCTCACGCGCTCGCGTGAGAGCCTTCGGCATGCGATGGGAGAAGCCGACGGCTGGGCGCTCGAGACGGTCGTTGCGCCGCATCCCCGCCTCGGGACGATCGACATGTACCAGTGGCTCGTCTTCCTCGGGCATCACGAGCGCCGCCATCTCGCCCAGATCGAGCGCACGATCGCGGCCGTCACGGGGCGCTGACGCGGGCGATTCTGCTATCCTCACCGGTCCGATCGAGTGCGGTGGGAGTAGCTCAGTCGGTAGAGCGTCGGATTGTGGTTCCGAATGTCGCGGGTTCGATCCCCGTCTCTCACCCCAGCCGTCTCTTCGAATCGTCGCGCGCCCGTAGCTCAGCTGGATAGAGCGTCAGACTCCGGATCTGAAGGCCTCCGGTTCGAATCCGGACGGGCGCACCACCGCTTTCTCGTCGGAGGCGTCAACGGCGCGTCCGATGGGTTCGGCCCGCGCAAGGGCCTCCTTGGCGCGTTCCTTGCATGTCGGGACTGCCAGTGCGTCTGCTCAGTCCATTTCTTGCCACAGTGGTTCTTGC
>OCTA010004023.1_pt1 | contig 12957 bp, 13 predicted proteins | sample 1538991 | NCBI WGS metagenome assembly OCTA01 (sample SAMEA3539302, study PRJEB22396) | soil metagenome | biome: tundra; feature: field; material: soil | place: USA | collected 2010-05 | depth 0.15 m
CGGGGTGAAATTTCTCGTCGCCTCGGCGTACCAGTGTGCCGATGGTTTGGGCGTCCTCTCGAATGACGTGCGATCGACGGCGACGATGCCAAATTTCGGTCGATAGCCGAACGTCCATTCGAAGTTGTCAAGAAGTGACCACTGGAAGTATCCCCGAACGTCGATGCCGTCGGCGATCACGTTCGCCAGGCCGGCGAGAGCGCCGGTGAGGTAGCGAATCCGCTGCTCATCATCGTCGGTACCGATGCCGTTCTCGGTCATGAAGATCGGAATGTCCACCATTGAGGCGGCGCGACGAATCGTGTACTCCACGCTCTGGGGCCAAAAGAGGTATCCCATTTCCGTCAGTTCGCCCTCCGGGTTGGAGATCCGCCCGTCCGGTCCGATGATGATCTTGGTGTAGCACTGAACGCCGAGGTAGTCGTCGTCACCCACGCAGCGCAGATACTCATCTTCCATCTCGTGACGAATTGAATTGACGAGGTCCTCGCCACCCGGCAATGCCTCGTACTCGTTCATTGAGAGCGGCATGCCGATCGGGTAGTTCCCGGGCGTCGCGCGCAGGGCGTCGCGCATCGCGACGTGACAAGAACGCATCGCAACATTGACATTGGAGAATCGTTCCCAATCGCTCTGTGCCGGTGGGAAGGCGCCGATGAGATATCCCATGAGCGCCACGATGTTCGGTTCGTTCACCGTGCACGCGATTCCGATCAGATCGCCGAGGGCGTCGCCGACGACGGTCGCGTACGCGCCCATGAGCGAGGCAATCTCCGGGTATTCGAATCCGCCGAGGTCGGCGACCCACAGGGGCAAAGTGAAATGGTGCAGGGTGACGACCGGCAAGATCGCGCGGGCGTGACAGGCTTCGAGGATCCGTCGATACTGTGCGAGCGCATCAGCGTCAGTGACGCCGCGATGCGGTTCGATGCGCGCCCATTCGATGGAGAACCGGTAGGAGTTCAGTCCCAACTCGACGATCAAGTCGAGGTCCTCTTCAAAGCGATTCCATGAGTCGCACGCGTCGCCACATACCTCGGCGCAGTGCGTGCCTTCGGCCCGCTCGTAACGCCACCAATCGGTGTTGGAACCACCACCTTCGGTTTGATACGCCGACGTCGAGGTACCCCAAGAAAATCTGTCCGGAAAACGGACTTCGCGTTGTGTCATGACGTGAATCTAGAGTGTCGAGCGCTACCGAGGCGTGCCGAGGCGCGAAGGGCAAGTTCTTCAAGGTCGTGGCCCTCGTTTCGAGCGTCTCTGAAACGAGGGGTCGAGCGTGGATAATGTGTCCTTCGATACCGCGATCGAGGGGAAGGACTGAATGGACGGCGTCACGCCCGAACGCAAAGTAGCCAGTCCATCGACGGTGGAACTCCAACGAGCGGTCCTGGCGTCGATCGCCACGGCATCGGCCAGTGACTTCGAGCGCGCGACGCGCGGGATGATCGCGCCGGGGACGCCTCGACAGGTGTCCGGGCGCTTCGGTCAAGTTCTGTGGGACCTTGACGCCTACGCCTTCTTGGACGATCCCAACGTCATCGAACCGCCGAGCACGGTGAATCCCAGTCTTTGGCGTCAGGGACGGCTCAACAACATCGCCGGACTGTTCGAAGTGACGCCGTCAATCTTTCAGGTACGCGGCATGGATATCTCGAACGTGACCTTCATCTCCGGAGGGACCGGATGGATCGTCATCGATCCGCTCACGTCCGAAGAGACTGCGCGCGCGGCGCTCAAAATGGTGAACGAGCATTTGGGCGAGCGGCCCGTACGCGCCGTGATTTACACGCACAGCCACACCGATCACTTCGGTGGCGTTCACGGCGTCGTGAGCGATGACGACGTCGCCCAAGGACGGGTCGCCGTGATCGCGCCCGAAGGTTTCCTGGACGCGGCGATAAGCGAGAACGTCCTCGCCGGGACCGTCATGATCCGCCGTGCGATGTACATGTACGGCGTGCTATTGCCCAAAGATCCGCAAGGTCACGTCGACACGGGTCTGGGCAAGGGAATGCCCGGTCTGCCGAGCGTCGCCCTGGTGGCGCCGACGCGCGAGATCACCACCACCGGAGAGGAGTTGACAATCGATGGCGTGCGTCTCGTGTTCCAGATCACGCCGGGCACCGAGGCGCCCGCAGAGATGAACGTCTTCGTGCCCGACGAGCGTGCGTTGTGCATGGCGGAGAACTGCACCGCGAATCAACACAACGTCTACACCCTTCGCGGCGCCCAGGTTCGCGACGCCCTGAAGTGGAGCAAGTACATCGACGAATCACTCGAGCTCTACGCCGACCGGTGCGACGTCCTCTTCGCGAGCCACCACTGGCCCCGGTGGGGACGCGCCGAGCTCTCGGACTATTTGGCGAGCCAACGCGACGCGTATCGCTACGTGCACGACCAGACTCTTCGGCTCGCGAATCACGGACTGACGATGGAGGAGATCGCCGAAGTACTCGTGTTGCCCGACGGACTCGGTCGCGAGTTCTTCAATCGCGGCTACTACGGAACGCTCTCCCATAACGCCAAGGCCGTCTACCAGCGTTACCTCGGATGGTTCGACGGGAACCCGGCGCATCTCAATCCGCACCCACCGGTCGAAGCCGCGAAACGGTACGTGGACTTCATGGGCGGCGCCGACAGTGTTCTCGCCCGGGCCCGGGCGTCCTTCGCTGAGGGGGACTATCGGTGGGTCGTCGAAGTCGTCAATCACGTCGTCTTCGCCGATCCCGACAACGAGACGGCGCGGCTGTTGCAAGCCGACGCGCTCGAGCAACTCGGCTTCCAGAGCGAGTCGGGTCCGTGGAGAGACTTTTACCTGAGTGGCGCGATGGAACTGCGATCCAACGGCACGGTCCTCAAAGGACTTGCGGGCAATGCACTGGGCTCAGGCATCGTCAGTTCGATGACGCCCGAACTCTTGCTCGACCTGATCGGGGTCCGACTCAACGGACCGCGCTCCGTCGACTTCGAGGTCGAGATTGAACTCGTCATCACCGACCGTGGGGACGAGCGCTGGGGTTTTGGCGTTCGAAACGGAGTGGTGCACGCCCGTCGCGACGCTCGAAACTCCGGTTCAGTCGGCGTCATAAGTTCGATCGCCGCCTTCGCGGTCTTCGCGACGGGGTCCCAGAGCTTTGATGATCTGCTCGCACGCGATGACTTTGCCGTGACGGGGGACGTGGTCCGGCTTCGCGAGCTCGTCGAGAAGCTCGACGTGTTCGAATTCGGATTCGAGATCGTCGTACCCTGAAACGCTTCGTGGGAGCGTCGGTACAATGATGTGAAAATCTCAGAGAAAGCGGTGCCCCTTGACTTCGAACCTGCGTGCCGAGACTATTCATTTCGATTCTTACGACAGCCATTCGGTGGAGGCGTACCTCGCGCGAACCGAATCGGAGGAGAAGGTCGGGGGCGTCGTGGTCATCCACCACTTCCCGGGTTACGACGAAGCCACCAAGGAGATAGTCCGGAAGTTCGCGGCGAACGGCTACAACGCCATCTGCGTGAATCTCTACTGGCGCGAGTCGCCCGGTGCGAGCTCCGACGACGCGGCCGCGGCCGCTCGAGCAAGTGGTGGCGTGGCGGACGACCAGTTGGTCGGCGACGTCGGCGCAGCCGCGGCGTACTTGCGCGCGTTGTCGAACTCGAATCAGTTGGTCGGCGTCATCGGCTACTGCTCCGGGGGACGACAGTCGGTGCTCGCGGCGTGCAGCCTGGACCTCGACGCCGCGGTGGATTGCTACGGCGCCTTCGTCGTCGAGAGTCGGCCCGAGAGCACGATGACGTCGATCGTTGACCTACTGCCGAAACTTTCGTGCCCGCTTCTCGGTCTCTTCGGTCTCGAGGATCAGTACCCGTCACCCGAACAGACCGAGACGCTTCGAAAACTTCTGACCCAACACGGCAAGGAGTTCACGTTCCACGAATACGAGGGCGCCGGGCACGCCTTCTTCGCGGTCGATCGACCGTCCTATCGGCCCGAAGTGGCGACCGAAGCGTGGGGTGAAATATGGAAGTTCTATGGCGAGCACCTCGCGGGAAAGAAGTAGGACGACATGTGCACGTACGACACTGAACGAATCGCCATAACCGGGAGCGCCAAGGGCGCCGACAGTTGGTTCCGCGCGACCGACGCGACGATCTCATACGACCACCCGGTGCACTACGGTGCCGGCCACGCGTTGTTGGTGGATGTCATCAACCCATCGCTCGGAGCGAGTTCGAGAGTCGGGCTCGAGCTGAACGCTGACTCGGCTCGCGAACTGGCGTTGGCGATTCTGCGATCTCTCGACAGCGTGCCCGCGGGCTTGCTCGAGAGTTAGCGGTGTCGGAGAGCGAGCGTTCGACGAAAGACGACTCGGCCACGCAGGCGGACGACCGCTACAAGTGGGTCGTACTTTCCAACACGACGCTCGGCATGCTGATGGCCACGATCGACATCTCGATCATGCTGATTGCGCTGCCGGACATCTTCACCGGGATTCACCTCGATCCCTTGTTGCCGGGCAACAGTTTCTACCTGCTGTGGATGATCCTCGGTTTCATGGTGGTGACCAGCGTGCTGGTGGTGACCTTCGGTCGCCTGGGCGACATGTTCGGCCGCGTGCGGATGTACAACATGGGCTTCGTCGTCTATACGTTTTTCTCACTGCTGCTGAGCATCACGTGGATGTCGGGCACGGCCGCGGCGCTGTATCTCGTGGTGATGCGAATCTTCCAGGGCGTGGGTGCCGCCATGCTCATCGCGAACTCATCGGCGATTCTGACTGACGCCTTCCCCGAGGACCAGCGGGGCATGGCACTCGGCATCAATCAGATTGCGGGTATCAGTGGATCGTTCATCGGGCTGGTCCTCGGGGGAATCCTGGCGCCGATTCAGTGGCGACTCATCTTCATCGTGTCGGTGCCCATCGGTCTCTTCGGTACGGTGTGGGCGTATCGGAAGCTCCGTGAGATTCCGCGCCGAGTCGACACGAACATCGATTGGCCGGGCAACATCACCTTCGCCCTCGGCCTCATCGCGATCATGGTCGGCATCACGTACGGGATCCAGCCCTACGGGGGCCGCACGATGGGTTGGCTGAGTCCGCTGGTCCTCTCGTCGCTCATTGGCGGTGTCGCCATGCTCTTCGTCTTCACGCAGGTCGAACGACGCTCTCCCGATCCGATGTTCCGGCTCTCGCTCTTTCGGATCCGGGCATTCAGCGCCGGCAGCATCTCGAGTTTTCTCGCGTCGGTCGGACGCGGCGGACTTATGTTCATGCTCGTCATCTGGCTGCAGGGAATCTGGCTTCCGCTCCATGGTTACGACTTCGCGCGAACGCCGCTGTGGGCCGGTGTCGCGATGTTGCCGCTGACGCTCGGTTTCTTGATCGCCGGTCCGATCTCGGGCGCCCTGTCGGATCGATTCGGTTCCCGACCGTTCGCCACGGTCGGCATGCTCGTCGCGGCACTGTCGTTCTTCATGCTCGAGCTCTTGCCAGTCAACTTCAACTACCTCGAATTCGGCGGGTTGCTCTTGCTCAACGGTCTGGCGATGGGCGCCTTCGCGGCGCCGAACCGAGCCGGCGTGATGAACAGCCTGCCGCGGCAACATCGAGGGGTCGGTTCCGGGATGAATTCGACGTTCCAGAACTCGGGTCAGGTGCTCTCGATCGGCATCTTCTTCACCTTGATGATCATCGGCCTCTCGGCGTCGCTTCCGGCGTCGGTTCTTCACGGACTCACGTCAGTCGGCGTTCCGATCGGCGACGCGCGGCGCGTGGCCGCCTTGCCGCCGGTGTCGACGCTCTTCGCGTCGTTCCTCGGCTACAACCCGCTCGAGCACCTCTTGAGCCCCCACGTGATCGCGAGCCTCCCGATTCACACGCAATTGGCCCTGGCGAAGCGGAGTTTCTTTCCCTCAATAATCACAAAACCTTTTCACAATGGACTGCACGCAGCCTGTGACTCCGCCGTGTTGGCCTGTCTGTTGGCCGCGGGATGCTCGTGGCTGCGAGGTGGCAAGTACGTCTACGTCGAGACGAGCCCTGTGCCATACGAAGTTTTGGCGACGGCTGGGGACTAGTAAATTTCTTCCGGGGGTGGACGTGGCCCGAAAAAGACGACAGGGATTGGCCGACGCGGTGCGTTCAAGCGCGCGCCGGTGGGCCAAGCCGGCCGATGAATGGCGCGCCAAGGTGCAACGCTGGGTCGACGCCGGAATCGTAAGTTCGTCCCAAGGTGACGAGATCCTCGCGATGGAGATTCGCGAGTCCAGTGGTCACGCGCTTCGCGGAGCGGCGAATCGACCGGTGTTGTCGCCGGTCGTCGAAGCGGTGTCGTATTTCGGCGTGGTCGTCGTTGGGCTCAGCAGCGCTCTCTTTCTCGGCCACTACTGGGGCCATGTCGGCGTCGCGGGGCACGTCAGCGTTGCGCTCATGGTCACGGTTGCCGGACTACTCGGGGGCTTCGTGGTCGCGCAGATCGGCGACGCCGGGGCCCGACGTCTCAGTGGCTTTCTCCGTCTCGTCGGTACGGCGGGGGCCGCGATGGCGACCGCCGTGAGTGTGGGTCCGGCGGCGCAGAGCCATCACGGGCTCACGCTGCTCTGCGTGGGCTTCGCAGTACTCGTGCTGAGTGGGTCCCTCTGGCGGAACCTCGATCGGTCGCTTCAGTTCCTGAGCACCATTCTCGGTCTGGCCCTCACGCTCAGCGCCGTGGGAACCGTCGCTCACTTGCACGCGACCTCGACGGAAGTGGCGTTGATCGTGTGGCTCCTCGCAGTTGCGGTGGGACTGATGAGCCTGCAAATGCTTCGACCCGCGGCCACGGGGCTACTGGTCGGCGAACTCGCCAGTTTCGTCGGGGCTTTCGCGCTGTCATTCCCCAATCACCTTGCGGGCGTACTCCTGGGACTGGTCTCGATGCTCTCCGCGGTGGGCATCGGCTTCGTGCTCGAGCGCCCACCGATCATCGTCATCGGCGCGTTGGGATTCTTCATGTTCGACTTTCGGACATTCGCCATCTACTTGCGCAGTACTGATGCGGCGCTGGGCGCGTTCATCCTCGGCCTCGTGCTCGCGTGCGTCGCGCTGTGGCGCGCGTGGCACTCGACGACGATCGAACGTCGCGATACCAATTCCCACGTGGAAGTCCACGCGGACGCCGAGTGGTACGAACCATGGTGAAGCGTCGCTTCCCGGTGTCTATTTCTCAATGCGTTTATAGAGGCCGATGCCGTCGTCGTTCGTGACCAATGTGAAGTGACTCGAGATGTGAGTAAAGACATCCGCGTCGTCTGAACTGTCGAGGGCGACGGGGAGTACGAGATCGGACCAGCAATCAAGCAACCAAGCGTCAGCGGTGACATCGCGACACCGTCCCACAGCCGCGTTCGCGCGAAGTGGTCGAAGTGGACGCCGGACGTAGTTATTGGAGTCGGAACTCAGTCCGGGCGATGGTGCGTGGAGTCGCAACGTGATTGCGACGTCGGGACCGGCGTCCGTCAACGCGTCCAATGACATCGGATTCCACTTACCTACACAAAATAGAGTGTTGCATTGCGCGGTGGAAATTACGAACGTGGATCTCTGCGATTGTTCGCGAGTACATCAGATGAGAACGACGATTGAAAATTGGCAATCGCGTTGCCGCGCAATGGCATTGAGCAAATGTTACGAGTTGGTGACGATGTTTGTTACGAATTGATGACACGAGCGTGGTGCGTAGTTGTGTGAATCCACAGTGGTCTCACAGTAGTTTCACAAATTGGCGCACGATACTTAGAGATGTACGCACCCACATTCGGTGGATGTGTCGAAAGGGCAAATCATGTTCACAACTAAGTCAAGTTGCGTCGTTCGCGTGGCGACCTCAGCGGTCGTGTGCGCGGCACTCGCACTCGGTACTGCAGGAGTAGCCCTCGCGGGACAGGGATCGCATCCACGCGATCATTCAAGTTTTAATTCTCGTGACCACGGTCAGCAAGGGAATGACGCTCGTGGCGTCGTGACCGTGTTGGGCACCAACGCGATCACGATCAAGGGTCGTGACGGCACGTCAACCCTTTACACCACGTCGACGACTGGCACCACCTACTTCGAAGGCTCCACGGCCGGCGTCGTCGGTGACCTTGCGGTTGGCGAGACGGTCAACCTCGTGCTCAGCACGACGACACCGCAGATCGTGACGAAGGTCACCATTTGCCTGGCGCACGTCTTCGGCACAGTCACCAACGTGGTCGGCAGCGTGATTACGCTCGCCGGTTTCCACGGCACCACGGAGACGGTAACCGTCGTTCCGGGGACCACGACCTACACCTCAGGTGGCGCGGCCTCAACGTCCGCCTCGGTTGTTGACGGAGTGCAGATCAGCGCCGTTGGCCTTCCGGGCACGACCGCGGGCAGCCTCACCGCTAGCTCGGTGAACATCTTCGTTGCCTCTGATCACGGAAATAACCACGGTCACAGCGGTGGTGGTGGACAAGGATCCGGCCAGGGCCACGGTCACGGCAAGAGCTTTGGACACAGTCGTCACTAGTTCGTTTCGAAGTATCAGATAGTTGTCCGGGATCCTCCGGCGGGCGTAGCTCGCCGGAGGATTTCTTTTTCAGGCCGACGTCACGCCGGTGGGCTCGTTCACCCGCTCTCGATACCGGCGTAGTCGACGTGATGCGGCGCGCAGTTGGTGCTGACGTTGTCTAGTTCGCACTCGCCACAGAGAAGGATCAACTTTCGACAGGCGAGATTCGCGCAGTTGTGGTACTGGCTCGTTCGCGTACCGCATCGTTCGCAGGCGCCGAGCACTGTTGAATGATCACTGAACTCGTGATGCATTCGCGCGTCGAAGAGGTACAACGAACCCTCCCAGAGTCCGTCGTCGCCGAACGTTTCGCCGTAGCGCACTATGCCGCCGTCAAGTTGATACACCTCTTCGAAACCACGCCCTTTCATGAGCGCTGAGAGGACTTCGCATCGCACGCCGCCGGTGCAGTACGTGACGACGGCTTTGTGCTTCAGGTGGTCGAAGAGACCACTCTCCAGCACCGACGCGAAGTCGCGTGTCGCGCGCACGTCCGGGACAACGGCGTTCTTGAATCGACCGATTGCGGCTTCGAAGGCGTTGCGCGCGTCGAAGAACACCACGTCATCGCCTCGCTGATCGACCAGCTCATGGATCTCGTGAGGTTTCAGGTGGACGCCACCTCCGACGACGCCTCGTTCGTCGACCATGAGTTCCTCCGCGGCACCGAAGGAGACGATCTCATCGCGGACGCGAACCCGAAGTCGGGGAAAATCACCCGCAGATCCTTCGGACCATTTGAAATCGATTCCCCTAAAGCCGGGGAACTCCTTGGTCGCCGCGACGTAGCGCCTCAAATCATCGAGATCGCCTCCGAGCGTGCCATTGATCCCGTGGTGTGAAATCAGTATTCGACCCGTGAGCGAGAGTTTTTCGCAGAGCGTTCGTTGCCACAAGCGAATCGCGTCGGGGTCGTCAAGTGGTGTGAACCCGTAGTAGAGGATGATCTTTTGCGGTTTCACAAATCGAGTGTATCGATGAGGTCATCCACCACCACGCGGAAGACCGTCGTGTCACTCACCGAGACCAACTCAGCTCTCCGGTACCTGCACAATCGCGACACTGTGAGCGAACCACGGGATGACGGCCGAAGTCGATCGTTGGAACAGTTCGTACTCGGGATAGTGCGCCAGAGAGATCTTCTCCGTGAATCGCGTCGATCCCACGAAGAGCAACGTCAGCAGAATTGGTCCTAGTGCCGTCCATTCGAAAATCGACCTCGCCGCCGTCACGGCGAAGAGGAATGCCACCCACCACTGGGCGAGTTCGAAGAAATAGTTGGGGTGCCGCGAGAATCGAAAGAGACCGCTCTGGAGGAATCGAGGGTTCGGAGTGCGGCCGGCGCGAACCTCGGCACTCTTCCACTGTTGGAAGTTCCACTGTTGTTGATCGGCGACCGTTTCGCCGATGATGAACACGAGGAACAGCGTCGCCAACAGGACGTCGAAAGGCCCAAAGGGAGTCGATCGATGCTGATACGCGGTCCAGGCGGGAAGTGTGATGAGCACTAGCAGGGCGTTTTGATAGAGCACGATGAAGAACAGATTGAAGAATTGGAACTGCCACGGTCGCATCGACGAACGAAGCACCTCCCAGCGATAGTCCTCCACACCGCGGTAACCGCCCTTTCGCGCGAAGTTGTACGTGAGACGTACCCCCCACAGCGTGACGAGCACCGCCATGACGTCCAGGCGCGGATTCGCGAGACGGGCCGTCGCCGCGAAGACGCACACGTAGATGACTGGCACGATCGACCACATCCGATCGACCCACGAGGTGTCCCCGGTCAGAAGTGACGCAATCCACGCAAACGCGCACGCCGCGACGGCGATGAGCACGGTCAGAACGAGCGGTGACATGGAGCGACCCTATCGTGAGGGCACCGCGAACAAGAGGACGCCTAGGACGATCGCTGCGATTCCCCGCCATTTCGGAATGACGCGATCACGCGATCGATGTAGTCGAGTCGCTGCTGGTAGAGCTGAAGGACGCACTCGCCGTAGAGAATCGGCACGATGGTTCCCGGTTGGTACGGATGTGCTTGAGAGAGGCACTCCTCTCGCGTGTACGTGACGAACGTCGCCTGGGTGCGTCGTGCGACACGCCAATCCTGTGATCGTGTTGCGTAGTGAAGTGAGACGGATTCCTTTCGCAGTGAAGAGTTCATTCGCCCCGTCATCGAACGGATTCCCGATACAAGACATTGATCGATCTGATAGTCAGAGCTGAGTCGTGGACTCTCACACGGCACGGTCGTTGTCGTCACGGGTGGTGAGGCGACCGTCGTCGCGGGTCGGAGCAGGATGAATGTCGTCAGGGCCGCTATCACGATAAGGGCGACAACGACGGACAATTGACGAGACGGCCACGACACGGACGATGTTTAGCACTCGTCACGTATCGATCTCGGCGCGAGCGGACGACGCGGAGCGCCGTAGATTGTGATTCGTACGACAGAGAGGAGCCGTAATGGCGTTTCCGATTGTGGATGGTCTTCGGTCACTCGAGGTCGGAACGCCGGGTGCGATGCGACTGCGTCTCAATGGGCTCATTCTTGACGGACACAAACGAGCCACCGCGGGACTCTTGCTCGAATACGTGAGAGAGGACGAGGAGTTGGAGACCGTGGGCGAACTGTTGGCGCTCCTCGACGACGACTCGCAACGAATCGCGACGGTTGTGGTCACGGAGATTTCGACGGTTCCGTTCATCGAAGTTCCGTGGAAGTTTGCCCAAGCGGAGGGCGAGGGCGATGAGTCCCTCGAAGAGTGGCGTGAGGGCCATCGGCGATTCTGGAGCGCGGAGGGCGATGAGATCGACGACCAGACCCCCGTCATTCTGATTTGGTTTGACCTTCTCGAGGATTGAATCCACAGACCAGAACGGAGTGACGCCCACGTCGTCGGCGCGACTTATTATTTCTTCGTGGCCCAATTAGACGACAGAGAGACAGCGTCGCGGCTTTTCAATCGGTGTTGGGAGCTCCTGGAAAAGGCTCGCGATCAAGACGACGACGTCGAACTGTTGACGTCGGCGTTCAGTTCTCGGTATCACTGGTTGAGTGTCGGCGACCTAGAGAAGCAGATCATCAGTGACTGGATGGTTGCACGGGCGACCGCGGCCGTTGGTGACGGAGACTTGGCCATCCTTTTCGCCAAGCGAGCGCACTCCGTGGCCCAGGAGAACGACGTCCCGGACTGGTTGCGTGCGTCGACCGCCGAAGGTGTGGCTCGGGCGTATGCGGTTGCCGGTGACGTTGCAGAGTTCAACAACTGGTCGGCCTTGGCGACGCGACTCATCGACGTCATCGTCGTTGGCGAAGATCGAGATCTCATCGCGAGTCAGTTGGCTGATATCGAGGCCCCGTAGGTCTCGTGTTTCGTGAATGGCGTGAGGCGAGGCCCAACGATTCGGTCTACGCGTCGGCGACGACGTTGAACGCTCGTCGGGCCGCAACTCGTACCCGGGCGTTGTCGTCATCTAAGAGCGTGACCACGGCGTCGATCGCTGGCTTCACGTGATGGCGGGCGATCACCTTGGCCGCCATCTCTCGCACGCGCCACGAATCGTGGGTCGTGGCGGTGATGATTGCCGATGTGGCAGTGTCGTCCCACACGTGCAAGAGGCTCCGCGCAGCCCAGACGCGCGGCCAGTATCCGTCGAGGCCGCCATCGCGTCCCTCTAAGACATTCTCGGCGCTCGGACCACCAATCACGCGCAGAAAGTGATCGTCGATCGCTTCGTTGTTGAGTAGTGCGACACAGTCACGCACGACGTCCTTGGGACTTCGCCGGTCGCACTCGAACTGGATCGATTGCTTGGGCGTCATGCCCCAGATGCTCCCCGACACGCGTTGTCGCTTAAGTCTCAGGATTCTTCGGTGTGGCGACGTCGAGTCTGGTGGTGAGGAACTCCAGCACGTCCTCGAGAGCCCGCCGGGTTGGCGACGAGGGCTCGTCGGAGTAGTCCTCGGTCAACACCGAATGGGCCGCCTTCTTGTAGCCCCACGGATTGCCGGGCGAGGAGTCGATTTCCACCCCGATGAACTTGTCGCCGAGCACCTCGCGAAGTCGCTCGAAGCGCTCGGCCGGAGACTTCGCGTCACCGCTGAAGCGCAGCCCCATGACACAGAGGTCCTCGGTCGTTCGACGTTGCACGACAGCCAAGTCGGCGTCGGAAAGACCGAGTGCGCGGCGGTGCTCGGGATTGGTTGGGAAGGGAAGCGACGGTTGACTGAGTACCGGAGCGATCACTGACGGCTCGACACTCATGGCGAGCGCGAAGCCGCCCGTGAGACACATGCCCACGGCGCCGACGCCCGGTCCTCCGTGGGCCTCGTGCTCGTGCGCGGCCAGCTCTCGTAAAAAGTCGACGACCGGACTGGTTTTATTG
>OCTA010004024.1_pt1 | contig 12954 bp, 12 predicted proteins | sample 1538991 | NCBI WGS metagenome assembly OCTA01 (sample SAMEA3539302, study PRJEB22396) | soil metagenome | biome: tundra; feature: field; material: soil | place: USA | collected 2010-05 | depth 0.15 m
GGCGGCATTCAATTGTTCGTCCGTCAGCACGTGCCGACTGACCACCAAATCCTCCCGCAGCACAGGGAGCGAGGCAAGGCCGCTAAACGTCGTCAGCGTGGCTTTCAGCAGCAGGAAATAAAGCATAAGCGGATTCATGCTTTTTTCCCCGCAACCGGCCAGAGGCAGCCGAGAACGGCGGCAACGAAGAGTATTCGTATCGGCGGTATCGAAAAAAGAACCCAAGCAGCGAACGACCCGCCTACGAACACCAGCAATTTCACCCACGATGCGCCGCGCCAGTGCGGGCGAATGATTGTGACACCGGTTATGACCATGACGCCGACAGCCGCAGCGAGCGCCCCCCGCAGCGCTATCTGTGCCATTGCGTTCCGGCTCCATAATTCGTAGAAGGCCGTTAACGCAACCGCCAGCGCCGCGCAGGGCAGCGAGGCAGCCAAAAGCGTGATGATTGCGCCCGACCACCGGCGAAGCATCCACCCTATAGCGGTTGAGAAGGCAAGCAGATTCGTTCCCGGCGTGAGCCGCGAGAGCGCATAGGCCAGGTCAAATGGGTGCTGTTCAATCCAGCCCCGGTGCTCAACGATTTCCCGATGAAGCGTTGCAACCGTGGCGCTGCCCCCGCCAAAGGTCAGGTTTCCGTAACGCGCGAAAACAGCGGCCAGTGTTCGCAGAGATGGGGTGGGCATAGTGTGCCTTTGCTTTAGTGAAGTTTTTCAATCAGGCTCGCTTTACCCCGCTCCACCAAATAAGTCAGCAGAGTGCCGATCACCAGCGCCACCAAGTACCCGTAGGGAAGATCGACCGCCAGCAAGCCCAAAGCGAATACTAACGCCAGATGCGCCGCCGAATGCGCCATGTCTCTAGCCAGCGCGAGCAGTGCAATGGCCTCAAATAGCAAAATTGTGCCGAGGATGGGCTTTGGGAAAAGATAAACGACCTGCTGAAAGCTCCCGGCGAAGAATACGCCCACTACGAGGTACAGCAGACCATAGAGAACGACCGAGCCGCCAGTTCTGCCGCCGAACGTGTAATGACCAGCCATGCCGCCCGACCCGTGACATGTCGGAACGCCGCTAAAAAACGGATTAATCAGGTTCATCAACGCATAGGTAAAGCTGATTTTTCGAACCGTCACGCGCTTTTCGGGAAACAGGTCCGTTGTAATTTGCTTCGTGGCCAGTATCGAATTACCCAGCGAAAGAGGAACTTGCGGCAGCGCCAGCAGCAGGAAGCCGGTCCAGATGTCTTGCGCCGCTGGGACATGAAATACAGGCGCATGAAAGCCGATGCCCTGAGCTAGAGCGGCTGGGTTTACTCGTACGGCCAACGCCACCGCTATTCCCAACAGGATGATAAATGGGGCCGGGGGAAACCTCCGATTGCCGAGCAAAAAGATAATGATGAGAAACGCGACGAGCGCCAAAACGTACCCGCCGACGCCTTCCGCTGGCACGTAATCTTTCAGCGCCAGCGTGGAAAGCTGCAACCCCAAACCAAACTGAATACCCCGAATGACGACTTTCGGCACGGCTCTTGCGAGGGCATCAATTAAGCCGGTAGCCGCCAAAATGAGCATGGCGATACCAATGGCGAGTCCTCCGCCATACAACACGTTTCCGCTCACCTTCTGCGCGATCACCAGTACCGCCATCGCCTTGAGCGGTTGCGCGGGCATCGGCATGCCGTCGAAAAGCCCGGTCAGAATTTGCATGAGGCCGAACATGGCGAGCGTGCTGGCTGGGTCCAGCTTGGCCGCAACGATCATGCCGACAATCAGGGGGAAGTCTGTACCGATGTCTCCGAAGGCCCCTGACAATTCGTTGCGGTCAAACCGGACGCGTGGCGCTGGGAGCTGCGTTTCCACGGTTTGAACCGCGACTTCTGCCATCCCTCAATGTTGTCACGACTCGGCGCTTTTGCTGGGTGTCAAGTTGGGGGGTTTTGGAACTCCGCAATATGCCGATAATGCGGAGTGCCGCAGCGTGAGGAAGCCGTGAGCGCCAGAGAGTCGCTTTCTGTGAGCAGCGCAAGCGCAATCGTGCTGCTGTCGGAACGGGTGGCCCGCAGAAGCACGAGGTAAAGCAAATGCCGATTTATGCTCCGCTCTCCCCGTACTCTGAATGGCCTATGGCATCTCCTGCAAATCTTCTTCGCCGAAGATTTCCCGTTCCGGCGCAGTCGCTTCAGGTTTCCTTAAAAGATGCTTAGGCGAAAAGTATGCATTTGCGATGGCCGTCGGAACGATGGCGGTGCCGATTACAGTGGCCACAAGAAATGAATACTGGGCTTGGCTGATGACGTGATGCTGCAACCCAAACAGTGACGCAATCGTGCCAAACGTCAGTCCCGTAGACATCATGAGGGAGTAGTAAAGGCCTTCGTGGCCAATGTAGTTGAAATATCGGACCGTCGGCACAAGTGGCACCAATTTGGCCACGAGTTTGACGGCCAGCAAAACGAGAAACACCAGAGGAGCCGCCACAATATCGGGAATGGACACAAGCGAGCCCGCTCGAATGAAGTAAAAGGGCGTCAGCAGACCAAACGTAAGAGTGCGCAGACGCCGGATCAGTTGATGATCCTTACCCACTGTTCCGGCCAGAACCATTCCGATAATGTAGGCCGGCAAAACCGCTTCACTGCCAGCCCAAGTCGCGAGTCCACCGAGGCCGAACAACAGGAGGAGTATGTATTTTGCCTCCAATTCCGAGACCCGCCCCCCGTACTTGCGGAAAAACCAAGGCGTTAAAAACGGCAGCACGGCAAACGTAGCGACGGCGACGACGACAAAAATGACAGTTCTGATGGTGAAAGGGGCAAAGATCAGACCGAGCGCAATCACGGTTCCGAGATCGTTCACGAAGCAGGAGGCGAGGATGCCCTTTCCAAAGTCGGTCTCATTGAAGCCCGTTTCCAGCATCACCGCATATACGACCGCTACGGAGGTCGTCGACAGAGCGACGCCGGCGAGCCAGCTTGCCATCAAACTCCAATGCAGAAAATAATAGGCGGCGGCCGCCGCAGCCAGAAAGGGTCCGAAAAACCCGACTAACCCGACTCCAACGGCTTCTTTCCACTTCCGGGCAAAGACGTTCGGATCAAGTTCGGCTCCGGCGAGGAACGTCAACACGATTGCGCCGGTGCCCGCCAGGAAAGCGACCCAGGGCGCTTTCGCCCCCAGAGCCCCCGACCCTACAGCGGCGCCAATGATGAGCTGAGCTACCGTCCCAACGACGATCTCGGAGAGTGCCGTAGAGATTCGGAACCAAATTGAAAGCAATGTCGCGACAAGCGCAAGCCCGAGCCAGAGAGCCGCAAGAAACCAGGTATTTTCCATTAACAGTTCACCTCACGAAAGACACATCGTGCGAGAACCGTTTCGGGTAGGACTGAAGACCCTGCAGCGATCCCGCTGTAGGAGTCATTGGCCGCCGCAGCAGCGTTGAGCGAACTCCACCGCCTGTTCTCTGAGCTTACCCTCATCGCTGAACGAAGACAACCATGGAAAAGATTCGAGGGGCTATCTATGCAAACGCAGAACGACCCGCGAAGCGGGAACTCCCCTTCATCTTCTCTTCGATCCGCAGGAATTGGTTGAACTTGGCAACACGTTCGCTTCGGGAACCCGAACCGGTCTTGATGTGGCCAGCCCCTGTCGCGACCGTCAAGTCGGCGATAAAAGTGTCCTCGGTTTCGCCGGACCGGTGGGAAACGAAGCAGCGATAATTGTTCTGTGCTGCTAGCTGCATGGTATCCAGGGTTTCGGTTACCGTCCCGATTTGGTTCAACTTAATCAAAATGGCATTGCCGATGCCATTTTCGATGCCTTGCTGCAGGATTTTAGGATTCGTGCAAAAGACATCATCGCCGACCAGTTCGACCATTGAGCCGAGCGCCGTCGTTAGGTTCCGCCATCCGTCCCAATCGTTTTCGCCCATTCCGTCCTCGAGCAGGATAATCGGATACTGCCTGATCCACGACTCCCAGAGGCGGATCAGTTCATCGGAGCTCATCGACTTCTTCGTCGATTTGAAAAGAACGTATTGTCCGTCGTCCCACATCTCACTCGAAGCTGGGTCGAGACAGATGGAAACGTCTTCGGACGGCTGGTAGCCCGCCTTTGTCATTGCCTGAAGAATCAATTCAACGGCCTCTTCGTTGGATTTCAAATCCGGAGCAAACCCGCCTTCGTCTCCAACGGCCGTGCTGTATCCCTTGCCGCGGAGCACTTCTTTCAAAGCATGGAACGTTTCCATCCCCATTCGGATCGATTCCGCGAAGGAGGACGCATGATGCGGCGCGATCATAAACTCCTGGAAATCGACCGTGTTGTCCGCGTGTCTTCCCCCATTGAGGACGTTCATGCAGGGCACCGGCAAGGTGGCCGCGTTGACTCCGCCTAAATACCTGTACAACGGGAGCGAGTGGGCCGCTGCGGCAGCGCGGGCTACGGCCATGGAGACGGCAAGGATGGAATTGGCTCCCAGATTGGACTTGTTCGCCGTTCCGTCTATCTTGATCATTGCCGCATCGATGCCTCGCTGATCCGTGGCATCCTTGCCGGCCACGGCTTCCGCCAGCTCTTTACTGACGTGCCCAGCGGCTTTCGTGGCGCCTTTTCCGCCGTATCGCTTCTTATCGCCGTCCCGTAGTTCGACGGCTTCTTTTTCCCCGGTAGAAGCTCCGGACGGTACGGCTGCCGTGCCTACGGCGCCCCCTTTTAGCGTTACTTCGGCTTCCACGGTCGGGTCGCCACGAGAGTCCAATATCTCGCGGCCGATCACGTTGACGATCTCAGTCATGAATACTCCTTGTGTTGTTCGAAAAGAAATGGGGTGTGCTCACGCCCGGAGGTCCTCTTGCGCCTGGCGCAGGCGCTCCAAATCCGCTAGGATGTCCGGCGTGTGAGCTGTCGAAGACGCCGTCAGACGTTCAACGGTCTTGATGAGGTCTTCCAGTCTGTGCTCGGCTTCGCGTTGCATATCGATGATGGCGGCGGCTACGATGTCCGTCCATTGTGTCGCCAGGCGCGAAAGATTCTTAAAAGTCTCCTCGTCCACCTTGTTCAGAAACCTCCTCTTCACAGCGCCACGGAGCATGATCATTGGAATGATCGGAGAAAGCAATTCCCAATTGTGGTCGAAGATGCGGCCGACCTTGGTATCGGGAGCACTGGGTGACGGCGGTTCAGTTTCGGTCTCGGTGGTCCGCAGCGGCACGCCGAACAGCTCCAGCATGCGTTCCGACAGGCGGTCGCGAAATGCCTGCAGCACTCGTACATTCTGCCGTTGCACGTCGCGGAGGGGTTTGAGGAACTCGGCTTTGTGAGAGGCGGATACGCCAGTGAGTCGAGAGGTGAGATCGCTGCAAAGCCAGGCCTCGAAATGTTCCAGCAGGCGAGCGAAGGACATCCTCCATCCCAGATACTCCCGACTGAGAGCGCTCGCCAGATCGCTTTGAATCAGTTTTTCATACGGAGCCAGCGTCTTCTCGATATGGTTGCGCGCCGCGCCTATATTGTGCCGGGCAACAAGTTGCAGCTCCAGCTTCGTATCCGAAAGAGCTTCCTTCTCACCGAGGGCACGGTTGCGGAGCTGCTGTCTCTCCGCGTCGATCATCTCAGCCGAGCGAAGCGTGAGCTGTACGTAGTCACCGCACTCCCGGAGTAAGGTCTGGATTTTGTGGTTTAGAATCTCGTTCTTTTGCTGGCGAATGGCGCCCAGTGTCGGGCGAAAAAACTCTTCTTCCAGCCCGGACCTCAGCCTCTCGAATCCTGGCCGGATTGAATACGGGAACACTTCAATGCGCTTCTCAAAATTCCGGTTCAGTTGTGTTCGGACGAACTGCAACACTTCATGCCGTTCGGCTTCGGTCAAAATATCGACCTTCGTCAGAAGAACGCAAACCTTGGGCGTATACTCGAACAGTTTGCAAATCAAGGTCACATCCTGCTGTGACAACGGAGGATCGACTCCCACGGCGACAAGAGCGAGGTCCACATTTGGAACCCAGGCGAGCGAAGCCTCGGTGTTATGAGCAAATGCGCTCTCGAGGCCCGGCGTATCGATGAAACGAAGACCTTTGTAAGGCGCAAGTTCGGGTAAGTGCAGACAAACACTGCTCACCCGCTTCCGGTTTTCATGGTTGTTCGATTCTGTAACGAAGCCGCCCACGGCCTCCATGGATATGCGCTCCGTGCGGCCGTCCAGAAAATGGACATCTGCCCGCTCCTGCCGCCCCCAAACCATTTCCGTGATCACAGAGGTTACGGGGACGACACCTACGGGCAGCAAATCCCGCCCTAGGAGGCGGTTTAAGAAACTGCTCTTTCCAGCCTTGAAACGGCCGAGTACCGCAATGCTAAGGTCCTTACTTGCCGTGGCGAATCTGCAGACACGCAGAAGCGGTTCAAGCGCCGTTATCTCGTAGCGCAAAGCCAGTTCTGCGACAAGGGCTATAACGTCATTGGTATCTGGAGGAACGCTCGCGGCCAGCCTTTCCTCCGGTGTGGTTCCAGATGCCATCTGTCTCTCCTGTATGAGGTCGGGGACGCAAAACGTCCCTGCTCAACCCAAGCAGGAGTCATTGGCCGGCTTTACGGCGTTAAGCGAACTCCACCGCTGAAGAGGCCGAGTTTCCCTCTTCGTTACTATCGTATGCAATCGCAAAGCCGTCTGCGATGCTTTTTTTCAAAGCAAAGCCTCAATCCTAGGCGTGTGATCTCACTCAAACCTGAGCGATTGCCATAGTCTTTGCTGCTGCTACTCGTCGGTCACGCAACCGGAACTTGCGTCCTTAACCAGACGTAATATATTTTGCGAGAGTGCCGCGAGTCGTCTTGTACGGAGGCATACGCCACTCGGCCCGTCTGCGCAGCATCTCCTCGTCGGGCAGATCCACGGAAATCTCATTCCTCCGTGCATCGATGGTAATCGTGTCGCCAGTGCGGATCAGGCGATGGCCCCTCCTTTCTGTGCCTCGGGTGTGATGTGTCCTACAATGAAACCGTGTGAGCCACCTGAAAACCGTCCATCTGTGATCAGCGCCACATCTTTCCCAAGTCCGGTGCCTACGATGGCGGATGTCGGCGTGAGCATTTCCGGCATGCCTGGCCCTCCTTTGGGACCCTCATACCGAATGACGAAGACGTCGCCTCTTGCCATCTCGCGCCGTTCAAGCGCGTGCGGCATTGCTTCTTCCGAATTGAACACCTTGGCAGGTCCAGAGAATCGCGTACCCTCTTTTCCGGTGATCTTCGCAACGGCACCTCCCGCGAAACGAAGCAGTTCTTTCAGCGCCGAAGCAAGCCGGAGTTTGACACTGACGTCGATGGAGTGAGCGCGTCCCGCAACTCATGCAGCCGCATCGGGATTCGATACTGTCCCGTTGTGGAGTACGTCCACCAGGCTCTTCTTCACCGCCGGTGAGACAGCAAGCCGATTGATCTTTGCGGCCGTCTCTTCGAAATCGTACGCCTTTGAATGCAAGGTCAGGCGCCCGTCTTCCCATATGGCGAACGCTGCTTGAGGCGCTCCGGTTTTCGGCTGCCCGACGCTTCCAGGATTGACCACAGTACGGCCATGCACTGCACGCTCGAACTGAAGGTGAGTGTGCCCGACGAGCAGGTAGCCGGGAGCCGCCGCGCGAATCTCCGTTTCCCACTCGGCGGATTCGGGTGGGCAATAGGCAAACAAAGGATCGGTGGGCGTGGCGTGACAGAGATGAAAACGGTAGCCGTGAACTTCTGTCGAGATGGTGAGCGGCAACGCTCGAAGAAACGCCCGGTCCGCTTCGGAGATAAGAGTTTGCGTGATGCGGCCCATTTCTGCGGCCATGGCCCGATAGGGCGGCGAACAGCGAGGATCGGTATCGAAACCAATTGCGTGATCATGATTGCCACGGACCACGAGGGTCGCCTTTTCCTGTGCGAATTGAATCACTTCACGAGGATTCGGACCATAGTTCACCAGATCTCCGAGAACCCAGAGCTGATCATAGTCCGTTGGCAGGACGGAAACCGCTTCAAGATTCGCATGTAGATCGGAAGCAATCAGAATCTTCATAGGCTCCCATGGTATGCCTCCGAGCAACCTGGATGCGCCATTCTTCTCAGCCGTGACGCACTGCCTGGGCGGAGCGTAAAGCGACTCCTCGCTGCGAAACAAGATACTCCGCAGCCCGTCCCAGCAATCCTCCGTGTTCAGTATCCCGTTGACCGGCCTCCAGCATAGACTCACCGAGTGCTTCCTGCAACTCTTGCCGCCTCCGCTCAAGGATTCTGTCGATCAAAGCGCGAGCGGATTCGGAGGCATCTTCGCGCATCCTTAGACCGTGAGGTAGGCACAAAACCCCTTTTCTCTCGATCCATTCCAGAACACGGCGCCGTCCAAGACTGGCAAGCAGTTCCTGAACTCGCAGTGTCTCTTCCTGGTCCAGCCTGAGGCACACGGAGCATTCGCGATGTTCGCGCCGGGAAGTCCTTTCGAGTAAAGAACGGAAGATTTGCGCCGCCGTTGCGCTGTGGCGGACGGCGGCGAGCGCCCAGGCGTGAGCATTACAGAGCATCATGAACTCTTCTACCGCGCCTTCCTGCAGCAGTTTCGACTGAACGTTCTTTAGAAAGACGCACAAGGGACAACCAGGCTCGCTCAGCGCCTGGAGGACGGAATCATAGTCTTTGACTGCGTGAGCTCGCATGCACAACCTCCCGAAGCGCGATCTTTAAGCGCCTATCCGGCTTGGCCGCTAAGGCATCCAATCGAAAACGTTTTAACAGCGTCTGACGAATCGTTACAGCCCCGACGGGATATGTCTTCAAGAATATCCGCAACAGCCGCGCGGCGGTTTGTCGCGACAATTCGCAACAAGACCAAAAAGCTGTCGTCCTTGGGAGGCAAGTTCATCGAGAAATTCCAATCCGTTGGGACGTAGAGCCAACCCGTTCTTTTCACCCCAAAAACCTAGGCTTCCGCTCGGAATGAGTAGGAGCCATCAGCTTCACTTGGGCTAAAGCGGTCACCCCTGAGCGTCCATCACCGGTCCAAATGTCACTTCGAGCATACTCGCAACCGGGGTTCGGGCAAGAACTCTTTGCAAATGACAGCCAAGGTGAGCGATGACGTTGTAATCTTAAGAGTGGGCGGTGGAGTTCGCCGTTGCCTGCCGCGCCGAGCGGCCAATGACTCCTACAACGAGAGCATTTCGTATGTGGCGAGTTGTCCGCACCCCGCGTTCCCAGCCTGACTGCCGTTTTCCGACTGCACGGTGGCCTCTCGCGACGCTTCCAAGCAAATCTCACGTTCTTGTTTCCGTTCGAGAACAGCGGCCCCGTAAAGAAAACGATATTGTGTTCCGGAAGGAGGCTCGACCTCATGCTCTCTAAAGGCGACGCTAAGAAGGTCACAATTTACCTGAATCAGGACACGCGGACCCACATGGAACCGCTCTGGTCCGCGATTCTTGGCTTCCTGCGTCATAAGCACGTAGCGGGAGCCACGCTCTTTCGCGCGGCCGGTGGGTTCGGCACGCATGAGCAATTCCACGACCCACAATCGGAGTACATTGCGGAACACAGCCCCATTCGCATCGAGCTCATCGAGACGGCGGAACGAGTGGATGAGTTGCTCCCCACTCTGTACGACATGGTTACCGATGGGCTGATTACAATTCAGGACTTGACGGTGGTGAAGTCCGTCTCCAAAGACGCGAAGCCGCGGCAAGCGGAACCGGAAAGCTCCAAGAAAATCGTCAACACGCCGGCAAAGCTGGTGCGTATCTACCTCGGGGAATCGGACAAATGTAAGGATGAGCCGCTCTACGAAGCGATCATAAAAAAGCTCCGCATGATGGATTTCTCGGGAGCGACCGTCTATCGCGGCGTACTGGGCTACGGCGCCAAGGGGCATACCCATAAGGGCGGACGGTTTCACCTGTCTCACGATCTGCCCATCATGATTTCCGTGGTCGAAAAGCCTGAAAAGGTGAACGACCTGGTCCGGGTTGTAGCCGAGATGATGCAGGACGGAATTATAGTCACCTCGGACGTCGAATTGCACCACATCGTGCATGAAATACCCACTTCAGGAGGACTCGCATCACCATGAACGGCCAACCGGGTAAGCTGCTGCGTGTTTATGTCAACGAGCATCATCAGTACGGTGGCAAGCCACTCTATGAGGCGATCGTAGACCGCTGCCGTCAACTGAACGTCGCGGGGGTAACCGTGTTCCGCGCCCTGGAAGGCTTCGGCGAAACGGCGGAGTTGCATCATCAGCACCTGTTCCGCAGCGACCAGCCCATCGTCATTACGATCGTCGAACGTCCCGAGAAAGCTCAGCAAATACTTCCCGTACTCGAAAGCATGATGAACAGCGGACTCATCGCGGTCACCGATGTGGAAGTGACATTCGTCTCTAACGGCGCCCGAACTGCTCTGCCGTAAAGCCGGCGCGCCGATCCGCTTCACATTCCAAAGGGCACCGTCAATGCCTGCGCATACAGCCGAACAATTCGCGAGGAATCGATCGAGCGCGCTTTCGGAACTGCCGCTCCTGGGTCGGGAACGGGAACTGGCCAGGCTGCTAGATTTCGTAGCCGCGAGAACGCCAGTCCTGGTCCATGGATCTCGAGGCTTGGGAAAAACACGGCTGCTGCTCGAACTAAACCGGAGATTATCCGCAGCCGCGATTGATGCGGTTTACATCCGGTTCTCGCAGCCACTCCATGCATTTTTACTCGACATCGCCGGCCGACTTTCCCTGGACCATTCAGGCTCATCGAGCGTCGCCCTGCGCGGCGTGCTCTGGAAAGCGTTCGAATCCAAGCCTCAGGTCATTCTTCTGGACGACATCGCCGAAGCTACTCCACCCTTCTACCGTTTCTTGGAACGAATTGTCGCCGCAAAGGGAAATGCGATCGTTGCATCCGTGGTTCACCCCCATGCTGCGGGCGCGCTCCAGCGCATTTTCTGGAACCGGCAAATGACCGTACCCTTGCGTGCGCTGAACAGACGAGACGCCGGCGCTCTGGTTGAGTGCGCCATAGCAGCGTTCTCATCCGATCGGCCGCTCTCGTCTGAGTTCGCGCTTCGAGTTACACAGGCGGCCCGTGGAAATCCGGGCCGCATCGTCGACATGTGCATCCGGGCGGCAGATCCCGCCTATCGGGCCGGAGACGATCACATCCGCTTTGGAGCCCTCGCGATGGACTCTCTTACGGGTTGGCTTCCATGAACAACCGGTCCGAAATGCCACAGGAGCGCCCAGCGCAGACCTTTAACGAGGCACAGAAATCGCGCATTCTCGCAGGCGTAAGTTATATCGACAAGCTCCTCGTTGATGTCGAAGAGATCCTCACCGCGGCGTCCTCACAGGCGTTCCCGAAGTACAAGAACCCATTGACGCCGGCGCAGATCCGAACCGCGAAGGACTACATCAAGCGTCTTAGACAACAAATCCCGCACGTTTTGAAGGACCTCGAAATCCCTCTTCCGGGCGCCAAGTTCGACTCTACCCATGCCATTCGAGTCACTCTGCAATTCATTGAGGTTGCCATCGAAGAGACTTCTCCGGAGCGGCTGGCCGGCTATGGCAAGGTACCGGAGAGTTTCTCCCATCTCCTCGCCGGCGGACTTCAGGAGATGAAGGGCATCGTCCGCCAAATGGATTCTTACCTGATCCAGCGTCCGGACGCCGATCTAGGTCTTCGCTTGAACCGATTGGCGAATACAGGAGCACTGGCGGGGCTTCTATCGTTTCTTGCGGCGATTGTCGACCGCCATGGCTTGATTGAGTTTCGCGCTCCGCTTTCTCGGCTGGTTGAGAAGATCGAAACCCCGGCCTATGAGATCGCGTTCTTCGGGCGCGTAAGCGCCGGGAAATCCTCTCTGCTGAACCGCATCATTGGCGACGATCTCCTGCCGACTGGCGTTACCCCGGTCACAGCGATTCCGACAAGGATTCGGAATCGGCCGGAACCGGCTCTGTTGGTTTGGACGGCCGATGGCCAGGTCTTGCGTCATGAGATCGCGCGCCTTGCGGATTTCGTAACCGAGGCAGGAAATCCAGGGAACGATAAGCGCGTCACGCGCCTTGTCGCGGAAGTTCCGCTCGCCATTCTTCCCGACGACGTTGTTCTTGTGGATACTCCCGGACTTGGATCTCTCGCTCTAGAGGGAGCGTCCGAAACGTTGGCGTATCTGCCGCACTGCGATCTCGGCGTCGTGCTCGTGGATGCATCATCGAATCTTCACCCTGACGATGTGGCGACGCTCGATGCGCTCCGCGCCGCGTCCGTGCCTTCTCTACTTGTGCTTTCCAAAGCGGATCTCATCGCTTCGCAAGATCTGGAGCGGCTGGTTCACTATACGAGCAAGCAACTTGTGCGGCAACTTGGTTTGGATATCGAGGTCGCGCCCTTGAGCAGCCGCCCGGAGAAGAGCCATTTTCTGAACAAATGGGTGAGCGACCAGATTGCGCCGCGAATCGCCAACGCCAGACGGCTCGCGGAAGAGTCCAATCGGCGCAAAGCCAACAGTTTGGCGGAACGCGTCCTTCATGCGTTGGAGATATCCATCAAGGCGAGGGCAATCGATGGGACCGCCCGCGCCGTTGACGAGCTGAGGAGCGCGGAAACTCAATTGCGCGAGACGGCAAGCCTCATCGAAAGCACAGGTGAACAGTGCTTCCGGATGACACGTCGGATTCGAGATGCCGCAGCCAATGCCGTGAGTGTTTTGGCGGAGGATGCGGCTGCAAACTGGCGTAGGGACAAGACAATTGCACACCTCAATGACACGTGGATTCAAAAAGCTGTCAATTCGCTCGCGCAAAAAGAAGCCCAGGAAATGGCCCGCCTGATTCAGAGCACGGCGGGAAAGCTCTCCGGCGCCCTTGAGATAGCGAATTGACAGCTTTTTGAATCCACGTGTCATTGAGGTGTGCAATTGTCTTG
>OCTA010004025.1_pt1 | contig 12953 bp, 5 predicted proteins | sample 1538991 | NCBI WGS metagenome assembly OCTA01 (sample SAMEA3539302, study PRJEB22396) | soil metagenome | biome: tundra; feature: field; material: soil | place: USA | collected 2010-05 | depth 0.15 m
GCGACATCGACTGTCAATGGAGGCGTCAGTTCTGCGCCCGTAGTGGCATCGAGCAGGTAGATCCCAATGGTCTTTTGGGAAATCTCCTCTGGCCTTGGCAGCATTACGGTCACGGTATTTGGTTCGATTCGTTTGTTGTCGTTCTCAGCAGCCTTCAGCTTCACTTCGCCTGTCGCATTCTCAAACCCGTAGGAGGCGCTGACGGGTACCGATACGCACTTCTTGTTGGCCCGTAGTTCAATCCGCACCGTTGGCGGGTCGATTCCAAACAGGCTCGACTGTTCCCCGGTGATCTGGACGGAAAAGAATCTCGTTGTCAATTTCGTTGTTCCTGGCTTGATGGTCCATTGGATGCCAGCCGAAGATGCTGCCGCCTTCGTAATCGAGTGCATCACCAGGACCGGTACAATCAATTCCTGCGGCGACATCCCTCCATGAAAATACGCTCGGCCACCACCCTTCGACTTGAAGACTGCGAAGGTCCAGGGGGTCGCAATATCGAGTTCGCTGTCCACTCCCAACGAGGCCAGCGAGGTTCGCAGATACGAGGGTTCCGAATTTCCGCCTACGCCTATCCATACCCGCCGATGCAAATCTTCAACCTTGCCACCGGGAGCTTCAATCTTCATGTCCTCACCGATCTCGTCGGCAAACAGATGGCCGTGATCCGCCACGAGCACGATGGTCTTGACGCCGTGATCGGCCAGAACCCTCACGCCTCGCCGCAAATGACGCAGCACTTCGTCCATCTGAGGCCGGACATGGGCCATGTTGTCGCCCTCGCCCAGTTCGTCAATCTCCTGCGAGGTAATCAGGATCAACTGAGCGTTCTGAATGCCATCCTTGACCTTCTTGGTCGGCTTGGGGAGCAATTCTCCCAGTTTCGCATCGAAGACCGTCACGTCAACATTCTCTTTCAGAAACTCCACCCGATCCTTGCGATCCTTAATGGCCTTACCACCGATCTCCAGCGCCAGCTTGCCACCGCCAACGCCCACCACCTTTGCGGATTCGTTAGCTTTTGGCAATAGCGCCGCCATGCCGATCTCGGTAATCGTGGGTATGGTTCCGATGGCTGGCTGAATGTCCAACTCGAAATCGTCCTTGACCAACCGGCACAACTCACGGGCCATCTCGAATCGAAGGGCATCCACCCACACGTAGGCGATCTTGCCTTCACCCAGGAGCGGCTTCACCTGCTTCTCGAAAACATCCCGCTGCTGAAGGAGTCCTTTGATCGGATGCTTGGCCTTCTGGAAGCTGGTGATGAAGTGCTTGGCCAACTCCGAGCCGACTTCGGTGTAGCGTTGCTCGGCCTTCGTAATGAGCTTTTCCAGCCCGTAATGATCGCCATTGGCGGAGAACTCGAAGTTGAACTTGCGGCTCTCCATGTTCCGGTGATGCGTGTCGAGCAAGCACCACGGCTCGTCATCATCGGCATAGGCTTTGACGATAGCGGGAACTGTGGTTGGAGCCTTCTTGACCGCCTTGCCTACCCGGTCAGCTTCGATCAGAACCTCGGCAGCGGAACAGATCAGCGCCCACTGAGCCTGGACCGCTGGAATCACATCGGCCCAGAACCGGGACCGGCGATACTCGGCAAGTTTCAGTAAGGCCGGGGTTGCCGCCTTGAGCAGTTCGTTTTCCACATGCAACAACAAGGCCCGTTCTACACACAAAAGGGTTTCACTCTCCTTGAGCGGTTCCACAGGCAGTTCATTCTGGCCGAGGCCAACATCTTGTTCGACCTTGTTGGCCACGGTTACGTAGCTGTCTCGCACGTCTCTGTTGTTTCGCCACGTTCGAGCCAGCCGCACGCAGGCATCGACGCCGCCCGTGGTGGTAGCCACTGAAACCGACGAGAGCGACGATGGCACCTGCTTCTTGAGGGCAGCGAATAAATCAGTAAGCATGACATGCCGCCCCAACCGGACCCGCCAATTCGCCAGGGCTTCGGCGGCGAGGAGTTCGATGTCGAAGCTGACTTGCAGCAGGTGACGCAGTTCCTTCTGGGCTTCCTTCTTGCCGATTTCCTCGTCGTGCTGGCCGCTATGGAGAAACGCCAGGGCGACTTCTTGCGGATTGGCTGAACCGAAGATCAGCGTCAGAAGGCCAGTTGATAGGTCCTTTCCCTTGTCGGCAAGAGAGTCCAAATCGGCCAACGAGAGCTTACCAGCGTCCACCTGCCTCTCGATTTCGGCAACCTGATCTTCGCCCAGAATCGGCTTCAGAGCATTCCTGCCTACGACAGAGAGCCGGGTGTTGCACGCTGGCGGTTGTTGCCGGGGCTGCATGATGACGCCAGCGCAGTCCAGTTCGATCAAGGCGCTGTTGGTTTCGGTGCGCTCCATCGGAACGTACACGACCAGCCGAGGCGCTTCCCCTCCGTCCAGAAGTAGATCGACCTGCTTCCGTAAGCGGAGAAAACTGCCGTCGTATCGGGCTACCGTGGTCTTGGGGAGAGTAAGCTCCGAAGCCACCTTGCCATAGGCTTCCTCCGGGTCGTACCAGACCACAAGCCTCTTCTCCTCCACCTGTTTTGCGATCAGTTGAACCAGAGCCTCGGTGACGACGGGCATCACGTCACTAGTCCTTTCTGCCGAAGTTGCTTTCCGATGGACGACCATTCGTATTTGCCTTCGAGGAGTTCTTCCCAGTACTTCTTGGCTTCTTTCCACGGGACAAGCTCCCAGAGCGGGGCGATGTTCAGGACTACGCCATCGTTGAGGTCGGGTTCCAGATGGAAGTTCGCCGCCCGACGCAGTTTATCCTCGAAGTCACGAAGCTCCGAGAGGAAATCCTCCTGGCGTTCGACTTCTTTAGCAAACCGTTTGGCTTCCTTACCCGAATCACCTGCTGCGGACCTCTGGCTACGAAGAGCGTCAAGGCGGCTGGTCTCCAAGCGAATCTTCGGTTCGACGCAGTTCACCAACGCCTTGAACAACAGGTCTTTGTCGAGTCGGTGGTAATACAGCCAGAGAGCATAGTTCTTCTTCGAGGATTGAAGCAACCAGTAGATCGGTGCTTTGCGACGACCCTTCGAGTAACGGGAAATGTGATCGTCCCAGAAACCGCCCTTGCTTGGCTTACGGAAGTAATCCCGTAGCTCCTTCACACCGAGGCACCCACACGCTGCCTCTTCGAGGGCCTCGGCCCGCTCTTTCCAGATTAACTCAAACGTATCTCTTACACGCCGAACAAGATCGTCCCGATGGTCGGGATCATCCACCATAATCGCATCCCAGAGAATACCTATCGGATACTCATCATCATGAATGACTGTATGAGGCACGCTAACACTTGGTGAACGCACTGTGTCTGGGCGAACGGGTCAACCACTCCCGTGAAACGATGGTGCCGCTAGTTGCCGGAAGTCTGTTTGGGCCAACCAATGAACCCGGTGGGCACAGCGGCAGGCAATCAAAAGGACCAGAAAGTTTCGGAACAAGCGTGGCGTCCAAGGCCATCCTCACGTCCCAGCGTCCAAAAGCAACGCCTATGCAATACGACAACCCAGCCTCGTAGCGGGACACGTTGGTTTCGGCCAAAAGATCATCTTCCCCGTCGATTTGCTCATCGTCGTCACCATCTTCACTGCCACCGTTAGCCCCGCCATTGTTCGCCGTCACTGCTTCGCAAAGGTCCTTGATTACCGTTGAATACTGCTCAGTTCGCAAACCGTAAGCTGCCGCAATATCCAATTCGAGATCAGCACCGAGGAATGACGATAGATCGCAAGTAAGTGCGGCCCCAGCAGAGTAGTCATTGATTAAGGACGGCACTACAAATTCCTGAAACGGCTCGTGATTGCGGTAAGCGCATCGTCGCCTTTCCACTTCTTTTTCAACGACGACATTAAGCCGCTCTTCAACAGCCGGGGCGAGGGTCGGCCACGGTAATGACTTTACGTTGTCTACCAGGAAATTCGGAAATGCAAACTTCTCGCCATAGAAGCGTAGAAAGGCCGACGCCACGTTCGAGGCTGACACTCCAATCGCTGAGACCTCAAACCCCTTCTTGGGATAGGCCATGTACCGACTTGCGGTTGGAATGCAACCCATTGGAATTGCGTAAGGAATGAAGCGAACAGCCCGACGAGTCCAGCTAAAACCGGGGCGAAAATAGAACTCTGGACTTCGAATCCATCGGCTTTCGGACCCTCGACTTCGAATGAACTCCCGCAGTTCCTCTCCGTTGTTCCCCCACAAAACGCACACCTGGATCGGCGAGAACCACGGCTGTGACTTTCCTCCAATCACAAGCGGTGCCCATCTCCCTGATGAGTCTTGGGAGAAATCCCCGTCAACACCCAGTTGATATGGCGGAACTTCCCACAACGCACGCACAAACCTTGGGTTATCCAGAGTCGTCAACCCGACACGAATCTGTGCAACAAGCGGCTCGAACGGTTCGAAACTGCACAGTGCTGATGTCAACTCACTCGTCACCCAATAAGCAAACGGAGCGTCCGGTATGATGGAGAAATCAGACGTTCTTCGAACGAATGTTTTGAGAGCAGGAACCCCGGTTGCGATTGCTACGATTTCACGCAGGAGGAACTTCCGTCGCTCAGTGAGGCCCAGCATTCGAAAGAAAGGTATCTCGGTAGTGACGGGCTGACTGCTCAAAATGGAAGCGGCTGACTCAACCATTGCGTCATCCATCACGCCCGCACCAAGATCAACCATCGCAACAACACAAGACCTGGACAGCAGGAATCTGTTGCGCCAAGCCGATGCGCTGCTGATGAAGAAGGGGGTTCTGCTAGTGATAGCTCCCAAGAGGCCGGTAACGTCAAGTTTCTGCAAAAAGCGTTCAGTGAATGCGCAGAGCAAATCATTGGACGAGTTCAGATATGACTGTGTTGCAAATTGTTTGCAATTCTTCGAGAACACCCCAAATGGCGGATTCATCAACACTATGTCGTACCGCTTTTGACAGAGGTCCACGAACGCAAAACCTCGCACGGCATCTTCAGCGAAAAGCTGTCGCTGAAGTTGCTGCCCGTTCTGGGCCTTTTCAGCGTAAGTGCGAAGAGCGTCAATCACTCTCGCTTCGGCCTGCTCAAAGAATTGTCCGTCAGTGATGTCAGACAGGTCGAAGAGCGAGGGCTGCTCCGGCGTCCCGCCAAGACGGTCCATCGCTGCTTGCGTGAACAAAAGCGTTCGGCCCTTTCGATCTACCGCAAGTGTTGTTTCCCGAACCCACTGCATTTTGGCAGCGACCACGGCGTCTCGAATCTCTTCCTCGATCTTGAGTAGCGAACCGGCTTCCCCGGCCAGTTTCATCTTGTCAAAGACAACTTCAACCACTTGGCCCAGAACTTTCGGCTCAAGTTGGCCCACGAACTCCTTGAGCATCTGCTCTTCACCGGGCATCGGCTCCGCACAGACGAAGTTGGACCGGGTGATCTTGGGCCGGTCCTTCTTCAGCCCCATCTCCTGATACGCCCGCTGGCAACGGAGCCAGAGAGCAAACGCCGCAATCTGGCTGGCCCGTAAGTCGATGTCAATTCCGTGTAGGTTGTGTGCGAGGATCAATCGGGGTACGTCCCGCTGCAGGTCTTCCAACTTGTGGTAATTCCTTTGAAGCGCCGGACCGAGATCGGGGTCGGTGTAGGCTTCCTCGTAAATCGTGAGCAGCAGGTCGAAGCAATAAAGCAGGAAGTGGCCGCTACCACAAGCCGGATCGAGAATCCTTAATTCTCTTGGGTCTTTCTTGGAACGATGCACGATGTGGACTGGCAGTCTGAGCAGTTCTTCCTGGGAGAGATTATCGTGTTTATTGGCGGTTTGCTTTGGTAGCTTATCGCCTTCAAGCAGAAAAACCTCGGTTGGGCGACGGACCATGTAGCGGCACTGGTCCTTCAGCTTGGTGTCACCCTTCCGCATTTCGTACCAGATTCGACCCAATGTGTTGTCGGTCAGGAACTCGACCACGTAGCGGGGCGTGAAAAATTGGTTGCGAAAAGCCAGTTCATACGAATTACGAGGAGCGGCGCTTTCCTTGCGGGCCTTATCCCGCAGTTCCTTGGGCGTGAAATACTGATAGACCCAGCCGATTGTCTCGTCCTGCGACCAAATTTTGGGCCACGCCTCCCGCAGTTCGATCTCTTCAGGCTTGATGTCGCCGCTGTTCAGCAGGTCCAACACTTTCAAGCGCCCCCTTCCCCGGATAGACACGATTGGCTGGATCGTTGGGATTGAACAAGACGCCGATTTCGTCGCAGAGCAACCCGCCCAGCCAGTCCAGAAAATGGCAGTAAGCGCCATCCTGATGTCCGGTATTGAACAAACGCTCTTCTTCGGGATGGTCTGCAAGATAGAACTTCACGCCGTTGGAGTTGACGCCTCGGCTTACTGCCTCACGGAATCGTTGCCCGACGACGTAGACTTCCCGTGCCTCCATCATCTTGTAAGCGCAGAGCCGATTAAGATGCGTGAAGGCTATTTCACGCACCAACTTGTCCAGGGCGTCCTTCGGCGTGGACCCACGAGCCTTGATGTGACTCAAGTGGTCAAGAAGTTCCGTTCTGGCTTCTCGTTCCTTGTCATCTTCCAAGTGACCCACGGGTGCGTCGGGGTCAGCATCGACTTCACCGTTCTTCTTCTCGTAAATGCGAAACTTGCCTTCCAGCGAAGAGCGAATGTCTTTTACGAGCAGTGTGCGGCACTGCGTCACGACGTTGCGCAGCTTGTTGCGAATCTCTTGGTCCATGTCACACCACCCCCGGCTGATGAGATGCCGCCGCTTGCAGTCTCAGTTCCTTTAGCCGACCTATAACAAGGTCATCCAGCGTAAGGCAGACGACACGGATGGTCTCGACCGCCTGCTTCGCCCAGGGAAAGCCGATCTCCTGGGTGGGGCCAGCAGGATCTTCCTGCGACCGGTCGGCCCGATGAACAATGTCGTTTCGACGTTTCACGGTGGCGTCGAGCGTCTTCTTGATTTCGTCTTCCGTCCGACCGAGCTTCTGTGCTATGAGGCTCCAGGGATTTTCCAGAGCGAGTAGAACGCCAGTGACGTGGATACCCCGTCTGCCATTGAGGTAGCTGAAGTTTAGACTGCTAATCATTTTGTTGGCAACGAAGAGCGGATCTGGATCAACCAGAATTCGGACGGCTTCATCGAGGTCGAATTTCAACTCTTTGAACTGGTTCTTGAAAGCATCATCATTCCTGGGCACGAAATCTCGTCCTCGCAGCCGGATCACTTCAGGCAGGTTGTCCCGCAACAAAATCGGAAGATACGTCTCCAACGCAGTGCTGGCGGTAACAACCGACTGTCGCAGCAGGTTGCACAAGGCACTTCTCTTGATTGCTGAAGGCGGGACCTCAGCGAGTTCCCGTATCAGTCCCAAGAAGATGCCGTTGGAGATGACCAGCAAGCTCTCATCCTCCTCTGCTTTAACGAGTTCTCGGAGCGAACGGAGCAACGTTTCTTCTGTGTTGAGAGCGTCATGCTCCAACAGGCGGAAGACCTTCAACAACAGGTCCGAAGGCCGGATGTTGTCTTCGAAGATTTGCCGAGGACTGAGCATGGTTCACTCCAGAATGATGACGGTCTCCTCATCGATGCATTTCTGTAACGAAGCCCGCAATTTCTCAATCGTGGCGTCAAGTTCTTGCTGTGAGCGGATCGGCTTGCCGAAGAACTCACCGAGCTTCATGCGCCTCACCGGTCTCGGCTCGACGCTCAGTGACAGTTCTTGCAGCTTCAGCAGGACCGAGGATTTCAGGCCATCAACCGCAACCAAATCCGTCTCCATCTCCGTCAGGCTCGACTTGCCGAGGCTCTTCCCTTCACTGACCTCCTGCCGATCTTCACCCTTGCCGACTCGCACAAGCAATGCCGCCAGCATGGTTTCGGCCATCACGAGCTTCTTCGCATTGTCACCTTCAATTTGTTTTCTGACCGATTCTTCCGATCCGTCGTACACAACTGGACAAACCGGCTCCCATTCGGGTCGTGTCTTGAGTTCATCAATCGCCTTCAGGTAGGCTGTGCGCCGTTTGTCGAACAGGTCGATGTACTCCTGCTTGTAGGCATTGCCGATAGCCGAGGTCTTGGCTTTGATCTCGGCCCAGCATTGCATGAACTGTTCGGACTTGAGGAGCGACTTAAGCTCCTCTACACAGGTCACAACTTCCGGTGTTGCGTGAGAACCAAGCCGTTGCGACACCTGCTCCACGGCGATACTGGCCTTACGAAGTACGTCTAGGGCGTCGGAGTTCAAGGCTTCACGGAGCTTCCGAATCTGCTCTCGGGTCTCGCCGAACTCCTTGCCATTCTCGGTCAGGAGACGAACGCAGTCGTCGGAAGCGGACGCCTGGATTCCCATCAACGTCTGCTGATACTCGGAGAGCATCGAGAGGATCGGAAGGCGGTGAGCTTCAGCAGTCGCCTTCAGCGGGTACAGCTTTTCCAGGTCCTCCGCAGCCACCTTTTTGAAGGCGGTGGCAATAGCTCCTTCCTCAACATCAACCTCTTCTCCCGTCAGGTCTTCCAACTGTTGGACCGCCTGAGTGAGCGTCTTGAGACCGACCGATTGCCGGGGCGAGAACAGCGAGGATCGGAAAGCTGGGTTGCTGGTGAAGGGTGTCCGTGAAGCCGGGTCCTGATAGTTGTGGAAACGGTTGCCCTGATACGTGACCTCGATCTCGCCAGCCCGGAAGAGGGTTGCGAGGATTAGCCGAAGCATGTCACGTTCCCAGCCATACGGAGTGCCGCCAAATCGCTTCTCCAGCGCCTTACCCATTCGACTGTCCTTGTTTCCGTAGCTGTGTTCGCTCTTCAGGTAGTCGAGGACTTCCTTACTGACAGCGGCGTTCGTGTTGACGAGGTTCTTTAGGCCATCCTTGACGACCAACCCGAGGCCGTGATCGCCGACGTAGAAGACGTTCGGCAACGCTTTGAGGTCAGCCGCCTTGAGGATTTGCTCGGCCTCGTCTCCCTTGAGAGGTCGAGATCCCATTAGCAGCTTCGGGTACAGATCAGGAACGATCTGCCCGAAGAGCTTCTTCAAGATTTCGCTGAGGCCCTTGCCCAAGGCCGACGCATCCTTCTGCACCCCACGGAACATGCCCGTGCCCCGTTCCATCGCCTCGGTGAGCTTGTCCCTCAGCCGGGTCTCGTAGCCGTTCTTCGAGTTCTTCTCATCCTGGAGACACGTTGCCTCGTCCGGGCTGATTTTCTGCTGGGCGCTGAGTTGGTTGTACTTGTCAACCATCTTGCGTGAGGCGTGAAGCTGGCCGACCAATTCGTCGATTTCGGGCGTCAGGCAGAAGAGCCAGTAAAGATCGCTCTCGTGGGTCTTCTGCGGGCTTTCGGTGCGAGTCTCGTCGATACGCTTGGTGAGATCGTCGGCGTCATCCGCCACGCACAGGGTCAACAGAAGTTCGCCCTCATCGCCGATGTTCGTGCCTTCGACGCTCATGCCAATGCGGAACCAGCGGTTCTGGTAGCGGTAGGTCTTGAATTCCGGTTCGTCAAAAATCTGTTCGAGGGCGGTACGTACCAGTTCGTTCCTTTCCCGAGGCTTGGGTTCGAGATAGCCCCGGCGCTCGGTTTCCCAATTCTTCTCTTGGGCGGTCTGGAGTTTCCAGCCCTCCTCCGTGTTACGGATGAACTGGGCAGCGTTCAATCGCTTGACTGCCGCCTGGACTTCGTTCAGGGGAGTTGCCTTGCCTACTTCATCTACCAAGACGGCGGCAAGATTGGCCTCGGTGCGTGGGAGGTCACGGATGAACTCTAAAAGACAGATCGCCTTGGCGACCCGCAGTGCCCAACCTTGATCCTCGGCGTCGTTCTTGAATCGTTCGGCAATCTGGTAGATGTCGGTGCGCTTCTCGTTGGAGAGGTTGCCTTCGACCAACTCGAACACCTTGTCGAGCGTAACGAGAACACCAATAGATTTCTTGGCAAAGGCGGTGCGATCCGACACGAGCATTTCATACGCTTGCTTGATGATCGTTCGATTGCTGCCGCCGTAATGACGTGGAGCGCCGGGTTGGAGTCGAATGCCCGACATGATGCCGATGCACAGGTCGATGTAGTGCGGTGGGTAAGGGTAGAAGTGAATGAAGTCGCTCTCGTTGATGTCTGTGCGGCGGGTGGTTCGTTCAAGCCGCAGCGCAGCGTTTAACTGGCCCTGGTTGTCGGCGAAGAGCTTCTTCAGCGGCTTCTCGGCTTCGGCCTTCTTCGCCAAAACACGCTTGGTCGCCACTTCACGGATGTCAGACGGAGCGAGGTCTACACGGTAACGGAAACGATCCTGCAACTTCGCCAGTTCCACTCGCTTGGAGTCGATGGCGGCGACCACTTCATCGAGCTTTTCCTGGGATGTGACTACGATCCAGCAGGGAGCCTTGATCTTGCCTTCCTTGAGCAAGTTCTTGCCAACCTTGCCGAACTCCTCGATGGTTGCACGCAGGTCTTCGATCTTGTCGCCACTTCGAGCGACGTGTTGGCCCACTTCGTCAATGATGAAGACGAGGGCCTTCCCCTTGCGGCGACGATCCCAAAGATCGAAAGTGCGCCTGACGACCTTGCTCACAGAGATTGAAGCGTCACGGTTGCGTTGGGAATGCGCCCAGGAGTCCGCAGAAGGATAGAGCTTCGGATCAAGCTCGTGGAGGATGGCGCTTGCCCTCGACAACTTCTGCGCCCCGGCCCGGACGGTTTCCCAGTCTTTGTTGAGAAGCATCTTGCATGTGGCAATGAACTCGGGTAGCTTGCCTTCGGCCTCTAGTTCGATCTCCAGTTCTGCAATGTCGAAGTCTTCGGCGTAGCCAAGCTCACGCAGGAGAACCGTGTACATCAACTCGGCGATCCGTTGGGTGACCTTCCTTGTGTCGGCCTCCTTAGCTACCTCAAATAGAATGGCCTCAGTTGGCGTCTTGGCGTTGATGAGGTCGAGCAGGTCGCCGATGCGAGTGTCCTTTTTACCAGGATCAAGGAGTTGTTTCTTGAACAAATCGGCGAAACTGTGGCCGATAACCGTGCGGTTTTCTAGGGCATAGCCGAGGTTCTTGGCGAACGAGCTTTTACCGGAACCGAAGAACCCGGATACCCACACGCCGACGCTTTCGTTCGGATCGCTGGGAGCATCGGCAACGGCTTTGAGCAGGTCGTGGTACTGCTCACGAATGCTGTCGGTGGCGACATATTCGGTGATCTCAGCGTACACCGACTGCCCGTCTGCCTGATCGACCTGGATGATCTCTTCGATCTTGCGGGTCAGATCTCGTGTCAGCAGATCACCGACTGTTGCCATTTGAACTGAGGTTGAGTCAGCCATAGATTTTTACTCGATAGTTGCCTAATGCGTCCCGGTCCTTCAGGTCCATAAAGCGCAGCCCGGTGGTGCCTTCGATGGAGCCTGGATAAAAGAGAATCGTCGTGACCTTCGTCTTCCCGTGCATTTTGTCGAGCAGCATCGACATGTGGAAGATCCCTGGCGACATCGCTGCCACTCGGGTCAAGAATACGACCGAGTTGTCTGGGTCGAATGCGGCTAGTCGTTCGGCCAACAGGTCCCACAGCGGAACCCAGACCTTGCTCGACAAATACGTAGTCACCTGTTGCTGGGCCTCGACGAAGCCCCGTTGCTTCTCCAAATCGATGACGGCCTCCAACCCTTCGTCATCATCCTTTTCATGAACTCTCTCCAATGCCGACCACAGCAGGTCCGACATCGGGATGATGTGGACCTCTTTGCCAACGCCCAGGAGACGGGTCTCCAGCAGCTTGATTTCTCGCCGCAGTTCCCACTCGGCAGTCGAGTCGTACCGCATGATCGCAAAGGGCAGATCGTGGTAGACGCTGATCCTCGGCGGCACGGCCTTCAGGTCGCTTTCAAGGAGGGCGATGCTATCTTTGAGCGAGGACATTCGCATACTCCTCAAGGGATTCAGCAGGGAACGTCAACCGAGTGACGCTTCCGGCAACGTGGTACTCCAGCAGGTCACGCTGGTGGGCTTCAAACAGGAATCGCTCGACTCCTTCCCTCGGCAAAAAGAACAGTTTCCAATCTGGCAACTCGATCAGCTTCGCTCCTGATGGCTGGCGCTGTTTCAGATAAAACACGACATACGCAAACGACTCGATAGGAAAGTAGGCGGGAGCGATCTTCTTGTTAACTGCCCCCTGAAGCACACTGAAGTCCCGAAGGGCCGAGAGCAATCCTTGGGCAATTCGGGTGATCGTCGGCTCGGACCAATGGCCGGTCGTCCTTCCCTCATCCACCCACTTTGCCAAGGGCCGCTGGAAATCGAGCACGTTGATGTCCACCAGCCCCCGTGCCTGCATCGGAAGAAGGATTTCGGTGACAGCATCGTGAAGTAACTGGTCTGCACGAGCCGAGTGAAAATAGAATAGCCGTTCGAGGGCCGCAGTCGGAAACTTTCCTCGGACGAGGGTGACGAGCGCTTTCGTGACTGATTCTTCGGTGAGGTAGCGCTGCCGAAAAATCGCCAAGATGTCCTCGACACGGGAACGGGACGCCTTTCCAAAGACGTTATGCCGCCTCACCTGGTTGATGTTGTCGCCTACCGAAGCATTGATATCCCAGTGGGAAAGCAGCGTTTTCGTGTCGCCGATCAAGGCTCCGGCTTTGATGATTTTGGACGAGTACGGAGCCAAGGACCGAATCCGTAGGTCCTTGCCCGGTTGTTCTTGGTCCAGCATGCTCGATTCTCGCAACATCGTCATCATCCGCGGCGTCTGTCTTTGGTTATTAACATTCCCCCTTCGTCTAAACGTGCCCAGGCCGCTTCATGTTTGGGCCGTTTTCTTGCTCGCCACCGCAATTTGCATGGGCAAAGCGTCGGAGGTTCCCGCTCGAAGAGGCGTCGTCTGCCTTGCCAACGGTGCAGCGTCCGGTGGTTGCATCCATTATCCTAAAAACGGCAGTAGGCCGTGCGCCTTGAACGTGGAAGTGGTTATTATGGTTC
>OCTA010004026.1_pt1 | contig 12952 bp, 17 predicted proteins | sample 1538991 | NCBI WGS metagenome assembly OCTA01 (sample SAMEA3539302, study PRJEB22396) | soil metagenome | biome: tundra; feature: field; material: soil | place: USA | collected 2010-05 | depth 0.15 m
CCCCCGCTGCTGGTCTGAACATGAGCCTCGGCGCTCGGCATACCACTCCTTCGAGTCATGACTGCTGTCCCATTGACAGCCGCAGCTTATCGATACACTCTGTCTCTATCAATACGGAGTGTCTTCATATCGACGCCATGTATACGATGTGCTGATGCCGAAGCTGTGGACCGATACCGTCGAGGAGCACCGGCGCGCGGTCCGTGACGCGGTGCTGGCCGCCACCGCGAAGCTGGTTGCTGAACAGGGGCTGACGTCGGTCACGATGTCGGGGATCGCCGCAGAGACCGGTATCGGGCGGGCAACGCTGTACAAATACTTCCCCGACGTCGAAACGATCCTCACCGCCTGGCACGAGCGCCAGGTCGCGAGCCACTTGCAGCACCTCGCTGCAGTCCGGGATCAGGCTGGCAGCGATGATCGTCTCGAAGCTGTCCTGACGGCCTACGCGCTGATGACTCATGAACAGCCTCACGGCAGCGAGATCGCCGCTCTGCTGCACCGGGGCGAGCACATCGACCGGGCACACCAGCATCTCACCGGACTCGTCGAGGACCTCGTGGCTGATGCGGCCAGGTGTGGGCGCGTCCGCGGCGATGTGGCACCGGCTGAGCTCGCCAGCTACTGCCTGCACGCCCTTGCCGCAGCGGCCAGCCTGCCGTCCAAGGCCGCAGTTCACCGCCTGGTCGCGGTGACTCTCGCTGGGCTAGATCCTCCGCCCCGGCGTGCTGATGGGAGCGCGGCCGATAACCCATCCTGAACAAGCTGGCCGTACCGGTCGATGACCGCGTCGGCGGTGTCAAGCGCCAGGTCAGATCCGGCACGGCCCACCACCGGTACCGGTACAGGCCGCCACCTTGAGCTGGACGCTGACCGCCCTCAGTTCCACCCGGACATCCCCCGGTCTCCCCGCGTGACCGTGACCGTCAGGACGGGGCCGGGGCCGGCCGGTGGTCGGCCAGCACGTCATGCGGGTCAGTACCGGGGACCTGAGGGTCGGCGTGGACCAGCGCGCCGGACAGGCGCGGGATCGCGTGCAACAGGGCATGCTCGGCGCTGACGGTGAGCTGATGGGCCTGCACGGCGCTGATGCCGGGCGCGACGACGATCTCGCATCCGGCCCGGATCTGGTGGCCGACCCAGCGCATCCGGACCTGCCCCACATCCAGGACGCCGGAGGTGGCCCGCAGAACGTTGTCGGCCTGATCGACCAGCGCCGGGTCGACCGCATCCATCAGCCGCCGGTAGATCTCCCGGGCGGCCTGACGCAGCACCACCAGGATCGCCACCGTGATGACCAGCCCGATCACCGGGTCGGCCCAGTTCCAGCCCAGGGCTACCCCGCCCGCGCCCAGCAGGACCGCCAGTGACGTGAGCCCATCGGTCCGGGCATGCAGGCCATCGGCGACCAGCGCCGCCGAGCCAATCTTGCGGCCCGTGCGGATCCGGTACCGGGCCGCCATCTCGTTACCCGCGAACCCGGTCAGCGCGGCCAGCGCGACCGCGATCAGATCCGATACGTGATGCGGGTGGATCAGGTGCGTGACCGCCTCATAAGCGGCCAGCGCCGACGACGCCGCGATCGTCAGCACGATCACGATCCCCGCCAGATCCTCGGCCCGGCCGTACCCATAGGTGTAACGGCGGGTCGGCGGGCGGCGCCCCAGCACGAACGCCACCCCCAGCGGCACAGCCGTCAGCGCATCCGCCGCGTTATGCAGCGTGTCACCCAGCAGCGCCACCGACCCCGACAGCCCGGTCACCACCGCCTGGACCAGTGCGGTCAGGCCCAGCACAGCCAGCGTGATCCACAGCGTCCGCATCCCCTCGGCGCTGCCCTCCATCACCGCGTCGACCTGATCGGCCGGTTCGTGCGAATGCGGCCGCAGCACATGACGCAACCGGGTCCCCAGTCCCGGCGCGCCGTGCTCGTGCTCATGGCCATGGCCAGCGCCGTGATCATGGCTGGCGTCATGGCGGCCAGGGTCCGGATGGTTCATAACGCCCAGGTTGCCCCCGAAACCTTATTGCAGCACCTCAACCACAGCGGCCCCGGCGCACCTGCAAGCGGGTCGCTGTTCGGCCCGCACCGGGGGCCCAATGCCCGGGATGCAGCAATCCGGGCCCGTCGCCAGCCGGAACGGGCTGCCGCGGCCGCTTACCCGCCATTACCCCCGCTGGGTCGCTCCCTGTGCCCCGCTCGGACAGCAGAGCCAGGGCTCTCCCCGGTGATGGCATGGGTTCGTGAAGCCGCTGGGTCGCGTTCTCGGTCAGTGCTGCCCGGAGAGGATCTCCCGGACCTCACGGGCCGCGTAATAGACAAGCACGTACCCGGCGGCCGGGTCGGCCCACCACCAGCCCAGCCCGGCATTCAGCACCAGGCCCAGCAGCACAGCGCCCGCGAGAATCCCGTCGATCATCGTGACCCGGCCCTCGGTCCGCAGCACCGGATTATCCAGCGCCCGGCCTGTCCGGGCCTTTCCCGACGCCAGCGCGAACATCACCGCGGCGGTCACCGCCGTCCAGGCAATCCCGGGCACGGAGTGTCCCGGGTGATACCCGGCCGCCAGCACCACCGTGGACTGCACCAGCAGGTAGACAGCCAGGGCCGCGAACGCCAAGCCGATCAGCCGCAGGCCCCGGCGCTGGCGCTCAGCACCGGTCCCGGACAGCTCCCAGACCACCACCGTGGACGCGCCGATCTCGATCAGGGAATCCAGGCCGAACCCAGCCAGGGCCACTGACCGGGCCCTGGCAGCCGCGATCGCCAGCACGACAATCCCGGCCACGTTCCAGCCCAGCGTCACATACTCCAGGGCAAGCCCCCGCCGCAGCAGAACGCCCCGCGCCGAACCGCCCGCAGAAGTCATCAGCGCAGTCTGGCAGGCCACCGTGAACAGAGGGTGGAGAGAACATGAGAGCCTGAGCCGGCGCTGAAGCTGCTGCCTTCATCCCTCTCCCCGGCCGCCCGCCGCGCACTCCGCCGGGGTATCGTGCAGGACGGTATGGTGGCACATATGAGCGATCGTTCCGATGTCGTGGCGAGCCTGGATGCGTGCACGGTCCGGATGGTGGACCGGGAGCGGGTCGCCGCCGTGCAGGACGCGATGCCCTCGGATGAGGACGTGGAGCAGGCCGCGGACGTCTTCGCGCTGCTAGGTGACCCGAACCGGCTGCGGCTGCTGGTGGCGCTGCTGGCGGGCGGCGAGATGTGCGTGTGCGACCTGGCCGCCGTCACCGGGATGAGCGAGTCGGCGGCCAGCCACGCGGTGCGGTGGCTGCGGGCGCACCGCATCGTGTCCTCACCCCGCCGCCAGGGCCGGATGATGTACTACCGCCTGGAAGACGCGCACGTGCGAATGCTCCTGGACCTCGCCCTGACCCACACCCAGCACACGCAGGCGCTGCATCCCGAGCGGGAGGAGAGATGACCGGCTGCGACGACGAGCATCCGGAGTCGGCGCCGCACCACCATGACCAGCCCGGCCATCCCGGCGGGACGGGCGAGCACGGCCACGGCCATGGCGTCACCGCCAGTTCCGACAGCCGCTACATCACCATCGCGCTCGCGCTCATCGCCGGTTTCCTGGTCTTCGAGGTCGTCATGGCCTTCATCGGTCATTCCCTGGCGCTGCTGGCCGATGCCGGTCACATGCTGACCGACGCCGGCGCGCTGGGCGCGAGCCTGATGGCGATCGGCCTCGCCCGGCGGCCCGCGTCCGGGGTGTGGACCTTCGGGTTCAAGCGCGCCGAGGTGCTGTCGGCTCAGGCCAACGGCATCACGCTGCTGGTCATCAGCGCCCTGATCGCCTTCGAGGCAATCAGTCGCCTGATCCATCCCCGGCCGGTTACCGGCGGCATCGTCGTGACCGTCGCGGCCGTCGGCGTGGCCGTGAACGTGGCCGCCACCTGGGTCATAGCCAAGGCCAACCGCGACTCGGTCAACGTCAGGGGCGCGTTCGCGCACATCGTCACCGACCTGTACGGCTTCATCGGCACGCTGGCCGCCGGGATCGTGATCATCATCACCGGCTTTGAACGGGCCGACGCGATCGCCTCCCTGATCGTGGTCGCGCTCATGCTGCACGCCGCGTGGGGCCTGCTGCGCGAGACCGGCCGGATCCTGCTGGAGGCGGCACCCGAAGGGTATGCACCCGGCGAGATCATCACGGCGATCACCCGGCAGCCAGGTGTCGCCTCCGTCCATGACGTGCACGTCTGGCTGATCACCAGCGGCTTCCCGGCCCTGTCCGCGCATGTCCTGGTCAGACCCCCGGCCGACTGTCACCAGGTCCGCCGTGAGCTGGAGCAGCTCCTGTGCGAGCGGTTCGCCCTCGACCACACCACCTTGCAGGTCGATCACGCCCCGGACGACCTGCTGACCGCAGGCGGCGGCACGAGGTGACAGATACCGCGAGCGCGGCTGGCGCTGAGCCGGCGACCCGCCTGCACCGGCGAGCTATCCGGCTGGAGCAGTTCTCGGCGGGGTGGATGCTGATCGAGGCGGGCGTGGCCGTCACCGCAGGCATCGTCGCTGGTTCGCTGGCCCTGACCAGCTTCGGCTTCGACTCGGTCATCGAGCTGGTCTCCGCCACCCTGGTACTGGGCCGCCTGCGCGCCGAGCTGAGCGGCGGCCGGGCCAGTGAGCAGGCCGAGCGCCGGGTGCTGAGGATCATCGCCGTCACGTTCTTCGTCCTGGCCGCGTATGTGATCGTCGCCTCCGTCATTGAGCTGGCCGCCCGCGCGCATCCCGAGCGGTCACCCGCCGGCATCGGCCTTACCATCAGCTCGCTGCTGGTCATGCCACTCCTGGGGTGGCGTAAGCGGAGCGCCGGCACAGCGCTGCGCAACCAGCTCGTCCTGGCCGACGCCGCCGAGACCGTCCTCTGCGCCACGCTGGCCGCCACGACCCTGGCCGGGCTCGTCCTGTTCGCCGCCTTCGGCTGGTGGTGGGCCGATCCGGTCGCTGCCCTGGCCGTCGCCTGGTTCGCGGTACGCGAGGGCCGCGAAGCCTGGCACGGCGAGCTGGCCTGCGACGACTGACACCGGCCATGTGCGGGGCGGTCACGGCGCGGCTCCGCCGTCCCGCTGGCCCGTGCGCTGTCCCACCCGTGGCAGTTCGCCGTGCTGGCCGGTGCGCTTATTCTGCTTTTCCTGCTGCGCCGTGGTGTCGTCCTTACCTTGCTGTGCGCGCCCGCCACCGGAGTGATCATCGCCCTGACCGCCGGCGTGGCCCTGCGGGTATGTCAAACGACTTACAGTCCCCGGAGGTCGCAGGCTTCCGCGGCTATCTGCGTCGGGTGCGGCTAGTTTCCCGGGAGACCAGGCGACCGGGAGGAAGTCCCGGTCGCCCGCGTAGTCCAGGCCGCCGGGGTCGGTGCCCTGAAGTCAGGTAGTCGAGGGACTCGGAACTCCATACCGCGCTTCGCCTCACTGGACGCGACGGCCAGCCCTGCCCCTGGCGATGGCCGGACACCCGACCGCGAGGCAGGCTCCTTGGCTTGGTCCTACGCCGGGTGCTGTGGCTGCTGGGCCTCGACGCGCCGCTTCAGGGCTTCGACGTTGGCGGGCATTTCCTTTTGTGCTTGGCGGCGGACGATGAGCGGGACGAGCAGTTTGCCGATGCCGTGACCGTCGAAGTCGACCGCGACCGTCAGCCGGGAACTGGTGCCGGTCAGGGGTTCCACGGTGACGTCGACGGTGGCGCGGATGGGTCCGTCGATGCCCTGCACGCCCCATGTCCTGGGTGCGTCGATGTGGGTCAGCTCGGAGGTGACGGCCCGGCTGGCTCCGCCGATGCGCCGGGTGGTCACGCACCTCGTGCCCACCTGCGCGGGGCCGGGCGGGTCCAGGTGACCCTCGATGAGGCCCTGCTGCCATTCGCGGAAACGTGCGGGGTCGGTGGCGTAGGCGAACACCTCGGCTGCGGGCCGGTCCACCACAGCGCTGGCGATGATCGGTGCCATGTCAGCGGCCCTCGAGCAGGGCGGCGTACCGGGCCAGGTAGAGCGGCCATCCCTGGTCGCCGTCGACGCCGTCGCTGACCGACTGCCAGCCGGGACCGTGCCGGTCGAGGTGGCGGTGCTCCAGTTCGACCCGGGTGCGGTCCGGTCCCTCGGCCACGAACCGGACCTCGACCTCGCTGGTCAGCTCCGGGTCGGTCTCGACCTGCCATTGCGGGCCGATGTCCCAGCTGAATACCACGCGGGCGGGGGGTTCGTAGACCAGGATCCGCGCCCACCGGCATTCGCTGCCGTCGATGGCGCGGTCGTAGATGTGGCCGCCGACATAAGGCTCGAAAACTGTCTCGGCGATCGCGGCCGCGAGCAGGTTGTGCTCGGGCGGCTTGAAGTCGCCGAACCGTTCGGTGAACGCCGTGAAGGCCTGCTCGGCCGGCGCATTGACCACCACCTGCTGGCGGACCACGGGGACCTCGGTTCGGGTCATGGACTCTCCTCCGTCGCTTGTTCGGCAGCATCCACGTAGCTGGCCAGCGCCCGCTGCCAGAAGGTGTCGAGCTGATCGCGCAACGCGGCCACGGCCGTCGGATTGAGCCGGTAGACACGTCTGGTGCCGACCGCGCGCTCACTGACCAGGCCGGCGTCCTTAAGGACCTTGAGGTGCTGGGAGACCGCTGACCGGCTGACCGGCAGCTCCGCGGCCAGTTGTCCCACCGCCCGCGGTCCGTCGGCCAGGCGGCTGACGATGGCGCGCCGGGTGCCGTCCGCCAGCGCGCCCCAGCCGTCACCTACTCGGTCAGGATCCACTAACGGTTAGCATTCCCTAACGGAACAGCTGACGTCAAGGCCCTGCACCTCTGCATCTGGCCAGTCACGCGTCCTGAGCCGGGCTCGTACAGCAGGCACCCGACCGGGCCAGGACCGCCTCCAGGATGACGATCAAGTCCCGGGCGCCCGGGAAATTGGCGCGCCCTGATCTGCGGGCCGGCGTGGCCGGTGCGTGCGTATCTCGCGGCCTCAGCTCTGGCTGGTGAGTGTGGCGGTGACCCAGGTGAAGGGCTGGATGGTTCCGTCCGGCGTGGTGTGCTGCTCGCTCGTTGTGCCGGTGGTGCTGAAGCCGGGGCCGAGCGCCCTGGCCAGGCCGGTGGGAGAGTAGCGGGCGACGGGCAGTCCGGAGCAGTGGGTGGGGCCGTCCAGGGCGAAGGTGGCGAGGATGACGGTGCCGCCCGGCTGGAGGGCGGTGCGCAGGGTGGCCAGGTAGGCGGTGCGGCTGGCGGGTTCGGTCAGGAAGTGGAAGACGGCCCGGTCGTGCCAGAGGCCGTAGCGGCGGTCCGGCTGCCAGGTGAGCAGGTCTGCGTGGATCCAGCGGATGCGGCTCGCCGCTGGGTGCCCGGCCAGCCGCTGGCAGGCGGCCAGCAGCGCTGCTGCGGAGATGTCGACGGCGGTGAGGTCGGTGAATCCGGCTGCGGCCAGCTGCCCGGTCAGTGAGCCGGCGCCGGCGCCGGCGTCGATGATGGGAGTGTGCGGGGTGGCGTGGGCGCAGATGAGGTCCACCGATGTCTGCGGTTCGGCCTGGAACCAGCTCACGCCACTGGCGCCTCGCCGCTGGTAGACCGCGTCCCAGTACGGGCCGGCTGGCCGTGTCCCAGACGAGGCCGGCTCCGGCTGACCGGCCGGCCGCGTGCTGGGCATTGGGCCTCCCCCGGGCGCATCGGGGCCCGGCAGATCCGGGCCACGGAAGCACATTATGATATTCCGGTGATGATTGGAATATGGCGATGACGGATCGGGTGGCGAAGACTCTGCTGTACGAGCAGTTCGCCCGGGTGGGCAAGGCGCTGGCCAGCCCCGTCCGGCTGGAACTGCTGGACCTGCTGGCCCAGGGCGAGCGCGGCGTCGAGGACCTCGCTGGTGCCGCCGGGCTGCGGCTGAGCAATGCCTCGGCCCAGCTGCAAGTGCTCGCCTCGGCGGGCCTGGCCACCTGCCGCCGGTCCGGGCGCCGTGTCTACTACCGCCTGGCCGGTGATGCGGCCGGCCTGCTGGCCGCGCACGTCCAGCAGTTCGCGTGCGAGCGGCTGGCCGAGGCCGAGCGGGCGGCCCGCGGCTACCTCGGTGACGTGGCCGCACTGGAGCCGGTCAGCCGGGAAGAGCTGGCCCGCCGCATCCAGGCCGGCGACGTTCTCGTTCTGGACGTGCGACCGGCTCCAGACCGGCCGCCGAATACGCCGCCGGGCACATCACCGGCGCCGTGGGCATCCCGCACGATGAGCTTTCCGCCCGCCTGAGCGAACTGCCGGGCGGCATCGAGATCGTCGCCTACTGCCGCGGCCGGTACTGCGTGATGGCGCCGGAAGCCGTGCGTATCCTCCGCCACCACGGCTACGCCGCCCGGCTGCTGCAGGACGGCCTGCCCGAATGGCGGCGGGCCGGCCTGCCGGTCACCACCAGGGCGGCCGCCTTACCGGCCAGCGGCGCAGTGGGATAGTCCAGGCATGCGGCTGTACCTGTCATCGTTCCGGCTCGGCGTCACCCCGAGCTTCTGGCCAAGCTCGCCGGTGAGGGAGCTCGCGTTGCCGTTATCGCTAACGCGATGGATTTCGCGGCGGAAGACGTCCGCCGCGAAGCCGTTGACCGTGAGCTACGGGCGATGTCCGGGCTCGGCTTCTGGCCATACGGCCTCAGGGCGCTGAGGGGGCCGGGGCGCTGGCGCGGAGCGGGATGGTGAGCACGAAGGTGGCGCCGCGGCCCGGCCCGGCCGACGATGCGGTGACCTCGCCGCCGTGCGCGCGGGCGATGTTGCGGGCAATGGTCAGTCCGATACCCGAGCCGCTGGAGCGGCGCGGCTGCCCGGGTGCGCGGTAGAACCGCTCGAACACTCGTTCAAGATCCTCGGCTGCGAGGCCCGCACCCGTGTCGCTGACCGCCACCTGTGCCCGCTGCCCCGCCGTCCGGGCATCAACGGTCACGGTGCCTGCCGCGGGCGTCGCGGCGAGCGCGTTGCCGATGATGTTGGTAAGGATCTGGGTGATCCGGTCGGGGTCGGCTCGCACGGGCAGCGGGCCTGGCGCGTGGACGGTCAGGGTGACGTGGCCGTCGCTGAACTGCGGTGCCAGCCGCCCGGCGGCCCGCCGGGTGAGGTCAGCGAGGTCGGTGTCGGCGGTATGCAGGTCCAGCCGCTGCTCCTCGGCCCGTGACAGCGCCGACAGGTCGTCGGCGAGCCGGCGCAGCCGCCGTAGTTCGTCGCTGGCCGCACCGAGGATTTCCGGCTCTGGGGCGAAGACCCCGTCGATGAGGCCTTCCATGTACCCCTCAAGCGCGGTCAGCGGGGTGCGCATCTCGTGCGCGACCTCCCCCAGCAGCCTCGTGCGGCGGGTTTCCGTGCTGGCCAGTTCGGTGGCGAGGGTGTTCACGTCGCCGGCGAGCGCAGCCAGTTCCGGCACGTTGGGCACCGGCACGCTGGCCTGGTAGCGGCCGGCCGCGATCCGGCGGGTCGCCGCCCGGACCGCGTTGAGTGGCCGCAGCAGCCGGCTGGTGACGAACGCGGCCGCCAGCCCTGCCGCGGCCGCGCTGGCGAGCACACCGACCAGCAGCGCGGTGGTCAGCGCGGAAAGGAACGCCGACTGCACGCTCCCGGCGGTCCCGCTCTGCCCACCCGAGCCCATGCCCATGTGGTCGCCGCCGAGCATGTTCATCTGATGATCAAACAAGGTGGGGGCGAGCAGCCGCACCGTCACATACGCCACCGCCGCGCCGATGACGATCACCACCGCGTAAGAAATGAACAGCCGCCACGGCAGGCGCATCCTCATACCGGCCGCCCCACGAACTTGTAGCCAACCCCGCGGACGGTGGCGATCAGCCGCGGGTTCGCCGCATCATCGCCCAGCCGGGCGCGCAAACCGCGGATGTGCACGTCCACCACCCGCTCATCACCGAAGAAGTCATAGCCCCATACCCGCTCCAGTAGCTGGCGGCGGGAGAACACCCGCCCGGGCGCGCCGGTGAGCGCGGCAAGGACATCGAACTCCAGCGCGGAGAGAGTCACCGAGGTGCCGTCCACCCGCACCTCACGGGCACCAGGGTCCACGGTCAGGCCCCCGAAGCTGAGCACGGCCGCGCCCGTGTCCCGCACGCCCCGGTCCCGCCGCAGCACCGCCTTGACCCGGGCGGCGACCTCCCGCGGGCTGAACGGCTTGGTCACATAGTCGTCCGCGCCGACGCCCAGGCCGACCAGCTTGTCGACCTCCTCAGCCCGGGCGGTCACCACGATGACGTACACGTCGCTGAAGGTCCGTACCTGCCGCAGCGCCTCGAGCCCGTCGATGCCGGGCAGCATCACATCAAGCAGCACCAGATCGGGCGCGTCCTGGCGGACCTGGCGCACCGCTTCCTCCCCGTCGGCGGCCTCCGACACCGCGAACCCGTCCGCTTCCAGGTATCCGCGCAGCACGTCGCGGATATGCGGTTCGTCGTCCACGACCAGCACCCGGCGCACGGCTCACCCCAGCCCCACGCTACGGCCTGGGCCCGCCGCCCCACCCGGCCCAGGAACGAGCCACCACAGAATCGCGTAGCCGCCCGCCACCGGCACGTCCTTGATCCTCAACCTAACCTCCCGTGAAAGCCGCCCCGGGCCACCGTTCATCTTCACCATGCGGCCCGCGGATGAGGCCTCCGGCACGCCGGCCGTGAAGCTTGCCTGAAGGCCGCCTGGAAAGCCTGGGCCCCCCTTCATACAAGCTTCACGCCAGCGCCGGTCGTTGCCTCACATCAGCGCGTAATCCTCAAAGCGTAGGAGCAAAACACAGGGACACAGGTCAAGGAGCTGAAACAGATGAAGCTGAACCGAAAGCGCGTGGCGACCGGGCTTGTGGCCACTGGGCTCGCGGCCGCCGCGCTGGCCGGCGGCGGCGTGGCCCTCGCCTCAACCGGCGCGGCGCCAGCGCCCTCCACATCGACGCCGGCAAGCCCGTCATATGGGCCTGGCAGCGGGCACTTCGGCGGGATGGACGGCATGGGTGGCATGTGGTCCGGCCAGCAGCCGGTCATGACGGCCGCAGCGGACTACCTCGGCCTGAGCCTGACCCAGCTCCGCACGCAACTGCAGTCGGGCAACTCGCTCGCCGATATCGCCACAGCACAAGGCAAGACCGTGCCCGGCCTCAAGAACGCACTACTCGCCGCCATGACCAGCCACATCAGCGCAAACACCGCGCTGACCGCGCAGCAGCGGGCGGCAATGATCAGCCAGGCGAAAGACCACCTCGACACGATGATCAACATGGACATGCCGCATTCGCCCGGCACGGGCATGGGCTCGCACATTGGGGTGGACTCGCCGATGGGCGGGATGTGGCGATAGACCCACCCGCGCTGTGCGCGTGCCCGGCACGCGCACAGCGCCAGCACCCAGCTCCAGACAGGGCATTTGCCGGCCTGGCCGGCGGACAACGGAGATAACGATGATGGACTGGTACGGCCACGGAATCGGCGGCTGGGGATACGGGCTCACCGCACTCATCATGATCTTGTTCTGGGCGGCGGTGATCTACGGCATCGTGGCACTGGTCCGCTACGCCCGCCCGAATGGCGCACAGGGCCCTCAACCAATCCAGCCGCCCGCGCCCGAGCGACTGCTCGCCGAGCGGTTCGCCCGCGGCGAGATCGGCGAGGACGAATACCACCAACGCCTCACAAGCCTGCGAGCCGCAGGCCCCGCAGGTACCCAGCGACGGGCCTGACGCTGAAGACCATGCCGCCGACTGCCGCACCCACTCGCCGCCGATGAGCAAGGAGTCGTAGCTGATCAGCATGGGAGACCTCTTTCCTGGCGCCGTCCCCTGGCACGAGACCGTGACTTGTAGCCTCAATGCGACTACCAAGTGCTCTGCTGGGGTTACTGTCTCCCCGGGTGACGCAACTGGCCGCAGAGAGGCAGACGCGCCCAGCGTCTTACCGCGGAGCGGTCAGGCGGTGAGCCCGGCCCGGTCGAACCGGGCGATGAGGCTGGGCTTGCGCAGGTGCTCCCCGCGCAGGGCCGCGAAGCGCCTTTCGAACTCACCGGCCTGACCGTCGCTCCGCGCGAGTTCCCGCAAGTCCGCCAGCAAGGTGACGGCCTCGTCGTACCGCGCGGGCACCTTGGTGCCGATCAGCTTCCCGGCCTCGGCCCAGGCGGCCTCCGGGTCCTTGGCCAGTTTGTCCAGGCGCCTTTGCCGCGCTGCTTCGCGCTGCTGTTCCCGCAGAGCCTCACGGGCAGCGGCCTGGGCCTCAGCCTGCCGGCGGCGCTCCATGCGGAGCTCCGCAGCCGCGTCCAGCAGATCGGCCACCGTCCGCCCGGGACGGGCGACCCGCCCCTCATCCGGATCTCCCCGCAAGCCGCGCAGCAGCTCCATCTTGGCCCGTGCCGCCTGATCCCGCCCGACCAGCATGAGGAGCCTGTCCTTTTCCCCGCCGGGCAGCCCGCCGATGTGGGCGGCCAGCGCGCCCGGATCCTCCTTCGCCTCCGGCAGCTCCGGGCTGGCCTGCGCCGCCACCGCGAGCAGATCAGGATCGACGCGGAGGAAATCGGCCAGAGCGCGCTGCGGGGCCGGTCAGCGACCCGAGCCCGCACCGGCGGCTCCCGCTCGTCCTCGTCATCTTCGCCGAAAGCGTCCTCGTCCCATTCCCACCCTCCGTAGGCCGACAGCCATGCCAGATACAGCGCCCGAAGGTCACCGGCGGCGAGCTCGGAGCGGACGCCGACGATAGCCGAAAGCGAATCCTCGGCGCCCTCCACCCACTCCCCCGAATCGTCCTCGCTGATCAAGTCGGGAATCACCGACTCAGGTGTGGCCGTAACGCCCACATGGCCGTCCACGCCGTACTGCTCGGCGATCTTCGGGCTGAGCAGGGTGCGTGGCAGCCGGAGCATGATCTGGTGAGTGCCCCAGTTCGCCAGATACAGATGCGCGTCGTAGTACCGCCGCATCATCACGCGTGGATCACCCCTGAAG
>OCTA010004027.1_pt1 | contig 12952 bp, 11 predicted proteins | sample 1538991 | NCBI WGS metagenome assembly OCTA01 (sample SAMEA3539302, study PRJEB22396) | soil metagenome | biome: tundra; feature: field; material: soil | place: USA | collected 2010-05 | depth 0.15 m
AGCTGTCGAAACCGTGGTGGGACGCGCCAGGTTACGACTACAAGATCCCCGGCTCACTCTCGCCAGACCAGGTCAAGCGGTGGATTCCCAAAGACGTTCTAATGTTCAACTGGCTCTGGAACTACACCGACGATCCAAAATTCGCGCCCGTCACCAACGAAGAGCGTCTCAGCGACTGGGGATTCGAACAGATTTACGGCAACTTCAGCGCGCGGATCCCCGACTTCAACAAGCGGATGCAACGGTCAAAGATCATCGGCGGCGCCCCTTCGGCCTGGTTTGCCGTCACGGAGTTCAACTTCGGGGAGGACCTCTTGGCAGACTCTACAGGCTGCGCAGAGCTGCTCTGGTCTGGCCGGGAGCGCACGACGGCGGGACGATCACAGATGCTCAATGCGCTCATGCCGGATATCCGGCGGAACCTGAGCGGCTCTCAAGAGCCGAGCGCGACGGAATCCGTAGTACCCGTAGACATTGCCCAGTATTTCAACTCTGATGTCCCCGGCATCCAAGCATCATCATGGAAGGCGGGGAGGGCGAGCCGTGGCCATCTGACCTTCGAACTTGCGAATCCCGCTGTTAGCGGCAAGTTCGCGCTTGTCGTGGGTAGCCAAGGCGCTGACACCAATCCTTATCCTTTGCGCTCGGGTTCAATCCCAATCGGACAGGACGCAACGAGTATTATATTCTTGCATGCTCTCGCCAAGCCCGCGGGATACATTACCGGTGATAACAACACCTTCGACCACCCAGATTCAGCCGATCTGATGGGCTGGTATGAGATCGAGTACGAGGACGGACTCATCACGACCATCCCACTTCGGTATCGGTGGAACATTCTGGATCTAAAGAACGAGGCGGGGGCTGTCGCCTATCAGGCTGATGTGGTGGATCAGGGTGACGGAGCGAAATTCTATGCCTTCGAGTGGACAAACCCACGACTCGGGAAAGTAATCAGAGAGATCCGGCTGAACGGATCGCGAGGCTTTAAAAACTACAAAGGAGAAACGATCGCCAGTAACTCTATAGTCCTGGCCGCTGTCAGCATCGTTCCGAAACGGGAGAAGCCGAAGCGACTGGACCCGCCGATTCCAAAATAGCGCGATCGGGTTGTGCGCGAGTGCGTGCCACCAGCGACGCCTTTATTACTGCTGGTTTGAACGCAATGAAGACGCTCTGGAGGTCAACACCCAATGGGTGAGAAACAAAACGGACCCTTTCAGCTCTCTTTCAACGCCTCGTTGAAGGTCAATTTCCAGGGATCACGAGTCACCTCTGACAGTGGACTCATTCTGGTGCGTGAACTGGATGAACGGCCGGGCTTCGGCGAACCGATCACCCAGCACCTGAGCGATTTACGGCTCGGGAAGAACACCCAACTTCCACTTGCCGATCTGTTCCGCCAGTCCGTCTACAGCCGCATCGCGGGCTATGAGGATGTCAATGATGCCGAGCGGCTCTCGCATGATCCGACGTTCCGGCTGATCGGTTCCGCGAAGATTTGGGATCGTCGGGCGGCGCTGACCTCCCGCTTGCAGAGCTTTGAGACCGAAATGCTGGCCGAAGAGGAGAACTTCGGCAGTTTGGCCCGCATCAACCGCGAACTCATCAGCAAGGCGGAAGCCCTCGATTCGCCGCAGCGGGTCGTGCTGGACATGGACAGCACGGAGATTCCGGTCTACGGCCAGCAGGAGCAGAGCGTTTACAACGGTCACTTCGAGTCCACCTGCTATCACCCGCTGCTGCTGTTCAATCGGGAAGGCGACTGCCTGGCGGCAAAGCTGCGGCCCGGCAACGTGCACAGCGCCGATGACTGGGAGGACATGCTATTGCCGGAGATCGAGCGGCAGCAGAAGCTGGCAAGGATGTCGTGTTCCGGGCCGACGCGGTCTTTGCCAAGCCGGAGATCTATGAAGCCCTGGAGGCGCGCGGCGTGAAGTATGCCATCCGCATCCCGGCCAATGAGAACCTGGAGAGGGACATCGCGGAATTGCTGACCCGTCCGGTGGGACGCCCAAGCCAAAAGCCGGTGGTCTGGTACAAGGGTTTTCTCTACCAGGCGGCGAGTTGGAAGACAGCGCGGCGCGTGGCAGCCAAGGTCGAGTTCCACTTTGGAGAGTTGTTCCCTCGTGTAGGATTTATCGTGACCAACCTGGAGACGGTTAACCGTGCGGTGGTGCGGTTCTACAACAGGCTGGGGACTGCAGAGCAGTGGATCAGAGAAGGCATGCAGGCAGTGAAGATGATGCGGCTGAGCTGCCACGGGTTCCGGTCTAACTAGGTGCGGCTATGGTTGAGCGTGATCGCCTACAACCTGGGAAACCTGTGGCGCCGGCTGGTGCTGCCCAGGAAGATCGACAAGTGGTCGGTGACAAGTTTACAGCAACGGTTGGTGAAGACCGGCGGCCGCCTGATCAAGCATGCGCGGTACTACTCGCTGCTGCTGGCGGAGAGCCATCTAACGCGGCGGCTATTCGGGGCGATGGTGCGAAGGATTGCGGCCCTGCCGGTGCCCATCGGATAGGCCGCGGCAAGGAAACAAACCGAGCGAGGGAGGGAGGAGACGGATAGGTGTATGAGAAATCGATTAAAATGAGGCACTTCCAGGCTGTTGCGCACCTGGAGGAGCCAGGGGTGGCCCCTTCCTGGGCTGCTGGAGTGGCTCGGGATGGCAAAGATGAGACAAACAGCTCCGATGGAACCGGTTGGGTGTACAATGGCTCCTCGCCAGGAAGCCCAAAAAGTAAATCCTGGTTCAATGCGCTCACGGTGGAAGGCGAGCGGAAGGTGGGACAGCTCACGTCCATCGGGCATTGGGTCTGGCCATACAGCCTGGACAACATGCTGAATCTTGAGAAGCCCTATGCTCCGCTGAGCGGCAGCCGCGATACATACCCGTCCGAAAACTCCGCGGTGATCAGTGTGGTATGGCAGATTCCGGTGGGCCAGGGCCGCAGCTACCTCCCGCACGCGCCGGCCGCGCTGAGTTACATTCTCGGCGGGTGGAACCTCTATTGGATCTCCACTGAAGAAAGCGGACACTTCTTCTCGCCCAGCTATTCGGGTTCGGACGCGTCGCACACGAACACGTCCGGCGGATTGCCGAACCGGATCTGCGATGGCAATCTCCCCTCCAGCCAGCGGAGCATCACGCACTGGTTCAATGCCGCCTGCTTCACCACTCCCACGCCGGAAACTTTCGGCAATTCCGGAGTCGACATTCTGGTTAGGCCGGGAAATATGGTTCAGGATGTGTCGCTCTCGAAATCGGTCAAGCTGACCGAGCGATTCCGGTTCACGTTCACGGCGGCTTACTCGAACCTCTTCAACCATCCCAATTTCCCGACGCCGGCCTCCAACATTTCGTCATCCGGCAGCGTGGGAGTGATCAGCTCCGAATTCGGGACTGCATACAGCCGTATCGGCGAGTTGCGAGGAAGGATCGACTTCTAGTGAAGTTTACTCGTAGAGATCTGTTGATCCAAGCAGGTGGGGCCACGCTGGCAGCACCCGCTTTGCGCGCTGCCGGGACCGAGCCATACAAGCTCGGCTGCCAGACGCTACCCTACCAGAATCTCCCGTTCGAGAGGGCGATCGAAGGAATCCAGCGAGCCGGATACAAGTATGTGATGCTCGGCTCGACGCATGAGAAGAAGCCCGTGTTTGCGCCGTCGCTCCCGAAGGATGCGCGCGCCGGGCTTCGCTCGCAACTGGGCGACGCGGGGCTGGAGCCGTTCATGAGCTTTCTTGGCCTCACCGTCGACGTGACGAAACCCGAAGGCGTTAAATCCTGGCTCGATGAGCTGGATCTGTGCGCGGAGTTCGGCATCCACATGACGGTAGCGATGGGGCCGGGATACTACGTCCGATTCCCGGCCCAGCCCAAGTGCGCCAGCGAATGGGAGAGGGACGTTAACGAATACTACGCGGCGATTCAGCCGGCCATCCGTCACGCCGAAAACGTCGGCGTGACCATCACGGTGAAGCCGCACGCCGGCATCGCGGCGACCGCCAAGGCGGCGCTCGAAGTGATGAGGCGCGTGGTTTCCGAGCGCTTCAAAATCTGCTGGGATGCGGGCAACGTCTCCTATTACGAAGGGATTCATCCCGACCCGGATCTGCCCGATCTCGCGCCGTACGTCAAGGCTGTCTGCATTAAGGATCATCTGGGCCTGCGCGGGCAGAACAACTTCCCCGTCCCCGGCAGTGGGCAGATCAATCATGAGCAGATGTTCCGTATCCTGTTCCGGGCAGGATTCAACGGCCCCATGGCGGTGGAGCGGATCGACGGCACCGACCGCCAGGCGGACATGCCGGCCGACCTGATCGACCAACGCATCGCGGCGGCTCGCAACTACCTTGTCCCGGTGCTCGACAAAGTTACCCGAGGCTGAATATGAACAAACTGAACCGGAGACATTTTATGGTGGGCGCTTCACTCACCGCGCTTCAATCGGGCCGCGTGATGGGAGCGAACGATCGCATCGGCGTGGCCGTTATCGGCTGCGGAGGGCGCGGGCTGCTGGGTGAGGTGTTGCAATTCTCGAAAGAGAGCAATGTGGAAGTCGTCGCGCTTTGCGATACCTGGAAGCAGCACCGGGAAACCGCCTCCGACAAGGTCAAAAAGAGCGGTGCCGCGGAGCCGAAGCTTTTCGTCCACTACCAGGAAGTGCTCGCTTCTCCGGGCGTGGACGCTGTGCTGATCTCCACTCCGGATCACCAGCACTGCACGCAGCTCTCCGCGGCGGTCAAAGCGAAGAAAGACGTGTACGTCGAAAAGCCTCTCGCCATGGACATGAAAGAGCTGCTTTCCGCCGTCGATACGGTGAAGAGGAGCGATCGCATCGTGCAATGCGGGACGCAGGTTCGGAGCTGGGCGCCTTCGGCCGCGGGCCGCGCCTTCGTAAGCTCCGGCGGCCTTGGAAAGCTGTTCAAGATCGAGCAATCGCGCAACGGCTTGCATCCCTATTGGGACGGCGAAGCGGCTCGTAAAGTCGCCGAAGCCGACGTCGACTGGAAAGCCTTCCTTATGAACCGGAGGTACAGGCCCTGGAATGCCGATCAATACGCCGGCTGGATGGGTTACCGCGAGTTTTCACGCGGGCCGCACACGCAATTCATGGCGCATTTCATCGACCTGATTCACTTCGTCACCGGCGCAAGTTATCCAGACCGGGTCATCGCCATGGGTGGCACGTTCCGCTGGAAAGACGCTCGCACCGCGCCCGATTCGATCGAAGTGGTCCTCGAGTACAAGGAGGGCTTTCTGGTGCGCTATAACTCCACCTTCGGAACGAACACGAACAGCTTTCTAAAGTTCTTCGGGACCCGCGGCGCGATGGATGCAACCCGCTGGAACGACCCGTGGGTGATTAGCGGGGAAGGCCTTACGGACCCGGACCGCATCGCGGCGGGCGCGAAGATCCCGGAAATGCCGAGCACGCCTCATATGAAAAACTGGTTCGATTGCATGCGATCCCGCCAGCAGCCCGCGGCGCCAATTGAAACCGGTTACGGGCATTCAGTTGCATGCATCATGGCCGACGAGTCGTTCCTTCGCGGCCGCCGAATGGTCCACGATCCGGCAAAGCGGTCGATTCACGAGGGCTGACCCAGATCGAGCGCTCAGCGGCGTTTGAATTGCTCCGTGACGTTGGTCACCCCAAATGCGCCCCACGGCCGCAAAAGTCGTAAAGTACTACCTCACGGTGCGCGGCAAGCAGGCCGTTGCACTGGGTCTCAAACTCAAGTAACTGATCATCATTCCGGAGTATACCGTCTGGGCTTCTTCAGGCAGGCTCATTGGACTTTCACACCTGAAATTTTCAAAGTTGAATGCACCTGGCACCTACGAAGCCGCTTCGGGGCTGTTTTGTCTGGATCTATACTAGGGAGTTCGACCTCGACCGCCTGACCGCGATGGCGAAGGCTGAAGCAAAGTAGTCATGAAAACACCGACGAAAGAGTCAAGGCAGCACTATGACAAATAAGCAAGCGCTCTTGTTGCTTTTGATGGCAAACCTAGCGGGGTTGCAGGCACAAGTGAAGGACAATCTCCTTTCTAACCCGGGTTTCCGGACTCAGGCAGACGGGAATCCTGAAAGTTGGGCGATGTGGGCGCCGCGCGCCGATCTTGCGGGCAAGGGAGCAGTAATCAAGGGGACGGATGGCAATTTGCTGTTCATGAAAGGCGAGCGATTCGCCACTTTCGGAAAGTGGATTACGGTTGTTTCCGGAATCCGGCCCGGGCAGTATTACAGATTCGAAATCCTGCGCCGCGCAGAGCAGGTGGCTAAGGAAGAGACGAGCATCGCGGTGCTTCTCTCCTGGTGTCGGGACGATCGGGGCCAGACGGCAGTTCAACGGGATTACGTGGACAGGATCGAGGACGCCGGCGAGTGGCGCAGGGAGTTTCGGACTCTGCGCGCGCCGGACAACGCACGCTCAGTCAGTCTGGAACTGACGCTGCGCTGGACGACCGGTTCAGTGATCTGGAAGAACCCTCGTCTTGCAGAGGTGGCGCCTCTGAAGCACCGGATCGTGCGAGTGGCCACCACGCATCTGCTCCCGAAATATCCGGCCACGCTGGAATCGAACCTGCAAGCGATCGGAGACATGATCGACCAGGCAGGTAAGGAACGCCCAGACCTTATCCTGTTTTCGGAGAATCTCGTCGATCGCGGATTGCTTAAGCCTTTGGTGGAGAGGGCGTTGCCGATCCCCGGGCCTTTCACTGCAATGCTGAGCGAGGGGGCCCGCAAGTATCGGAGCTACATTGTCACCACGCAAGAAGAATTGGACAACGGACTGGTATACAACACAGCGGTCCTCATTGACCGGCAGGGAAGAATTGCAGGCAAATATCGTAAAGTCCACTTGCCGCTGGTGGAGGGCGAGGACGGGGTCACTCCCGGAAACGACTATCCGGTGTTCGACACCGATTTTGGCAGGATCGGCATCCTGACGTGCTGGGACAACTGGTTTATCGAACCGGCGCGCATCCTCAGGTTGAAAGGAGCGGAGATGCTGCTCGTTCCAATCGCAGGAGACGAGTCGGCCCACTGGGACCTGATGTCAAGAGCACGGGCAGTCGATAACGGCGTATATCTGATTTCTTCGAGCACCGTGGGATCTTCTACGAGCCGGATCGTCGACCCCTCGGGCAAGGTGCTGGCGGAGGCTTCCGGACAGTCCGGGCTTGCGGTTTGCAGCATCGACCTCGACCGGGAGTGGCGGACTTCATGGCTGTCGGTAGGTCCCTCAGAAGGAGAGGCCAAAAGCCTATTTATCAAGGAGCGGCGGCCAGACACCTACGGAACGGTGTTGCAGGATGCCCACGAGCGGAGCCGGCCCGCAGGAGACAACCAATGAACCGCGGCGCTCTGTCCAGCAAAGATCACCGACCGTGCCGGAAACCAAACCGCTTGCTGACAGACCCTCACGCGCGCGGCTCACCAACGACTTCCACGACCGTCACGGAGTGGTGTACGCGAACTTCTGCGAGTTGGTACTAGGCGGTCGTCCGGCGAGTCACGTGGGAACGGATTGAGATACTCGAGCGTAAAGGCCGCTACAACGGAAAGCCGGCTCTGAGAAGGAACTTGTAGGAAACCCCGATTTTGATGGGTTTTGCGATCTGGGGACTAATGAGGGGGCTGTGTCGATAGAGGCCATGGTGACTCGCCACCAATGTTTCAGGCCCTTCAAAGAAGTTCGTATGGCTCGCACCTGCCAGCAGGAATTACTGCTCAGGCAGGCTCTCGCAGGGTTGCCGAGATCTGATGCTCGGCGGACTGGAAGCCAGCGTGCCTTGGCCGACGGGGAAGAGTGACGGCACCCATGGGGAACACGTATGAGTCTGCTAAAATCCGGCAAAATCGGCTTCAGCTCTTTAGAATCACCAGTCGTCGAGCACCGGGACGTGACGCCCGAGCCGTCGGACATCGATCAGAGAGTCCGTCTTGAAGACACCGCAACTGCTGTAGACGCGATCGACTTGGAGCACGTCATTCAGGACCCCTGTGGTCGCGCAGTCTCTCGTTTCTCGCCGCTGCACCCGACATCTGAGATTCGAATGAGGATTCTGAAACGGTGGTGGACTTGTTCTCGACCGCGGAATCCGCTCGAAGGCGAACAGCGTTCCGGGCTGGTGCCGAGCAGCATTCCGGGGTGATCCCGAACACGATTCCGGGTTGAAGGCGAGTAGGATTCCGGATTACGAGCGGACGAAGGCGCTCATGGGGCCCGCCTGGCGGGGATCCGATACAACCACCGAATGTGGCAGTTGATATCTGCACGGGTGACCAACACTAACAATAGCGGGCATCCTCAATACGCCGCGGTCACGCTCTCCCGGAACGCACTGAAACGAAGCGGATTGAATCGTCTTCCAGTCTTGCCAGCGGCCGCTCTGTTGGCATCTTCTTCTCACGGCAGCGCTCGCAGGGCACACGAGGCCGGTGCAGCTATCCACCATACCGGTGCGTCTGGCTGGCGAGGAGGAATGCGCGCGGTGGGCGAACAGGCACGGCGCGCATGACCGCATCCTAAAGGTGTCGCGCACGATCGCCGACTTGAGCGGGAGCGAGCAGATCCAGGCCAAGCACATCGCCGAGGCGGTGCAATACCGGTCGCTCGACCGCGAGTATTGGAAGTAAGGGCACTGCCGTTCCGTTGAACCAGCGGCCCTGCGACGACTATGTCGTGATTCTTTGTCCGCAAAAATCGATTTCCGGCAGGCTCTCAGGACGTCCCTACTTCCGGTAACGCTTCCCGGTCGCCGATCAATGCGCTAATGGGCCTTCGTGACTGCCGTATCGCGCGGCGAGAGCTTGTACGGTCAGATTGCCCTTCAGCAGTTCCGACGACTCCGTTCCGGTGATCCATTCCGCGAAGTAGCGATTCAGGTCGCATCCCGATTCGGCTTCGGCGATGCGCCGGAAATCCTCGAAATGCGCCGGGCGCTTGCGGTATTCGCGTTGGAAGCGGGTCGATGTCCGCTGGAAGGCGGTCTCGCCCAGGAGTTCGTGGAGCACATAAAGCGACCAGGCGCCCTTGGTGTAGGAGAAGCCACCGATCTCGTGCTTGCCGTAGTCGGCGATCGCGACCGTGGTCCCTTGCGGATCGCGCGCGCAGTCGTTGACGTAGGCGGTCCGGAGTCGATTGAGCTCCTTTCGGTAGGCTTCCTCCCCCTGGAAATGCCGGAGGGCCAGCGCCTGCGCGTACATGGCGAAGGCTTCGTCGAACCAGCGCGTGCGTTGCAGTTCCGGTGCGGCCAACGCGTTCCAGGCGTGCGAGACCTCGTGGTACAACTCCCGCGTCGCGCCCGGATCGCGGAACGCCGCAGCAGTTTGGAAGATGTAGCCAGGGCCGGTGTACGAGCCCCATCCATCCGGCAGCTCGATCAGTTCGGTGCCCGGCGTGTTCTCCAGCGGTCCGAAGTAATCGGAGTTGAACGCGTAGGCACTCTTCATGTCCCGCAGGATGCGCTCTCCGGCCGCGGCGTCTTCGGGCAGGGCGTATACGCGGAGTTTCGCTTGCGGATCTTCAAACACCTTGAACTTCGCGAGAGCGAAGCTGAGCGTGTGGACCGGACGGGAGTCCGCGCAGGAAGACGTGACCGTTGCGCCGGAGGGACGCAATGTGACGGGATCTCCAGCGCAGGTCGCTAGATAGCCCTCCGGCGCCGTGAATGTCGCGTGGTAGTCGAATGTGGCGTCGGCGAGGCCCAGAAACGCTGACGAACGGGCCTCGCCCAGGATCGGGTACGGCAGCGTTTCGGCACGCAACAGCATGTAGTCCGGACCGTTCGTCTCCTGCACGTAGCCCATCACTTCGGTGTAGCCGCGGATGGCCCCGCGATAGTCGATGCGCAGCGTCGTCGAAGCGCCGGGTGCGAGCGGGGCGGCGAGCGTTGCCTCGACCCGGTTGACCTGCCAGAGATCTTCGTCGGACATAGCGACGACCTGCTGACCGAACGGTACTTCCCGGCCATCGGCAGTCTCGACGCGATCGACTTTCAGCAGCCGGTAGAGCAGGAACGTCGCATGGGTCGCCGGAGCCGTTCCATCATTGCGAAACGTCAACTCGGCCCGGGCAGTCAGACGGCGCGCCTCCGGGGCGAGATCGAAACGCAGATCGTAGCGGGTGGGGACCAAGCGATTGTCCCGCGCGACCACGGCGGGCGACTGCGCCGAGCCGAGCATTGCCGTCAGCAGCAGCACTCCGAACGCATGAACCATGCCAATACTTCGATACATATGAATTATTGCGAGACCTCTCTGCGCAGCGGCCCTTCGTTCAGCCGGAGCTCCCTTAGGTATACGTAACCAGTACGGATATGCGTCAGAAATTGGCTGGCAAACAAAAGGCGAATATGCTGCGCTGCGTGTTGTGGCACTGCGGACATGTAAGGTTTCCTGCAAAGACCTGCAGGACGCCCTGCACACCGTCGAGGTGACCGCTGAAAGTCTCTACGATGCGGTGGCGAAAGCCCTGGTCATTTTCCGCCAGAATGACTGGGTGGCGGAGATCGGAACCGGACTGACGCCTGTGATGGTCGTCGTGAAAGAGCCGACGGTCATGCACCAAGTTCTCATGAAGGACTTTGAGCGATGGTTGAAGTGCAACGGAAGAACGCCGGCTGAGACGGCTAACAGAAACGCGCTGCGAAAACAGCTTGGCCTCTGATGTTGTTGTGGACGCCTAGCTTACGATGAAGAGGAAGTGAGCCATCACCACATCTCAGAAGACGATCTGGAACGGATGTGCCTCGGAACCATCGAGTTGGATGAGCTAGCACGGCTGACGGACCACGTCTTGAGCTGCGCGCAGTGCGAGGAGCGTCTGGGGCAGACTCGTGAATGCGTTCATGCGATGCAGCAGGCCCTAAAGACCCTGGCTCCAGATCGACCTGACTCGGAAGAAACGAACTGAGGGTGTGAACACGAAGCTAGGTGATTCCTTGCTACGGGGTACATCGCCTATGCAATGCTCGGCATGTCCTCCGCGGCGCGTACTCCGATCCCGCTGCCGCATCGCGGCACACCGGCCGTCGTGCGCCTGCAATAGCGGATGGTGAGCATGCGGCCGATGAAGGACCCGGCTTTGGCGAAAGCCTCGCGTCGTTCGTCTTCCGTCCAGGCCGGGAGCACTTCGAAGGTCCTGCCCGTCTCCGTGGCGCACAGCCACACCACGCAGCCGGCGTCCGTTCCGCTCGCAATGGTAGCGCCGACGATCCCAAACTCCGCGTCATCGAACCGCTTGTAGTTAAGGAGTGCCGCACCCCGCACGCCCGTGGCGTACGGCGCGTCCGACGCGCGCAGGATGGCGGGCCCTCGCAGCCAGCAGCGCCGAACGCGTCGTGGAGCCGCTCCACGTCCTCCCGGCTGGAAGCCGTCGTGGTCTGCACGAGCCCAACAGAAGCTACGAGCATGGTTCCAGAGTGGCAAAACCACCCGGAGCGTCGCGCACGTTGCATACTGGAATGAAGAGTCCGAAGCAAAATAATTGCCCATGAAAGCTAAGAGCGCTGCCAGAGAGTTTCCTGTCGTATGCGTGGGCGGCTCGGCCGGTGGCCTCGACGCCTATATCCGGTTACTGCGGCATCTGCCGGCCGATATGGGTGTTGCTATTGTCATCGTCAATCACCTTAGAACCGCAGCTACCCTGCTCCACGAAATTCTCCCGCGATACACAGTGATGCCGGTTGAACTCATCACGGAGAGATTACTCATTCAACCCAACCGCGTGTTTATCATACCGGAACAGCGTGATTTGCACGTTCTTGATGGGGAGTTCCGTCTAAAGCCGATATCAAAACCTCGGGGATGGCCCGACGTGATCACGGTCTTTCTGCGTTCCCTAACACAGCACTGGGGCGGTAAACTGATTGCCGTCATTGTTTCTGGCTATGATGGCGATGGGGCAGCGGCGCTGTGCGGCATAAAGGAAGTCGGGGGCGTTACTATCGCGCAGAAACTCGACACAGCCGGACAGCCGGATATGCCCGAGAGCGCAATAGCCAGCGGGTGTATAGATTTTGTTCTTTCACCTGAGGATATCGCTAAAGAAATTGTACGAATTGCGGGGTAGCCGAATTCAGCAGCCGTGTTCAGCTATGTGGCGCTTTACCGCAACCCGCGCTTCGGTGCTTTTGGTCCGTGCATCGTGCGCTGACTCTTGCAGTTTCCTATATTCTGAAGCAGAGCATATGCTCCTTTTCTGGGCCAGCGCTCTTGCGGCCCGCGAGTAAGCAATGGCCGCCTTGTGGTGCTCTGCCACGAGCCTGGCCTTCTCTCCGCATTCCATCCTATGCCGTGATCGTATCATGCCTGCCCGTTCAAGCGAACCCGAGGATCACGACTGCACCACGTCGCCCGACGGGCGGTCGAGCAGGCCATCGGGCCATCGGCGAGAAGTGTTGCACGCAAATCCGGAAGGCTTATCGAACTCGAAAGCTGTTGTGGCCGCAACCGCCGTTCGAACGCCCGTAAACCTCCTGCAAGGCCTCACAATAGAATCATGATCGACTCTTTCCGAACCGAACGCGACACTATGGGGGACATGCAGATACCGGTCTCGGCACTCTACGGGCCGCAGACGGCGCGAGCGGTCCAGAACTTCCCGATCAGCGGCAGGCGCTTCCCGCGGTCGTTTATCCGTGCGCTGGGGATAGTCAAAAGCGCCGCTGCAAAGATGAATGGCCGCATGGGTCACCTGCCGGCAGCTCTGGCGGAATCGATCGAGGCCGCGGCAGAACAGGTCGTGGAAGGCCGGTACGACAACGAGTTCCCTATAGACATCTTCCAGACCGGCAGCGGCACTTCCACCAACATGAACGCCAATGAGGTAATCGGCCATCTCGCCGGCGCCCACCCCAATGATCACGTGAATCGCGGGCAATCGAGCAACGACGTGATCCCCACCGCCATGCACATCGCTGTTGCAGAGT
>OCTA010004029.1_pt1 | contig 12947 bp, 9 predicted proteins | sample 1538991 | NCBI WGS metagenome assembly OCTA01 (sample SAMEA3539302, study PRJEB22396) | soil metagenome | biome: tundra; feature: field; material: soil | place: USA | collected 2010-05 | depth 0.15 m
GCCCAGGCGCGAGCGGCCAGCCGGAAGCCAACGTCGCGAGCGGCCACCGGGGCGAGACCTGGGGCGGCCGACTCGAAGAGAAGGGACCGTGACCGTGCCTCGCGGCTATATCGCGCTCGTCTTGCACGCGCACTTGCCGTTCGTGCGTCACCCCGAAGCGCCCTCGTACATGGAAGAGGAGTGGTTCTTCGAGGCGATCACCGAGACCTACGTCCCGCTCCTGCTCGCGTTCGAGCGCCTCGCTCGCGACGGCATCGACTTTCGCCTGACCATCAGCTTCAGCTCCTCGCTCCTGTCGATGATGACGGACGATCTGCTCAAGGAGCGGTACGCCCGCAAGATCGACAACCTCATCGAGCTCGCCGAGAAAGAGGTTGATCGCACCTGGCGCTCCGACCGGGCCTGCCACGAGCTGGCCAAGATGTACAGGCACAGGTTCTACGAGATCCGCGATTGCTGGCGGCGCTACGACGGCGACCTCGTTCGCGGGTACCGCGCGCTCCAGGAGGCTGGGTGCCTCGAGATCATCACCTGCACCGCGACGCACCCGTTCTTCCCGATGCTCGATCGCAACTGGGCCGCCTTTCGAGCCCAGATTCACACCGCCGCGAGCGTCTACGAGCGCCTCTTCGGGCGGCGCTCGCAGGGCATGTGGCTCGGCGAGTGCGGGTACGTGCCCGGGGTCGACGAGCTGATGCGCGAAGAAGGGGTTCGCTTCTTCTTCGTCGACACGCACGGCGTCCTCTTCGCCGATCCCCGCCCCCTCTACGGAGCGCACGCGCCCATCTACTGCCGGTCCGGGGTCGCCGCGTTCGGGCGCGACATCGAGAGCAGCAAGCAGGTCTGGAGCGCGCAAGAGGGGTACCCGGGCGACCCGAACTACCGCGACTTCTATCGCGACATCGGGTTCGACCTGCCGCACGACTACCTGACGCCGCACATCCACCCGGCCGGGATTCGCACGTTCACCGGCATGAAGTACCACGCGGTGACGCACCGCGCGTCCGACAACAAGCGCCTCTACGATCCGCACCAGGCGTACCTGCGCGCAGCGGAGCATGCGGGCCACTTCATGTTCAATCGCGAGCGGCAGATCGACCACCTGCGATCGAACATGGACCGCCGGCCCATCGTCGTCGCACCCTACGACGCGGAGCTCTTCGGCCACTGGTGGTACGAGGGCCCGACCTTCCTCGAGCTCTTCTTCCGTAAGCTGCAGCACGACCAGGGCGTGGTCGCCCCGATCACGCCGAGCGGCTACCTGCGGGAGTATCCGACGAACCAGGTGGCCACCCCGTCGCTCTCGTCGTGGGGCGAGAAGGGCTACGGCGAGTACTGGTGCAACGGCAGCAACGCGTGGGTCTACCGGCACCTCCACAAGATGGCGGAGCGGATGGTCGAGCTCGCGCAGCGCTTCCCGGACGCGAAGGGCGGCGTGCGGCGCGCGCTCGACCAGGCCGCGCGCGAGGTGATGCTCGCGCAGGCGAGCGACTGGGCCTTCATCATGAAGGCCGGAACGACCGTGTCGTACGCGGCGAAGCAGACCCACGAACACGTGATGCGCTTCACGCGAATCTACGAGCGGCTCGCCGGCGCGAGCGCGCCGAACGGCGTGAATGGGGCAGCCCCGTCGCCCGGCGCAAACGGAGCGGCGACCGAGGCCGGGATCGATCCGGCGTGGCTCGACGAGGTCGAGCGGCGCGACAACCTGTTCCCGGAGATCGACTACCGGATCTACGCGACCTGATCTACGCGACCTGAAGGCCGCGACCTCACGGCGCGACCACAGCGCCCCGTCCGGGGTCCGCGATCACTGACCAGAAGTACCGTTCTCGCTTTTCTGGTCGTGGGCCTTACGATCGAGCGATGATCGAGGCCATGACCGCTTGCCCCGCTTGCGGAGGATCCGGTGGGGGTCCCTTCGGTCCCCGCGGCTCCGCCTGGGACGACGAGAGCTACGAGTGCCCCCGCTGTCGCGGCGCGGGCGTCGTGCCCGCGGGACTGGCCGGTCCTGCCGCGCGCCCGCTGGCCAAAGGCGCTGCCCGCCGGCCGGATCTCGTGGCAGAGAGGCGCGGACCCGTGAGCACTCGGCCGGCCCGCCCGTCTACAGACGGCGCGCCTGCGGCCGTGAACGCCAGCGGGAGCAAGAAGTGACGCTCACTGCGACAGCGCGATGAGGCTGTACGGCCCGAGGCCGACGTTGCCGCCGAACGGCAGCCCCTGGGTCGGGCCGTCGCCTGCCGTCGTGTCGTAGCCAGTGTTCCCGAAGTCGCCGGAGTACCCGGCCCAGTCGCTGTTGAACCGCAGGTACCACGTGCCGGCGCGGGGAAATCCGACGCTGTAGCTGGGGAACGAGCGCTCCGAGAAATTCGCGACGACCACGACGTCGTCGCCGGGGCCGCCGGCGAGCCAGCGGTGAAAGGCGATGACCTTCGCGCCCTCGTTGACGTGAAAGACGTGGATCCCGTCGCCGCGAAGCCCGTTCGTGTTGCCGCCCTTGTTTCGCCGGATGTGAACGAGGTCGCGGTAGAGCGCCCAGATGCCCGCGAACGTGACGGCCTTCGTCCAGTCGAGCGGCTCGGTGTCGCTCCACCGCGTCCACTCGAGGAACTCCTGGCCCTGGAAGATCATGGGAATGCCGGGAGACGTGAAGACGATCCCGGCGGCGAGGGTCGAGCGCTTGCGCGCGGCCCAGCTCGAGGCATTCCCCGGCCAGATGCGATCGGGCAGGCGCGCGATGGCCGCTTCGTCGTGCGACTCGACGTAGACGATACGCTGCTGCATCCCCGCCGCGCTGTACGTCTCGCCGATGGCCGCTGCGACCGCGCCCATGTCGCGATCCGCGTCATGGGGGGTGACGACCGCTTCGCGCACGGCGTCCCGGAACGTGGCGTCCCACTGCGCGTCGAAGCCCGCGCCGCCGGCGCCCGTGGGTCGGGTGATCCAGTCGTCGTTCTGGAGGTCTTCGGCGATCGCGATCTTCCACGGAAACTCGCCGTTCTTCGAGTCGTTGATCGCCTGCAAGAGGAGCCAGCCCTCGGGAATGTCCGGGCCTTCATTCCCGCCGTGGGGCACGGCGCGGCGAACGTTGAGCGTCGAGTCGAGTCGCAGCCCGTCGGCCTGGTAGTCCCCGAGCCACATCATCGCGTTGTCGCGAAAGAACTGGCGAACCTCGGGACGGCCGAAGTCGGGACGGTTCTTCTCCCCGAAGGCGCACGCGGCGCGCTCGTCGTTGTAGAGATAGATGCCGCCGTAGCCGTTCTGGCTCCAGCCGTCGAACTGCCAGAGGCAGGGCCCCAGCCCCTCGGGGCCGAGGTGGTTGTAGACGACGTCGAAGATCACGGCGAGGCCCGGCCTCGTGGGGTCGCCGGCCGCGTGAGCGGCCTCGACGAAGCGCTGGATGACGTGCGCCACCGTGGCCGACGAGCCGGCGTATGCGCTGTCGATCGCGAACGGGAGCGCCGGGTTATAGCCCCACGACGTTGGCGTATCGAAGTCCTCTGCGGGCATGACCTCGACGCCGCTGAAGCCGAGGTCGCGCAGGTAGTCGAGCCGGGCGCAGGCGTCGTCGAAGGTCCCGATGGCGCCTGCCGCCGCGTTGAAGGTGCCGATGTGTAGCTCGTAGAGCACCAGATCGTTCCACGCGGGCATCGCGAACGTGCCGCTCCACGGGAACGACGCGTCGATCGTGCGCGAGTTGCCCTCGCTCGACGTGGCGTCGCGACCATAGGGATCCATTCGCCAGAGCGGCGCCGCGCCCCCGCTGCCGGCGCCGCCTCCGCGGTTCTGGACGAGGAAGCGGTACTCGGCGCCCGCGCCCACGCCCGCGACGAATGCGGACCAGTAGACGAAGCCTTCGCTGCCGGCATCGGACGCGTCGCGCGCGAGGGCGACCTTCGCGCCGTCCCAGGGCGGCGCCGTGAAGTCGCCCGCGACCCACACGGCGACCGCGTTGGGCGCCCAGACCCGGAACGTGCAGCCCCCGTCGTGCAAGACGGCCCCCATGCCTCCGTGCGCGCTCGGCGCCCCACCGCTACTCATGCGAGCATCACGCGCGATGTGCGCACGCTCGTCAATCCTCGGCGATGCACGCGGCGAGCGTTCACCCGCTCGCGGCGCTCAGGCGAGTACGCGTGCGACCGTGGCGCGCGCCTGGGCCACGATCGCGTCGAGGTGAGCGCGGTCGCGCAGGCTCTCGGCGTAGAGCTTGTAGATGTCTTCGGTGCCCGACGGCCGGAGCGCGTACCAGCCCTGCTCGCTCACCACCTTGAGGCCGCCGATGGCCGCGCCGTTGCCCGGCGCGTTCAGGAGGCGCGCCGTGATCGGCTCGCCGGCGAGGGTGGTCTCGTGCACGTCTTCGGGCTTGACGGCCTTGATGCGCGCGCGCTGGGCCACGGTCGCCGGTTCGTCGAGGCGCGTGTAGAACGACGCGGCGCCCAGCTGGGTCTCGAGGCCGGTGTAGTACGCCGCCGGATCGCGCTTGGCGACCGCGAGGATCTCGGCCGCGAGCAAGTTCAAGACCAGCCCGTCCTTGTCGGTCGTCCACACGCTCGCGTCTTTGCGGACGAGCGAGGCGCCCGCGCTCTCTTCGCCGGCGAAGCCGATGGATCCGTCGGCCAGGCCGGAGACGAACCACTTGAACCCGACGGGCACCTCGACGAGGGCGCGACCGTGCAACCGGGCGACGCGATCGAGGATGGAGCTCGAGACCACGGTCTTGCCGAGCGACGCCCGCTCAGGCCAGCCGCGCCTCCCGAAGAGGTAGTCGGCGCAGACCGCGAGGAAGTGGTTGGGCGGGAGCAAACCGCCCGCGCGGGACACGACGCCATGCCGGTCGGCGTCGGCGTCGTTGCCGAACGAGAGATCGAAGCGCTCGCGAATGGCGAGGAGGTTCGCCATGGCGTAGGGCGACGAGCAGTCCGTGCGGATCTTGCCGTCGTGGTCGAGCGGAATGAAGCGGAACGTGGGGTCGACCGTGGTGCGAACGACCTCGAGGTTCAGCCCGTATTTCTCCGCGATGCGACCCCAGTAGCCCACGCTCGCGCCGCCCATGGGATCGGCGCCCAGGCGGACACCCGAGCGCGCGATCGCGTCGCAGTCGATCGCCGTGGCGAGGTCGGCGATGTACGGAGTGGCGAAGTCGTGGGTTCGGACCCGCCCCTCACGGAGCGCCCGTTCGTAGGGGATGCGGGCGAGCTTCGCGACCCCCGCCCGGAGCAGTTCGTTCGCGCGGGACTCGATGGTGACCGTCACGTCGGTGTCTGCCGGCCCCCCGTGCGGCGGGTCGTACTTGAACCCGCCGTCTTCGGGCGGGTTGTGCGAGGGGGTCACGACGATCCCGTCGGCGCGGTGAGCCGAGCGCCCGCGATTGGCCGCGATGACCGCGTGAGAGACCACGGGCGTCGGCGTGTACCCGTCGCCGTCGGCGATGCGTACGTCGACCCCGCGAGCGGCGAGGCACTCGCATGCGACGCGCGTCGCCGGTTCGGACACGGCGTGCGTGTCGCGACCGATGTAGAGCGGCCCGTCGGTTCCGTTCGCCGCGCGGTAGTCGCAGATGGCGTGCGCGATCGCGACGATGTGGTCTTCGTTGAAGGTCCGCTTGAACGCGCTACCGCGGTGCCCGCTCGTACCGAACGAGACGCCCTGCGCGGGAAGCGCGGGATCGGGGTGCTCGCCGTGAAACGCGGCGAGGAGCGCCGGCACGTCGATGAGAGACGACTCGGGCGCGGTTTTTCCGGCGAGAGGAGAGCTCGGCATCGCGCGGAGTGTAATCTCAGTCTGGTTTCGGGGTCGATGCGCGCGGGTGACGTCAACCCGAGGCACGTAGAAACGAGATCAGCGCGGCGCTGGTCTCCGCCGGTCGCTCCTGCTGGATCCAGTGCCCCGCGCCCGGGAGCACGAGCGCTTCGCGAAGGTGGGGAACGGCGGCCCTCATCTGCGCGATCGCGTCGGGTCCTCGCATCTTGAAGCTCATGTCTTCGGCGCCCACGACGAAGAGAGCCGGAACGGACACCGTTGCGCCCGCCAGCTCTGCGAGGTCGGCCCAGTCGCTATCCATGCAGCGGTACCGGTTCAGCGGGCCGTGGAAGCCGTGCCGCGCGAAGTCCGCGGCGTACGCGTCGAGCTCCGCTTCGCTCAGCCAGGCGGGGAGCGTCGGCGGGTCGGTCATTCCGTCGAGGAGCTTCGCGCCGGCCGGCTTGCCTCCGAAGCCCGGCCCGGGGGGCGTGCCGCCGGCGGCGCTGTAGAACATGAGACGGAGCGAGCGCCGGACATCAGCCTCGAGCTCGGCCTCGGCGACGCCGGGTTCCTGGAAGTACACCATGTAGAAGAACTGGCCATCGAAACGCTTTCGGAAGATGGCGATCGGCGGCGCGGGCGGCCGCCCCGTGTAGACGATGCTCAGCGCGGCGACGGCGCGAAAGCGGTCGGGGCGAAGGAGCGCGCAGTGCCACGCGATGCTCGCCCCCCAGTCGTGGCCGACCACGACGGCGCGCGGGTCGGCGTCCGCTTCGGCGCCCGAGCCACCTCCCGACCCTCGCATGGCTTCGACGAGGCCGGCGGCGTCGGCCACGAGCTGGCGCATGGCGTAGGCGGACACATCGGCGGGCGCGTCGGTCTGCCCGTAGCCGCGCACGTCGTAGGCGACGGCGCGGTACCCCGCGTCGCTCAGCGCAGCGAGCTGATGCCGCCAGGAGCGCCAGCCCTCGGGAAAACCGTGCACGAGGAGAACGAGCGGCCCCCTGCCCTGCTCCACGACGTGGTGGCGAATGCCGTTCGCAGTGACGAACCGATGCGCGAGCGTCGACATCGGCAGCAGCTTACTCCCGGGCCGGGAGCCGGAAACGGAGATGAAACGGCCTCCGTGCTCGACTCTGCGCTAGGACACGAAGATGGCACCCGAATCGATCCCCGCGACACTGATCCCAGGAGACGGCATCGGCCAAGAAATCACCGACGCGACGCTCGAAGCCCTCGACGCGCTCGGGTTGAAATTCGAATGGGACATGCAGACCGCTGGTTTGCGCGGCCTGCAGACCGCCGGCGACCCCCTACCGAAGGCCACGCTCGACAGCATCCGAAAGACGCGGCTCGCCCTCAAGGGGCCGCTCGAGACGCCGTCCGGCGGCGGCTACCGCTCGTCGAACGTGCGGCTCCGCGAAGAGTTCAAGCTCTACGCGAACCTCCGGCCGTCGAAATCGCTCGTCCCCGGCGGGCGGTACGAGAACATCGACCTGGTGGTGGTGCGCGAGAACAACGAAGGCCTCTACATGGGGTACGAGCACTTCATTCCGATCGACGGCGATCCCCACGCGGTGGCCATGTCGACGGGCGTGAACACGCGCCAGGGCAGCCGTCGGGCGCTCGAGTTCGCGTTCGAGTTCGCGGTCGCCCAGGGCCGGAAGAAGGTTACGATCGTCCACAAGGCCAACATCATGAAGGCCCTGACGGGCATCTTCCTCGAGACGGGGAAAGACCTCTACGAGAAGAAGTACAAGGGCAAGTTCGTTCTCGACGACGTCATCATCGACGCCTGCGCGATGAAGCTGGTCTTGAACCCGTGGCAGTTCGACGTGCTCGTCACCACAAACCTCTTCGGCGACATCTTGTCCGACGAGATCGCGGGCCTCATCGGCGGGCTCGGCATGGCGCCCGGCGCCAACATCGGCCGCGACGCCGCCATCTTCGAGGCGGTGCACGGCTCGGCGCCCGACATCGCGGGCAAGGGCATCGCCAACCCGATCGCGCTGATGCTCGCGGCCGCCATGATGCTCGACCACCTGCACCGCGTGCCCGAGGCGGCGCGCCTCCGGCGAGCCATCTCCGACACGCTCAATATCGACAAGGTGCGCACCGGCGACCTCGGCGGCAACGCGAACACGAGCACCTTCACCAAGGCGCTCGTGAGCCGCATCAAGAACGCGTAGCGCCGAGAGCGAGAGGGGGATGGGCCGCGGAGGCGCAGCGCGTCTAGACCGACGCCCTGTACGGGGGCCGCGGTTGCTTCACGAACTCGTGCACCGCGGGCCGCTCCCACTGCGCCTCGGCGTAGTCGCGGATCCGCGCCGGCATGTCGTGGTGGGTCTTCACGAGGCGCTGGAGCATCATCGCGAAATCGGTGTCCGCGATGCACCAGTCTTCGAAGAGCGGGCCGCCGTCGGCCGGTACGAGGCGCTCGGCCGCCTTCAAGAGCTTGTCGGCCGCGCGCAGCCCCGCCGGCGACAACGGCGCGAACGGCGGCAAGGCGGCGTGCGGATAGAAGACGTACTCGGCGGAGCGCTCTTCGCGGATGGCCCCCAGGTCGCTGCGCACCCACGCCATGATCTGACGCGCGCGTGCCCGGTAGCGGACGTCGGCCGGCAAGATGCGCTCGTGGCCGGGCGGCGGGTACGCGTCTTCGAGGTACTCGTCGATCGCGCTCGACTCGGACAGGGCAAACGCCCCGTCGACCAGCGCGGGGACCCGCGACGTGAGCGACATCGACGCGTACCCCTCTTCGAGTTGGCCTCCGGCGTCGAGCGGCACGGCCTTCACCTCGAAGGCGAGCCCCTTCGCGCGGAGCGCGACGAAGCTCGACAGAACGTAGGGGCTGGTCCACATGCTGCTGCCGTACAGGATCATGTGGACACGACCCTAGCGTGTTCCATGCTAGCCGGCATGTGCCGGAACATCCGGGTCCTCTACAATTTTCAGCCCCCCACGACCGAGACCGAGATCCGCGCCGCCGCTCTGCAATACGTGCGCAAGGTCAGTGGCCTGAACGCACCCTCCGCGGCAGACCAGGAGGCGTTCGACCGCGCGGTCGCCGAGGTCGCGGCGTCGACGGAGCGCCTCCTCGGCGTGCTCAAGGCCCGCGCGCCCGTGCGCACGCGCGAAGGCGAGCAAGCCAAGGGGCGCGCCCGCTGGGCCGCGCGAAAGCTACGCCAGGTTTGACGCGAGTCGCTGCTGCGCCTGCGCCGCTCGGGTCACGCTCCTCGAGAGAGAGGAGATTGGCCGCCGAGGCGCAGAGGGCGCAGAGCCGTGAGCGGGGTGGGTACCGAGCGACGCGCGCGAGAGGTCGGCGTCGCGACGGGCGCACGAGCGTTCCGCAGCCCTTCCCTCTCTGCTCTGCGCCCTCTGCGCCTCGGCGGCCAAGCTCCCTCTCGTCCTGGGCCTTAGTGACGGGCGACGAGTTCGCTGGCGCGGGCGAGCGGGGCCGAACGCAGGTGCTCGCAGAGCAGGAGCTCGTTCCAGGGATCGATCGTGTCGAAGGCGATGCCGAGCGCGCGGCACGGGTCCGCGCGGCGCCGCCCGTGAACCACGCGAGCCACGCTTCCCTCGCAATCGAACCACCGATCGTCGGCCGGGCTCTTGAAACTCACGATCAGCTCTTCGCCCGTCAAGATCCGCAGATCGGTCTCGATGAGCATTCCCCTGGCCGACAGGTCGAGGACGCGGGTGCCGACCAGCTTGAAGTCGCGCGTGCGGACGACTTCGCAGGGAGACTGCACGCGGCGCCTTAGCCGGGCGCGCGGGCAATGAGCATGAAAAACGGGGCGCATACCATGGATCGTAGTGTGGGCGGTCGGGGCTCGGGCAAGAAAGCGGCCATTTGTCTCCGAACGGGCCATTCGGCCCGTGAAGGCTGTCGAAGTGGCGTGCGCGCGCATTGTCGAATCGCGAACCGACGAAGCCAGTGGAACTTCAACAACGCACCCGAGTCGTGGTGCCCGAGCGCGGCGGTCGGGTCCCTCGGCGGCGGCATTCACTAGCCCTAGCCACTGGCCCCGCGGAGCGCTCCAGCAGGGAGATCCCCCGCGCCTTTATCCGTACGCGCCAGGATGTTATCCGTACGCACCGCGTCATGATTCACGCTCGAGCGCGCCGAAGAAAATTCTAATTGGGGCGCCGTCCCCGTAGCGACTTGTTCAATCCGCGGCTTGACGGCGTTTCGACCAAAGAGTCGAATCTGCCCCCATGGATCATTATCGATTCCTCATCGACGGCCGGTTGGTCGACGCCGAAGGCGGCGCCCGCTTCACCACAATCGATCCCTCGAACGGCCAGCCGCTCGCCACTGTCGCCGCTGCCGGAAAGGCCGACGTCGACGCCGCGGTGCACGCCGCACGGCGCGCGTTCGGGCCATGGAGCGCGACGCCCCCGGCCGTTCGATCCGAGATCGTGATGGATCTGGCGGATCGCATGCAAGCCGAGATCGCGCGTCTGGGGTTCCTCGAGATGAGCGACTCGGGCGGCCTGCTGTCGCGCACGACGACCGACGTGTTCCAGGGCGCGCGCTTCATGCGGACGATGGCGCGCTACGCGGCGCACGACTTCCCCTGGGAAGAGACCCTGGCCGGCAAGAACCCGTTCTTTCCGGGTCGCAGCGTGATCCGTCGCGAGCCGCTCGGGGTCTGCGCGGCGATCGTGCCGTGGAACTTCCCGCTCCTCATGGCGTGCTGGAAGGTCGCCATGGCGCTCGTGACCGGCAACACCGTCGTGCTGAAGCCGTCGCCCGAGACGCCGCTCTCGGCGCTCGCCCTCGGGAAGATCATCGCGGAGAGCCGCGTGCCCGCGGGCGTCGTCAACGTGATCGCCGGGCCCGACCGCGCCGTCGGCGAGATGCTCGTGCGGCATCCGCAGGTCGACCGGATCGCCTTCACCGGCAGCACGCCCGTGGGCAAAGAGATCCTCAAGAACGGCGCCGATACGCTCAAGCGCGTGAGCCTCGAGCTCGGCGGCAAGAGCGCCAACATCGTCTTGCGCGACGCCGACATCGAGCTCGCGGTCGACGGCGCGGTCTGGGCGGCGTTCCTCCACACGGGCCAGGTCTGCGAGTCGGGGACGCGCCTCCTCTTGCCCGACGACATGCACGACGCCTTCGTGACCCGCCTGGTCGAGCGCGTCCGCACGCTGACGGTGGGCCATCCGCTCGACCCGCGCACGAAGGTGGGACCCGTCGTCAACGCCGCCCAGCGGGATCGGATCGAGCGCTACGTCGCCACCGGCAAGCGCGAAGGCGCGCGCCTCGCCTGCGGCGGCGAGCGGCCCAACGTGCCCGGGCTCGAAGGCGGGTTCTACGCGCAGCCCACGATCTTCGTCGACGTGACCTCCAAGATGACGATCGCGCGCGAAGAGATCTTCGGCCCGGTGCTCTCCGTCATGCGCTACCACGACGAAGACGAGGCGATCGCGATCGCCAACGACTCCGAGTTCGGTCTCGCCGGCGGCGTCTGGTCGCGTGATCTCGGGCGCGCGCGCCAGGTCGCCGATCGCCTGCGCACGGGCACGGTCTGGATCAACGACTGGCACTTCTTCCACGACCTCGCCCCGTTCGGCGGATACAAGCAGAGCGGCATCGGTCGCGAGATGGGTCACCTCGGGCTGGCCGAGTACACCGAGGTGAAGCACGTCCACGTTGGCGTCGAGGCGAACCCCGACGCGAAGGGCGGGCACCGGATGCTCCTCGCGCGCGGCAAATCCCTCTCGTATCAATACGAACCGAGAACGCGCGTGCTGTCGGGACCCGGCAGCCTCGCGAGGCTCTACGCCGAACTCGACGCGCTCGGCAAGCGCCGCGCGCTCGTCATCACCGACGCCGGGGTCGTGGCCGCAGGGCTCCTGACGCGCCTTCGCGAGGTCCTCGGGTCGAGCATCGTGGCCGTCTTCGACGGCGTCACGCAAGACTCGGGCATCGCCGTGGTCGACGCGGCCGCGGCGCTGGGGCGGGCGTCGAACGCCGATGCGATCATCAGCCTCGGCGGAGGCAGCTGCATCGACACCGCGAAGGCCACGGCCGTGGCTCTCGCCAACGGGTGGCGAGCGATCGAGACCATCGGCATGCATCACCTCCCCGGCCCGGCGACCTTGCACATCGCCATCCCGACCACGGCGGGCACCGGAAGCGAAGTGACCAACGTCGCCGTCATCAAGAACGAACACGTCGGCACCAAGGCGTACATCCTCGATAACCTCGTCGCACCCGACCTCGCCGTGCTCGATCCCACGCTCATCGTCGGCCTCCCTCCGCGAATGACGGCAGCGACGGGGCTCGACGCGTTGACCCACGCGGTCGAGGCCTACACCGCGCGCGCCGCAAACCCGATGAGCGACGCCCAGGCCCTCCACGCCATCCGCCTCGTGGCACGATGGCTGCCCCGCGCGGTGTCCCACGGCGCCGACCTCGAGGCGCGCGCCCAGATGCAAACGGCCGCGACGCTCGCGGGCTGGGCGATCTCCAGCTCGACGGTCGGGCTCGTGCACGCGATGAGCCACACCATCGGCGCGCGCCACGGCGTGCCGCACGGGATCGGCAACGGGGTGCTCTTGCCGCACGTGGTCCGCTTCAATGGCGGGATCCCGGCCGCGGCCTTGCGCCATGTCGAGGTGGCCCAGGCGCTGGGGGTCCCCGTCGAAGCGCCCGAGAAGGCAGCCGTCGCGGCGGCCGACGCGATCGACGCGCTTCTTCGTGTGTGCAACCACCCGACGCGCCTGTCGGAGGTGGGCGTTCCCAAAGAGGCCCTCGGCGTCTGCGCCGAGATCGCCATCACCGACCTCGCCGCCGCGTACACCGCTCGCCGGGCTTCGCCGGGCGAGATCGAGCAACTCTATCGCGCGGCCTGGTGAGGGGTCCTGCGAAGACGAGAGAGAGATTGGCCGCAGAGGCGCAGAGGGCGCGCAGAGATCTGGGGTTCGAGAAAAGAGCGACGAGCGTCGTTGCTCTGGCAGGACGCCCGACGCGTGTCCCCGCGAGGCGCAGAGGCTCGACCTAGCGCGGGCGGCGGCGTCGCGGAACGGGTCCGGATCGGCGGTCGCCGCGCGGAAACGCACTTCCTGTGCGTTGAGCACGGCGAGCGTCGAGACGGGCCCGTTCCGCGACGCCGTCGCTCGCGCTAGCGGGTGGCGGCGGCAAACTTCTCGAGGTGATGGTCGGTATCGCCGAGCGTGAGCTCGTGGGCGGTGAGTCG
>OCTA010004031.1_pt1 | contig 12942 bp, 9 predicted proteins | sample 1538991 | NCBI WGS metagenome assembly OCTA01 (sample SAMEA3539302, study PRJEB22396) | soil metagenome | biome: tundra; feature: field; material: soil | place: USA | collected 2010-05 | depth 0.15 m
GGACGAGTTCCCAGATTGTGTGGGCGCCGGGGATGGGGCGCTGTGCGGCGGTTTGATAGGTTACGCCGGCCAGGACTTCGCGGAGCGCGGGGCCGTGCCAGGCGGGTCCTTCGTAGGCGCGGTGGAGTTGGTCGAGGATGCGGGCGACTTCGGTCATGGGGTTGCAGGTGGACGGGCCGGGAGGGCTGTCCTATTCTTTAGGATACTTCGGCCCCGCACGAAACTCAGGCGGCTTCGAGATCGACGCGCACGCGACAACCCAGCGCGGTCGCGATGTTGACCAGCGCGTCGAGCGAGAAGCGCGAGACCCGGCCGCGGAGCAGATCGTTGATGCGTGGCTGGGTAACGCCGCAGCGGCTCGCGGCTTCGGCCTGTGTCCATTCGTGTTGTTTCAGCCGTGCCGCGATCTTCTGCATCAGTTCAGCCCGCGCTCTCAGATTCGCAGCCTCCTCGGGGGTGTCTGCGATCACATCCCAAACACTCGCGTAGCTCTCGGACTTGCTCATATTTCGCCTCCTAACAGTTGCCTGAATCGTCTTTTCGCTATTTCAAGATTCTTCTTGGCCGTCGCCTGTGTCTTCTTGTGAAAGGCGTGCAGAACGTAAATAGCCTCCGCTTGCCTGGCCACGTAAATCACACGGTAGGCGCCACTCGAGCTCGAAACGCGGATCTCCTCGACACCGTTGCCGATGACCGGCATCGGCTTGAAATCGTCGGGCTGGGCGCCTCGCTGGACTTTGTCGAGTTGATAACCCGCATCATGCCGCGCGCCCTCCAGGAGGTCGCGCAGGCATTTGAGCGAATCGCCAAGGAAGCGCACGGGTCGCACTGTTCAATTATATCCAATTGGATATAGCAAAAAGGGGCGCCGCCCACTTCAATGGTGGCATAGCCAGATTGTTTCGCCCTCTTGCTGAGCTCGTGTTCCGCCCGTTCCCCTGTCCGAGCCCCGGGCAGGCTGCGATTCGTCCAGAGAATCGCCCCTTACGTGCGCCTTACGTATAATGGGTCGCATGAACATCATCACCGGTCTTAGCGGGCTGAAGTCTGCGGCTGAGATGACCAAAGCCTTGCGGGACGGGATCAAATCGGGTCAGATCAAGGCCGACGAAATCGCTGGACGGATTGGCGAGATTTACGATTACATCATCGATTCGAAGGCCGCGCTGGTTGACACGCAGGAGGAGGTGCAGGCCCTCCGGGCGCAGATTCAATCGTTCAACGACGAAAAGGAATTTCGGGACAGTCTGACGTTTGACCCCGTTGGCATCTATCGGCGGAAGGCACCCGCTGGAAACGACGAGTTGTATTGCTCGGCGTGTCTCGACGAGCATAACAAGCGCGTCCGCCTCACTGGGGGCTCACCTGGAAAGGGGTTCGCCTGCTGTCATATTCACGGGTACCGGGATTAGCGAACGAGCCGAAGACGTGTTAGACGAGCATAACCCCCGCCGCGGCGCGCGGGTCTCGGTCTATGAAACGGTCGGGAGCACCGCCGGCAGTCGGAGCACCGGATTGCTCTCGTGACACGCCGTCCACGGAACTAGGGTGCTGGGGCCGAAAGTCGCCTTGGAACTGTTATGCTGGATTCGTGGGTGAAAGGGCACACCTAATCGGGCCTCCTCTAACGGATCGCACCGCCCCGCCTTCCTTCGAGGAACTGGCTGCTCAGCAGGGCGTGATTCCAATCGACGACTTTGAAACTCTGCTTGGAGAGCCATCGCGCGAAGATGAATCGGCAGAGAAGTTCTCCGCAAACCTGCGCGAGTGGCGTCGAGAGCCGACCCTCGCAGCTCGGAGCGAGGAGAGCCACTCCGCAGCTTAGTCCCTCCTTGAGCAGCGATACGGCATGCCGCGGCTCTATCATTGATATCATTGATGGAGGAGGTTAACAGCCAATTGTCGATATACTCCACGCCGATCTCCTCTTTCACGACCGCCGATGTGCAGGAATTGCTCGATGACCAGGCCGTCGAGAATGCTCGATTGGAGTTTAAGCGAGAAGTTCCCGGCAAAGACGAAACGCTCAAGAAACTTTCGTCATTTGCGAATACCTTCGGCGGCGTTTTGGTTATAGGTGCCGAAGCAGGGAGCGACGGCAGAATCGTGGGCCTTCCTGGAGTTGCGCCAAAGCCGGGGTATAAGCAAACGGTCATCCAATGGTGCACGACCGGTAGCTCACCGCCGCTCACAGTGGAAGTCTCGGACCCGATTCCGGCGTCCACGGGCAATCAGGACGTATGCTACGTGATCTCAATCGCGGAGAGCGAGCTTGCACCACACTTTCTCAACGGAAGAAAAGGGGTCTACGTGCGCACCGACGAATTCAGCAATCGCTTTGAGTCCCACCTCGCGATCGAGAACGAACTGCGCCACCTTCTTAATCGGCGACAGATTATCAGGGAACGACGCAACAGCCTCATTCAGCGCGCACATGATCGGTTCCAAACATTCTGCAGCCAGCAACCTTCCGATGCGGGTCGAGGCGTGACGTTGCTCCCGGTTTTCATCACCCTCACGCTCGTACCTCGGTACCCCGCGATCCCAGCGTCTGAGCACACCTCACTGCTGAAGCTACTGCGACAGACCAGCGTACCTTGGCGCGGTACCGGATTCCCTATGGACCTGAGCGGCGTCATTTCCCAGCACGAAAGCGCAATCGCACTGGGCCCCTGTGGGCGATTGTCCTTCCTGGAAGCAAACACCTGGGGCATGCTCTCATACGCCACGAGCATCGCAGAACGAGGCGGAAGGTTCGAGGGCATCCATGTGAGCCAGTTCCTAGGATACATCCTGGTCTTCCTGGAGCACGCCAGAGTGACCATGCATGCTCAAGGGCTCGCCGCAACACTCCGAATCGACCTCGTGCTCCAGGGCGTGCGAGGTGTCCCCTGGGTCCAATTTCCTCGCGGCTTTGCCGAAACCGGCGCCCACTCGGTCCTGGACGACACCGTGGCCATTAGCATTACATCAACAACGGACGCCCTTAACAATGGTCGGGACCAGCTTGCCCGGGAACTACTGCGGTACGTCTTTTTCGCAATCAACTGGCCCGGCACTGCCGACGACGCCCAGAAGCTGGACAACCTTGTGCTAGCCGGGTACCAGTTCAACGGGTGGCGACCGTAGACCATAGCTGGAAGCCAAGCCCGCTCCCCGCAGCGAGGTGCAACGCTGCGCACAAAAGCCTATGATGTTTGATGACCCCGAATGAGTATCGAGTTTCCGGAGGCGCACAGATGGACCCATTCAAGCTTGGCTTCAGAAATCTGCTGGGCGTAACGGTGCCAGGCGCCCTATTGCCGCTGGCGTTGATTTATTGCGTGCTGAGCGTAGTCGCGCCGCTCGGTGGACCGGCCGTTGCGAACCGGGCCCTGACGACGCAACCGGTCTTTGTCTTGGTCGTGCTGTTCCTGATCAGCTACGTTTTGGGCAGCCTGATCCGACTGTACGCGGTAGATCTCGTTGACCGGCTTTCCCCTCGCGTGTTCCTTCGGAGACTGTTGTTTTGGAAACGGACCCGGTACCCCGGACCTTACCCTAATCTCGACACCGTTGAGGACCAGCTGGATGCACTCTTTAAAGCCATCGTCACGGAGCAGGACAAAGGACCTTGGTCCGAGGATTTGATTCGCTGGGCGTGGCGGAATGACAGATTCCCATACCCTGTGTGGGAGTTCATGAAATTCAGGTTGTACCACCCTAGCGAGATGTTCCGTTTCTTTGTTTCCTACGAGAGATGTTTTGGAACCAAGGAAAGGCGCGCCAAGGAGTTTTTTAACTACTGCAAGCTCGTTATCTATAGTGCGAGCCATCAGAGAGGCGACGGACTGGCCGAGGAGGTGCAGGCTGCGGAAGGCTATAGCAGATTCTTCGCCGGTTCATTCAACGCTCTCGCGTGTTCTTGTTTGGCGCTTATCGCTTGCGGCGTTATTCAGGCTGCTCAGCGCAAAGCCTTGGGGTATCACATCGCCGTCACGCTTGTTTTTGCCGCGGCCGCGGCCGTTATGGGTTTTTTGATCGTTTGGGGTGGCCGGTTTAGACTTCTCAGGCTCAAGGAGGTCGACATGGTCTTCGACGCCTTTTACTTGATACACCGGCACGTTGAGGAGTGTAGACAATGCGCGGAGTCCCCCGTTCCTGACCGATCAAGAGACTACGTTGATCGGGAGAGGCTACTGCGGGAAGCTTTCTCGGTCAATGATGAAGGAACTCCGAACTACGGCCCCGTCCCACTGGCGCGGCTAGTTGCTTTAATGAAGCGGGAAAGTGTGTCGAACGGCGCCCTATCGTGCATGTATTTCGCTGGCGCCAGAGAAGATCATCCGTACTTTTTGGCCACTGATCGTCTGGCAATCGGAATCTCCGTATTACCAGAAGACTCCGAAAAGGCCGGTGTGTCAAAGCGACATCCTAACCAGCGAGAGGTGATATTCGTTGCTAGTGGCCGATTGCGCCTGGAATTGCAGGAGTCCGGCAGTCGAGTTGAGCGGGTGCTCGATGCCGGCGATGTTGTTGTGATCCATCCGGGGCAATGTCACCGGGTGACGCCTGTCGATACTGGGGATGCTTGTTACCTGTTCGTGAAGACAGACCCGGCTCGAGAGCCCACAGAGGAGCCCTGTCGCCTCTAAATGCCTGACTAATCGGCTCGGAGCAGTCGGAACCTATCGCATGTGCCAGAAATCCACCAGCCACGCGGAATCGGCAGCCCTTTCAACGCCCTCATTTTACTCCCGCGGCCACTTCGGCCACACCCGCGCGAACTGTTTCCGCTGCTGATACCCCCGCGCCAGCTCCAGATACACGCCCAGATCCCGATCCAGGTCCGACTGCGTCCCATCGAAATAAAAATTGCGGATGGGAATGCCGCCCAGGTCGCGGCTCAGCTTCGGATAGATGGCCTCGCAGACGATGCCGTTCATGCAGGTGAACGGGCTGATGTCGATGATGCCGTCTGCGCCCTTGCGCGCCAGGTAGACCACTTTGCCGACGTTCAGCACCATCTCGCCGAAGGCGCCCTCGCGCGGCAGGTAGGGGCGCGCGCATTCCAGTATCTCGTAGATATCCGGCTCTTCGTAGCCTATGAAGTCCTGGCGGAACGGCTCCAGCAGCACGTGCTCGTCGCGCTTCTGCACGCGGTTGCGGACCCAGGCTTCCAGCGCCTCGGCGGTCCACAGGCGGCCGGTGAGCTTGAGCTTGCGAAAGTGCTCCGAGTTGGTGTACCAGATCCATTCCACGATGTCGGAGAGCCAGGCTTCGGCGCGATACTCTTCCAGACGCCGCACCAGGTTCTCGTTGGAGAAGGTGTTGAGGCGGCAAAAGATCTCGCCCACGATTCCGATCAGCGGCGTGGAGCGGTCGCGGCGGCCGGGGATGGCTCGGAAGCGGTCGCGCGCGCGCAGCAGCGCATCGCGGAGGGCCGCAAGCTGCACGGCGGGCTTGACGGGCGTGGATTCGATCGTGCGGCACACGTCGTCGAGGCACGCTTCATAGACGCGTTCCGACTGGCCGGATGCAAGCTCGTGCGGCCGGTATTGCAGCAGCAGCTTTTGCAGGATATCGGCGGCCAGCAGCGCGCGCCATCCGGTGCGCATGAAGGGCCGCGCCATGTCGCCCAGGCCGCCGTAGCCGTTGTTGCTGGAGGGCGAAAGCACCAGCGTGTCGCGATAGCCGCTGGAGTCCAGCACGTGGCGCAGGTAGGGCGAGTATTGTCCGAAGCGGCAGGGGCCTTGCGCGGTGGGCATGAAGAAGACCGTGCGCGCGGGATCTGCGCCGGGCACTTCCAGCACCTTCATGAAGTCGCCCACGGTCACTTTGGCCGGATAGCATTCGTCGCCGGAGGTGTAGCGTGCGCCCAATTCGCTTGTGCGGTGGTCGGAGGGCGGCGTGGGTTGGGCATCCAGACCGACGGCGCGGAAGGCGGCGGCGAAGGCTTTGGCGCTGCCGTAGGCCATGGGCGGGATGTGGATTTTCTTGCCGGCGAGGGAAACCGCTCCCTCAGAGCCGGACTGAAGTCCGGCGTTGGCGAGCTTCGCTCGCCGGGGCGGGTCCTGGAGGACCCGCGCAGGACTGGAGTCCTGCCCCACATGCGGTAACTGGATCAGTGGACCGTTGCCGACAGTGCTATCGGTTGCGGCGGCGCAGGTTTGTAACATCGCAGAATCCCCTTGCTGTCGAGATAGGCCTCGCAGCGCGTCATGTATCCGGCATCGTTGCCGTGCCCGTCGAATTGCAGCACCAGCAGCGGGGCGCCGGCCGCATCGCGCGCGAAGTGCTTGATGTAGGAGTCCGGGCCGCACTTGAAATTCGACAGATAGATCACGTGCAGGTTGGCGCGCGATCCCGCCACGCGCGCGGCCTCCAGAATCTTGCGCCCGGACGCCCAGTACATATTTTCGTGCAGGCCGGTCATGGGCTCGCGGCCGGTAACCAGAAAGTCCAGCGGGATCACGTTGGCGCCATAGCGATGCCGCAGCTTGCGCGGAATATCGCAATTGATGCCGCGGTCGTAGATGTTATAGCCGCGGCCGGCCAGCACCAGTCCCGGCTCGCCGGTCTGCTGCAGCACGTCGAGGGCGCGCCGGCCCAATTCCAGCAGACGCTCCTGAAAGTCGTGCTGCGCGGCGTAGGCGGCATCCACGGCGCGATCACTGGCGCGACGGGCGACTCCCAGCGGCTTCATACACTCCGCCATGGCGCTTTTCACCTGCGCCGGGCCTAACTGAAAATGCAACGTGGGCACCAGGAACTTGCTTTGAAACTGTTCCAGGCCGGGCGCCACGCGCAGGATGTAGGGCAGCGTCTGGTTCCACGGGCAGTAGTGCGCCGGGCAGGAATTGCTCTCATCGGCTTCGGCGTCGGCGATGTTGGGGACCAGGATGTAATCGGCCCCCATCTCGGCCAGCGCGCGCACATGGCCGTGCGCCACTTGCACGGGATAGCAAGGCTGCGCGACGGCCATTTCGACGCCGGCGGCCGCGATGCGCGGGTCGGTGACGGGCGAGAGCATCGTGCGGATGCCCAGTTCCGCGAAATAGCGCTGCCAGAACGGGTAGCGGTCGAAGGTGGACATGGCGCGGGGGATGCCGACGCGCACGCTGTCAGCGGCGGGCCCGGGCGCACCAGCCGCCAGGTCTTCAATGATCCTTTCCCGGCAGGCGAACAGGTCATCGATCACCGGCTGGCGTCCGGTGGCGGAAGGCTTGCGGAACTTGTCCGAGCACTTGTCGCCCCAGTAGCTCTTCTGTCCTTCGATGGTGAATTCCTTGATGTCGCACAAATTCGAGCAGGCGCGGCAGACGAAATCGCGGGACGCCAGTTCGAGCCGATCGAGGCGATATCCGCGAAAGCGGCTGCGTCCCTTGGTGGCGGCGTGCCACTGGCGCGCGATCAGCGCCATGCCGATTGCGCCCACCACTCCGTTGTACGGCGGCACGGTGATGCGCTTGCCCAGCAGCCCGGCGAAGGCCGCGGCCACCGCATCGTTATAAGCGGTGCCGCCCTGGAAGTAGATCACGTTGCCGATGTGCCGGCCGCGCACCACGCGGTTCAGATAATTCAGCGCGATGGAGTATGCCAGTCCCGCGACCAGGTTGGGCACCGGCTCCCCCTTGTGCAGCCAGCCGGTGACATCGCGTTCCATGAAGACCGTGCAGCGCTCGCCCAGGCGGGTGGGCCAGGGCGCCGCAAGCGCGAGGCGCGCGAATTCGCCCTTGATGCTGATGCCCAGCTTTTCGGCCTGCTCCTCCAGAAACGAGCCGGTGCCGGCCGCGCAGGCTTCGTTCATGGCGAAGTCCACCACCACGCCGTGCTCGATGGAGATGAATTTGGAATCCTGGCCGCCGATCTCGAAGATGGTGTCCACCGGCTCGCCGCCCATGGTCTGGCTCACATGCAGAGCGCCGGTCTTGTGCGCGGTGATCTCATCGTTCACCACGTCGGCGCCCGCGAACTCGGCGATCAGCTCGCGGCCCGATCCGGTCGTTCCGACGCCGCGGATTTCGAGGCGCTGGCCCCACAAGCCTTCGAGCTCGGCGAACCCCTGCTGGACAGCCTCGATGGGCCGTCCGGCGGTGCGCAAGTAGATATCGTGGATGACGGCGCCGGTTTCATCAATGGCCACCACGTTGGTGGACACCGATCCGACGTCGATGCCCAGATAAGCCGGAATCGGGGCATTATCAGGATGGCCGGGCGGCGGCACATAGGCGCCGACGCGGTCGCGCAGGAGCACCACGTTTTGCATGGAGAGCGGCGTGGTGTCTTCGACGCGCTCTTCGCCTTCGTGCTGGTTCAAGCGGTGGATGTCGCGCAGCGAGCGTTTGCGCGGCTCCTCGGATTCCAGCATGGCCGCGCCGATGGCGCCGCACCAGGCGTAATGCGGCGGCACGAACAACTGGCTCGCGGAAAGCCCGAACGCCTCGCGCAGCGCCGCGGTGACGCCCGCGTTCTGGGAGACCGCGCCCACCAGCGCGACGGGCCCTTCGACGGGCCGGCCTTTGACCACGCTGCTCTTGAAATTGCGGGCGACGGCGTCGCAGAGGCCGCGCAGAATCTCGGCGGGGGCATGGCCTTTCTGCTGCGCGTGGATCATGTCGCTCTTGGCGAACACCGAGCACCGGCCGGCGATGCGCGCCGCGCAACCGGCGTGCGCCACCAGGTCCCCGACTTCTTCCACCGAGTACCGCATGCGCAACGCCTGCTGATCCAGGAACGATCCGGTGCCCGCGGCGCACTCGCCGCTGCGGTCGTAATCCAGGATGGTGCGCTGATCCAGCCGGATGTACTTGGAGCTTTCGCCGCCGATTTCGAAGACCGTGCGCGCGTGCGGATAAAACTCCGCGATCATGCGGGCGATGGCCTTGAATTCGTTTTCGAAGTACAGCCCCAGGATTTTGGCGATGGTGCGGCTGCCGGAGCCGGTCACGCGGATGCCTTCCACGCGCGCCTCCGGCACGATGTCGTAGAATTCCTGCAAGAGGTCGTAGGTGGATTGAATCGGGCTGCCGGCAATGCGGCGGTAATCGGACAACACCAGCGGCGGTTCGGCGCTCACCATGCGGAAGGGGCGGGCGGCGGCGCACAGCGTCTCCAGAATCCCGCGGTCCGCCGGCCGGCCCAGGGCCGCCAGCTTCAGGCTGATCGAGCCGATATCCAGACCGATGTTGATGCCCATAGTTGCGCCCGTTTATCCCGTTTATACGATGATAAGGCAGGCGCGCCTGGTTTCCATGATTTCAGGCCTGAATAGCTGTTTTTGAAGGCTCACGGCGCGGAATCGAGGGCCGAACGGGGTGCGGCGGCCACTGCGGCACTTTGGGACTGCGATAGATGCGGGTCAGCGCCGGCAAGCTGATCCGCCGCCAGGCCGCGACGGCGATGTGAACCTCGCGCCCGCCGGAGCATGTGCGCCCGATCTTCATTCCCGTCCTGCTCGACTGTCCGGCGATTCCTTAAGGAAGGCGACGGAATGAATAATCCAGTTGTTAATTGGACATTACACTGAGCTAATTAATGTGCCAAATGGAGGTCGTGCTCCTGCAAAGGCCGGCGTCCCTGTGATGCGTCCGTAAAGAACGTCGGGATCAAGGTCCGCTCCGTTCGGCCAAACTACGGTACCCAGCTCCGGATCGACGCGGAGCTGGGCGAAGTAGGCGGGATCGCGCAGCGGCTCGAAGACTCCGTGGAAGCTGAGATAGGGCGCGAGATCGACCACGCCCTCAACGCCATCTTCGAACCGAAGATGCAAGCGACGATTCGGGTGTGTCGTCGATCTCGATGCTACCGAGACGCAAAGATAGTGTCTTCTGATTTGTCGTTCACGGGTTGCCTCCGGAAACGAGGAGCGCGTCAGATTCAGCTCGAATTGACCGTACGGATTGATACTATTGCAGATATGTATTGATATACCCCTTGGAAGAGCGTACAATACTGTTGATTTCGATTTGGATGCTGCTCGCGGCCTCGGCCTGCACCCGACGCGCCGCCGGGTTTGACCGCTCGTATGAAAAGGAGGCTATGTATGCCGGAGACCTTGGTGTCCGATAAGGGTTGCACTTCGGGAGAGAATTTCCCTTACGCTGGATGGCTCAGCCGCCGGCTATGGTTTGCGTACGCGTTGGCTGTGCTGGGGACGGTACCGGTAGGGGCGCAGGCGCCGGCTAGCGAAATTGTGCTGCATAATTTCGCCAGCTTCCCGCTCAGGGGAGAAGACCCCCAGGCAGGTGTGACCCTCGACTCGGCGGGGAACCTCTACGGGACTGCCGGGGGCGGTATTGCGGGCCATGGAGTGGTGTACAAAGTGGATACGATGGGCCGCGAGACGGTGCTGCACAGCTTCACGGGCGGGGCAGATGGGTCCGAGCCCTCGGGAGGGGTGGTCGTCGACGCGGCCGGCAACCTCTACGGGACTACTGCGAGCGGCGGCACAGCGGGCCTGGGCGTCTTGTACAAGCTGGATACCACCGGCCATGAGACTTTGCTGCACACCTTTACTGGCGGGGCCGATGGGTCCAATCCCGACGGTGTCATCGTCGACTCGGCCGGCAACCTCTACGGGACTGCCGGGGGCGGCACTGCGGGCCATGGCCTGGTCTTCAAGGTGGGTGCGGCCGGCTATTATGCGGTTCTCCACCGCTTCACGGGTGGGGCCGGAGGGAGCAGTCCCAACGCTGTGACCCTCGACGCCGCAGGCAACCTCTACGGGACTACCTTCTCCGGCGGCACCGGGAAGTGTGATTACCAAACCTGCGGTGTGGTCTACAAGCTGGATTCGGCCGGCAATTATACGGTGCTTTACAGCTTCACGGGCGGGGCCGATGGGGCCAACCCCGCAGGAGGAGTGATCCGCGATTCAGCCGGCAACCTCTACGGGACTACCGCGTATGGCGGCGCATGCGATCGCCAGACAACAGGCTGCGGCGTGGTGTACAAGGTGGATCCGAGCGGCCAGGAGACGGTGCTGTACAGATTCACGGGCGGGGCCGATGGGGGACTCCCCTTCACGGGTGTTACTGGCGATTCAGCGGGCAATCTCTACGGGACTACTAGTGGTGGCGGCACCTTAAGCGCCTGCGAGGGATATGGCTGCGGCTTGGTGTACAAGCTGGATGCGGCCGGCAATTACACGGTGTTGTACAGCTTCACGGGCGGCGCAGATGGGTCCAACCCCGACGCAGGTGTGATCCTCGACTCGGCCGGCAATCTCTACGGGACTACTGGTGGTGGCGGCACAGGTGGTGGGGGCGTGGTGTACAAGCTGGACGCGACTGGTCAGGAGACGGTACTGTTTAGCTTTCCAGGCTCGCCGGCCGGTGGGTACTCGCCGCAAGCAGGGGTGGTCGAAGACTCGGCCGGCAACCTCTACGGGACTACCTCCGCTGGCGGCATGGGGAGCTGTGATGACGGCTTGGGTTGCGGTGTGCTGTACAAACTGGATTCGGCCGGCCATTATACGCTGCTGCACAGCTTCACGAGCGGGGCCGATGGGGGCAACCCCAACGGCGGAGTGATCCGCGACTCGGCCGGCAACCTGTATGGGACCACGCAAGGCGGAGGGACCGTGCCCACTGGAGGTGTCGGCGAAGGCGTGGTATACAAGCTGGACGCGGCGGGCAATTACACAGTGTTGTACACCTTCACGGGTGGGGCTGATGGAGGCGGCCCCTTTGCAGGCGTGTTCCGCGACTCGGCTGGCAACCTCTACGGGACTACCAGGGGTGGCGGCACCGGCCTCTGGGGCGTGGTGTACAAGCTGGGCGCGGCGGGCAATTACACAGTGCTGTACCGCTTCACGGGTGGGGCAGATGGAGCCTTGCCCGATGCAGGAGTGATCCGCGACGCGGCCGGCAACCTGTATGGGACCACGCAAGGCGGAGGCGCGGGAACCGGCTTTAACGGCTACGGTGTGGTGTACAAGCTGGATGCGGCGGGCAACTACACGGTGCTGTACACCTTCACCAGCTTCGCCGATTTTCCGGGGTCCTCTGGAGTGATCCGCGACTCGGCCGGCAATCTCTACGGAACTTACTCCTCAGGCATGGTGTATAAGTTGGATGCGGCGGGCAATTACACGGTATTGTACAGCTTCACGGGTGGCGCCGATGGGGGTGCGCCCACCGGCGGGGTGATCCAAGATTCGGCTGGCAACCTTTACGGGACTTCTGAGGCAATTACAGCGAACCAGGGCGTGGTATACAAGCTGGATACGGCCGGTAATTTTACCGTGCTGTATACCTTTAGCGGCGGGGCCGATGGGGGCAATCCAAGTGGTGGTGTAATCCGCAGCCCTGCCGGCAACCTCTTCGGGACTACTGCCGGGGGCGGGAAATTTGGTGGTGGGGTGGTTTTCGCGCTCACTGGCGTGCAATAAGGCGCGCTTGCATCCGCCTCTTAATGCCCGCTTCGAGCGAGATGTTGTGCCGCGTCGAGGCGGCGACTTCTCCTCCGTCGCCATGGCGACGTGTGAATTTAGGTGAGGCGGCGTCCACGACCCGCCGCCTATCGTAGTCCAAGACGAAAACCCCGGCCAAAAGGATACACGTCGGGCCGGCGAACGACGGCGTTGTATCGTCCCCAAACCGTCCGGTTGTGACCCCAAGCCCTGGCGTACTCGTTCTCCGTTCGCCGAGATCATGCAGGGGGTGGCATCTGGGTCAGCAACGGTCCGGAGGCTGCTATTTGCCAACGGTCTGCTCATGAGCGCGCTTGCTGTTACTTGCCTTCGCTGCGCCTGTCGTGTTCGCAGGCGCCATCGGCTTGCCGCCTTCCCGCGTGCTGAGCGACCGCATCCACTTCGCGTACGACGGCGACCCTGAGTCCACTTTCATCCAGGTGCACACGGCCGGCAGCGAAAACTTCGGCCGTTCGTTCCGCATCACCAATCTGCAGAACGATCACCTGAGTCAAGCGGATACCCCACTACCGGGGGACGCCGCGCGT
>OCTA010004033.1_pt1 | contig 12929 bp, 6 predicted proteins | sample 1538991 | NCBI WGS metagenome assembly OCTA01 (sample SAMEA3539302, study PRJEB22396) | soil metagenome | biome: tundra; feature: field; material: soil | place: USA | collected 2010-05 | depth 0.15 m
GCAACCAACCCCCAGAGACCACGCAGGAAAACACCAGACACACTGTCAAATTTAAGCCAGGACTTGACCGGCAGTCGAAGGCAGGAGCGGCTTCCCGGCATGGCGGCCTCCTCTCCCCGACCCTCTCCTCCAAAGGAGGAGAGGGAGGTCGAATCGTCGGCTGGTGGCAGCGTGCGCGCCGCGCTGCCACGACCCGGACTTTTGGTTTGAAGCGGGATGCCGGGCCGCTAGACTGACGGGGCTAATCGAACGCAAAACCCGTGAGACTATGAAGCGGCACTCTATCGTGTTCCTCCTTGCAGTTTCCCTGAGCATGTTGGGGCTCAGCCCAACTCCTGCGGCAACTGCCGCGCAAACAAAATCAGCCATCATCGTATCGCCGCGCGAGGCGTCGTGGATGGAGCAGCTCGCCGCGCGCGAGGTGCGACGCTACATCTATCTGCGCACGGGCCGGTTACTGCCCATGATGACCGAGCCGAACGGGGCGCTGCCTGGGGGCAGTCTGATTCTGGTCGCCCGCAAGGATCGGGCGCTCGTCCGGGCCAGGGCGGGCGCGGAGCTGGTGGCATCACTGGATCGCTTGGCACCACAGAGCTATTGGCTTAAGACCGATCGTGCTCAGCGGTCATCCGCTGCCAGCGGAGTCAGGGCTCGCGAGGACGCTCACCCTCCCCACGCGACCCGCCCCCCCGTGGTGCTGGTCACCGGCGGCGACGATGCCGGCACGCTCTATGCGGCTTACCGGCTGGCCGAGGTTCTGGGGGTCCGCTTCTATCTGCACGGGGATGTCATTCCGGACGAGCCGATAGAATGGAAGCTGCCGGAGCTGGACGAGTCCGGGACGCCGTTGTTCGCATTGCGGGGCATCCAGCCGTTCCACGACTTCCCGGAAGGGCCGGACTGGTGGAATCGCGACGACTACCTGGCGGTGATTGGGCAATTGCCGAAGCTGCGCATGAACTTCTTCGGCCTACATACCTATCCAGAAGAGCGCCCGAATGCGGAACCCACAGTATGGATTGGCTTGGCGAGTGACGTTGCTGAACACGGGAAGGTCAAATCCAGCTACCCGTCCAGCTATATGAACACGTTGCGCGGGAACTGGGGTTATGCGCCCGAGAAAACCAGCGATTACGTGTTCGGCAGCGCGGCGCTGTTCGAGCGGGATGATTTCGGGCCGGAGGTCATGTTCGGCTTCATGCCGTCCCCGACCACGCCCGAGGGCAGCAAGGAAGTTTTCGACCGCACAGCCAGGATGCTGCGCGATGCGTTCAGCTTCGCCCACCGGGTGGGGGTTAAGACTTGCGTGGGCACCGAAACACCGCTCATCGTCCCGAAACTGCTCAAGGAGCGGTTGAAGACGCTGGGCAAAGATGCTGGTGACCCGGGTGTGGTCCGGGAACTTTATGAGGGCATCTTCCGCCGCGCGGCTGAGGCTTACCCGCTGGACTACTACTGGTTCTGGACGCCCGAAGGCTGGACGTGGTCGGGGGTAAAAGAGGAGCAAATCAAGGCGACCATGGATGATTTGGCTAACGCTATTGCGGCCCGAGCGAAGGTCCAGGCGCCGTTCAGCCTGGCGACGTGCGGCTGGGTGCTGGGACCGGAACAGGATCGGGCGATGTTCGACAAGGTGCTGCCCAAAGAAGTGGCGGTAAGCTGCATTAACCGGCAAGTCGGTTACACGCCGGTGGACGCCGGTTTCGCTGAGGTGCATGGGCGCTCGAAATGGGCCATTCCCTGGATGGAGGATGATCCGGCGCTGACCTCGCCGCAGTTGTGGGCAGGCCGGATGCGGCGCGATGCGGCGGATGCGCTGCGCTACGGGTGCGACGGCCTGATGGGCATCCATTGGCGCACGCGTGCCCTCGGTCCGAACATCGGCGCGCTCGCGCAGGCGGCCTGGGTGCAGGGAGCGTGGGCAGATGCATACCGAGCGGCGGCACCAGCGGCCGAGCCGGTCCGAGTTGCCGGCCCGGTCGGTGGACAGGTTGCGGCCTTCCCGAATAACCCGATTGCCGACACTTCGGATGCTCCCCTCTACCAAACCGTGCGATACAATCTCTCCGGGTATTATCTGCTGGCGACGAACGGCCCTTGCAAGGTAACGCTGAAGTTCTGTGAACCGCACTACAGCGCCCCCGGCGTGCGCGTGTTCGACGTGAAACTGCAAGGCCGGACTGTCCTCAAGAACCTGGACATCTTCGCCAAAGTCGGCAAGAACCGCGCTCTGGATTACACCTACACCAACATCGTCGTCATCAACGGATGGCTGGACATCGGCTTCGTGCCGCGAGTCGAGTATCCCAGCATCGCCGCGATCGTCGTCGAGGGGAATGGCTTTACTGAGAAGATCAACTGCGGGGGGCCGGCCTATGGGGATTACGTGGCGGACCTGCCGGCGTCTCCGGCGCCGAAACCAATCCTCCCGAGCACCAAGGATTTCTATGCAGACTGGGCGTCGAGCCAGTTCGGCTCACAGGCCGGCGAGGCTGCGGCGGGGATTTTCGAGAAGATCGATGGCGCGCTGCCGCACCCGTGCACGTGGGTTGCCGGCCCCGGCGGCATACAGCCGGACGGGCAGCCGTGGGAACAGGTGAAAAAGGAATACGCCTTCGTGGATGAGTTCGCGGCGCTGGGGCCTCAGGTCAAAGGCGCGGGCAACCGGGAGCGCTACGATTACTGGCTGGACACCTTCGTCTATTTGCGAGCGGAGGGAGAAGTGAACTGCGCCTGGGGAGAATACAATGGGGTGATGGAGAAGGTGAAGCAGCAGAAGGATGCGGCGGCGCAAAGAGAAATGGCACGCCAGCTCGCCCTGCCGCTGCGCGTGAAGCTGGCCGGCCTGGCCGGCGTGGTCTTCGACCATCTGCTGGCGACGGTGTCAACGACGGGTGAGCTGGGCAGCGTTGCAAACTGGAACCAGCACAACCTGCCCAGCCTCCTCAACAAGCCCGGCGAAGAACTCACCAGGATTCTCGGCAAGCCACTACCCGCTGAAGCGCAACTGAGGCAATCATACCACGGCCCAATGCGGATCATCGTGCCGACGACACGGACCAGTCTTGCCGCCAACGAGACCCTGAAGCTGAAAGTCATTATCCTGTCGGAGGCTCCGCCGCGCGCAGCCACGCTTCGCTGGCGTAGGCTGGGCGAGCGCCGGTTCGCGAAGCTTCCGCTGGAGTTGGTGGCGCGTGGGGTTTACTCCGTCCACTTGCCGGCGAGCGCGAAAGATGACTTCGAGTATTACATCCAGGCTGAACCCGAGCGCGGCAAGCCTGTCTATTTCCCTGCCACGGCGCCGAAGCTCAACCAGACGGTAGTGGTCTGCTCACCGGCAACCTGAGTCAGAGTAGGGCAGTGCGTCTCGCCTGCCCACCCAGGGAATAGCCAGCCGAAAACCGGGCAGGCGAGACGCGCTGCCCTACGTTGCCCGCTCCCTCACGATTCGGCAGTACCAGGGATGCCGGACGGCTCGGCGACCAGGTCGTAATCGGTGTGGCCGATGATCTTCACCTGTGCGAACTCGCCGAGCGGCAGTTGGCCGCGCACGTACACGCGGCCATCGATGTCGGGGGCGTCGGCTTCGCCGCGGGCGACCTGGAAACGGCCCTTGAGCGCGGCGGCATGCTGGTCCCGCCCCCGAATCAGGCCGTGTTCCCAGGAACTTACGCGGGCGCGCTTGAGTTCGCTCGGGTTGGCCGCCTGCTCGACCAGCACTTTGATGGTGCGCCCGACGAACGAACCGGCCACCTGCACCGCGACTTCATGCTGAGCCGCCATAGCCAGGCTGCGCCGCTTTTGTTTGGTCTTGTCTGGAACTTGGCCGGCCATGCTACCCGCGCGCGTGCCTTCTTCCTGCGAATAAGTGAAGACGCCCAACCGCTCGAACCGCGTCTCACGAATGAACCCGAGCAAGTCCTCAAAATGCGCCTCCGTCTCACCCGGGAAACCGACGATGAACGTGGTGCGCAGCGCGATGCCAGGTATGCCCGCACGAATGCGGCGGACAAGGTCCACGATGTATTGGCGGGAAGTCTCGCGCCGCATCCGCTCGAGCATGTTCTCGTGAATGTGCTGGAGGGGAATATCCACGTAGCGCGCGACCTTGGGGCACTCGGCAATCGTTTGAATCAACTCATCTGTCCAATGCGCCGGGTGGGTGTAGAGCAGCCTGATCCAGAACTCGCCGGGCAAGCCGTTCAGCTCGCGCAGCAGAGTGCAAATCGTGGTGGCCCGGGCTGGGAGCGACTTCACTGCCGCAATGAACTTCGCAGGCGCGGATATCGCCCCGGTGCGATTCGGGCGCAAGTCCAGGCCGTAATAAGTCGAGTCTTGCGAGATCAGGTTCAGCTCCTTGACGCCGTCGGCAATGAGCGCCTTGGCGTCTGTGACAAGGTCTGCTTGCGGACGGCTGCGATGGGAACCCCTCATTCGGGGAATGATGCAGAAGCTGCACGGGTGATTGCACCCCTCGGCGATTTTAAGGTAAGAGAAATGGCGCGGCGTGAGCCGGAAGCGCGGGGTCGCGTAGTCCGGAATGTAGTTCGGACGGGAAGTGACTGTGACGAGAGGGAAGGATGGTTGAGCTGGGGAGAACCTTGAACCTTGAACCTCGAACCTCGAACCTCGAACTCCTGCAGCCTCCGGGCTTCGAACCTTGGACTTTGGACCTTGGACTTTGGACTTTGGACTGTCCCGAAGACTGCCGGCCCGCCTTGCCAACGCTTGTTTGACGAGGTCCGTGACCTGTGCGACCTGGTCGATGCCCATGAACACGTCCACCTCGGGCAGGAGCGCGGGGAGTTGCTCGCGAAACCGCTGAGGGAGACAGCCGGAGACGATCAAGCCCTGGCCGCGGTTCTTCGCTTCACGCAGCTCCGCCGATTCCAGAATGGTATCCACGCTCTCCTGCTGCGCCGAATCGATGAACGAGCAGGTGTTCACGATCACCACGTCCGCCTGCGCGGTGTCGCTGGTAATCTCGACTCCGTCCTTCAGCAGCGTGCCGACCATCACCTCGGAATCGACGAGGTTCTTGGCGCAGCCGAGCGAGATCAAACCCACGCGCACCGGGCGCTCTATGGAATCTTGTTTCATCAAAGACCGCTCACCTTACGTCAGGGAAACACCGGGGGCAACCCTTGGGGTTAGGCGTTTCGGTTTAGACAGAGGGAAGCGACTTTTCACTGGCGCAGGATCGGGCGCCAGCATTCAATGGGGCCATGTTCAAATGCATCGCCTCCACTCCAGGTTCAGCCTCGCAGCAATCGCGGCGTGAGTTCATCCGTCACCTTGGTTCAGCGGTCGCGCTTGGTGCGGCGCTGTCGCCAATCCACGCCAGCCTCGCGGCGGAGAGTTCGCGCAGCGCAGCGCAGAAAACCCTGGTCGGCTCAAACATCTATGGCTGGGGCCAATACGCCCAGCGCGATAAGAAGAAGCTCGACCTAGAGGAAGTCATCTCGGCCTTGCGGGACACCGGCTATGATTATTTGGAAACCACCATGGACGTGGGGCGGCCCGAGGAGAATGCGAAGTTCGCCGACCAACTCAAGGCCAAGAGCCTCCAGCCCGTCAGCCTTTACACCGGCGCCCGCGTGCATGAGACCGCCAAGGCCGGAGCGGTGGTGACCAGGATTCTCGCCGCCGCCAAGGTCTGCCAGCAGGCCGGTTTCCGCGTCATCAGTTGCAACGCCGACCCGATCGGGCGCGAAAAGACAGATGAGGAGTTACAGACACAAGTGGCCGCTCTAAGCGAATTGGGCGAGGGCTTGAATGCGCTCGGCATGAAGCTGGGCGTGCATCATCACATGCCGGAGATGGCCAATCACGCGCGAGAGTTCCACTACAACTTCGACCACACCAAACCCGCCGTGGTCGGCTTCTGCTATGATGTCCATTGGGTCTGGAAAGGAGGCGTTATGCCGTTGGATGCGCTTAAAGAGTACGGCGATCGAGTGGTCACCTGGCATCTCCGCCAAAGCCGCGACGGCATCTGGTGGGAAGACCTCGACACTGGCGACGTCGATTACGAGGCCGTGGCGAAGTACGCCGGCACGCACAAATTGCCGCGGCGATTCACCGTCGAGCTGGCCATTGAAAGCGGCACAAAGATCACCCGCTCCGTGGTGGAGAACCACCGCCGGAGCCGGGAATATGTCAGAAGGGTGTTTGAAGGCGAGGGAAGGGGAAAACCATGACGGCGTTGAGAGGAGACGCCCGATCTGGAAAGGGGCTCAGGCAAATTCCACAGCGCTCCGGAATCAGGCAGCGGGTCAGGAGTGCTGCGGCCGCTATTTAGCAGTCAAAGCCTTGGGGCTTTCTTTCCCCGCAGGCTCCTCAGTTGTCCCAGCCATGCGCACCGTCGTGCCGCTTACGAGCGAATCGGACGGATTGAGGATCACGCGGTCGGTCGGGCCCACTCCTCCCATAATCTCGATGGTCGGCCCGAAGTCGCGGCCCAGCGTGACGTTGCGCAATTCGACTTTCCCGTCGGCGCCCACCACGCCTACTTGCGTACCCTCTGAGCGAAACAGCAGCGTATTGGCGGGCAGAGTCAGCGTCGGGTCGAGTTTAGCTTCCGTCAAGCTCACCTGGACATAGGTGCCGGCCAGGATTTCGCCGCGCGAGTTATCCACCTCGAGTTCCACGAGCAAGGTGCGGGAATCAGCGCTCATGGCCCCGGACGTCCGCACCACTTTTGCGGGAAAGACGCGTCCGGGCAGTTCCGGGATGGTCAGTTCGGCCATTTGCCCGGGGGCCATGCCGTGGGCGACAGCTTGCGGCACGCGCACAAACACACGCAGGGTGCCGGTTTGCGCCAGTCGGAAAAGTTCATTGCCGCTGCTCGCAGCCACCAATTGGCCGACATCGGTTCCCCGCGCGGTAATGGTGCCGGCGAAGGGGGCGGTGACCCGCTCAAAGGATTGGAGTTCTTCCAGCCGGCGCACATTGGCGCGCGCGGCTTCGACGGTCGCAGCCTTGAGTTCCAGGTCAGCCTTCTTCTCGGCAGCTTCCTGCTCGCTGACGCTGGAGGACTTGAGCAAGTCGGTCCAGCGCGCGTCGGTGGTCCGGGCCAGCGCGAGCGCGGCGTCGGCCTGAGCGAGTTGGGCGCGGGCCTGGGCCAGTTCCTGATTCAGCTCCGGCGTGTCAATCTCGGCCAGCAAATCCCCCGCCTTGACCTGCGCGCCAATGTCCACCAGATAGCGTTTGAGGTAACCGCTGGTGCGGGCATAAATCGGCGCTTCGACGAGCGCCTTGGCTTCGGCGGGCAACGTCAGTCCGGCGGCCGTCTTGCCCGGCACGGGCGATACCACGCTGACGATTTGGGCGGCGAGCTCCCGCGTCTCTGCGCGCAAGGCATTGCGATGCAGCGAGCGGGGAACCAAACCGGCCACCGTGCCGATGATGATGAGCACGCCAGCCACGATGGCGGCATTGCGCAATTTGGCGCCGGCGCTCGCGGCAGCTTCCGAAGTGGAGCCCCGGGCTTCCCGGGCCGGGGGAATTAGTGTCGGCTCTTTTGTTCCAGAGGGATTCATAGTTAAGCTCAAGCGCCGGCAGGGGCGGGGCTGATGCCGCCGGCTTGAGGCGCAAAATCGGAGGGTGTCTTGACCGGCACAGTGGCGCGGTGCAACAGGCTAAAGACGACCGGCACGAAGAACAGGGTGGCGATCGTGGCCACGACCAGGCCGCCAATGACGGCGCGGCCCAGCGGGGCATTCTGTTCGCCCCCCTCACCAAGACTCAGTGCCATAGGCAACATGCCGATCACCATAGCCGCCGCGGTCATGAGAACTGGCCGCAACCGGCTGGTGCCAGCTTCCCAGGCCGCCGTCAACGGGTCCATGCCCTGTTGGAGGTCGTTCCGCGCGAAGGTGACCACCAGCACGGAATTGGCGGTGGCGACACCCAGGCTCATGATGGCTCCCATCAGGGCTGGCACGCTGGCGCTGGTGAGCGTGATGTGCAGTGCCCAAACCACGCCGGCGAGCGCGCCGGGCAGGGCGGTGATGATGATGAACGGGTCGAGCCAGCTTTGGAAGTTGACCACCAGCAGCAGGTAGATCAGCACAATCGCCATTACCAATCCAATGCCCAGGCCGGTAAAGCTCGAATGCATCGTCTCGGCCTGCCCGCGCAACATAATCGAGCTGCCCTTCGGCAGTTCCTTTTCTGCCTGGGCGAGGAGCGGTTTGAGATCGTGCATGACGCCGCCGAGGTCGCGCCCGCTGACGCCGCCGAAGATGTCAATGACCGGCATGACGTTGTAGTGGGAAATCATGGGCGCGCCCATGGTGCGGGTGACGGTGGCGAGGTTCGCCAGCAGTTGCTCGTTCCCCTGCCCGGGCTGACTGGCGTTGATGGGGATCGAGTTAAGGGCGGCAAGTGAATCCATCGAACGCTCGGGAACACGAATGTTGACGAGGTATTGGATGCCGACGCGCGGGTCGATCCAATAGACGGGGGAGACCTGGCCGCTGCCGCTCAGGGTGAGCAGAATCGCATTGGCCACATCGCGCTCAACCAGGCCCATCGCGGAGGCTTTGGTGCGATCAAAGTCCACGTTAAGTTTGGGCAAATCGGCCGGCTGCTGCACGCGCACGTCCACCGCGCCAGGCACCTGGCGGATCTTGTCCGCGAGCCGACCGGCGACCTCGCGATTCTTCGCTTGGTTGCGCCCAACCAATTGGATGTCAAACGGCGCGGGCAGGCCAAAGTTGATGGACTGACTCACAATGTCCGCGGGCAGAAAATAGAACATGATTCCCGGAAACTCCCGATGAAGGCGGCCACGCAAGCGGTCCATGTAACCGGCGGTCGGACGGTGCTCGGGCCGGAGCGAGACAAGGATGTCCGCGTCGCCGGTGCCAATCAGGCCGCTGTCGTTGTAGGTCAGGTTGATGCTGGAGGCGGGAATGCCGATGTTGTCCATCATGCCGCGGAATTCTTCGGCCGGGACTTCCCGGCGGATGGCGGCCTCAACTTCATCGACCAGTTTGGCGGTCTCTTCGATACGCGTGCCGCTCCGGGCGCGAAGGTGCAGCCGGAATTGGCCGGCATCCACCAAGGGAAAGAAGTCCTGCCCAAGCTGGGGCACGAGCAACATCGAACCCACACAGAACGCCAGGAAGATCACCGCAAACGGCGTTCGATGGTGAAGCACGGCCCCAAGCAGAATGCGGTAGCCCTCGCGGAAGCGGTCGAAGCCCCGTTCGAAGCCCGTCTGGATGGCCACCAGCGGTCGCAGCCATGGGGTGGTTGCTGCCGGTTCGTCGTGACCGGAGTAGTGCTGCACGTTGCGGTAGAACCACATTACCAGCGTCGGGACCAGCGTCCGCGACAACACGTAGCTGGCCAGCATGGCGAACACCACCGCCTCGGCCAGCGGCACAAAGAGGTAGTGCGCCACCCCGGTCAGGAAGAACATCGGCACGAACACGATGCAGATGCAAAGGGTCGAGACAAAGGCCGGCATCGCAATCTCCTGCGCCCCGTCCAGAATGGCGTCTTCGAGCGCTTTGCCCGACGCCATGTGCCGATGGATGTTCTCAATGGCCACCGTGGCGTCATCCACGAGAATGCCGACCGCCAGCGCGAGCCCGCCCAGCGTCATGAGGTTGATGGTTTCGCCCAGCGCGCTGAGGATGGCAATGGAGGTAAGCACCGACAGCGGGATGGAAAGCGCGATGATGAACGTGCTACGCCACGAACCAAGGAACAGCAGAATCATCAACGCGGTGAGCGCGGCGGCGATAACGCCTTCCCGGACGACGCCGGAGATGGCTGACCGGACAAAGATGGATTGGTCGGCAAACTCCTTAACGCTCAGGTCCGAGGAAACGCCACTGAGAACGCGCGGCAGGGCCTTCTTGATCCCGCTGACCACGTCGAGCGTGGACGCGGCGCCAGTCTTATACACGGTGAGCAGCGCGCCCCGCACGCCTTCGTTGCGCACGATGTTCTGCTGCGGCTGGTAACCGTCCCGCACTTGCGCCACGTCCCGTATGCGGATGAGCGCGCCATTGACGGTCTTGATAGGGAGGTCGCCCAGCTCATCCATCACCTTGGGAGTGGAGTTAAGCTCAACGGCGTATTCCGTGCCGCCGATCTTGGTGGTGCCGCTGGGGAGGACCAGGTTCCCGGAGTTGAGCGCGTTGACCACATCCATCGGCGCCAGGTTCTTCGCCTTCAGGGCTGCCAGGTCGAGATCCACCGACACCATGCGATTCTTGCCGCCGTAGGGCCAGGGCATCGCCGCGCCCTGCACGGTGGCCAGGCCGACGCGAATCTGGTTGGCGGCCAAGTCGAAAACCTCCTGCTCGGAGAGCTTGGTGCTGCTGATGCTGTACTGCAGGATGGGAACGGTGGAAGCGCTGTAGCGAATGATGAGCGGCGGCGTGGTGCCCGGGGGCATCCGGCTGATCACCGTCTGTGCGATGGCGGTCACCTGCGCCACACCGGCATCGACCGAGGTGCCCTCGCGGAAGAAGACTTTGATGACGCCAATACCGTTGTAGGCGTTGGACTCGATGTGCTCGATGTCATTGACCGTGGTGGTGAGCGAGCGCTCCTGAATGTAATTCATGCGCTGCTCGATCTCCTGGGCATCCAGGCCGGTGTATTGCCAGACAATGCTAACCACCGGGATGTTGATGGACGGGAAAATGTCCGTGGGCGTGCGCAGCAGCACGAACGGCGTGAGCAGCAATAGCACCAACGACGCTACCACGAAGGTGTAGGGCCGCCGAAGGGCTAATCGGACAATCCACATAACTTAAGTAGTATTGTCAGAAATACCCCTGCTGGGACAATACAAGTCTGCATTGGACGCATCAGGGTCAGGGCGAATTCAACCAAGAAAGCAGGAGTAGGGACGGCTCGTCCCCGAGATTACCCACCCAAAGCTCAATACATGAAGACGAGCCGTCCCCACCCCAGCTTGCTTGAATCCGTCCTGTTTCATGGCCTGGCGACATCCAGGCAGATCATCCGCGTGAGGTCCCGGACAATGAGCCTCCCGCCGGCCAGCGCCAGCGGCGCCCAGGAATCGTGGCCTTTCAACACCTGCGCCTGCGCCAGCAATACGTACTTATTCGGCGTCGCCTCAATGAGGCGCAACAGGCCCGAGTCATTCATCGCGTAGATGAGTCCGTCGGCCAGGATGAAGGAGCCAAGGCCAAATGTTTGGCCGGGTGGGCTGGTCCAAACCGGCTTGCCCTCGAGCGTCAGGCAAACGAACTTGCTGTCGGCCCGCACGCCATAGAGGTGATCATCATGCAGAACGGGCGTGTGCTGCGTGGCGCCGAAGACTCCCGCCGCCAGCTTGAACACGGTGCGGGGCACGAAGCGCTCCCCTGCCCTGTCGAGCTGCAGCATCAGGCTGCCCGCGTCGTAACCGCCCGTCAGGAATATCCGGCCTCCGTCCAGGATCAGCGGCGAAGGCACGGTGGCGATGCTTATCTTCCAGTCCAGGGTCTCCCAAAGCAGCGAGCCGTCCTTGGCGGAGACGCCCACGACGCCCTTGTTGGCGCAATAGACATACATGCGCTCGCCGCCGAACTCCATCGGCATCACCGAAGAATGGGTCATCTTCCAGCCGTGCGGATTGGGCGTCTGCCACAGGACCTTGCCGGTCTGGCTCTCCACTGCAACCAGCAACGCGTCCGGGCCGCCGGGCGCAAGGATTACCGCTCCGTTGTCGATCAACGGGCACTGTCCTGCATACCAGGGCGGGACGGTGGCGCCGAATTGGCGGACTAAATCCAGCCCCCAACGCAGTTCGCCCGTCACCGAATCCAGGCAGACCACGTTGCACTTGGGGCCCATCGCGACGACCAGCTTGTCGGTCACCGCCGGCACCGTGCGCGACATGCCATGATTACGCTTCACCGAGACCGGATAGGCATAGCGCCAAATCTCACGGCCATCCGCCAAGGACAGACAGCGGAGCGCGTCTTGCTTCTTTTCGCGGTCGTAGTCCATGAGATAGACGCGCCCATTGAGGACGGTAGCGCCGGCGTAGCCGTCACCCACGTCAATCCCCCACAGCTCGCGCGGCTGAGCCGGCTGCCAGGTTCGCGCGAGGCTGGTGGTTTCCGTGCTGACGGCATCCCGGTTTGGCCCACGAAACTGCGGCCATGCGCCGGGAAGGTTCGCTGGTTGGCCGTCGGAGCGGATGAGCTTGCCTGCGAGGACGGCGTTGGTGCCGGTGCCCCCTTCACTGCCGGGGGCCTGGTCCGTTCCCGGCACGCGCAGAGTCAGGGGCTTGTCTGAACCGCGCATGAACCAGAGCGCAAACGCCACCAGCGCCAGGAGCCCGAGTGCTCCCGGGATCAGGAACATCGTCTTCGCAAGCCCAGGCTTCTTCATCATCAGCCGCACAACATGCCGACTGCCCGGCAGGCAATCCAGAGCAATCCCGTCAAGGTGGCGCAGGCGTCTCGCCTGCGAGTTCAGCGGGCGTCGCGCCCGTTCCGGTAACATGCCGGCTGTGGGTGGCGGGACGCCGCCCAAACCCGCAGGCGAGACGCCTGCGCTACCCAGCCGCCCCCCATCCCAGCCCCGACCAAGCCGGCTGACCTTTGCCTTCTCCCTTCTGCCTTCTGCCTTCCCTCTGGACCCCCACACGTCTGAACGTCAATCTAAATACCTTGCCACGAAACCCCTCGATTACTTCGCACTTCCCAACCGCTTCCGAGGGTCCCGGACACCCCGAACTGTGCCAAAATGGCACAGTTAGGGTCACTCTTGGGTTATGGAGGGGGTATGGAGGGGGCACGGAGGGGGAAAGGTGGGGGAAAGGTAGGGCTCCGGTAGCGCCGAGGGGTACCGCCAGTGTGCCATTAGTGTGCCATTTTGGCACATAACCCCGCCTCGCTACCGATGTCAATCAGCAATCGCCACCCCAACATCTCCTTCTCGCCCCT
>OCTA010004034.1_pt1 | contig 12929 bp, 11 predicted proteins | sample 1538991 | NCBI WGS metagenome assembly OCTA01 (sample SAMEA3539302, study PRJEB22396) | soil metagenome | biome: tundra; feature: field; material: soil | place: USA | collected 2010-05 | depth 0.15 m
GAGGTCGGTGGCGATCGAGAGAGCGCCGACCACCTCGGCGGTGCGGATCGGCCGCTCGACTGGATTGGGCCGCCTCGTGCCGGCCGCGGGATCCCCGGTCTCCACCGCCCCATCCTAACCTCACCAGCGCGAGGGGATGACAAAAGAAGCGCGTGGTCTCTCGAGGCCGCATACCGGTCACCCCTGGTTTCGCCCCCGCGGCAATCTCACCCTTGGGCTCGGCGGTCACCTCCCTGGCGCGGGATCCGCGACTCCGGCTGTGATTCCGGCGGCAGAGTGTCGAGTGCACACGAACGCGGGAGCGAGTCAGCGTGAAATCCGACACCCTCCTGTTGCCGCTCAACGGGCACCTCGACGGAACGTCGGGAGGCGCTGGTCTAACACGGGCTCTCTGCACGGGCAAGCCCAAACGGCGCGCTCCCGACATCCGCCGACAACACGGAAGCTTGACCAGTAAGCCCGAAAACAAGTCACCGCAAGCACTCAGCGGCGAGCCCCGGGCCCGACGGCACCGCTGTCGCCGGCGGCACGGAGCCGCCACCATGTCGGCGCCGCCGCGGCGATCCGCAGCTGCTGGAATCGGACAAAGGCAGCCGCGCGAGCGCCGGCGTCCATGCGCGCGGCACGGGCAATCCCGATCGTCCCGCACGGTGCCAGGCACACGGACCAACGCGATCGCCTTGGTCGCCAACGCGATCGCACGACGCGAGGCCGCGGGAGGACGAAAGCGATCGTGCGGACCGCGGCAGCCGGACGCTCGAGATTGGGCGATAGCGCAAGCGACGAACTACTCGGCGCGGCCGAGATCCGGACGCCCGCTTATCGGCGAAGCGATCGTACGCGAGGGATGTGCGGGCCGTGGCGGCGATCTCAGTGCCGGCGGGGCGGGGTTCGACGCATGCTTCCACGCGATAGGACAAGCGCGGGCGCGCCGCCGCCCGGCGCGTGAGTGCATATGCAGAACTAGGAGCGGGGCCTGGTGGTTGGCGCCCCGCCTTCCGCGCGTAGCAGGGCTCTCCTCGCGACGAGGCAGAGACCCGTCGCCGAACAAAAGCAGGGACCGCCTCGCGCTGCTGGATCCGGCGGGATGCAGCAGCCTGATCGCCCCTCGGCAGGTGGCGTGAGAGTTCCCCGTCTTCGTGGATGCGGCAGCACGACCGAGTTCGCCGAGACTTCTCCATCGCCCGGACCGCTAGCTGCGAGCGCTGCAAGCACCTGAGCGCGGTTATGGCGACAAGCAGGACTGTCGCCCGGCTTGGGAGAGACCGGGCTTTGCGGGTTTCGAGCACTGATTTGACGGCTTTGGAGGCGCAGGGTTAGGATCTGGGTCTCTAGGCGGACGCACGTCAACTGGGACAGATGGTTGTGCACCTCAAACGAGCGCTGATAGTCGGGGCATTGGCCGTATTCCTTACCGCCAGCTTGGCTCTCGCTCGCGGTGGTCGGGCGTTTGCCGGCGCGGGGCTTGTCGGGGTCGGGACGACTCTGGTCGGTCACGCCGGCCCAGTTAGCAGCGTCGCGTTCAGTCCGAACGGGCGCACCCTCGCCGCCGCGACCGAAAACGGGACGGTCCAATTGTGGGACATGCAGCGTGACAGCTTGGTTGGGACGCTCAGGGGCCTCGTCCGCATCGTCGATAGTGTCGCGTTCAGCCCAAACGGACGCACCGTTGCGGCTGGAAGCAGAGGTGGCGCGGTTCGTTTGTGGGACGCGCCAAGTCGCAGGCAGCTCGGAGCGGTGCTCAAGGCGCACGCCGGCTCGGTGTACAGCGTCACGTTCAGCCCGAACGGACGCACACTCGCGGCTGCAAGTGCCGACGGGACGGTCCAGTTGTGGGACGTGAACAGCCACAGACTGCGTGGACAGCTCAACAATCATGCCGGCGCCATCGCCAGCCTCGCGTTCAGTCCCAACGGGCGCAGCGTCGCCGCTGGTGACATCCAAGGAACCGTTGTGTTGTGGGACGTGCAAAACGGCCGCCGGCTCGGAGCGCCGCTGCGGACCCATCATCTCGTAAACAGCGTTGCCTACAGTCCCGACGGTCGGACTCTCGCCGTCGGAAATGGCGACCGCGGGACGGTCGGTCTCTGGGACGTGCAGAGCCGGCACTTGGTCCGGACGCTGCGCACCGGCAATAGCGGCCCCGTCAACAGCGTCGCGTTCGCTCCCCACACGCGGATTCTCGCCACCGGTAGCGAGACTGGGACCGTCCAGCTGTGGGGCCTGCCAGCAGACAACCAGCTCGCGACGCTAAACGGCGCCGGCCCCGTCTTTAGCGTCGCGTTCAGCCCCGACGGGCGGGCACTCGCCGCCGGAGGGTTCAACGGAACGATCAGAGTGTGGCGGAGCGTCGCGTAGCCCGCCTGAGATCACTCGGAGCCGGCCACCTGCTTTCGACCCGGGCACGGCGCTCGGGTACAACCGGCCCGCGCACCTGCTGTGCGCGGAATGCGAGCACGCGTCGGTCCGCGTGCACGCAGCCTCGCTGCTAGCGATCGGGTCAAAGCAGAAGTTCGCGGCGCTGAGAGCTCGCTACTCCATTGTCGCCCAGGCGGCACTCTCGGCGAGGCTGCTGCTCTCCGCAAGATCCGACAGCGACAACGGGCCGAACGATGCCTGTGCCGTCGGGAAAGGAGGGCTGCGCAAACAGGGCGGCGATCGACCTGCTCGTCGCCAGATGCGGGGCGGTCTTCCCCCGCTCTGATAACGCAAGGTGCATATGCAGAGTGACGCCGACCGCCAACTCGGCATCGACGCTCCGTGTGATCGCTATGCGCGACAAGCGCTCGTCCACGGCAGCCTCCTCGCCCAGCGGCGGCCCGTCGCCATGGGACTCCTCAGCGCCGCTTTGCGGCGTGGCTAATTCAACCGCCCGCGACGCGGCTCGTCTGGGCGGTGGGCTCGGCAACCGGCAGCGGCGCGGGGCGCGGCTCTCGCCGAGAGCGGGGCTCGCACAGCGGCGAGCACAATGGCCGATCTGCCTAGACTAGGTAGCCCGTGGGCTGGTGCGGCTACGGCCTGCCGGCTCCTGAGCGGCGGCATGGTGCGGGCGCGCACTGCCGCTTGACGCCTCACGGGGTCACGGCGGCCCGGTGGCCGCTCCACTGCAAGTTCGGTAACGCAGGCGCCAGCGCCGAGAGGCCCCTCAGCCGCTTGCAGCTCGCACAAATGCCGGTTAGCACCGCACGCCTCGGGCCGGTCGAGCCGACCGTCGCCCCGAACCCCGGGCCAAGCGTCAAGACGCGCACTGAGAGGCGATTTGCCGGCTCGCGGCGGACGAGCACGCGGACCTGTTTTCCGCTGGCCGCAGTGCTCACGACGCCGGCGAATCTCGCGTCGCCGCTCGCAGTCATAAGCGGGCGCTCGCAATCGCAGACGGGCAGTAGCGAGCACGCCAGAGCCCGGGGCTGCTGCTGGTCGTCCGGGGCGCTAACGCGCTTCAGGCCATGCCGCACGCTCGCAAACCCGGGATTCACAGGTCAGCCACAGCCCTTTGCGGCAGTCTGGGTCGCGGTCGAGAGCCGCTGCGCCTCTTGTCCAACTTGGACGTCTGGGAGCGCCCTTGTCAGGCGCCCGCGTTCGTGGTGGTGCAGAGTCGGCGCCCCGAGCCTAGTGTCCACGGGTCGTGGCGGTGGCGGCATGATCGGCAGCCGCCAATCGGATTCGCGATCGTGATCTGCATAGCACTCGGGGTGCTTTCCGGCGCTGGCTTGACCGCTGTGTTTGTCTACTTCGTTTTCGGCTTGACGGTCAGCTTCGTGTTCGCGATCGCGAGGTGCCTGCCGTATTGCAGCAGCGCGATCGTCAGGCTCACGGGGAGCTTGCCAAATCGCGCTAGCAGCTTGCGGCCGGTGGCGTTGAGCTTGACCGTGACGGTCACCGTCCGGCCGGGCTGAATCATCACCGTCTTCGTGGCGACGATAACCGTGCGGGACTTGCGCCTGGTGCTCGCGCTGAGCGCGACGGGCCGGCCGCCCTGGGTCGTCTCGGTCGTAGTCAGCGTCTCGGTCGCCTGGCAAGGTCGGAGCGCCGAAGGCGCGCAGATCAGCTTGTCGGTAACGCGCGCGTCCTTGGAGGTCGGGCGCCCGATCAGCGCGAGCGCGCGCACCGACACGGTGGAGCCTCCAAGGAGCAGCCCCTGTTCGTGGCCCGAGCTGTCGGTGTATTCGCCGACGGCGGTGCAGTTCCCCGCCGAGGCGCACGACACCGAAGAAAGGCCGGCCGCAGTCGTGCTGGCGTTTGCGGGCAGGGAGGCCTCGACGCCGGTCGCCCACGTGCCCGACGTCTCGCTCAACACCAGTCCCGGTTGGTGGCCCGAGCTGTCGTCGTAGCTGCCGACGGCGGTGCAGTTCCCCGCCGAGGCGCACGACACCGAGCCAAGGTCGACGGAGTCGCCGCCGGCGCCGCAGCCATTCCCCGCCGACGTCGAGGCGCACGCGCCTGCGGGCAGCGACGCCTCGACGCCGGCCGCCCACGTGCCCGACGTCTCGCTCAAAAGCAGACCATGGAAGTTGAACGAGCTGTCCTCGTACTGGCCGACGGCGGTGCAGTTGCCCGCCGAGGCGCACGACACGTCCTGGACGACGACGTACGAGGCCGTACCGGCGCCTGCGGGCAGCGACGCGTCGACGCCGGTCGCCCACGTGCCCGACGTCTCGGTCAACAACAGCCCCTGGTCCTGGACGCTGGAGCTGTCGTAGCTGTCGTTGTAGTTGCCGACGGCGGTGCAGTTCCCCGCCGAGGCGCACGACACCGAGTTGAGACTGAGGTTCGGGTTTGGGCCGGCGTTTGCGGGCAGGGACGCCTCGACGCCGGCCGCCCACGTGCCCGACGTCTCGGTCAACAGCAGCCCCTGTGAGTGGCCCGAGCTGTCGGTGTAGGAGCCGACGGCGGTGCAGTTCCCCGCGGAGGCGCACGACACCGAGTAGACGGAGGCGGAGGGGTTCGTGCCGGCGTTTGCTGGCAGCGACGGCTCGACGCCGGCCGCCCACGTGCCCGACGTCTCGCTCAACAGCACCCCCTGTTCGTGGCCCGAGCTGTCGAAGTAGCTGCCGACGGCGGTGCAGTTCCCCGCCGAGGCGCACGACACCGAGAGGCGGACGTTCGGGTTTGTGCCGGCGTTTGCGGGCAGCGACGCCTCGACGCCGGCCGCCCACGTCCCCGACGTCTCGCTCAAAAGCAGCCCCTGTGAGTGGCCCGAGCTGTCGGTGTAGAAGCCGACGGCGGTGCAGTTCCCCGCCGAGGCGCACGACACCGAGCCGAGGAAGACGTTCGGGTTTGTGCGGGCGTTTGCTGGCAGCGACGCCTCGACGCCGGCCGCCCAGTTCGTTGATGCCAACGCCTCCGGCGGCAACGCAGCCAACATCAACAGCACGCCACAGGCAAGCGGCGCCAAGCCGCACAACACGCGGAGACGATGCACACCGCCGCGAGCCCGCGAACGAGCCTTCGCGCTCGCACCCACGCTAGCTGCCAAACCCAGCACACGCGCACAGCTCCCACCGGGGAGCAGGACAGCCTGACGTGTCAACCACCGCGGGGAGCACGCCACGACAGGCACAAACGCCAGCCAGCCGCGCACCACCCCCTTACCGTGAGTGGCGCTCCAGCACGCGGCGTGAGATGCGAAGTTCTCTGAGTTGCTCATCAGCCCCTCCCCCCAATCGGGCGACTTCGTGAGGCAAGCATAGACCGCTCCCAACGCCCCGTCATCGGTGAAAGCGCGTACCCCCCGACCGGTTTTCCCGGATACGACGTCGGCCGCGCTTCCGTACCGTCGGATGACTAGCCGTATGGCCGATTACCGCCGTGACCGCTTCGCGCCGCGATCGGCAATGCGGTCGACGGCGCCCATAGGATCGGCGATCCTGGCGTTGCGATCGTCCCGCCGCGAACGCCTGCAGGACGAAAGGAGGCGTCCGGCTCCGCGCGGAGGCTGTTTCATAAAGGTCTGTCCGGGCCGGGGAAGACGATTTCGGGCATGACCCAGAACTTCATTGCTGTTGATCGGGATCAGGCGTTTTTGATGCCGCCGTCGTTGCAGGAGTGGCTGCCCGAAGGGCATCTGGCGTGGTGTCTGCTGGATGTGGTCGGGGAGATGGATTTGTCGGTGTTCTATGCGCGGTATCGGCCGGATGGGTGGGGTCGGCCGGCGTATGAGCCGTCGATGATGGCCTGGTGGCGTTGATCTTGTACTCGTATTGTCGGGGTGAGCGGTCCTCGCGGGGGATCGAGCGTGAGTGTTGGGAGGACGTTGCCTACCGGGTGATCTGCGCGAATCTCACGCCTGATCATGTGACGATCAACCGGTTTCGCTCAGAGCATCAGGACGCGCTGGCCGGGTTGTTCGGGCAGGTGTTGAGGTTGTGCGCGAAGGCGGGGATGGTCAAGGTCGGGATGATCGCGGTTGACGGCACGCGTGTTCGGGCAAACGCGTCGAAGGCGCAGACGATCGATTACGAGAAGCTCGCGCGGACGATTCTTGAGGAGGCCGCGGAGGTAGATGCGGCGGAGGACGAGCTTTACGGTGAGAAGCGTGGTGATGAGCTGCCGGAGCGGTTGAGTACTCGTTGGGGTCGCCAGGAGTGGTTTGCGCGAGGCGAAGCGACAGCTCGAGCAGGAGCGGGCGGCTGAGGCCAAGGCGGTGCCGCGCGCTCGCGCGCCGAGGTTGGGTGAAGCGAAGCGGCGAATGGAGGAGGAGCTGCGGGTCGAGCAGCGTGCGAACGAGGCGTATGAGGCGTGGCGGGTGCATGGCGGCCGGGCGTTCGGGAAGGTCACGCCGTACCGGCCGCCGGACCGTCCGTCCGGCCAGATCAACGTGACCGATCCGGATTCGCGGATCGTGCAGAGCCGACACGGGTTCATCCAGGGCTACACCGCCCAGGCCGTCACGACCAAGGACCAGATCGTGATCACCGCCGACGTGATCTGCGGTGGCAACGAGCGGATGACCCTGGAGCGGCTCGTCGACAGCTCCGAGCGGGAACTCGAGCGGGCCGGTGTCAGCAACAGCGTCGAGGTCGCGCTCGCCGATGCCGGGTTCTGGAACACCGACCAGATCGCGAGGCTCACCGCGCGCGGGATCAAGACGCTCGTGAGCCCTGACTCGGCCGGACGGAAATCACCCGCTGTGTCTCGCCAGCGACAACCGCACTACGTGGAGATGCGCGAGCAGTTAGCCGGCGAAGAAGGCAAACAGCATTACAGCCAACGGATGGTGATGATCGAGCCTGTGTTCGCGCACATCAAGTACAACCGCCGGGTCGATCGCTTCCAACGAAGAGGCCTGGCGGCATGTCGGGCGGAATGGAAGCTGATCACCGCCAGTCACAACCTATTGAAACTCTGGCGCTACGGACTGGCACCCGCCCCCGGATAGCTGGGAACGGGGGCACGGCCGGACACAGTCGGCCCCTTCAATCACCCTGACGGATACAACAACTCACCGGACCCCCGAATCGGACCCGTCGGCCGTCGAAGTCGGGCGCAACCAGCTCGCCAGCCGTTTACGAAACAGCCTCCGCGACAGCGGGGCGTGCGGGCGCTGCTGGATCGCACCACGACCGACAGCGAGCCGATCTCGGGGCTGGTGAGCGCAATGGGTCGCGACGCGGCAGTCGACCGGCTCGGCGTTCCCGGCTGCTGTGGTTGTGCGCCACAAACCAGGAGCGTGTGATCGGCCGGTTTGTTGGCGCTTGTGTCAGTCGCGATCCCCCACTGGGCATGCTGCGGCGCGGAATCGGGTCAGAGGAGGCCGGTTGCGCGCTGCGCCTGGGGCGCGCGGCGCTGGGGTGGGCCGGATCGCGTTGACAGCCGCGCGGGTACCTGCGAGGGTCGAGGTGACTGTGGCGAGTGCGACCCTTGCGGATGCGATCGCCTTCGAGGCTCGGGGGCGCGAGGGTGTGGGCTCTCGGCGGCCGGGGCGAGGTCGTGTTGGGGTGCTGGTCGCGGCGGCGTTGTTGGCCGGGGTGGCGGTGGTCGCGGTGGCGGCGCTGGTTGGTGTTCGGGGGAGCGTGTCGAGCGCGCGCTCGTTGGCGCGTGCGTCGGCGGCGGGCGGGTTTGCCGCGTTGCCGGTCCCGTTGCGCGGTCTGGCATCGGGCACGCTTGGTCGCGGCGAGCCCGGGTTCTGGGTTAGGCGCGCGGGTGCCGGGTTTGTGTTGGTGAACGGCGCCCAGGGTTTCTCGGCCCGCTTTTCGGATGCGGGTGTGCGTGTTTCCGCGCGTGGGGGGCGTCTCGCGCTGAGCCTGGCCGGGGTTGGCTACGGTTCGTCGTTGAGGCCGCTTGGGTCTCGGGTGCCGAGCGCGGATCGGAACCGTGTGTCGTACGCCGACGGGGCGTTTACGCAGTGGTATGAGAACGGGCCGTTGGGGCTCGAGCAGGGCTTTACGCTGCGTGCGCCGCCAGCGGGCGCCGCGCGCGGCCCGGTGACGATCGCGCTGCGTGTGGGGGGGTCGTTGCGGGCGCGTGTGGTTGGTGGCGGCGAGGCGGTCGATTTCATCGCCCCGGGCGGAGGGGTCGTGCTTCGCTACACGGGCCTTCGGGCTACCGACGCGCGCGGGCGCGTGCTGCACGCGTGGCTTGACGTGACCGGCGGCGGGCTGCTGGTTCGTGTTGACGCGCGCGGTGCGCGCTATCCGCTGCGGATCGACCCGTTCGTCCAGCAGGGCGCAAAGCTCGTCGGCACCGGCGCCGTCGGCAACGCCGGCCAGGGCGTCAGCGTGGCGCTGTCGTCCGACGGGAACACCGCGCTCGTCGGCGGCCCCGCCGACAACGGCGGTGTGGGGGCGGCGTGGGTGTTCACGCGCTCGGGGACGACCTGGACCCAGCAGGGCCAAAAGCTCGTCGGCACCGGCGCCGCCGGTGACGCCAACCAGGGCACGAGCGTGGCGCTGTCGTCCGACGGGAACACCGCGCTCGTCGGCGGCGCCAACGACGACGTCATGGGGGCGGCGCCGTACCAGGCCGCCGGGGGGGCGGTGTGGGTGTTCACGCGCTCGGGGACGACCTGGACCCAGCAGGGTCCAAAGCTCGTCGGCACCGGCGCGACCGGCGGCTACCCCGGCGCCCGCGAGGGTTCGAGCGTGGCGCTGTCGGGCAACGGGAACACGGCGCTCGTCGGCGGCCCCGGCGACGACGGCGGCGCGGGGGCGGTGTGGGTGTTCACGCGCTCGGGCACAACCTGGATCCAGCAGGGCCCAAAGGTCGTCGGCACCGGCGGGGGCGGCGACTTCGGCAACAGCGTGGCGCTGTCGGACGACGGCGACACCGCGCTCGTCGGCGGGCCCATCGCGAGCGGATCGGCCAGCGCCGCGGGGGCGGCGTGGGTGTTCACGCGCTCGGGGACGACCTGGACCCAGCAGGGCCCAAAGCTCGTCGGCACCGGCGCCGTCGGCGACGCCTTCCAGGGCTTCAGCGTGGCGCTGTCCGGCGACGGTAACACGGCCATCGTCGGCGGCAACGGCGACAATAACGAGGGGGCGGCGTGGGTGTTCACGCGCTCGGGCTCGACCTGGACCCAGCAGGGCGCAAAGCTCGTCGGCACCGGCGCCGTCGGCGCGGCCGGCCAGGGCGTCAGCGTGGCGCTGTCGGGCGACGGGAACACCGCGCTCGTCGGCGGCCCCTCCGACAACGGCGGCGTGGGGGCGGTGTGGGTGTTCACGCGCTCGGGGACGACCTGGACCCAGCAGGGCTCAAAGCTCGTCGGCACCGGCGCGGGCGGCGAAGCCCGCCAGGGCGACAGCGTGGCACTGTCGGGCGACGGGAACACCGCGCTCGTCGGCGGCGACCGCGACAACGGCGGCGTGGGGGCGGCGTGGGTGTTCGTCACGCAGCTGCCGCCCCCGCTCGCCGGGTCGCTCGCGCTGCCCGGGGCCGTCAGCAGCTCCGGTGTCCAGAAGGGGTCGCTGTCCAACGCTAATGCTTACAGCGTGATCGCTTCGCTCCAGGAGAGGGTCACGCTGACCGGCGGCGCGGTCATCGCGACGGCGACGAACGACCCGAGGACGACCACCATCACGATCGCGTCGGCCCGCAAGACGATCGCCGCGCACAAGACGGTCAAGCTCAAGCTCAAGCTCTCGAAGCGAGCGCTCAAGCTGCTACGCAAGTACCACCGCATGAAGGTCACGCTGCGCCTCACGCTCAGCGCGCGCGGACGGCCGTCGAGGATCGTGAAGAAGACGATCGTGCTACACGCATAAGCTGCTGGCGACTCAGCGGACGGCGTGCACTGCGCGCGGTGCGGGAGCTTCGGCTCGCACCCCACCGTATCCGCCGCCCGCTCGATCCAGCGCAGAGCAGGCTCAAGAACTCCCCCAGGCACCCCGCAACACTCAGAGATTGGGAGGCCCGCGGAACCCTCGTCGGGCGCTGATCACACTGTCGCTCTGCAACGGGCCGTGCAAGAGTGCTCGCCGGCGCATCGACAGCCGCCTGGGAAGAACAGCGCCCGGTCGGGCGCTGCTTCGCGCTTGCCGCGATGATCAGCCTCGGGCTGACCGAATGCCCGGAATGCGCGGACAGCACGCTGCCGCCGATGCGGTCACGCCGCCAGTCACAGCGACCTGATGGAGTCCAGTGCTAGCCGGAACGGGGGTAGCTGCAAGCGCCGAGCGGCCCCACCGGCCCGGAAACCTGAGCGCGGGCGACGCCCGCGAGAAGCGGTCACGATTTCGAGATCGCAAGCACCGCCGTGCGCTGCCGCTCCCGACAAAACCGGCCACGTCGGCGATCGCGCCGACGTTGCTCAGATTGGTGCGAGGGGCAGCCGGCTGACGGTTGCTTTCATCTGCCATGGCCTGGGGAGCGCGCGATCGCTTGGCCACGAACCGGAGCGTCAGCGGCGAGCAGGCCCGGCGCTCGCCTTGCGCGAGAAGCGAGCGCGAGGGCGCGTTCGCAGAACACCTGCTTGGATCGTCGATCTGGGCGGGACGATGGTGTGGTCAACCATCGTCCGAGGGAGGACGTCATGGAATCTGCTCCACTGGTGGATTGCGCTGGCCGGCGCCGGTCGCCGGCGACCTTACCTGGGTACCACCGAGGCCGACCGCCTCGTAACAAAGGGCTCCGGTATCCGCCGGACCCGCCGACGGTCGAGGAGATCATCGCCGTCATGCGCGCTGCCGGTGATGGGCCCGACGGGGTCCGGCTTCGCGGCGTGATCGTGGTGCTGTGGCGCGCCGGGCTGCGGGTCAGCGAAGCGCTTGCGCTGGCCGAGAGCGATCTGGATCGGGTCCGGGGCGCGATTCAGGTCAGACACGGGAAGGGCGGACGGCGCCGTGAGGTCGGGATGGACCGTTGGGCATGGGAGGCGCTCGACCCTTGGCTCAACGTCCGTGCGGGCCTGCCGGTCGGCGCGCTGTTCTGCCTGCTGCGTGGCCCGACTCGCGGTCGGCCGTGCTCAGCAGCCGGGGTCCGTGTCCAGCTGCGCAATGCGGCGATCGCAGCCGGGGTGCGTCGGCGGTTTGCGCCGCATCAGCTGAGGCATGCTCACGCGGTCGAGATGTCGCGCGAGGGCGTGCCGCTCGTGGTCATCCAGCGGCAGCTCGGGCATGCCGACCTCGGGGTCACGTCCGTGTACTTGCGCGGCATCGACAACACCGAGATCGTGCACGCCGTCCACGAACGCCCCGCGCCGATGATCCCTGCGGTCAACGGGCTGCGGCTCACGCACTGAGCCGAACCAGCCGGGGGCCGCACCGTTTGGCGCGGCCCGCCGGCCCGCGTCCGGCCGGGCGCGATCCCGGGCGGTCATCAACCCACCGCCCGGACACGCCAGCAGGTGCTTTCCGTTGATTCCGAGCGCCCGGCGCAGGCCGCCGAGATGACGAAAGCGACCGGCGGTCTCGTCGAGGCTGACGCTCCAAAGCGTGGCAAGGCACTCGTCTGATAGCGAGCACGGGAAAGCAGCCGTCCGCTCGGCGCGGATCTCGTGGCCGCGGAGCTCTACACCAGTCTGTCTGGACGTCAGATGGCCCGTTGGGCGGAGTACCGCCAGTCTCGACTTCCTGGAGCTCGTCTGCAGCAAGGGCGCGGACGTCCGTGATCAAGGCCCTGCTGTAATGGAGGTGCGGATGGCGCCGGCAGGAGCTGCTGAGCGTGTAGTGGCTCGGGCGAACGTAAGGGGGATCGGCTGCTCATTGGGCCGTCACTCCTTTGTCGGTCGAGTGAGACCGAGCCGAGCTGCGGCGGCGCTGGCCTGGCCTCGCGTCTTGGCATCGAGCTTGCGCAGGATCGAGGAGACGTGGTGATCGACCGTCTTGGGGCTCACGATCAGCTGGTCGGCGATCTCGGCGTTGCGCAGTCCCGCGGCGAGCAGGGGCAAGACCTCGAGCTCACGGCTGGTCAGCCCTGCGGCGTTCGCGCGGGTGCGTGCGCGCGGTCCACGCGGGACTCCTCGTTCGCCCAACTTGCGCAGGCGGCGAGCGACGATGGCTTCTGCGGCGCGGGCGCCCATGTTGCGGAACTCATCGAGCGCTTCGCGCAGTGCGCCGGGCTCGCCCGAGTCCGCGAGCGCCAGGGCCGACTCATACGTGCACCCAAGTGCCCGCAAGACGCGCGCCGCCTCGGCCCAGTCGCCGGCGAGTAGGTGGCGGTGGTGCTCGAACGCTCGTGAGGGGACCTCGGCCGACAGCCCACCGCGCCGCCGCCACACGGCCAGCTCGCCTGCGTAGACGCTATCGCCCGTGTGGTCAGCGAGGGTGAAAGCCTCGGCGGTCTCCTCCGCGATCGCCTCGGGCCGGCCCTCGAGCCAGGCCGCCTCGGCCCGCGCGTTGGCGACCAGGGCAAGCGCCTCCAGGTCACCGCTGTCGTGCACCAGCTGGCGTGCGTCGTCGAGCAGCGGTCGGTACTCCGGGTCACCTCGGCGGGCGCGGACGACGGCGAGGACGATGAGCGCCTCCACGCGCGGCACGAGGATTTGATCGCGTGGC
>OCTA010004035.1_pt1 | contig 12929 bp, 16 predicted proteins | sample 1538991 | NCBI WGS metagenome assembly OCTA01 (sample SAMEA3539302, study PRJEB22396) | soil metagenome | biome: tundra; feature: field; material: soil | place: USA | collected 2010-05 | depth 0.15 m
AGCGCACGCCGCTCCGCGCGAGAGTGCGTAACGCCCTCGACCTCAATGTGGCGCCGGGTCAGACCGTCTGCCTCGTTGCTGAGGGTGGGTCCGTCGAGGTGGCTTGGCACGCGGAGCCGGCGCGGTCGGTCGGTGGTACGGCCGGAACCCAGACTAACTACGCCAGCAGCCGGTAGTGATCGGGGCTGGGAGTAACTTGGGTGGGAGGCATGTGATCAGCGACAATTACATTTGCCGGCAGAAGTAGTTGACGTCGATCAGGCCTGACTTCGCGCCGCCCGCGCAGATGCGCCCAGCTACGCGCCAAGACATTCCGAACAATCGCGAACGCAACTGCGCCATGATGGATATCATTGAGGATTCTGGGATCCGGTCCCTTGCTCTGGGGACCCGCTCCGGCATCCTGCCCCGATGACGCCAGCACTTCGCGCGGTCCCGCAACACCGCCGCGCGTACGACCACCGTCTCCGAGAGCATGTGTGCCGCACCGGCGCACGTGCGCTGGGCCGCGAACTGCACGTCCCGCGCTCGACTATCTCGAGCTGGAAACGCCGCGGCCCGCGCTCCGTCGTCACCCTCGAAGCTTTCGGCCACGACCGTCAGCAGCTCTTGACCACCATAGAGAAGCTGGAGAAACGAGCGCGAATCCTGGCCGCGACCGTCCGGCTCCTCCTCGCGCTCCTGCGTGCCTCCGGGTTCCGGCTCACCGGCGAGCGCCTCCCCGAAGGTGAGACCAAAGCAAGCATCCTCCGCGCGCCGAGCCCGTCCTGTCCCCCTCAATCTGATCCTTCGGATCGTCGGCTTGTCGCCGTCCCGCTACCACGCGTGGAAGCGCGTCGCCGTCACCTGCGGCCTCGACGATCGTTCCCCATGTCCGAGGAGAACCATGCCCAGCCAACTCACGGCCGCCGAGGTCGCCACCGTCAAAGACATGGTTCTCGCTCCCGAGTACCGCCACATGCCCCTGCGCACCCTCAGCCTCTACGCCCAGCGCATTGGCAAGGTCTTCACGTCCGTCACCACGTGGGCTCGGCTCATTCGCCAGCGCGGTTGGCGCCGCCCTCGCCTTCGCGCTCACCCCGCCAAACCTACCGTCGGCATCCGCGCCACTTGCCCCAACGAAATCTGGCACATCGACGTGTCGGTCCTGAAGTTGCTCGACGGCACCAAGGCATACATCCACGCGGTCATCGACAACTTCTCCCGGAAGATCCTTGCCTGGACCATCGGTGCGCCACTCGATCCCACCGCCACGTGCCAGGTCCTCATCGAGGCCGGCAAGCATCTCGATGCCACCGACGCACGACCAACGGTCACGGTCATGGCCGACTCCGGCGTCGAGAACGTCAACGCCGCCGTCGACGCTACCCTCCTGGCCGAACGCCTCCACCGCGTCCTCGCCCATGTCGAGGTCACCGAATCGAACTCGATGATCGAGGCGTGGTGGCGCTCCCTCAAGCATCAATGGCTCTACCTCAACTCCCTCGACACCATCGAGCATCTCCGCTCGCTGGTCGCGTTCTTCCTCGAGGAGCACAACACAAAGATGCCCCACGCCGCCTTCCGCGGCCACACGCCAGACGAGGTGTACTTCGGAACCGCCCCGAACTTGACGGCGGAACTGGCCGCCGATCGGAACAAGGCTCGTGAGGCGCGCCGCGCAACCAACCGGAGCGCGTCTTGCGGACGCTGCACCACGGTGCCCGAGATCAGCCCCGGGCCGCAGATTCCGCCGTGATTACAAGGGTGACGCTTCTGCGTACGCACTTGTCCTGAATGTCCTGGTGCACAGCACGGCTAAAGCGCGACCAGCTCCTCGGGATACTGCTCGGGATCCTTTTCGCCGCCCGGGCCCGGACGGCGAGGTGATCACGAAGCCGATCCAGGTGATCACGATGCTCCGATCCGCGCGATCACGATGGTCCGGCGCACGCAGTTTACGGCCTGCTCCACAGGCGGGCGGTGGTCGGGACCAGGAAAAGCGCGGCCAGAAGACATCCCAGCTCGCCGAGATCAGCTAGCTTGCCGAACGAGCGCAGAGCACCGTTCGAAGCGACCAAGAGCGAGCTGTAGCCGATGATCGTCGTGGACGAGCAGAGAATCACAGCGCTACCCGTCTCCGCGAGCGCCCGGGCCCTGTCTTCTGGCCTCTCCCTGGAGAGCCGCGCAAGGACGTTCACCGCGTAGTCGACACCTATGCCGAGGGTAACCGGAAGGGCGACGAAATTTAGGAAGTTTAGTTTCAGTCCGAGGGCAGCACCGCCGCCTCCCATCCACAGAAGACCGACGATCAGCGATAGTAGGACCAACGCAATGCTAGAAAGACGACGGAACAGCAAAACTACCATCAACACGACGCCTATGAAGGCCGCTCCAGTCGCAATCGGACCATCGCGCGAGATCGAGCTCAACATTGCCGCGAAGAGCGAGGAATGCCCGGCCGCATTTATGACAGCGCCGCTTGGAAGGATTACGTTCTTGATAACCCTCGAAAGTCGAATGAGATTGTGGCCATCCCAGTTTGCCCAGACCCGGACCGGGAAGATCAAAGCGATCCTGCCCACGGTGCCATCTACCTCGCGAAACCGACGGGCGACCGGCTCGGGAAGGTCACCGATCGTCAAGCGTCGGAGATCTGCGGGCGGTGCCCAGCTATCCAGCTCCCTTCGCTCATCCGGTGAGACTAGACCCATTGTTGAGTCTGCTAGACTCTTTCGGATACTAGCGACGACCGCGAGCTTCGCTTCCTGATCCTTCGGGAGGTACTCGTAGGCCGTAGACACGGCGGACAAGAAGCCTCCGGTTGGCTCGCCCATCGCCACCCGACGGGCACACTCGGTTGCGAGGGCTTGGGGATCTGCGGCCCGCGGATCGTGCGCGTGCGTCAAGCTCTCCGCGCAATCCTTCGCAAGGAGGGTCGACCGGTACGCATGCGCATCGGCCGCATCGGGCAGCAGGGCAACGGCTATTGGGGCTAGATCTTGAGGGAAGATAGTGCCAACGCGAACATAGAGATCGCCGGCGCCGTGTTTTCGGCTGCGCTGGTTTCGAAGTTTCGAAAAGTCGTACTCGAAGGGACTTCGAACGACCGGGGCCACCGACAACAGAGCCAGCAAGGACATCGCGGCGGCTACCGCCATCAGAATCCGGCGCCGATGGAGTACCCACTCAGCGCCGCGTGTCAAAGCGCCCGCGGACCTTGCGCGCCCGGATGGCCGACGAGGAAGGACGCGCTCCCAGAAACAGATGAGCGCTGGACAGTAGCTATATGTCGCCAACCAACAGATGAGCATGCCGACACCGCCCACCTCCCCGAATTGGCGAAACCCTCGGAAGCCGGTCAAGGCCAGGCTCGCGTACGCGACGCCCGCAGCCAGAGCGGCACCCAGGGTCGGTTGCGCCGTGGCACCGACCGCCACCACGAGGGCCTGCTCCACCGTGGCATCGGAGTGAACGATTCGCTCTTCTCGATAGCGCGCGAGTAGGATGATGCCGAAGTTGATGCCGTTGCCCAGGATGATCGATCCGAGAAAGGCCGTATTGGTGTTCAAGTAGCCGATCGTGAAGGCGGCTATGCCGAATGCTAGGGCCACCCCGAGCAGCGTCGGAAAGAAGATATAGGCGATCGAAAATACGCTGCGGTAGTAGAGGACGATCACTAAGAGGACGAGGACGGTACACACCAGCGACACCCATTCGATATCGGACTTGAGCGCGTCGTGTTCTTCGATCGCGCTGGCGACGTCGCCCGTAATCTGCACCGTCACGTTCCCGAACCGAGCCGGTCCCGTTGCGTCAATAACCCTCTGAACGTCGTCGCGAATTCTAAATCCCGATTGATCCCCGGTTCCCGAGGAACTGGTCCAGGTCACGATGGCGAGTAACGTCCTATCCCTGCTCTCATAGTAGCCATTCGGAAACCGATCGCCGCTGGCCCGTCGATCTAGTTGCCGCTTCAGTAGTCTGAGGTCTCTAGCCGGATCGTCTTCCGCTTCGCCGAGGTCCGGATCCGCGAATGGACTAAAGGCCGGGTTCTTCTTGGAGACGATCAGTTTCTTCAGATCGTCGTCGATCCGTCGAAGGTCGATCAGATCTGCGTAGAGTGCGCGGTTGTGGTCGAAGAACGGTCGGGCCGCATCCGGGCGATAGTCAATCGTTCGCAAATCGGTGCCAACCAGTGCCTCGAGGTTCTTGGCCAGCGCATCGGCAAACCGCTCGTTCGCGAGAGGATCGGGTCCAGAAACGGCAACAATCAGGTTCGATGGCGCGCCGACCCGAGCCCCGATGTTCTGTAGTTGCTTGAGTTCTGGATCGTCCTGGGGAAGGAGTTCGGTAAAGTCGGAGCGCAACTGCAGACGTCGGGCGGCGAGCAACGAGAACACGAACAACAACAAGGCAGCACACGCGATCGCCAGTGAGTGCCTTGATAAGCAGTGCACGTACCGCTCGAGGAAGCTGCGCCTCTTTGCGTCGGTGGTCATCGCCCGCGTTCGTACTCTTGCCGTGATCCTCGTGTTGGGTCGGCGGCTATGGCCCTTGCGGGTGTAGGCACCGTATGCGAGGTTCTTCGGATGGGACTCCCGAAGTGAAGACCAACTGGGCTGGGAAACGTGTCCTCGTCACTGGCGGTGCCGGGTTCATAGGTAGCCACGTCGTCGATCGACTCCTTAGAGAGCGCGCGCTTGTCACCGTAATAGATGACTTCTCTACAGGATTTCACGAATTCCTGCCAGCTCGGGGTGGCCTGCGTGTTGTCAACGGCGACCTGCTCGACGTGGCCAGGGTCGACTAAGCCACGCCAGGGCTTCCAGCGAAGCGAACTCCTCTACCATCAACTGGTCCAGTTTTAGGGGGTCAGGTCACTCCTGACCGTACCTGGAGTTGCCCCCGTCGAACCGGACCACCTAGGCGTTGGCGGTCTCTCTCCTGTACTCCCTGGGTGATTGCATGCGCAAGCCTTTGTGCGGGTGCACCTGGTTGTAGTCCTCAAACCAGCCAGCGAGCTGCTGCATGACGCTGGCCGCGCTGTGTAGCTCTTTCAGGTAGACGTAGTCGCGCTTGAAGGTTTTTACGAAGGATTCGGCCATTCCGTTGCTCTCGGGCGAGTACGCCGGCGTTGTGCAGATGAGCAGCCCGAGCTTCTCGCCAAAGTCCCGCGTCTCCGTCGCTGTGTAGGGCGGTCCATTGTCCGACAGCCATTCCACGGCGTGCGGCGTTCGAAGCGCGTCCGCGCCGAAGCGCTGCTCGGCGGACTCGGCCATCAGGTCGCGGATCATCTCGCCCGTGATAGCCGCCGTCGTCGCCACGTAGCTCATGATCTCTCGGTCGCAGCAATCGAGGCTGAATGCCACCTGGACGCGCTCGCCGTTCCAGCAGCGAATCTCGAAGGCGTCCGAGCACCATCGAAGGTTCGAGCGCAGGGTGATGATCACACCGTCGTGGGTGCGAGTGGACTTGCCCGTGTGCCGGGCCAGGAGCCAGCCCTGCGCTTTCATGATGCGGTAGACGCGCTTCGCATTCACCGACGCACTACCCGCGGCCACCAGTGCTCGACTCACTAGCCGTGTCGTCCGCCGGTAGCCATAGCTCGGTCGCGCATCAACGACCTGCTTGATCTGCTCGGTCAGGCCGCTGTCGTCGACGGACCGACGGCGGCGCACGAAATACCGTCGCTGGCGCCGTTCGATGAGGTTTGACCTCGACAGGCCCAGCGCCGAAGCGATGGCCCTCATCGCGAACCGTCCCTTCTCAACAAGGGCGCCCGCGACAACAGTTTTTTTTCGCGCGCGATCTCGATGGCTTCCTTCAGGATCTCGTTCTCGAGCGTCTTCCGGCCCAGCAGCCGCTCGAGCTCGCGAATCCGTCCCTTGAGTGCTTTCATCTCCGACTCCGGTACCACCGCCTCGTCTGCGCCTAGGCTGGACATCGTTCCTTCATCCACGAGCCGTCTCCATTTGAAAACCTGGCTGGGCGAGATCCCGTAACGCCGGCTCACCGACGACACGCTGTGCCCCGGAACGGCCGTTTCTTCAACGATCTTCCGCTTCTCGTCAGCCGTGTATCGCCGGCGGCGCCCCAGTCGCGCGGGCTCGATCACCTCTACCTCCGAAATTAGTCCTGGTTCCATCCTAGCTCCTATCGGGTCTTAGCTAGGCGGTCCGGTTTCTCAGGGGGTTACGTCAGTACCCCGTGGGCTAGCCCCTGGATCCGTGGTTTCTTGAAAAAGGTCGGTATGCGCCTTCTGGGTGCGGAGTCCGAAGCGGCGCATCTTTTCGAGGATCTCGTCGGCGGTTTTAGTCCACGTGAAGGGCTTCCCCTCCTGATTGTGTGCGTCGACGTAGGCGCCGATCGCGGCCCGTAGTTGCGGGATGCTCGTGTGGGAGCCGCGCCGGAGCCCTCCGCTGTGAGGAGCCCGAAAAATCGCTCGACCAGATTGAGCCATGAAGCGTACGTCGGCGTGAAGTGGATGTGGAAGCGCGGGTTGCGAGCCAGCCAGCGAGCGACGACGGGTGATTTGTGAGCCGAGAGGTTGTCGACGATGACGTGGATTTCGAGTTCGGCCGCGACCGCCTTGTCGATCTCTCGCAGGAAGGCCACGAAGTCGGTGCTGCGGTGCTGACGCTTGCACTGAGCGATCACCTTCCCGTTGCCGTGCGTGCGGTGCGCGATCGCGTGACTCTCTTCGGCAAGCCCCCCGCGCCTATGCGTACGACCGCGGCGGTTGGAGCGCGGCCAACGTCTCGGCGCTCAAGAAGCTCGGCGTCCGCGATGTCGGGCTGGCCCCGCGCGGGCGGGCCGCAGTGGCGGTGCGCGGGAGGACGCGCGATCGATTGATTCACGAACGGGCACTGGTGGAGGCGGGGATCGGCAGCATCAAGAGCAGCAGATACGGCTTCAACCGCCCCGCGGCGCGCTCGACCGCGATGATGGGCGCGTGCGGTCAACGCGCCGTGCTCGGCTTCAACCTCAACAAGCTGGTCCGCCACCTGGCGGAACGGCGGGACGCGGTGCTGGTCGGATGAGCGAACGGGACGGCAAGCGGAACCGCCCTTGGGTCGCGATCGGGAGAGGCGGCGCGAACGAGAGGACGCGGTCAGGCCGGAGCCTGCGGCAGCCCGCCCGAATTACCCGACGCGCTGTAGCTAGCAGCCGCCTGACCGAAACGCGGCTGAACAGGGCTGTCGGTTTGAGGTGCGGCCTCCGCACAGGCCTATGCGCCGACCACCAAGATGAACTGCCAACTGTTGGCTTCGATGCCGTAGCCCGCGTCGAACCCTACAAGTGGCACCGCGACCGAACGCAGGAAGAACCGAAGGCCGGCCCCCACGGCGTTGTGGACGCTATCTCGGGAGAAACCTGGTTGCATAGTAGTCGGAAAGGTCCGCTGGTCGGAGGTAGCTCGCTGATCGTACGAATAGCCGCCTGCGTCGGGTCCGACCATGCCCGTCGTAGGTAAGGTTCGGAACCAGATGGCCTGAACGTCGTAGAATCCAAGCGCGCGAAAATCGAGTGAGCCAATCGAGAACAACGGGAAATGGTATTCGGCGTTGCCCCACACCTGGGAGTCGCCCCGAAATTGCTGGTTGAGATACCCGCGAAGGTTCGACCCGCCGGCGGTATTTTCGGCCCAAAATGGCAGGTTGGATCCGATCGTCGTACCGGCGCGATAGATGAAATTATGAGAACGGAAGAACTTGATTCCCTGCTCCCAGCTCACGCCGGCACGCCAAAAAGTGAAGTCACTGCCGAACTGTCGCCCGCCATAGTCGAGCGACGCGCTCAGCGCACCACCTGTCATCACCGCGAACTCGCGCGCCCGGAAGTCGAACGTCAGCCCCGCACGGCCGAACCCCATCGTTCCAGGTGCGGTTGCCTGCGTCAGCTGAACACTCGGTGGGTTCTGGTTGGGATCGTCGGACCCGCTGTTGAAATACTCGAATTTTTCCAGGTGCCACGCGACCTGGGTCTTGACCCTGCGAAACCAGGCAATGCCGATCGCGGGCTCAAAACCGTACGACAAGAGTCGCGTTTCGCGGAACTCAAAAGGATTCGCCAGGCTAACTGCGTCGCCATTCGGCGTCATACCGTAGCTTTGATATTCTGGAATTACCTGTCTCTGGACGAGGCCCTGAAGCTGCCAGTACATCCAGGTCCCGAAGAGCGATGGGTCGCGGTACGCGACCACGACACCGGAGTCGATAGTGGCAAGCCGAGCTCCGATCAGAAGCTGTTTACCACGCCCAAATAGGTTCCCGTGGACGAAAATCAGCCCGATGGCTTTGTTGTTTGAAGACCACGACCCAGTCGGAACCGGCGCCCAGGGGAACTTATCCTTGACGGAGATGTTGACTCGGACCCCTGAGCCATGTGACTCCCACCACACGTTCACGTCCGCAAAGAGACCACTGCTGTTGAGCCTCTCCCGTACCAAGTCGAGCGTGTCCTCGGCGAGGGTGTCCCCGATCGAAATGCCGGCGATAGACAGCACCGTGGATTCTTCCGTTCGGTCGTTGTCAAGCACATGGACATCGGTGATCTGCTCGCCGACTGCGAACGCCGGTCGGGACGTCAGCGCCAAGGTCACCAAAAGCGCCAGAGAGGCGTCCCGCGCGGTCAAGCGACTGGGCACCATCTTGAGAGGATATCGATCGGACGACGGGTCGTAAACAGAGAACCCGTGCGACACGCCTCCTGATACCGGCACAAGCGGTAACGCTCCCACTATTGTGGCTAGGTTGCAGCGGATGCGCCTACGAGGTCGATGACTCAAGCTTCGACGGCAGTGCCGAGCTGCAAGTGTCGGAAGAAGTCGTCCCGTCTTGACCCCGGAGCGAACCTGATCATATGTTCAGCCATGGCGTGACCCTGCCCCCGAAGCACAAGATCAAGGCGACTAAGTGCTTGGCGAAAAGACCGCCGCCACCCGTCGATAAGCGAGCCTACACGGGGCCGCACCTGTGCCGAGAGTGCATGGCGGTACAGTCCACCTGTGGCGTGTGCGGGCGCTGTGACCAGCACTGCGTGGTGGGGAAGCCTGGCGACCGACCCGCGCACGAACCGTGGTTCAACCAGTCGCTACCAGCGGGCAGGAAGAGGAAGCGCTAATTCAGGCGACCGGGGCGATGGCGCGGCGTGGGATTGGGCCGAGCGTTCCACTCCGCCATCTTGGCAAAGATTTCTTCGTTCGAGCGTTCGAACCTGGTCACCGCCCGGCTCGTCGCAGCCTTCGGACCATCCAGGCGGCGACGAGCGCGACCCCGCCAGCCAGCGTGATGTATCCGCCGAAGGACTCGATTCGCGCGGCGACGCGAGCGTCGCGATCGTATCGACGTTGCAGCTCGGGCGGCGGGTCCTGGAAGGGAATGCCGGCAAAAGCAATGTCGTATGCGAAGCCGGCGGCCACGACGAGAATTCCCACCGCGAGCAGGACGAACGGCATTCGTTTCGCGGACCAAGCCATCGAGGCCCCTGCTGGAATCTAGCCGAAGGGAATCGGCCCAGAAAGACGGTGACCACCGTCTGGCAAGATTGTGTGATGCAAGCGGTGGGTGGAGGAAAGGCGCGAAGTCGACCAGAGCCCCGTCACGCCGATGGCCGACACTCGCCGCGGTAGCACTCTGAAGGAAAGGCCTGAGCGTGGCTATCGGCGGCGGCCAGCGGCGGCCTGAGGTCGCGAATGCGGTGCCGCCCTCATGGCCTCCGCTCCGTAGGGCTCATCGGTGTTGCGGCTCTCGGCCCAGCGCAACCGCCCCCCGCCCCGCCCCTGTTTGCCGCGCGGGAAACCAGGGGGCACCACGACGCCAGGGAGAGCAGTTCTCGGTCGGAGCGCGTCGCGTCATGAGGCCGATTCGGCACCCACTCGAATGTTAGGAGAGCCAAAAAAGATCGATCGGCGTGTCGATCTTCCGAGCAGGTTAGCAATCGCTCGACCGTCTGCTTCGTCGAGGACGGAGCGCAGCTCGCCTGGAGTCCACGTATGCGTCCTTCCCTCGTTCCGTGCGGCGTCAGCGTCGAAGCTTGCTCCGAGCCTTTCTCCGCCGTCGTCATGCCCTTGAGCAAGAAATCGAGAGTATCGAGGCCGACTGTGCGGTAACGAGGCTCTTCGAAGGCTGCTCCGGAGTCTACCTCGTTGCGCCACATGTTTGACCGGGTACGGCAGTTGCCATGGGGAACCGGAAGAGCCCGACGACCACATATGGCAATCTGCCAATCGATATGCCCTCGCGAGAGCACCCAGCGATGTTCGCGATGCCGGTGACGGTCGCGACTCCACAACACGCCGGAAACAAGTTGCGGACCGTCGGTAACGGGCTTTGGTGTCCAAAATTCAACACCTGTCAAGGAGCTGACACCCCTCGCCGCCCGAAAGCCCACCTGGACGGGGAGGAAATCATCAGGCCCGGCGCGATCCCGCGGGTGATTCTGAGCCGTCGGCGATCGGTGATCGGTGGCAGTGCAATTGCATTATCGTCGGCCCGTGTCAGACGTCGCTGCCGCCATACGCAGCTGGACCGCGAAGCGGGGTGCGGAGATCTCGCTGCTCGCGCGCTTTGGGCCGCTGACCGCGCGCGCTAGCGCCGCCGTCCCGCGCGGGATCATCTCGGAACGGCTCTGGCGGGTTCCGGCACGAGCGCGTCCAAACTTTGCTTCCGATCGCAGTAGCCGTTGATAGGGAGGTACACGTGAATCCTCATTGGCCATGGTCCGGACCGGCGGGCGACGTAGCTTTTATCATGGGGTTCATCGCCTTCTTCGCTCTCCCGTTCCTGTTTCATATCGGCCTGCTTTCGGTGGGGGCGAGTAAGCTGCCAGTCTGGAAAGAGAGCGGGGCCGGTCGTCGGCTGCTCGGGCCAATGCTCATCGGCTACTACTACTGGCTGCTCAGCCCAGTGTTTCGCTTCGTGAGTCGAACCAGGCTTAAGCCCAACCAAATCACGCTGGCCTCGCTCGGCGCCGCCGCGCTGACCGCGCTGGCGATCGGGACTGGTCACTTCGCGCTCGCCTCGACATTGCTCATCGCCGGCGCGACCCTCGACGTGATCGACGGGCAGCTCGCGCGCTCGAAGCAGATGACGACCGTCAGCGGCGCCTTCCTGGACTCCACGATTGACCGAATCTGCGACGGCTTCATCTTTGGCGGCTGCGTTGTCTACTACGCGGGAACGCCGATAATGTACGTGTCGCTGCTGGTCCTGGTCATGTCGTTCACGGTCAGCTACGCGCGATCCCGGGCGGAGACCCTGGGCATCGTAGGCGTCGAGGGGCTGATGCAACGGGCTGACCGCCTCACGATCCTCGGGATTGCGCTCGCCTTCTCCCCTGTCTTCGGACACAGCGCAGAAGGGTTCATTGCCCATCCCTTCTACGGCATCACGGCCGGGGCCCTCTGCCTACTGGCGGTGCTCAATACCGTGACGGCAGCGGCTCGTATCAAATGGACGATGGAACGGCTCAAGGAGAGCACCCACCTCAGCCTGGTGCGGCCTCGGAGTGAGCTCGCGCGGATCGAGGTACTCCGAGAGGCCGTGAACGACGCGACGACCTTGGCCAATCAGCAGGCGCGATGACGCCGGCGAGTTGGCGGGCCAGCGCTCGGCGTAGCGCTGGCGTCGGGTTGCGCCTCGGCGTCGTGGTGGCAGCGCTCGTGTTCCTGGCCCGCGGAGTCGCGTGGGCGGAGGTCGTGAGGACCTTGAGGAGCGCGAACCTCGGACTCTTGGCTGTGGTGATTGGGCTCAACGGCATCATGACGGCGACCAAGGCCGCGCGCCTCCGGTTACTGCTGGGACGGCGGCCCTCGTTTGGGGCCTGTTTTCTCGCAAAGGTGACCACCTCTGCGATAAACAACGTCACTCCCTTTCGCGGCGGCGATGTCGCGCGGGTCTGGATGCTGGAGCGCCACGCGGGGATCACCAAGTCGGTCGCCGCAGTCGTCGCCCTGGTCGAGCACCTCTTAGAGCTGCTGGCGTTGTCTGCGCTTGCCACCGTGGCGGCGCGGGCGCTGGTTCCCGAGGAGCACTGGGCGGGGCTGATGGCCCCGGTCGTGCTCGCCGTGACGGTCGTTGTTCTCGTCCTCGTGAGACGAGTCGGAGGAGGCGCCCGGATGCCCGCCCCTTCGCCCCCGCAGGGCACTGGGGTCGGCGCGCGTGTCCGCGCGCTCATCGTGCGGATCGAGCCCGGCGTCAGGGCACTGCACGAGCCCGGAACGACATGGGTGGCGCTCGGGCTCTCGTTCGCCGCCTGGGGTCTTGAGGCCTTGATGATCATGCTGTGCGCGCGCGCCATCTCGCTGCCCCTCGATCTGCCCCTCGCGATCATCGTCCTCTTGGGAATCAACGCCGCGATGGCGCTCCCCTCGATGCCCGCGAGCGCGGGCGCATTCGAGGCAGGAGTCACCCTAGTGCTGGTGTTATCCGGAGTTCCTAAGAGTGCGGCGATCGGGTTCGCGGTTCTCTATCACCTCGTGCAGGTCGTGCCCGTCACGCTCGCAGGAGCGACGGTGATTTTCCGGGTAGGATTCACTCTCGACGGCCTGAGAAGGCGGGGACTAGGCGGAGGCTCGGTCCGGGCCGCGGAACCCGACCGGAAGCAATTTGATTCCGGCACGGACAAGCCGCCGGGGACCGGCGGCTCGTTTCCGTGGGACGGACCTTCCGCCTCGCACGAGCCCGTTCTCTGCCAGAAGTCGATCGAGGAGAATATTCATGAGTCCGTCGCTCTCTCTCGCGCCACCTCCTGCCTTCTACGCTTCACCGATCTCGTTCGTACAGCCGTTTGTCGACCTCGATTAAGCCTTGGTATTTTCCGACGCTTTCCTCCATCCACCTTCGGCACCAGACGACCGCTTGCTCACCAGAACCCCGGCATCGGTCTAGAACGCATCTCATAACCGCCTCAAGAGGATGACGGCGCAGGAGAGCTGGACGAAGCCC
>OCTA010004039.1_pt1 | contig 12915 bp, 12 predicted proteins | sample 1538991 | NCBI WGS metagenome assembly OCTA01 (sample SAMEA3539302, study PRJEB22396) | soil metagenome | biome: tundra; feature: field; material: soil | place: USA | collected 2010-05 | depth 0.15 m
AGGTCGAGCGCACCGCCCACGGCGCCCTCATCACCTCCACCATCCCCCGCGAGGTCATTGTGCTGGCGCAGACTCCGCAGGGCTTTCGCTACGGGTTGCTGCAAAAGGCCTTTGCCGAGGCCACCGCCGACGGCTTTATCGGCACCGACGAAGCCTCGGTCGTCGAGCGCGCCGGCCATCCGGTAGCCGTAGTCCACGGTTCTCAGGTTAATCTGAAGATTACCCAGCCGGGCGACCTGGAGTTGGCCGAGTTCTACCTCCGCCAGCGCGCCCGCTGAGAGCAGCATGCAAGGATTGAAGGCGACGGGCTGTAACAGCGGTGAAATATCTGTTGTTCTGAAAGGACACGGCTTTAGCCGCTGAGGGAAAGGAATTGACCGACGAACATTCCCTCAGGGGCTGAAGCCCAGTCTTCCTTTTGCCTTCCGTATGTACGGGCTGAAGCCCGTACCCTTCAAAGCACCGCCAGTTTTTTTGAGCAAGGTTTAACGATAGGCACGGTAACCATGGAAACACGCATCGGATTTGGCTATGACTCGCACGTCTTCAAACCAGGCGTGCCCTTGCGCATCGGCGGACTCACGCTCGACCACCCCGAAGGCCTGGCCGGCCACTCCGACGGCGACGTGCTGCTGCACGCCATCACCGATGCTCTTTTAGGCGCCGTAGCCGCTGGCGACATCGGCAGCTTCTTCCCCCCCGGCGCCCCCCGCTGGAAAGACGCCGACTCGGGCGTCTTCCTTAACTTGGCTCTCGAAGAGCTGCAAAACGCCGGCTTCCGCATCGTCAACATTGACACCACGCTCATCCTGGCCGCCCCCAAGATCGCCCCCATCGCCCCGGAGATGCGCGCCCGCGTCGCAGACCTTCTGGACATCGACATCGACCAGGTGAGCATCAAGGCCAAGACCCCCGAGGGCCTCAACCTCGACCATGTAGCCCAGTGCCACGCCGTCGCCCTGGTCGAGCGCGTCCTCGAGCCCGACGACCTCAAGAGCATGACCGCCGTCATCGAAAGCCAGCGCCAGCTTGAAGACGTTGTCGAAGACCTGCTCAGTTCCGTCCACGGCGTGCCCAAAAAGCGCGGCGTCGCCCCGGTCTACGATACCGAGGACATTACGTAGCATCGGGAAACTTGCCTCTTTGGCAAAATGCCGGTAAAATTGTGGCAGATTGCTCGGGAGGCACCCGTGATCCAGGCATCCCCACTTCAAAGCAGGCGCGAACCAGCCATGTTTTTTCGCCGCGTCGAGATCAAACTCGGGGTCAATCCTCTTCATTCGGACTCGGATCTAGCCAGATTGGTTGAGCAGCGTCTCCCGCTCACTTCGGTCGAGTCGCTTTCTAAAAACGGAATGACCGATGAGGAGATTTACAGCCTGATCCTGCCTCGCCGGACACTGGCGCACAGGAAGAGTCGCCTCGAACCGCTCACCCATGATGAATCGGATCGTGCCGTGCGCATCGCACGCATCGCCTCTTTGGCCGAAGAGGTCTTTGGCGAAGACGCCAAGGCCGCGCGCTGGCTGCGGAAACCAAAGTCGCGTTTCGACGGGCGCACTCCCTTCGAGCTTTTGTCCACCGAAGCCGGCGCCCGCTTGGTCGAGGAGATGCTCCTGCAACTCGATTACGGCTTCACTGCGTAAAGGGTGAAATGTGATCCTGTGGCGCATCAGCAACTACGCGACTCTCGACGGTATCGGCGGCCTTTATATCTCTGGCCGCTGGCACTCCAAAGGCCATCCCGTTCTCTATTGCACCTTGAACCCCTCCACTGCATTGCTGGAAACACTGGTCCATATTGAAATTGATGTCGAGGATCGCCCCGAGCGCTTCCAAGTCCTCAAAATTTCGGGGCCGGATACGCTCTCCCGCGAAAGGATCGATGCAAATGCTCTTTCCGCTGGCTGGTCCGCCGACCTGCTCCTGACGCAGAGCATCGGAAACCCGTGGCTCGCTGAAAAACGTTCTCTTCTGCTCGAAGTCCCCAGCGTGCTCGCGCCTGAAACATGGAATGTAATCGTCAACCCGCTGCACCGCGAGATGGGTATGCTCCGCGTCACAGCCCTCTATGAGCACCCCTTCGATGCCCGCTTCTTCCCGTAGAATCATTCCAGAGGAACAATGCGCATCCCCACGATCTTGGCCGCCGCTCTCCTTGCCTCCTCGACCACCGCGCCCCTTGCTCAGACCCCCGACTGGCGCACCCCGGCCGAGATCAGCGACTACCGCACCACCCCCGATTACGCAGAAACCGTTGCCTACCTCGACCGCATCGCCGCCGCCGACCCCGCCCAGGTCAAGATCGAAAACTTCGGCAAGACCGGCGAGGGCCGCGACCTCAAGATCGTCATCGCCTCAAAAGACGGCGTCTTCGATCCCGCCGCCATCCATGCCTCCGGCCGCGCCATCCTGCTCGTCCAGAACTCCATCCACGCCGGCGAGATGGATGGCAAGGACGCCTGCCTCGCATTGCTGCGTGATCTCGTCCAAGACAAAGACGGCGCGAAGCGCCTCTTGGATCAAGTAGTCTTCGTCTTCATCCCCGTCTACAACATCGACGGCCACGAGCGCCGCTCGCCCTGGAACCGCATCAACCAGAACGGCCCGGAGCTGTCCGGATGGCGCGGCAACGCCACCAACCTCAACCTCAACCGCGACTACATGAAGGCCGACGCCCCGGAAACCCGCGCCTTCCTCAAGATGTTTCACCGCTGGCTGCCCGACTTCTTTGTCGACGACCACGTGACCGACGGCATGGACTACCAGTACGACGTGACCTTCACCCTCGACGACACTCCCGACGTTGCCCCAGCCACCGCCCAATGGATTCGCTCGACTGTTACCCCCGAGCTGGAGCGCCAGGTCAACGCTAGCGGCCATCTTGCCTTCCCCACCTACGTTACCCTCAACGTCGACACGGACCCCGCGCAGGGCCTGGGCTTCAACAACGATCCGCCCCGCTTCTCCACCGGCCAGATGATCCTCGAAGACCGTCCGGGCCTGCTCGTCGAGCTCCACATGCTCAAGAATTACAAGACCCGCGTAACAGGAAATTATGAGATTCTGCGGGCGCTGCTTGAGGTGATGAACCGCGACACAGCCAAACTGATTGCCCTCAACCGCGAAGCCGACGCCGATGCCGCCAAACTCGGCGCGCACCCCCTCGGCAACGACAAATTCCCGCTTGACCTCGACGGGAACGGCGAAACCACCCCGGTCGTCTTTCACGGCTACCAGTTCACCCGCGCCTTGAGCGAAATCTCCGGCGCAATGTGGGTTCAGTACTCCCATGTTCCGTGGAATGTGACCCTGCCCCTGGCCACCGGCGCCAAAGTGACCGCGTCGACCACTCCCCCGGCCGCCTACATCGTTCCCCCGCAGTGGACCCAGGTCATCGATGTGCTGTCCGCGCACGACGTGACCTTCCGCCGCACCACAGCCTCATGGACGGGCAAAGTCGAGCGCTACCGCTGCTCTGGAATGCAGTGGCAAAACAAACCATTTGAAGGCCGCCATCCAATCTTCCCTGGCGAAGACGCAGGCACCGTGCCCGGCCACTACGGCCAATGCACGCTCACCACGGAAACCCTCACCTTCCCCGCCGGTTCGGTCGTGGTCCCGCTCAACCAGCGGCTCTCCAAGGTCGCCATCCACTGGCTCGAACCGGACGCGCCCGACTCCGCCCTGCGCTGGGGCTTTTTCGATTCCATCTTTGAGCAAAAGGAGTACGGCGAGGCCTACGTGCTTGAGAAGCTGGCCCGCGAAAACCTGGCCAAGGATCCTGCCCTCAAAGCCGAATTCGAGCGCCGCATCCAGTCCGACCCGCGCTTTGCCGCAAGCCCCGAGGCGCGGCTCGAGTTCTTCTATGAGCGCTCCCCGTGGTTCCTGGAGAACTACATAGGCGAGTACCCGGTCGGCCGCCTACTCTCCCTCGACGGCCTGCCGCTGGAGTAGGGGAATTGCGCCGGATTACAAGTGCGGAACCTGATAGCGCAGGATTTGCTCGTCCACGGTCACCAAAACCAGCCCCTCCAGTTGCGCCTGCGCCACCAGCAGCCTATCGAATGGGTCGCGATGCAGTTGCGGAAGTGCGCCGGCCCATTCAGCCTGCTCAACGGTAATGGGCAAAGCCGTGAAACCATGATCCTCGATGGCTTTTCCCAACGCCTGCCCAGAAATCAGCTTCCCCGAAGCCCGCTTGATCGCAATCTCCCAAACCGTCACGGCGCTCACAAAGACCTCGTTGCGAGGCGAGGCAATTGCCGAGTGAAGGGCAATCGGCAAGCAGGCATCGTTCGAATCCCACCAGAGAAAGGCGTGCGTATCGAGCAGCAGTTTCATTGCGCTATAGCCCAAAGTCCTGGAGTACGTCCTCCGGCAGCGGAGCGTCAAAGTCGTCTGCAATATAGGTAATCCCCAACAGATTCCGTCCAGGCTTCCGTGGCAAATTCGACTCCGGTGCCAGGGCAATAAGTTTCGCCATCGGCTTGCCCGCCTTGGCTATCACGAATTCCTCGCCCTTCGCCGCCCGTTCCACCAGACTCGAAAGCTGCGTCTTCGCTTCGTAAAGATTCACCTGAACGGGCTTGGCCGACTGCTTCACCGGCGGTGGAATCGGATTTGCGGCCATGGCTGTATCCTCAACTCCATTGTGAGCCGATTCGCCAGGTTGGTCAAGTTGGTCAAGCTGGCCCGCCCATGCATCTCTCCACTCGCAAATCCAAAGGAACTTTCTGTTGCCGGAAATTTCGATTGCGGATTTTCCCAATTGGCTTTACCTTTGCTCCGAGCTTACCTCTCACTCTGGAGCGTTCTCTATGCACGCTGTCGCGTTACTCCTGCAAAGCCAACCCGATCCCGCGATGGTACAGAAAATGGCCCTGGCCTTTCTTGCCATCATCCCAATCGTCATTGTGGTGGGACTTGCCATCGTCATGGTGCCCTTCTGGTTCATCCTGAAGAAGGCCGGCTTTTCGCCTTGGCTCTCGCTGCTGTTTATCGTTCCCCTTGGCAATCTGGTGCTGTATTACCTGCTCGCCTTTGGGGAGTGGAAGGTTGTGCCCATTGCTCAGCCCGGCTGGACGCCCCAACCGCCCTACCCGCCCCAGCCGCCTTACACGCCTCCGCCACAATATCCGCCCCAGGCCTGAGCCGACGCGGTCTGAGCATCTGGGTCCGCCCTTGAGGGAGCGAATGCTAGCATCGTGAATGGAAAGATACGTTCACCATGCCTGATTCCGCTCCCTCCGCAGCACCCACTCCGCGCGTCCGTTTCGCTCCCTCGCCCACCGGCTTCCTCCACGTGGGCGGAGCGCGCACCTTTATCTTCAATTGGCTCTATGCCCGCCACAATCACGGAACCATGGTGTTGCGCCTCGACGACACCGATGTCGAGCGCAACACCAAAGCCAGCGTCCAGTCCATCTTCGAGGGACTGCGCTGGCTGGGTCTCAACTGGGACGAAGAGTACAAGCAATCCGAACGCCTTGCCCTGCACCGCCAGCAGGCGGAGGCCATCTTCGCCAAGGGCCTCGCCTATCGCGACTTCACTCCCGCGCACTCAGAAGCAGGCGAGCAGTCCTCAGCGCAAGGAGCCTGGCTCTTCAACCCCGGCATGCCCGAAATGTCCAAAGAAGAAAGCGACCGACGCGCCGCCGCGGGCGAGCCGTTCGCCCTCCGCTATCGCGTCCCCCGTGGCCAGGGCCGGACTTTGCGTTTTGTTGACGGCGTTTATGGTGCGCAGCAAAAGCTCGCCGACGAGGTCGAAGATTTCGCCCTGTTGCGATCAGACGGAATGCCCACCTACCACCTGGCCTCGTGCGTCGACGACGCCGATCTCAACATCAGCCACATCATCCGCGGCCAGGATCACCTCACCAACACCTTCAAGCATCTGCTGATCTTCGAGGCCCTCGGCGTCGAGCCGCCGCAGTTTGCCCATCTTCCCCTGCTCGTCGCCCCGGATGGCGCCAAACTTTCCAAGCGCAAGCACGGCCCCGTCGTCAGCGTGACCACCTACCGCGATGCCGGCTTCCTTCCCCAGGCCTTCGTCAACTTCCTCTGCCTGCTCGGCTGGTCGCCCAAGAACGACCGTGAGTTCCTTTCTCTCGACGAGCTCACCGCCGCGTTCACTCTCGATGGCGTCAACCGCGCCAACGCCGTGATTAACTTTACGGAAGAAGACCCCTTCGACCCGAAGGCGGTCTGGCTCAACGCCGAGCATATTCGCGCCCTGCCCGTCGACGCGCTCAGTTCCCTGCTTCAGCCTTTCTTCGATCAGGCCGGCCTTGAGGCAGCTCCGGAAAAGCTGCTCGCCGTCACCCCGCTCATCCGCGAGCGCATCAAGCTGCTGCGCGACGCCGTCGCCGCAGCCGATTTCTTCTTCCTGCCCGAACTAGCCCCTTACGATCCAGCCGAACTGATCCCCCAAAAGGGAGATGCAGCCTTGGCCCGCCGAGTCCTCCAGCACGCCCAGGAAGTTCTAGCCGCAACCGCCTTCGATCACGATTCGCTGGACCAGGCGCTTCGAGCCGCAGCTTCGCACCTTGGTTTGAAGGCCGGGCAGGCCTTCCAGCCCATACGGGTCGCCGTCTGCGGACGTAAAAACGCGCCGCCGCTCTTTGAAACTATGACAGTACTCGGCCGCGAACTCTGCCTCGCGCGTATCCGCCAGGCCGAAGAAAGCCTCGAATCGCTCGGTTGAGCACAGAACCTCAAATAGAATGAGGAAACGCAGCTATGACCAACTCGAATCCGGAAAGCCCGGACGCTCCAATTCACGACGCTCGCACCCAATCCACCTTCCTCCGCGACCTCATCGCCGAGGATGTGCGCACCAAAAAGTACGGCGACGCCGTCGTCCAGACCCGCTTTCCTCCCGAGCCCAACGGCTACCTTCACATCGGCCACGCCAAGGCTATCTGCATCGACTTCGGCCTCGCTGACGAATTCGGCGGCAAGACCAACCTGCGCTTCGACGACACCAATCCCGAGGCGGAAGAGCAGGAGTACGTCGATTCCATCATGGAAGACGTCCGCTGGCTCGGCTTCGAGTGGGACCGCCTCTGCTACGCCTCCGACTACTTCGGCCAGCTCTACGAGTGGGCTTTGCAGCTCATCAAAACCGGAAAAGCTTACGTCGACGACCACTCCGCCGAAGAGGTCCGCCAGTACCGCGGCACCTTGACCGAGCCCGGCAAAGACAGTCCCTTTCGAAATAGGTCTGTCGAAGAGAATCTTGACCTCTTTATCCGCATGAAGCAGGGCGAGTTCCCCGACGGCAGCCGCGTCCTCCGCGCCAAGATCGACATGGCCTCGCCCAATATCAACATGCGCGATCCGGTCATGTACCGCATCCTCCACGCCACTCACCACCGCACCGGCGATGAGTGGTGCATCTACCCCATGTACGACTATGCCCACGGCCAGTCGGATTCCATCGAGCGGGTCACCCACTCCATGTGTACCCTGGAGTTCGCCGACCACCAGCCCCTCTACCGCTGGTATATGGAGCAGCTCGGCATCTTCCCCTCGCAACAGATTGAGTTTGATCGTCTTAACCTCACCTACACCCTGCTCTCCAAACGTAAGCTGCTGCAGCTCGTAAGAGAAAAGCGCGTGAGCGCCTGGGACGATCCCCGTATGCCCACCCTCTGCGGCATCCGCCGCCGCGGCTTTACCCCCGAAGCCCTGCGCGCCTTCTGCGCCTCGATCGGCGCCTCGCGCACCAACGGGACAACCGATATCGAAATGCTCGAGCACTTCCAGCGCGACGACCTGAACCGCCGCGCCAGCCGCGCCATGGCCGTCCTGCGCCCCCTCAAGCTGGTCATCGACAACTACCCCGCAGACAAAGTCGAGTATGTCGAGGTCGCCAACAACCCCGAAGATCCCTCCGCCGGCGCCCGTGGGGTCCCCTTCTCACGAACGATTTATATCGAACAAGACGACTTCCGCGAGGTGCCTCCGCCTAAGTACTACCGCCTGTCTCCAGGAAAGGAGGTCCGCCTGCGCAACGCCTACTTCATCACCGCCCAGCGGGTAGTAAAGGCTGCCGACGGCAGTCTCGTCGAGATCCACTGCACCTACGATCCGGCCAGCCGCGGCGGCAACTCTCCCGACGGCCGCAAGGTCAAGTCCACCATGCACTGGGTCTCCGCGGCCCACACTATCTCGGCTGAAATCCGTCTCTACGGCAACCTCTTCGCCAAGGCCGATCCCAGCGACGTCGAAGAAGGCCAGGACGTCCTCAGCAACCTCAACCCCAACTCAGTCGAGATCCTCTTGGGCGCCAAGCTTGAGCCCTCTCTTGCCAACGCCAAACTCGAGGACCGCTTCCAGTTCGAGCGCGTCGGCTACTTCTGCCTCGATCCCGACTCGACCCCGGGCAATCTGGTCTTCAACCGCACCCTCCCGCTCAAAGACTCCTGGGCCAAGATCGAGAAAAAGGCTGGAGCGTAGAGCCCCACCACACTGAATCCCACGTAACAAAATCGAGACTTGGGGCACCCAGCCAGAGAATATCGTTGCATGGGGGGAGCAAGGCAATTACGATGGCAATCCGACGACAGTTTATGGTTTCGGTACTGCCCGGCGTGATTTCCTGCTTTCTGTCAACCACGGGCGAATACAAGGTGAAAAGATACTTATGATGGCTCCTGCACAATGGCTGATCGATCTCGGAGCTGCAGCCACGGACGCGGCAGTAGATGGTCTTGTGCTCGTAAGCGGATACAAGCGCGAAGGCCGTCGCCCCGAAGAAGTCGCCATGATGGAGAAGGCGGAGTATTACGGCGCTCACTCAGTCTTCTTTGAGGCAGGTCGCAACGGTGGCCCGCCCGTTGCACAGGCATTTGTTTTCGTCTCAAACGGTCCGGCCAACGATGCAAAGTTTGCTCAGTTGCATAAGCGCCTATGGAGTTGGGGTGGCGTACCCCTGCTCTATCGCAAGACGCCAGGCCTCTTGCAGCTTTTCCGCTGTGCCCACAAGGCGGACTTTGTATCGGCCAGCGGCGAGATCGTCTGCAATCCAATCAGGGAACTGGAAATTGCATCAGCCATCGGCAACAGCGACGCATGGTGGGACGCCTCGCGCCTCCACAATGGGACACTTTGGGACGATCCCATGGTGTGCAGAACACTGTTGTCTTCCTCTAAGGCTGCTCACAAGAAGCTGATAGGTGCCGTGAAGCAACTTAACGACGAATTAAACACAGAGGGTATCCTCGATAAGCCTCTTCGGCGGAAACTGCTAATCCTCTCGCTGCTCATCGCCTACTTGGAAGAGCGAGGCGTGCTCCTCCCGGACTACTTTGGACAATTTCATAAAGGAGCAACTAAGTTTTTCCAAGTTCTGCCGCATGGTAAAGCACTTATCAAGATGTTGACGGCGTTGGAGGAGAAGTTCAACGGTAACGTCTTCACTCTAGCCAGCGCGGATCGTGAGTCTTTGAAGAGTAATGGGCAGCTTGCTCGCTTCGCGAAGCTTGTCGAGGCACGTGAAGAGTTGAATGGACAACTGACGATTTGGGAGCTGTATTCATTTAAAGATCTGCCGGTTGAACTTATCAGCCATATATACCAACTCTTCGTCGAGGACGTCGACACTGCCGTCTACACCCCGCCTTTCCTCGTGCGGCTTATGTTGGACGAGGCTCTAAGCTGGGAAAGGCTGGATCGATTACAACAGAAGAATGAAATCATTCTCGATCCGTCATGCGGTTCAGGCGTCTTCCTCGTGGAGGCATACAAACGACTCGTGTTGCACTGGCGGAGCCGGAATGAGTGGAAGCGGCCCGGCGTCAAGGTCCTCAAGGGATTGCTTGAGAAAGTCCACGGCATCGATTTGGAGCCGGGCGCAGTGGAACTTGCTGCCTTTAGCCTGTGTTTAGCTCTCTGTGATGCGCTTGAGCCCGAGACAATCCGTTCCAGCATCAAGCTTTTTCCTCTCTTGGAAGGGAAGACGCTGCACCGTTCCTGCTTCTTTGAAGCGAAAGAAGATGGCTTAATAAAAGAGTCAATCGGCGTGATCACGGGAAATCCGCCCTTTAAGTCTAGCCTAACTACGCCAGGAGCGGAACGCAGTTACCAGCATTATAAGGAAACACACGGTGCCTTGCCCGATAAGCAATTAGCTTATCTCTTTCTGCATGAAGCCATGGAAATGGTTGCTGAAGGCGGCGTCCTCAGCATGCTTCAGCAATACAACTTCCTCTATAACCAGGGGGCGCTCGAATTCCGGCGCAATTTTATTTCAAATTGGGATGTGCGAGAGATACTTGACTTCATCTCGGTGCGGGGCCTCTTTCAAGAAGGGGACGCTGACACCAAAGTGATCGTCATTCTTGCCGAAGCAGTTCTGCCTCGTGCTGATCGGAAGATTCTTCACGCCACTTTTCGCCGCAGCGGAAGAGTCGACGCAGAACAAGGATTCGATATCGATTACTACGATATGCACTGGCTGCCCCGCCAGCTAGCACTTGTCAACGATGGTGTATGGCGTGCGGACTTGCTGGGAGGCGGGCGCGTTTTAGGATTCGTAGATCGCCTGAGGACGTTTCGCACATTGGGTGGATACGCGAAGGATCAGGAATGGGATTTCGGAGAGGGTTTCATCGAAGGACAAAGAGGTGTATCCCGCCCGGCGGACCACATCACAGGTAAGTTACTGCTTCCATCGGAAGCATTGACTCTAAATGGGATAGACTCCACGGCGATTACGAAGGCGGCCGCCAAGCCGATTGAAGGACCGCGCTCTGAGAGGCGCTTCTCTCCGCCGATGCTTCTGGTGCGGGAACAGATGGATATTCCTCATGCAATCTGGACAAAGCACTACTTGACCTATAAGAACAAGATAGTTGGATTTGCCGCCCCAAAGGAACAATATCGTGAACTGTGTGATGTGGATCAATGGTTGGATAGGGAGGCCTTGTCTCTACGAGCATTTGCTGCGGGCGTGAGTGTCAGGCTTTTTACTCAGAAAGCGACCACCCTTTCGGGAGTCGATATTCTTGCGCTCCCATACCCTGAGTCGGGCACGCTTGATCTCAGTGTCAACGAGCAACTTCTCGTCGATGACATAGTGAGCTATCAACGCGATTTTGTCCGGCTGGGCGAAGGCTCAAAGGCAATGAAGGAAAGCGGCAAGGATGCTCTCGACGACTTTAGCGCGGTTTTCACCCGACAGCTTAATGCAATTTACAGGGAGAATCCACTACGGGTTTTGGAACCGCAGACGTGGCCCGGCGTTATCTGCCAACCGTTTGTCTTTGGCAAAGGCAAGGCCGATTGGACCGGAGCCGAGGGATTGAAGGGAAAGCTCGACACCCTCCTGCACGAACAACAGGGCGTAAACCTCCACGTTACTCGGATCGCACGCATTTACGACGGCAGCTTCATATTCCTCTTGAAACCGGATCGTTTGCGCTATTGGCTACGCTCCATCGCGTTACGCGACGCCGACGAAACATTGTCCGACCTGCGGGCACAAGGATTCTGAAGTCCATCCACATGCTGGCAAACATACCCATCACGTCCGCTCCGTTTGGAACTCTCAGTCAAGATGTACAGAAGACTGCGACGTTTCGGTATGAGCTGCTCGACTTTATTTTCTATGAACTGCCACGCTGGAGGGACCGCCCTGACCGGCCAAGTGTGACAGCGGAGACTGCGCTAACATCCCAAATTTGCGCCCACCTCAACAGTGCAGCGCGGCACTCCGATGGTTGGGACGTTCTCCAATTCCGCGTCGAAGAGCTGGACGAGCAGAACAGCGGCCGCAAGATCGACTTAGCCCCTTCTCCATTGGGTTGCACTATTTCTATCGAGGGTCGAAAGCATACAGACTTCGATATGCTGATGCCAATCGAATGCAAGAGATTGCCGATTCCCAAGGGCAAAGACCGGGATGAGCGTGAATATGTCATCAGCCGGCAAAGTTCGACTGGCGGCATTCAACGTTTCAAGGCAGGTCATCATGGGTCAACCCATCGCCTCGGAGCCATAATCGCGTACGTGCAGCAAGAAACACGGATGTTCTGGCGTATGGCAATTGCAGAATGGATCAACAATCTCATTGCCTCTGGACAGGCTGGCTGGACTTCAAAAGACCTGCTTGACCTCGTTCAAGACGATGAAAGTCTGAAACTGGCTATCCTCAGTTCGTCACATACTAGGGACAACGGCTTGCCGGAAATCGAACTGCGTCACCTTTGGATTTCGATGAATTAGGGTGACAGCGAACCTCAACTCGCCGCGGCATAGTCGTCCGCGTTGAAATAATCGCAGCCAAACCGGCTTCCAGGGAACGCACTCGTCTTTCCACTGCCGGAAGGTCCGGCAACCACGTACATGATCGGCATCCACTATCCCCCGAAATCGCGATCCGCTCCGGGCTGCATATCCGCGGGGAGTTCCTTCTTGAGCCGGTTGCCGTCCTTGTCGATGATGCCCATGGCGATGGCTCTTTCAACCGAGCGGCGAATGCGCTTTGCGCCCTCTTCGCGCACACGCTTCTCTATGGCTTCCTGCTCGGCCAGAAACTCAGGGGAGTACGTCTTTTTCACATAGACCGCTTTGGGGGCTTCCACATCGCTTTTGTCCAACTTCCGAACAACGGCTTCAGTTGCCATCACGCCCTCCTGTTCTCTGAATTCTAGTCCTCATACGGTGCGAATGTAAGGTCACCGTTGGCGGGTGCCGGCTGCTGGGTTCCCCAGGTCCGGATTTTCGGACCTGGGATATAGGCTCCTACTTCCCAATCACATCGATCGCCACCGGAATCGTCTTCGGCGGCATGCAGGCGTTCTTGTCGCAGGCCTGAAAGCGCAGCTTGGCCTCGACCAGATGATTGCCTTGCGCAGCCACAATCCGCGCCTGAATCACAAACTCGCCGGTGTAGACGCTGAGCTTGTT
>OCTA010004040.1_pt1 | contig 12914 bp, 10 predicted proteins | sample 1538991 | NCBI WGS metagenome assembly OCTA01 (sample SAMEA3539302, study PRJEB22396) | soil metagenome | biome: tundra; feature: field; material: soil | place: USA | collected 2010-05 | depth 0.15 m
CCCGGCCCCTTCCGCCAGACGAGGTGCAGGCCGGCGATGTCGTTGTTGTCCGCACGGGCGAGGTGGTGCCGGTTGACGGAGCGCTCGTGAGCGGTGAGGCCGTCCTGGACACCAGCACCCTGAGCGGGGAGCCTCTCCCCGTCACCGTGGCCCTGGGTATGCGGGTGCTCAGCGGCACGGCGAACGCGGGCTCGCCTTGCGAGGTTCGGGCCGATCGACCGGCAGCCGAGAGTGCCTACGCTGCGCTTGTGCGGTTGGTCGAGCAGGCCGAGGCGCACAGGGCGCCTTTCGTGCGGATGGCAGACCGCTACGCCGGGTTCTTCCTCCCCGCGACGCTGTTGGCAGCTGGTGCGGCGTGGGGGCTCAGCGGCGAATCGATCCGGGCGCTTGCTGTGGTGGTGGTGGCCACACCGTGTCCGCTGATCCTGGCGGCGCCGATCGCGCTGGTCTCGGGGCTCTCGCGCGCGGCGCACGCAGGCGTGATCGTGAAGGGCTCCGGGGCGATCGAGACGCTGGGCCAGGCGCGCACTGTGCTGTTCGACAAGACGGGCACCCTCACCGTCGGCACGCCCGAGGTGCGTGAGGTCCTCAGCTGCGACGGCTTCGAGCAGGGGGAAGTACTGCGGCTGGCTGCCTCCCTCGATCAGATGTCTGCGCACGTTCTCGGCGAGGCGCTCCTTCGGGCGGCCGTCGAAGCCCAGCTCGAGATCGGCGCGGCGAGCGAGGTGACGGAGGAGCCAGGCCAGGGCATTCAGGGAACGATCGACGGCCGCCGCGTCGCTATCGGAAGCCGCGCGTTCGTTCGCGCCACAGGCGTCCCCGCAGAGGAGGTCGCGTCCGCGGCCGTGATGACGGGTCGAGGCTCGGGCGAGGCCCATGTCGTCGTTGGCATCGATGGTCACCTCGGCGGCGTGATCGTGATGGCCGACGAGCTGCGCCCGGACGCCGATCGGATCGTCGAGCGACTGCGGGCAGAGGGCGTTCGCCATGTCGCGATGGTCTCGGGCGACCGCCGCTCGGTAGCCGAGCGGATCGGCCGCGAGCTCGGCGTCGATCGCGTGTATGCCGATCAGTCCCCTGAGCAGAAGCTCGAGGTCGTCGAGCGCCTGCGCGCCGATCCGGCTCTGCGCCCGGTGGTCATGGTCGGCGACGGTGTCAATGACGCGCCCGCTCTGGCGCTGGCTGACGTCGGGATCGCGATGGGCGCAGCTGGCGCCACGGTTTCCTCAGAGACCGCCGACGCAGTGATCACCGTCGACCGAGTCGACCGCGTCGCAGACGCGATTCACACGGGGCGTCGCGCTGTACACATCGCCCGTCAGAGCGTGCTTGCCGGTATGGGCCTCAGCCTCGCGGCGATGGTTGTAGCAGCCTTCGGCTACCTGCCGCCGGTTGCGGGCGCTCTGTTCCAGGAGGTCATCGATCTAGCCGTGATCCTCAACGCCCTGCGCGCCCTTCGAGGCTGAGGCGCACCCACGCTCGGGTCAGGGGAGATCGCCGGATGTGGAGGATTGATGCCTCGGTGGCCGGGCGAGCAGGATCGCGCCGGCGGTGACGGCCGCGAACGCGAGAATGCGGAGGACTCCCAGCGCTCCCGTAGGCACCGACTCGTGCAGGAGCACGGTTCCTGCCGCGATCGGTACGGCGTTGGTGAGCAGGGTTGCGATCCCCGCAACGCTTAGCGCCGCTCCGCTCTGGTAGCCGATCTGCAACAGGGAGGTTCCGAGCAGGTAGCCGACGATCAATGGGATGACAAACAGTGACCTGATGCCGCCTTCGGTCGCAAGCTTCGTGCAGATGTCGCCCATTGCGAAGAAGAGGCCGCCGGCAATCCCATCGCCGACGCCGCGCTCGAGGAACGCGCGACCGCTGGTGAGCGTTGCGATCGCCGCGCCAATGATTGCGCCCAGCCAGAGCGCGATGTCCCCGAACGAGCCGGGCGAGCTTCGCGCGCTTCCGGCGCTGAGGGACACCGCAAGGAGAACGAGGCCGGCGACGGCGAGCGCCGCTCCAGTCACCTCACGCCGACCGAGTCGGCGGTGCCCGAGGCGGGCGGAGCCGACGGCGAGGACTCCGACTCCACCGGCGGCGACGCTTTGCACCAGTGCAAGCGGCGCGAGACTCAAAGCCACGACGTAAAGCCCGAAGCCGCCTGTCTCCATTGCGAATCCACGCAGCCAGGCGCGATTGGTGAGCAGCAGCGCGGCTGAGCCCAGTGGGTTCGAGAGCCTGAGCCGGGGTAGGCTGGCGACAGCCCCGTGCTCGCGCAGATACGCGAGGCTGATCAGGATCGTGGAGGTGAGCGCGAGCACGAGCGCCACGACAGTGCTGGCATGCATGCGCGAATCTTGCTGGTTCGAGCTGGGGCCCGTCTCGGCGGTGTGCGAGGACGATGCCGCTCGTGGGCGTCCCCTGGGCGATCCCACGCGACGCTGGCTCGCGTTTGCGCTGCGTGGCGGGGGCGAGATCTTGCCTTTGTGATCTCTCGTGGGTCGCCCAGCGGCCGCAGGGCCTGGTCTCGCGGCGCTATGACGACTCGGAGGCGCGACTGCGGAAGGGCGTGAAGTCGGGCGAACGCTTCTCGTTGAAGGCACGCATCCCCTCTTGGGCCTCCCGCGAGCCGGCGAACTCGTTCAGGCCGCTGAAGGCGAGCGCGGCCTGTCCGGCCAGCTGCTCGGTCTCCAGGTTGAACGACTGCTTGAGGAAGCGCAAGGCGGTTGGCGAGAGCGCAAGAATCTCATCCGCGTACCGGCGGACCTCGCCTTGCAGCTCGGCGGCGTCCACAACGCGGTTGACCAGGCCCCACCGCTCGGCCTCGTGCGCGTCGTACTGACGACAGAGGAACCAGATCTCGCGGGCACGCTTCTCCCCCACGACCCGCGCGAGATAGCCGGTGCCGAAACCGGCGTCGAAGGAGCCCACCCGCGGGCCGGCCTGGCCGAACCGCGCGTGCTCGGCTGCGATCGAGAGATCGCAGATTACGTGTAGCACGTGACCTCCGCCGATCGCCAGCCCGTTCACCGCGGCGATCACGGGCTTCGGGACTTCACGGATCAGGCGATGCAGGCTGTCGATTTCGAAGAGCCCGGTCTCGGAGGGTCCGTAGTCGCCGGTCTGCTCGCGCTGCTTCTGGTCGCCACCCACGCAGAAGGCCCGATCGCCGGCGCCAGTGAGCGCCACCACGCCCACCTCGGGCGCGGCCCACGCGCTCTTGAAGCAACGGATGAGCTCGTCCACGGTGTGCGCCGTGAACGCGTTCAACCGCTCCACGCGGTCGATCGTGATCCAGGCCAGGCCGTCCTGCACCTCGTAGCGGACATCGGTCAGCTCCTGCATCGGACGCGCTCCTTCCCCATCGAGGACAGTCATGGCCTAAGCCATCGTCAACCCGCCACTGACGGACAGCGTCTGGCCGGTGATGTAGCCGGCATCCTCGCAGGCGAGGAACGCGACCGCCGCGGCCACCTCCTGCGGGCGTCCGAGGCGTTGCATAGGCACAGCGCGCGTGAGCGCCGCGACGAGCCGCTCGGAGTCAGGGGCGCCCTGCGTCATGTCTCTCAGCAGGGCCGTGTCCGTCGGTCCTGGGCAGACGACGTTGGCGGTGACGCCGGCCCTGGCCGATTCGCGGGCGATGGTCTTCGTGAATGCGATCACGCCGGCCTTCGCGCCCGCGTATACCGCCTCGTGGGCCGAGCCGACGCGGGCGGCGTCGGAGGAGATGTTCACGATCCGCCCCCAGCCGCGCTCCATCATGCCGCCCAGGACGGCGTGGGTAGTGCGCAGGCAGCCTTCGTAGTTGATCGCGATCACCCGTCGCCAGAACGGCTCGTCGGTCTCCAGGAAGGGTTTGAACTCGTCCCAGCCGGCGCAGTTGACGAGTACGTCAATCGGCCCGAGTGCATCGGTGGCGCGCGCCACGCTCGCGGTGACCGCGGCGGCGTCGGTCACGTCGAGCGCAACCGCCAGCGCCCGTCCGCCGGCGCCCTCGATCTCCCGTGCCACGTCTCCGGCCTCCTCCTGGAGCAGGTCGCCGATCGCTACCGCGCACCCGTCGCGACCAAGCGCCAGGGCGACCGCCCTACCGATGCCGCGGGCCCCGCCGCTGACCAGAGCCGCCCGCCCCTTCACGCCACGCCCACGCCTGCGCTCCGCCCCGCCAGAACAGCCCATCGCATCGCCACACGCGGGTTATACCCGTTGTGCGGAGACGGGGACAGCGCCTCGCCGCTCGCGAGACGGTCAAGCGCTCCCAGCTCCCGCATGCCCCTGACTAGGGGTATTGGCCCAGCCACCACCGGTTCTTGTGGGGCTTCATGGACCTGAGAATCGTGGTGTCCGCGGTTCGAGCCCGGGTCGCTCACCCGCGGCGGGCGTGCGCGCTGAGACGGCGGCGGGCGCGCAGGAACGCCGGGCGTGACATTGGACGAAGGTGGTGATCCTTGCTCAAGGCACGCTGTGGGGCTGCCGATTCGGGATTCAATGGAGCCGGTAGCCGAGCATGCGGCAAGCGATCGAGCAGGCTATGCCGTTTCCGAGCCGGCTGTCATGGCGCGGGGTCTGGGGTGGCTCTACATCGCAGGCGCCACGATCGGGCTGATCTCGCTCGTCTTGCCCCGCGCGTCACACACGAACGTCGGTGCGCTGGCGGTCAACATTGGGCTGGCGTATGCGGGTGGCGTGATCGTGCTGGTCGTCTTTCGGCGGATGCCGGCCTGGACGTTTCACGTGGTGCTGCTGGTGGGCACAGGGCTGATAACGCGCGCCGTCTACTACAGCGGACAGGGCGTCAGCTATTACGGCATCTGGTACGTGTGGGCGGCGCTGTTCGGGTTCTCGTTCTTCAGACGAATCCAGGCCACCCTTCACGTGGCCGTGGTGGGTGTCGCATATGCGGCCGTCCTTGCGGTCAGGCACGAGCCGGTTGCCCAGGCTCGATGGGTAACGACGATCGCCTCCCTGCTGATCGCGGGAGTCTTCATCGACGCGCTCGTGCGCCGTGTCCGCCGCCAGCGCCAACAGGCGGCCGATGACGCCGAGAACTTGGCCGCCGTGGTGGACGCCATGCATCGCATCTACCGCCAGCCCACCGCCGACGCGACGCGCCTTGACCTGTGTAGCACCGCATCACGCGTCGCGCGCGCGGACAGCGCCGCCCTGTGGGAGCCGCGCGCAAACGACAGTGCCCTGGTGCCCGCCGCGGTAGCGGGGGAGAGGGTCGTTGCCCACGAGCTCTCGCTCGGCGATCCGTCCATTGGTGCGGCACGCGCCTACGTGACGGGCCAGCCCAGCTTTGCCTGCCTCGCCGATCAGCCCGGCTTCGAGCTTGACCCCGGCAATCGTGGGAGGGTGCGTTACGCACTGTGGCAGCCCGTGCTGCGAGACCAGGCCACGGTCGCCGTCCTGGCCTTGTACTGGCTTACACCCGTAGCCGCGCCCAAGCAGAACGTGCGGGCGACGATCGTGCTGCTCGCTGCACAAGCAGCGATCGCCATCGAGCGCGTCAACCTGCTCGCGCGCCTGGAACGCATCGCCCACACCGACGAGCTCACCGGGTTGCTCAACCGCCGCGCGTGGCGAGAGGAGCTTCCCCGCGAGATGGCTCGGGCCAAGCGCGAGCTTCGGCCGCTGTGCGTCGCAATGCTGGACATCGACGGCCTGAAGACGCTCAACGACACCCACGGCCACCATGCCGGCGACCAGCTGCTCAAGCAGAACGCGGCAGCGTGGAGCTCAGCCCTGCGACCGGTTGATCTACTGGCTCGTTACGGCGGAGATGAGTTCGCTGCGATTCTCACCAGCTGCCGCCTCGATGATGCGCAGAAGCTGGTCGATCGCCTGGTCGACGCGACCCCCGAGGGCCGCAGCTTCTCGGTCGGGCTGGCCGAATGGGACGGTACTCAAGACGCTCACGCGCTCATGGCCGAAGCCGATGCCCGTCTCTACGCGGCCAAGGCCGCGCGCGTCAAGCTCACCAGCACAGCCATCTGATCCCCGGCGGAGGGAAGCCTGGGAGCATCGACGGACCCGGGGGCCGTCGTGGGTCGGCGGGAGCGGGTGGAGCCGCCAGCACCTCGTCTGCCCGCAGGTGCGCGTAGGGTTCTCATGTGTCATGAGCCTCATGCGCGACGAGCACAGCGACACGGAGCACGCCTACCGTCGGATGCGCTCTATCGCTGGGTGCGAAGTGAGGGGCGAGGAGCGATGACGCTCGCCGGACGGGAACGCTACGAGCGGCTGTGTCGAGAGCACCGCTGGGAGGTGCCTGCGCGCTACAACATCGCCGCCGATGTCTGCGACCGCCACCAGGCGGATGCGCTCGCGATGATTCACGAGCGCCACGACGGCTTCGTGCGCGAGTTGTACTGGGGCGAGCTGCAGGAGTTCGCCAACCAGGCCGCCAACCTCCTCGCGGCGCTGGGCGTGCAGCGCGGCGACCGTGTAGCTGTGGTGTTGCCGCCGACGCCCGAGGCCGCGGCGGTCTTCTTCGCCACATGGAAGCTCGGCGCGATCCTGTTGTCGATGTCGGTGCTCTATGGCGATGAGGGCATCGCCCACCGGCTGGGTGACTCCGAGCCGAAGGTGCTCGTGACCGATGCGGCCAACGCGCCGCGCTTCAGCGGCCCCTGTGTTCCGCGCGTGCTGGTCTTGGATGCGGGGGCGCTGGCGTCCGAAAGCGGTCGCTTTGAGACGATCGATACGGCGGCTGATGATCCGGCCCAGCTCTACTACACCTCGGGGACCACGGGGCTGGCGAAGGGCATCGTGCACGCCCACCGCTACCTCCTGGCCCACAACGAGTTCGACCATTGTCACGACCTGCAGCCGGGCGAGCGCTTTCACGGCATGGGCGAGTGGGCCTGGGCGGCCGGGATCTGCCCGCTGCTGGGCCCGTGGCGCCTGGGTGCGGTTCAGCTCGTCTATCAGCGCCAGGGGGGATTTGACCCGCACAAGCAGCTGGATTTCCTCTCGCGTCACAAGGTCACGAACGTGTTTGCGACACCGACGGCGATCCGCTCGATGATGGCAATCAACGATGCGCGCGAGCGCTATCCGCAGCACTTCCGGGTCGTCTGCTCGGCAGGCGAGCCGCTCAACCCCGAGGCGATCCGCTGGTTTCGCGGTCAATACGGCGTCACCGTGCTGGACTACTACGGCCTGACCGAGTCCTACCCGCTGTGTGGCAACTTCCAATGGATGGAGGTCCGAGAGGGTTCGATGGGGCGACCGATGCCGGGCTGGAACGTCGCCATTCTCGACGAGGATGAGCTGCCGGTGCCGGATGGCGAGCGCGGCGAGATCTGCCTGCGTGCGCGATCGAACCCCCACTACCCGCTCGGCTACTGGGGGCTGCCCGACGAGACTGTCGAGACGTTCGGTGGCGAGTGGTTTCACACTAAGGACGCGGCGCGCATGGATGCCGATGGCTACATCTGGTACGAGGGGCGAGCCGATGATGTGATCATCGCGGCCGGCTATCGGATCGGACCGTTCGAGGTCGAGTCGGTGTGTCTCGAGCACCCAGCCGTCGCGGAGGCTGCGGCGGTCGCTGCGCCGGATGAGCGTCGCGGGGCTGTGGTCAAGGCATTCATCGTGCTCGCCGACGGTCACGACCCGTCCGAGGATCTGGCGGAGGAGATCAAGAGGTTCGTGCGCGACCGCCTGTCCGCGTACGCCTATCCGCGCCTTGTCGAGTTCACGTCCGAGCTGCCAAAGACGCTCACCGGCAAGATCCGCCGAATCGAGCTTCGCGAGCGTGGCAAATGATCGCTGGGGGAAGGGGGCGGCCTAGAGTGGAGGCGGACCCGAGGCAAGGAGAGTGTTTGAGATGGAGACGTGGGACGCGATCACCTCACGCCGGGACGTGCGCGAATTCGAGGATCGGCCTCTGCCGCAGGAGGCGCTCGATCGTATCCTCGAGGCGGGACGCCGCGCGCCGTCCTCGCGCAACTGGCAGCCGTGGGACTTCGTGGTGGTGACCGACCGCGAGCAGCTGATCGAGCTGGCGAAAGTGTGGCGGGGCGCGGGCCACGTGGCGCGCTCGGCGGCGACGGTCGCGCTGGTGCTCAAACAGACAGACGATCCCGGCGAGCGCGACCGCGGCCACTACGACCTGGGCCAGACGACGATCGCGATGATGGTGGCGGCGGCCGACCAGGGCATTGGCTCGGGTCACACGGCCGTGGCAGACCAGGAGCAAGCGCGGCGCGTGCTTGGCCTGCCCCAGGACCGCTACCTGGCCTACCTGCTCCCGTTCGGCTATCCGGCTGGCCGGCCGCTGCGGCCGATCCGGAAGCCCGACAGGCGCCCGTTCGAGGAGGTCGTGCACCGGGGCCGGTGGTAGGTGGCCATTGGCCGCGGAGCGCGCCGGGACGGCAGGCCTCCTTGCGGCGTTGGGCCAGCGTAGTTCTCCGTACTCCGGCGGGGGCTCGCTGCGGATGGAGGACATGAAGGAGCCTGGGATGCTCACCCCGTCGCATGGGCAAGGCGCCTGGCGGAGAGGAGTCCTCATGTCCAGTCGGCCGATGGGACATCGACGATGAGCAGCCAAGACCATGACTACGACTGGCTCGTGATCGGCTCGGGATTCGGTGGCAGCGTCTCGGCGCTGCGACTGGCGCAGAAGGGCTATTCGGTCGGTCTGCTGGAGTGTGGCCGGCGCTTCGCCGACACCGACTTCGCACGCTCGGCCTGGGATGTACGCCGCTTCTACTGGCTGCCGCGGCTCGGGTTGCGCGGCACGCTGCGCATGAGCCTCTTCAAGGACATGGCGATCCTCAGTGGCGCCGGCGTCGGTGGCGGCAGCCTCGTCTACAGCGGTGTTCACTATCGCCCGCCGGCGAGCTTCTTCAGCGATCCTCAGTGGGCCGGGCTCGAGGACTGGGAGAGGGCGCTCGCTCCCCACTATGACGAGGTCGAACGGATGCTCGGTGTCTCCGACTACGAGCGCGAGACGCTCGCCGATGGCCTGCTGCGAGAGATCGCCGAGGAAGACGGCTACGCCGACACTTTCCGCACCTCACGCGTGGCGGTCTTCCAGGGTGCGCCGGGCGAGCTCGTGCCCGATCCCTACTTCGGCGGCGAGGGACCGCCGCGCAGCGGCTGCGTCGCCTGCGGCTCGTGCATGATCGGCTGCCGTCACAACGCCAAGAACGTTCTGACCAAGAACTATCTCTGGCTCGCCGAGCGCCGCGGTGCCCGGATCATTCCTGAGCGGATGGTGCTCGACATCCGCCCGCTCGGGGCCGCAGCCGATGGCTCCGACGGCTACGCGGTCACCAGCGAGCGCCCCGGTTCCCTGCTGGGCCGCAGCCGCAGCGTGCACACGGCACGCGGCGTGGTGGTGGCGGCCGGCCCGCTGGGGACGAACGCGCTTCTCCAGCGCTGCCGGCTGGACGGCTCGCTGCCTCGCATCTCCTCGCGGCTGGGGCGTCTCGTGCGGACCAACTCCGAGTCCCTGCTGGCCGTCACCGCGAGTGATGAGCGCTACGACTTCAGCAGCAGCGTGGCGATCAGCTCGAGCGTGTATCCGAGCCCCGACGTCCATGCACAGCCGGTGACCTACGGCACCGGCGGCGATGGGGTGGGCATGCTGTTCACCCTCCTCAACGAGCGCGGGGGCGCAGCTCGGCCGCTGCGTTTCGCGCTCACGGTGCTGCGCCACCCCGTTGCGGCCGCGCGCATGCTGAACCCGTGGCGCTGGTCACGGCGGCCCGGGATGCTGCTCGTCATGCCGGCGATAGACAGCTCGCTGACGCTGAAGCCGTCGCGCCGCCTCCCGGGCGGAACCGTGCTGCTGACGACCGAGCCGGACCCGGACAAGCCGAAGCCGAAGCCGATTCCCTCCGCCTACGATCTGGCGCGACGGCTCGCGGGAAAGATCGGCGGTACCGCGCAGGCGTCTATCTTCGAGTCGGCCTTCGGGATCCCGGTCAGCTCCCACATCCTCGGTGGCGCGGTGATCGGCCGAGACCGCGAGCATGGCGTCATCGACAGCGGCGGGCGGGTCTTCGGCTACGAGCGGCTGCTCGTCTGTGACGGCTCCGCTGTCCCGGCGAACCTCGGCGTGAACCCGAGTCTCACGATCGCGGCGCTCGCCGAGCACGCGATCAGCCAGGTTCCCGCGAAGCTCGACCAGGGCGCCGCGGCAGAAGGTGGATCGCAGACACCCGCTCCCGGGGCGGCACGCACCCAGTAAAGACGCGCTCCTGTTCGGCTAGTCCGCCGATCGGGTCATGCGCTCGAGGAAGGCTGTCATTGCCACGGTGCCAGTCTCGATGACGTCTCGATCGGCCCTCCGGGCATCGCTGAATGCCATGTCGAGAATGCGGTCGCCGAGCGCGACGAGCATCTCGAACACGATCTCGGGCGTGGTCGGCGCCACGAGCCTGGCGGCGATGAGGACGTCTCGGGAGCGCTGCGCGAGCGCCCGGTTGCGCGCGTGCACCTCTGCGACCACCGGAGGCGACACGCGGCCGCCGAACCAGAGCTTGACGAAGCTCGGGTGCTCTTCGTAATAGGCGACGTGCAACTCGAACTCAAGGCGGATGAAGTCCTCGATCGAGGTCCCCGTCCAGTCGCGCTCAGCCGCCTCCGCGTGGGCGTCGAGGTCGAGCAGCGCGCGCTCGAGCACCGCGTCGAGGACCTCGTCACGGTCGGCGAAGAAGCGATAGAGCGAGGGCGCCGCGACGGCTGCGCGATCCGCGATTGCCCGCGTTGTCGCCGCGTCCACACCGGCCTCGCCCACGAGGACCTCCGCCGCGTCGAGGATCCGCTGCACCGTTCGGCGGCTGCGCGCCTGCGTGGGTGTCCTTCGGATGCGAAGGGCGTCGGTCATGCGGCCACCGGGGATCGCAGACGCCTCAGCCAGGGGGACCGCAGGCCGGAGAAGCGACCGACCCAGCTTGACACCAGAACCACAAATATATTATAACAGGACTCGTGTTAGTTTTTGAGAGGGAGGCGAGGGCACTCATCTCATGAGCGGGCTCTCGAGCGCACTCGCAGCCCCGGCGACTCGCGCGGTCGAGCGAGCGGTCGTGACGGGTGCTGTGAGCAGCGAGCAGTCCGAGGGTCGCCAGCCGATGAGCGGAGGTCAGTGGAGATGAGCGAGCCAAGTCTGAACGGAAAGGTCGCGGTCGTCACCGGCGGCGGCTCGGGCATCGGCCGCGCGACCGCAATGCTGCTCGCGCGCCACGGCGCCAGGGTCCATGTGGCCGATCTCAGGGCCGACGCGGCCGAGGAGGTCGCAGGGGCGATCGAGGCCGCGGGGGGCAGCGCAGCGGCGCACGCGCTCGACGTCTCCGATCCCGATGCGGTGGAGGCGTTGGCCAAGGCCGTGTTCGCAGCCGAGGGCCACGTGGACATCCTTCACAACAACGCCGGTATCGGTCATGGCGGGAACGTCGAGGCGACCACCATCGACGACTGGCAGCGCGTCATCGGGGTGAACCTGCTTGGCGTCGCCTACGGCGTCCAGGCGTTCGTCCCGCGGATGCTGCAACAGGGCCGCCCGGCGTCGGTCGTGAACACCGCATCGATGGCGGGCCTGGTGCCGATGGCCAAGATGGCCCCGTACTGCGCGTCGAAGTTCGGTGTCGTCGGCCTCAGCGAGGCGCTCAACGCCGAGCTCTCCAAGCGCGGCATCCACGTCAGCGCGATCTGTCCCGGCATCATCGACACCCAGATCGTCTCGACCGGGATCGTGCGCGGCGACCTGGCGGCGGTCCAGGGGCGGGCCTCGAGCTTCTACGCCAAGCGCGGGGCCTCCCCGGACGAGGTCGCGCAGGCGGTGCTGAAGACCGTTGCCAGGCACAAGCTCATCGTCCCGGTGCCGCAGCGCCAGGTTACGCCGCTCTACCTGCTGCACCGCATCTCGCCACGGCTCCTCCAGCCACTCGCACGCAGCTTCGAGTGGATCGTCAAGCGCGCCTGAGCCAGGAGGCAGCCCGAGCATGAACGACCAGGTCGCGATCATCACCGGCGCGGCGAGCGGTATCGGCCGGCACTTCGCCACCGAACTGCGGCGCCGCCGTCCACAGATGCGGCTCGTGCTGGCGGATGTCAACGAGCAGGCCCTCGCGGAGGCGTTCCCGGCCGGCGAGACCGTCGTGCTCGAGGCGTTCGACATCCGCTCGGCGGAGAGCTGGCAGCGCGTGGTCGATGAGACGCTCGAGCGCTTTGGCGCGGTCGACTACCTCTTCAACATCGCGGGCATCGACCGGGTGGCGATGTTCATCGACCAGCCGCTCGAGAGCATCGACCTGCTCGTCGACATCAACCTGAAGGGCTCGCTCTACGGCATGCGGATCGTCGCGGAGCACATGGCCGCTCGCGGCTCAGGGCACATCGTCAACGTGGCATCGCTCGCCGGGGTCTCCCCGACGCCCGGGACGACGCTCTACTCGGCGACGAAGTTCGGGCTGCGAGGGGTCTCGCTCGGCGCAGCCGTCGAGCTTCGACAGCATGGGGTGTATGTGACGGTGATCTGCCCCGACCTGGTGGACACGGCGCTCTTTCACCAGCACATCGCCGACGAGGACCCGGAGGCCGTCGCCCTGATCTTCTCCGGCTCGCGGGCGCTGAGGACCGAGGAGGTGAGCGAGGCGATCTTCCGCGCGATGCGTGATCGGCCGCTGGAGATCGACCTGCCGTTCAGCCGCGGCCTGCTGTCGAAGCTCGCGAGCGCCGCGCCGTCCGTCCTGCTGCTCCTCTACGGACCGCTCAAGCGCAAGGGGCTGAGACAGATCGAGCGCAGCCGCCGGGAGCGTGGGATGGCATGAGCACGGCACCGTGCACGCCGTTCAACCAGGTCTGCATCGTGGCCCGGGACGGCAAGCGGACCGCGCGCTGGTACACCGCGGGCCTGGGCATGCTGCCGGCCGGACGCAACGTCTTCTTCGGGAAGCTCGCCGAGC
>OCTA010004041.1_pt1 | contig 12913 bp, 10 predicted proteins | sample 1538991 | NCBI WGS metagenome assembly OCTA01 (sample SAMEA3539302, study PRJEB22396) | soil metagenome | biome: tundra; feature: field; material: soil | place: USA | collected 2010-05 | depth 0.15 m
GTCCCCGGCCCCCGGCCCCCGAACTGACATGTCACGCTACCTTTCTATTCGCGATATCGACTGGCCCTTGCTCGTCATCGTTATGGTCATCTGCGGAGTTGGGGTCCTGCAGATTTTCAGCGCCACCATCGATACGGATTTCCACAGCGCGTGGTGGAGGCAAATTCTGTATATCGGCTGCGGCCTGCTTCTGATGTGGATGGTGCTGGGAATCGATTATCACACCCTGACGCACTACGTTCCCATGATGTATATCGCGGCGGTGGCGGCGCTGTTAGGGACGGCGTTAATCGGGAATACGGTGTTCGGCTCCAAGCGTTGGGTCCCCGTGCCGGGCCTGGGACTCCGCCTGCAGGTGTCCGAATTCGTCAAGCTGGTGATAATATTGTTGGTAGCCCGATATTTGACCGATTTGAAGCGGGACGAGTTGGAAATACGGGAAATGCTGATTCTGTCGGGCTTGGTGGCGATTCCCGTGGTGCTGGTTTTAGCTCAGCCGGACCTGGGAACGGCGCTCACCTATATCGCAGTCTTGGTGGTCGGAGCGTTTATCGCGGGGCTGCGGTGGAAGTATGTGGCCGCCATCGCCGTAATGGCGGTGTTGGTGGTTCCCGTGGGTTGGCATTTTCTGAAGGATTATCAGAAGGCGCGATTGGTGAGTTTCATGGATCCCGAGCGGGACCCGCAGGGTACCGGATACCAGTTGATACAATCTCAGATCGCCGTCGGCGCCGGCGGGATGTTCGGCAAGGGCGTTACCAAGGGAACTCAGACTCAACTCCGCTTTCTGCCAGTACCACACACGGATTTTATCTTCTCGGCCTTCGCCGAGGAGTGGGGGTTCGTGGGCGTAGCGATCGTATTGTCGTTGTACTTTGTGATGATCATGCGCATCGTCCAGAATGCGCAGACGGCGCCCGACCGGGCCGGCATGTACATCTGTATGGGTGTAGCGGGCTTGTTGCTCTTTCACGTGCTGGTCAACGTCGGGATGGTGGTGGGGCGGATGCCGGTGACCGGCATTCCTTTGCCTTTCATGAGCGCCGGCGGTTCCAGCGTCTGGTCGAATTTTTTGGCCCTGGGGCTGGTCAATAACGTCCGCCTCAGAACGTTTATCAATTAGTAGGCCGGCGGGGCCGCGAAGCTTCGCCGCGGAAGACAGATTCGGGGAGCCTGTAGAGAGCCTCGGGACGGTGGCGCAAAAGCGCTCTCCCCAGGGAGTGGTTCCCGGCCGGGCGGCGTATGAGGAATGCAGCTCCGCCTCCGGCCAGCGTGGTTCAGGACAAGTTTGATTTGCGTTTCCCGTTTGGTGCGGGGAATTCGAGACCCACGCAGGGCGCCTACCTTCCTCATGGCATAGCCTCTATCAGGCCCCCACGGGAGGCAGCGATGTCAAAGGAACTGGCGATCTCCGCGAACCGCCACGAAACGCGCGTGGCGATTATCGAGGACGATCAGGTAGCCGAAGTTTATTATCAGCGCGAACACGAGTATTCCCTGGCCGGAAGCATCCACAAAGGCAGGGTGACGCGCGTCTTGCCGGGCATGCAGTCGGCTTTTGTCGATATCGGCCTGGATCGCGACGCGTTTCTTTACGTGTCGGATTTCTTCGAGGACAACGAAGAGTACGACAAGATCGTGACCGGCGTGGAGGACAAAGTCCTCAAGCTGGACCGGACGCCGCAACCGCCGCCCGCGCCGCCGGCTGCCGTGACGGAGCCTGGCATAGAAGAGGCCCCCTCAGCTCTCCCGGCCGCGGATCTGGTCCAGCCCAGGACGGAAGCCGTTCCGTCGGCGGCCGGCGCCGCCCCGGCGATGGCGCCACGCCACGACGACCCCGACCGGCGAGGCCGGCGTTCGCGGCGGCGCCGCGGGCAGAAGGGCGGCCGAGGGCTGCCGGAATCGAAGTTCTACTCACCGGGCGCCAGGATTGTGCCGGAGATCCAGCCGCTGCCCGAGCCGGCCGCGGCCGAGCCGGCTGTCTTGGATGCGGGCGATTTCCTGGTGCTGCCGGGCGAGTCCCTGGCGAAGCACCGTTCGGGCGTGGGCGCGTATACGGAAGAGGCGGTAATTGAGCCTCTCACGCCCGAGGAAGAGCTTGAGGTGGTACAGGCTTTTCAGCCTGCCGCCGAGCTTGTGACCGAAGCGCCGGACGAAAGCCCGGCGGAAGCCCCGGATGACTACTCCCCGACGGAAACGCAGCCGGAGCCCGCCGCCGCAGAAGAAGCGGCGGTTGTAGCGGTTGTGGAAGCAGTGGCGGAGGACGCCGTGACCGAGGAAGAGCCGCCATCGACCGTGGCCGCCTCGCCCGCCGCGGAATCCGATGCCGAGACCGCGGAGGACGTCGATCTGGTCGCCACCGATGCCGCGGAGCCGGCAGACGCAGGCGAGCCGGTCGAGACCGCCCAAGCGGCCGGCGGCGAACCGGAAGTGGAGGAACTGGAAGGCGCGCCGATGGACGCGGTCGCGGACGGCCTGGATTCCGGGCCGGCCGGGGAAGAGCCGCCGGAGGAGGCGCCACTGGGCGTCGAGGAAGAAGGTCCGGAACCCGCCCGCATTCCCACCAGTCTGACCGCCGCTCTACGCGAGCAGGGGCCGCGCTATCCGCACCGCGTCTCCCGCCGCACGCGGCGGAAGGGCAGGGACAACCGGGATCGCGGCCCGATCGCCGGCGATGCGGCACGCCCGGCCAGTCCCATGGCGCCGGAGGTCCGTGTCCAGGAAGCCAGTCCCAAAGCCGCTCCCGAACCGCGCAGCGCCCCGCAGAACGCCTCCGAGGGGCGGCCCGAAAAGCCGCCGGGCCCCTCCATCAGCGACCTGCTGAAGGAAGGACAGGAAATCATCGTTCAGATCGCCAAGGAGCCATTGGGACATAAGGGCGCGCGCATCACCTCCCATATCGCCCTCCCGGGCCGCTTCCTGGTCTACATGCCGACCGTGGACCATATCGGCGTATCGCGCAAGATCCCGAGCGACGAGGAGCGCGTGCGCCTGAAGCGCATCCTTCAGGCCAACCGCACGGGCATTTCGGGCGGCTACATCGTCCGAACCGCGGGAGAGGGCCGCTCGGAGGAAGAGTTGCGGGCGGATATGTTGTTCCTCTACAACCTGTGGCTCGACATGCGCCAGAAGGCGGAGCGCAAGCCGGCGCCGATGTTGATCCATCACGACCTGAACGTAGTGGAGCGCGTGCTGCGCGACCAGCTTACCCTCGCTTTCAAGAGCATCTGGACGGATAACGAGGAGGTCTACGAAAACGTGCTGCGCTTCGTGCAGCGTTTCCAGCCGGCGCTGGTAGGCCGTGTGAAGATGTACACGCGTTCGGCGCCGATGTTCGACGAATTCGGCATCACCGCGGAGATCGAAAAGGCGCTGCGGCCGAAGGTGTGGCTGAAATCCGGCGGCCACATCGTGATCAACCAGACCGAGGCGCTGGTGGCCATCGACGTGAATACGGGCAAGTTCGTGGGCAAGTCGAACCGGCTGGAGGACACCATCGTCAAGGTCAACACGGACGCCATCAAGGAGATCGTGCGGCAGATCCGCCTGCGCGACCTGGGCGGCATCATCGTGGTCGATTTCATCGACATGGACGAGCGCAAGAACCGGCAGAAGGTGATGCAGACGCTCGAGGAAGCCATGCGGGCCGATCGCGCGCCCTACAAGATTCTCCAGTTCAACGATTTTGGCTTGGTGGCCATCACCCGCAAGCGCGTCAAACAGAGCCTGGAGCGCACGCTGTGTACCCCGTGCCCCTACTGCGAGGGCTCGGGCTACGTCAAGAATCCGCAGACGATCGTGGGTGAGATCCTCCAGGAAGCGCACAAGATCGCGCGGGCCGTGGAGGGCAAGGACGTGCTGCTGCGCGTGGCCCCCGAAGTGGCCAAGCTGCTGAAGTCCAACCAGAACACGTATCTGCAGGAGCTGGAAGAAATCCTGGGGCGGACGGTGATCGTCAAGAGCGATGCGCAGTTGAACCAGCAGCGATTCGACCTGGCGTGACCCGGAGAACAAGCTGCATCCGCATGGATGCCACCTACCCGAGATGCTGGGCCAGAAACGGCAAACCGCGCTTGCCCCAGAAGCTGTGCGGGCCGTCGAATACTTCCTGCTCGGCCATCGCCCCGGCGCCGAAGACCTCGTATATCTTCTTGACACGTTCGAAACTGGCGCGGCTGGCGGCGATGGGAAAGATGTTGTCCTGCAATCCCGACTCGGCGAAGAAGGGCCGCGGCGCGGTGAGGCCGGCCACGTCGTACATCTCGGCCCAGTTCAAGATTCCCGGGACGTAATTGTCGATGCAGTGCGACAGGCTCATGATGCTGTCGCGGAAGGTGTTCAAGGAACAACTGGCGAAGGCGGCGCGGATACGCGTCTCGATCGCCGCGGCGAACAGCGTGCATGTGCCGCCGCCGGAGATGCCCATGCAGCCCACGCGCGCGGGATCGAGTTCCTTGCGGGTCTCGATCCAATCGATGGTGCGGGCTACATCGTAGACGCGCCAGCCGATCATCGTCTGGCCGAACAGCAGCGCGGCGCCGGCCGAGGGCTGGCAGGCCGCTTGGGTCAACCCTTTCGACTTGGTCAGAGGATCGCGGCGGCAGCCGAACGCCATCGGCTCGATGGCTACGGCGGCCATGCCGTGCTCCGCTATCTGGACGGCGTAATCGTACTCGTAGTCCACCTTGACCGTGCGGTCGCGGCCCTGCGGGTCGATCCCCACCAGATCGTCCACGCCACGGCCGTGCCCGGGAATGGCGATCACCGGCGCGTACGGCGCCTGGGCGGTTTTCGGCGTGAGCAGGTAGCCGAGCACGGCGAGGCCCGGCCGGCTCTGGAACACGAACTTCTCGCGCCGGTAGCCGGGGAAGTCGCGCACTTCCAGCGTCTGCGGCTGAAGCGGCGAGCGTTTCTCGGGAAAGCCGCCCACCAACTCCAGCACCTTGGCCCGCAGCGACTTCTGCCACTGTTCGGCTTCGGCGCGGGTCTTGGCCTGGAAGGTCATGCGGAGCGGCGCGCTTTCATGCAGTTTGCGCGTGTACAGCACGGGGTCGAAGTCGGCGGCATCGACTTTGTCTTCGAAGCCGTCGAGCGCTCCCGTATACTTCTGCTGGCCCTTGAGCGCCTGCGACGTTTCCATGGCGGCAACGGACGCAAGCGCGACTTTGCCGAGATCCCGCCGCGTGACCCGGCGGACGCTGAGTTTCGAGGTTCCGGACATGGGTCTATTGTATGCCACCGAACTCGGGCGGGCGTGGCCAGGGTTCCGGAGCGGGACAACTATTTCATTGACACTGTAAACTAAAACATTTACAGTTAAAGAATGATCGCCGGCTGTCGCCACAAAGGGCTCGAAGAGATTCGCCTCGTCGGCACGACACGCCGGATCGGCGCAGATTACATCAGGAAGTGCGTGCGCATCTTGCAGTTGCTGGAAGTAGCGGGCCGGCCGGAGGACATGAACATCGCAGGGTCTCGCTTCCATGGTTTGCAGGGAAGCCCGAAGCGCTGGTCGGTGCGCGTGACCGGGAACTACCGTATCACCTTCGGATGGGCGGGAGAGTACGCCTTGGATGTCGATTTTGAGGACTACCATTAGGGAGGAATCGATGACGAGAAAAAGCGGATTACCGCCCGTCCATCCGGGCGAGATTATCAAGGAAGATATCCTGCCGTCCGTCGGCCTGTCCGTTACGGCTGCGGCGAAGGCGCTGGGAGTGTCCCGGCAGATGCTACACGACATTCTGGCGGAGCGCAGACCCCTGTCGGCCGTCATGTGCCTGAAGGTGGCCCGCCTGTTTGGCAGCACGCCGGAGTTATGGATGCGGTTGCAGGCAGTCTACGACCTGAAGAAGGCCGAGCAAGACAAGAAAGTCATGGAACGCGTGGCGCGGATCGTGCCTGTTAAGCCGGTCGAAGAAGCGCGGGTCTAGAGGATTCCGCCTTTCGTCGGCTGTTAAAATAGATCCAACCATGATCCAAACGCTGTTCGGCGCCGTGGACCAAGAGCCGTCCCTCCTGGAGAGGCTCAAGAGCGGCGTTCAGAAGACGCGCACGGGGCTGGTCTCCGCTCTGGAAGACGCCATCCAGGGCAAGAAGGTCATCGATGCGGACCTGATCGACGAGCTGGAGTTCACGCTGATTTCGGCGGATATCGGGGTGGGCGCCACGGAGGAGATCCTGGGACGCATCCGGCAGCGCGTGGAGCGGCATCAGTTGCACGACGCGGCCGCATTGCGCGGCCTGATTCGCGAGCACTTGCTCGAAATCCTGCAGGCCAGCGAGCGTGCGCCGGCGCGCGTCGCGGAGCCTCCCGCGGTGGTGCTGGTGATCGGCGTGAACGGATCGGGCAAGACCACTACCATCGGGAAGCTGGCGCAGCGGTTCAAGAACGAAGGGCGTTCGACGCTGCTGTGCGCCGCCGATACGTTCCGCGCGGCGGCCATCGAACAACTCGAGATCTGGGGCGAGCGCACGCAGACCGCCGTCATTCGCCAAAACCCGGGCAGCGACCCGAGCGCGGTGCTTTTCGACGCGCTGCAGGCGGCTCGCGCACGGAAAATGGACTGCGTGATCGTAGATACTGCGGGCCGCCTGCAAACCAAGGAAAACCTGATGGCGGAGCTGCAGAAGATGAGCCGCACCGCCAAGAAGGTGATCCCCGACGCGCCGCACGAGGTCCTGCTGGTGCTCGACGCCACCACGGGCCAGAACGGGCTGGAGCAGGCGCGTAAATTCACCGAGAGCTCCGGTGTCACCGGCATTGTGCTGACCAAGCTCGATGGGACCGCAAAGGGCGGCATCGTGGTGGCGATCGCGCGCGAGCTGAACCTGCCCATTCGCTATGTGGGGGTGGGCGAGAAGGCGGAAGACCTGCTGCCGTTCGACTCCGAAAAATTCATCGAATCGTTGTTCGAAAAATGAACCCGGAATTCATGCGCGAAGCGCTCGATCTGGCGCGAAAGGGCCGGGCGCTGACCAGTCCCAACCCCATGGTGGGGGCGGTCCTGGTGCGCGATGGCGAAGTGGTGGGGCGCGGGTTCCACACGTACGCCGGCCTATGGCACGCCGAGGCCGTGGCGTTGGCGGAGGCGGGCGAGCGGGCCCGCGGCGCCACGCTCTACCTCAACCTGGAACCGTGTGCGCACCAGGGCCGTACGCCAGCCTGCGCCGGCGCGCTGATCGAGGCCGGGGTGGCGCGCGTGGTGGCGCCCATGGAAGACCCCAACCCGCTGGTGGCGGGCGGGGGCTTTCGCAAGCTGCGGGAGGCCGGAATCGAGGTGGAGATCGCGGCCGAGTTCGCCCGGGAGGCGGAGAAGCTCAACGAGCCCTTCCTGCACTTCATGCAAACGGGGCGGCCGCTGGTCACGCTCAAGGCCGCCATGACGCTGGACGGGAAGATCTCCGCACCCGACGATAACCGGGGCTGGATCACCAGCGAGCGCGCCCGCGCCCACGTGCAACAGTTGCGGCACGATTGCGACGCCATCCTCACCGGCGTCGGCACGGTGCTGGCCGACGACTGCCTGCTGACCGACCGGACCGGACTGGCGCGCTGCCGGCCGCTGCTGCGCATTGTGATGGACTCGCGGCTCCGCCTGCCGCTCGATTCGAAGATGGCGCGCGACGCCACCGGGGATGTGGTGGCCGTGGCCACCTCGGCGGCGCCCATCGAGCGGCGCAAGGCGATGGAAGCCCGTGGCATCCGCGTGCTGGTTTTCGACGGGCCGTGTGGCCGCGCCGACTTGCAAAGCGTCGTCGAGTGGCTCGGAAGAGAGCGCTATCTCTCGCTGACGATCGAGGCCGGCAGCAAAGTGAACTGGACGGCGCTCGAAAGCGGCCTGGTCGACCGCGTCTTCTTCTACTACGGGCCGAAGATCCTGGGAGGGCTCGAGGCGCTGCCACTGGCGGGCGGCATCGGCCGGCGGCGCCGGTCCGACGCCATACGCGTTCATGGCGTGACGATACACCAGATTCCGCCCGACGAATTCGCGGTGGAAGGATACCTGAATGTTCACCGGGATTATTGAAGAGCTTGGCACGGTGGAATCGATGGTGGCGGGCGCGGCCGGCGCGCGGCTTAGGCTGCGGTGCGCCACGGTCATGGCCGACACGGCCACGGGCGCCAGCATCGCGGTGAACGGCGTCTGCCTCACGGCGGTGGACCCGCGGCCCGATTCGTTTTCCGCCGATCTCGCGCCCGAAACCCTGCGCCGCAGCAATTTGGGCGATCTGCGCGCGGGCTCGCGCGTGAACCTGGAGCGCCCGCTTTCGCCCTCCGGCCGGCTGAGTGGTCACATCGTGCAGGGCCACGTGGACGGCACCGGCGAGTTCCTGGCGCTCGAAGCGCTGGGGGACGAGAACTGGTGGCTGCGTATCCGCGTGCCCGCGGACCTCGACCCATTTCTGGTCTACAAGGGTTCCATCGCCATCGATGGCATCAGCCTGACCATCGCCGCGCTGGAGGGCGACACGCTTTCCGTTACCATCATTCCGCACACCTACCGCAACACCACGCTAGCCGGCTACCGCCCCGGCGCGCGCGTCAATCTGGAGTGCGACATGATTGCCAAACATGTAGCGAAGCTGCTGGGCAAGCTGGACATGAAAACGCCGCTGACGGTCGAGAAACTGCGGGCAAACGGGTACTGAAGCTCAGGGCGAACAAAAGGCAAAGACGGCAGCCGCAGGTTCTACAACAAGATTTACCCTCTAGGAAACACACCCGGCTGGCCTACGGGCGAACCTCGGCAGGGGAGTAATGCCGCACGCGGATTTCGCTCTGGCGCTTGCGGGTTTGCGCAATGTCGTATGAGGCTTGCATCCGCATAAGCGTGTCCATCTTCACGCCGAAGGCTTTCTCGATGCGTAGAGCCATGTCGCCCGACAGGCCGGCTTTGCCGTTGAGCAAACTGGACAGGGCAGGGCGGGAAACTTGAAGCGCGGCGGCGGCCGCCGTCACAGACAAGCCGGCGGGTTCGATGATCTCCGTCCGGATGAAGTCTCCGGGATGAGGCGGGTTCTTCACGGGCATTGGCTCTTGTTCCTGTGGTCAGAAATCGCCTGAGGCCCTTATGGGTGAAATTCCGTATTATGACCGGCGGACTGTAGCCTGTAGCTTAACACTTATCAAACGAAAGACCGGGCGTCTGAAACGTGCGTTGATTGCGGATTGCAATATGGACTATTTGACTTCGAAACGAGGGCGGCGGTAGGGTAGGTTTTAGAAGGGCGCCCATGACAATCACCGTTGACATCAGACCCGAGGTTCAGGCTGAACTCGCCCGTCAGGCCGCCTCCTGCGGTTGTGAGGTCGAGGCGTATGCCGCGAGCCTGCTCGAAGAGGCCGTCAATCTTCCCGCCGAGACGTTGACTAATGCCGAGAAGCGACCACGGGAGGGTACCAAGAGCCTCGTGGAAGTGTGCGCGATGGTGAGAGGCCTGGCGGACGACGTGGATTTCAGCCGCAATCCCTCTACCGGACGCCCTGTGGACCTGTCGTGAGCGGTTTTCTGCTCGACACCAACATCCCCTCGGAACTGACCAGGCCCGTGCCTGACGTTCGGGTAAGTGGCTGGGTGGACGCCCAGGACAATGCTTCTCTGTACCTGAGCGTCGTCACCGTCGGAGAACTTCGCAGAGGGTTCACCTTGCTTCCCCAAAGCAAACGGCGAACGCAGTTGGAACAAGTGGTTCGAACAGTACCTCCTTCCGCTGTTTGTCGGCAGAATCCTGCCGGTGACCCAAAGGGTAGGAAATCGCCGGGGTGTCCTGGACGGTGAATGCCAATTGAGAGGAACTCCTCTCGGCACAGCGGATGGCATGATTGCCGCAACAGCCCTTGAGCACGATCTCACCGTCGTGACGCGGAACGTGAAGGACTTTGCCGGTCTTGGCGTCACGGTTTTCAACCCCTGGGACGCCGGCTGAATCCGTCCGCGTCACCAAGAAACTGAAGGACATCCTACTGAGAGAGACCCTCCCCTGATACAATCGGAACTCAGTTGCCAGGGGAGAACCTTTTTATGCATCGTAACGCGATTCTTGCACTGCCCATCGCCGCCTGCCTGTCCATCGCGGCGTTGTCCCAAACTCTGCCGAGAGGCGTCCAGAAAGTCACCTCGGTCGAGGGAATCACCGAGTACTCCTATCCGAACGGCTTGCGCGTGCTGCTGTTCCCCGATCCTTCCAAGCCTAAAGTCACGGTCAACATCACTTACCTGGTGGGATCCCGTTTCGAGGGCTACGGCGAAACCGGCATGGCGCACCTGCTCGAGCACCTGATGTTCCTCCAGACCAAGACGCGGAGCAACATCAAGAAAGAGCTGGTTGACCACGGCGCCGACATGAACGGCACCACGGGTTTCGACCGCACCAACTATTTCGAAACGGTGAACGCCACCGACGAGAACCTGCGCTGGGCGCTGGAACTGGAAGCCGACCGGATGGTCAACACCAAAATGGAAAAGGCCATTTTGGACACGGAAATGACCGTGGTGCGCAACGAGTTCGAAATGGGCGAGAACAACCCGGGGCGCATGCTGACGCAGCGCGCCCTGGAGACCGCGTTCACGTGGCACGCCTACGGCCACCTGCCCATCGGCAATCGCTCCGATATCGAAAAGGTACCCATTGAGCGGCTTGCGGCGTTCTACCGGAAGTACTACCAGCCGGATAACGCCGTGCTCATCGTCGTGGGCAAGTTCGACGAGGCGAAGACGATAGGCTGGATCGCCGAGCTGCTGGGGGCCATCCCGAAGCCGCAGCGCGTGCTCGACAAAACCTATACCCTTGAGCCCGTCCAGGATGGCGAGCGTTTTGTCACGCTCCGCCGCGTCGGCGACGTACAGGGGTTACTGGCGGTCTACCACATTCCCGCCGCTTCCCACGCCGACGCCGAGGCGATCGAGGTGCTTTCCGGCGTGCTGGGCGAAGCTCCCTCGGGCCGGCTGTACAAAGCTCTGGTCGAAACCAAGAAAGCCGCTTCCGTCAACTCGGATACCTTGGAACTGTATGACCCGGGCCTCATCATAGCGCAGGCGACCCTCCGTCAGGATCAGTCGATCGACGAAGCCCGCGATATTATGCTCAAGACCATTGAGGGCGCCGCCACCCAGCCGCCCACCAAGGAGGAAGTGGATCGCGTCAAGACGCGGCTGCTGAAGAACGTCGAACTGGAGATGACGAATTCGCAGGCGGTCGCGCTCGATCTCAGCGAGGCCCTGGGAGACGGCGACTGGCGGCTCATGTTTCTCGGCCGCGACCAGCTCAAGGCCGTTACCGAGCAGGATGTGGCGCGCGTCGCCAAGGCGTACCTCAAGCCCTCCAACCGCACGCTGGCCGAGTTTCTTCCGGACAAGAGCCCGGACCGCGCCGAGATTCCCGCCGCTCCGGAGATCACGACTCTCCTGAAGGATTTCAAGGGCGGCGCGGCCATCTCTGAAGGCGAAGCCTTCGATCCATCGCCGGCGAATATCGAAAGCCGCATCACCCGCGCCAAACTGACCAACGGCATGAGACTGGTCTTGCTGCCGAAGAAGACGCGCGGCGGCACGGTGGTGGCCCAGGTGACCGTGCGATTCGGCGACGAGAAGTCTCTCATGGGCAAGACCACGGCCGCCAGTCTCACGGGGGCGCTGCTGATGCGCGGTACGAAGAGTAAGACTCGCCAGCAGATTCAAGACGAGATGGACCGCCTCAAGGCGCAGATCTCGATCAGCGGCGCCGCCACCAGCGCCACGGTGACCATCCAGACCGTAGAAGCGAACCTCACGGGGGCGCTCCGCCTGGCCGCTGAATTGCTGCGCGAACCCTCCTTCCCCGAGACGGAATTGGAACAACTCCGCCAGCAGCGGCTCGCCGCGGTGGAGCAGACCCGGACGGACCCGCAATCGCTAGCCGTCACCGAGATTCAGCGGCAGGCCGCCCCCTACCCGCGCGGCGACGTGCGGTACGTCTCCACGGCGGAAGAGCAGATCGAGGACTTCCAGAAGGTCGCGCTCGCGGACATCCGCGGCTTCTACACGCAGTTCTTTGGGGCTTCGAATTCCCAATTCGTGGTGGCTGGCCAGTTTGACGCGCCGCAGATCCAGAAGCTCGCCGCGGAGTTGTTCGGGGAGTGGAAAAGCCCCAGCCCGTTCCAGCGCGTGACCACTCTCTACCAGAAAACGCCGGTGGCGGACCGTAAGATCGAGACGCCCGACAAGCAGATGGGTCTGCTCATCGCCGGCATGCGGGTGAAGATGTCGGACGAGGACCCCGACTTCCCGGCCATGACTCTCTCCAACTACATGCTCGGCGGCTCCTTCTCCTCGCGCCTGGTGAGCCGCATCCGCGACAAGGAAGGCCTGAGTTACGCGGTGCAATCGGTGTTTCAAGTCCCGGCCAAGGACGATGGAGCGATGTTCATTGGCCTGGCGATCTCCGCTCCCCAGAACACGCCCAAGGCGGAAGCCAGCTTCAAGGACGAACTGGCCCGCACCTTGAAGGACGGCTTTACGGCGGACGAAGTGGCCGCGGCGAAAAAGGCCTGGGTGCAGGAGCGCATGGTGGGGCGTTCGCAGGATGCGGCGCTCGTCGCCACGCTGGCAAGCCGTGAGTACTTTGATCGCACCATGATGTTCGACGAAGCGCTTGAGGCCAAGGTGGCGGCGCTGACGGCGGAGCAGGTCTCGGCGGCGTTCCGCCGCGCTTTCGATCCGGCCGGCCTGACCTACGTGAAAGCCGGCGACTTCAAGAAGGCCGGCGTCTACCAGCCATAGCCCGAAACCAGGTGGTGGATCTCCCGTTCGGCGGGCAACTGCCGCGGATCTGCTGAACGATAGAGCGGCATGTTGCCGCTTAGTAAGCGCGCAGAAATAACATGGTCATGTTGGCCTTGGAAGAATCCGGTAATTCCACTCGCCGTGGAACT